>Ga0187892_10001453_pt1 | contig 53955 bp, 40 predicted proteins | sample MA1701073metaG_FD_139345 | JGI IMG/M metagenome (GOLD analysis project Ga0187892, IMG submission 139345) | Bio-ooze microbial communities from a basaltic lava cave in the Kipuka Kanohina Cave System on the Island of Hawaii, USA - MA170107-3 metaG ...
CGAGCCTCCATGCTGGTTTGTCGCGACAAAACAAACATCGGCATGGAGGCCATAATGTCTTTGCCCTTCGTGACTTACGTCGACGCACCACCCCGTTTTTGTTCACGGCGTTGCATGCCACCCCAACGGCGCGTCATCGCGCACGGTGATTGGGCCTCTCTATCGCCGCGACGCGCAGGCCGATAGTCTTACCGCATGAATTGGCCGGCCATTATCACACTGAGCGTTTTGGCGGTGCTCGTCTATGGGCTGATCCGCTATACGCACGTGGTCGACGTCATTTTCGTCGGCGGGCTGACCATCCTGACGTTGGCCGGCATCGTCACGCCGCAGGAAGCGCTGGCCGGGTTCGCCAACGAGGGCGTGGTGACCATCGCCGCCCTGTTCGTTGTGGCGGCCGGGCTGGTGGAGACGGGGCTGCTGGCGGGATTGACCCGCCGACTGCTCGGTCGCGTGCAAACGGTTCAGGGTGCACTCGTCCGAGTCGTGCCGTCGGTAGTCGGGCTGTCGGCGTTTCTGAACAACACGACAGTCGTGGCCATGTCGCTGCCGGCGTTGATGGACTGGTCGCGGAAGCGCCGCATTGCCGCGTCGAAGCTGCTGCTGCCGCTGAGCTTCGCGGCCATCATGGGCGGCGTCTGCACGCTGATCGGCACAAGCACGAACCTCGTCATCCACGGCATGCTCAAGGCGGCCGATCTGAACGGGTACGGCATGTGGGACCTGGCGCCGGCCGGTGTGCCGATCGCCATCATCGGCTCGGTCCTGCTCGTCTTCCTGGCACCGCGGCTCCTGCCGGAACGCAAGGAATTCCTCGAGCAGCTCGGTGAGAGCCGGCGCGAGTTCCTGGTCGAGATGCTCGTTCAGCCGAACTGCCCGCTGCTCGGCCAGACCATCGAGGCGGCCGGCCTGCGGCATCTGCCCGGTCTTTTTCTGATCGAGATCGAGCGCAACGGCGAGCAACTCGCGCCGGTTGAGCCAGACGAGAGACTGCGGGCTGCCGACCGCCTGGTGTTTACGGGTGTTGTATCGACCATCGTGGACCTGCAGAAGATCCCCGGCTTGGTACCGGCCGGCGACGAACGGTCTGCGGTCGACCTGGCTGAGCGCAGCGGCTTGTGCGAGGCAGTGATCAGCTCGTCCAGCCCGCTGGTCGGGCAGGGCATCCGCGACGCCAACTTCCGCACGATCTATGACGCGGCGGTGATCGCCGTTCACCGGAACGGCGTCCGGCTGCGGCAAAAAATCGGTGACATCGCGCTTCGGCCCGGCGACACATTGCTGTTGCTGACCGGAACGGCCTTCGTGCGCGCCCACCGGAACAACCCGGATTTCTATCTGGTCAGCCAGGTCGGAGCGATGGAGGCGCTGCGGAGCGCGAAGGCTGGCCTCGCCGCGGCCATCGCCGGGCTGATGCTGGTGTTGATGACGCTGCCCGACGTGCTGGCGCCGATGGGTGTCGATCGGGCGGTGACCGAGTGGCTCGATGGCTCGCGGGCCATTTTCGCGCTGCTGGCGGCCGGCGGCATGGTCGTGACGCGCTGCATCTCGGCGACGGCGGCCCGACGCAGCATCGACTGGCAGGTGCTGGTTATCATCGCCGCGGCACTCGGGCTGGGCCGTGCCATGAAGTCGAGCGGTGCGGCCGAGCTGCTGGCCCGCACGTTCACCGACGGACTGGGCCTGGCGAGTCCGCTGGCCCTGCTGGCGGCGATCTATCTGCTCACCTGGGTCCTGACCGAGGTCATGTCCAACAACGCGGCGGCGGCGCTGATGTTTCCGATAGCCGTGGCGACGGCCGCGCGGACCGGCACGGACCCGCGCCCGTTCGCCGTGGCCGTCACGCTGGCCGCCTCGGCCGGGTTCGTGCTCCCCATGGGCTATCAGACGCACCTGATGGTCTTCGGCCCCGGCGGCTACCGGCTCTCGGACTTCGTAAAAATCGGGCTGCCGATGAGCGCTCTGTGGTTCGCGATGGCGATGGCGCTGATCCCCGTGTTCTGGCCACTGTGACGCCGCTCGCGGCACCGCCCTGCCGCCCGTGAGACAACTTTCCGCGCTGTGTCGCAGGTCTGGCACGAGTGCCCGCCTTGCTCCGAATCTGCAGACGCGCGCCAGCGCTGCGGTGGACCACGGACGAAGCCCGATGCTCGCAGCTCTACTCGCCACACAGACCAGCGGCCACTCGCGGTGTACCGCGGGTTTTCCGGCACGCCCTGCCTTTTGGCGAATCTCCAGACCTGCAGGCGAGGCTATTCGCCGCACAGGCCCGCCGCGACCAGCGCCGACATCTGGCATTCGGCCGGGTCGGACGTGTAGGCCGTGCTGGCGGCGAACGCCTCGGCCGCGGCGGCGATCAGCTCCTCGGACAGGTTCTCAAGATGCCAGGCGATCGTGTCGGCTACCCACGTTTCCTGGCCTTGGGTCAGCGCGACTTCGCTGCTGCAACCCGACGAGCCGCCGCCACCAAAGCTCTCACCGCCCGAGCACAGCGAGTCGCTGCCGTACGCGTAGAAGTTGGCCAGAAACAAGGCATAGTCGACGCCCAGGTCCGCGTCGTTGTCACCATCGGAATCGCACCTTGGGTCTGGCGTATCAACGCCGTCGTCTGTCTCAGCGTCCCGAAAGATGCTGAAGTCCGCCGTCCTGATCACCCCGTCACCATTGAAGTCGCCAAAATGGCGGGCGTCGACGTGAATGACGTTGCCCGGCGTGTCGATCGTGCCGTCGTTGATCAGGTCGCCGGTGTAATAGACCTTGATGCCATTCGTATTCAGCGTCGCATCCTCGTTGATCCGGACGTCTCCGAGCACGATCAGCACTTCGTCGGTGGAGAACATGTCGTCGGAGCCCAGGAATCCGTTGTCGTTCTCGTCGGCCAAGTCCGCGGTCAACCCGCCCTCCAACGAGAACCCGCCCCACTTGTTCGGATGCGCGTCGACATCACAAAAGATGATGACCTCATCCGTCGTCGGATCGATCCATTCAACGTTGATGACCTCCACGCTGGCAGTTTCAGCGGCTGCCGGGTCGATGACATTTAGCGCGACGGCCCTTGTGTTCTAACTCTCTGCGGCGGTCGTCGACGCGCCCAAGTCCGTTGTGATTTCGAGGCTGCCCACCTTTAATGTCATGTCGTCCACCAGCTGGCCCAACGGCTCACGACGAATCTTCGCACCTTCCAACGCAAGCGTGCCGTCGCAACGGAATTGATTACCAGAATCCTGGTATCGGATCAGTGACGATGAATCCAGCGTGGCACCTTCATCGGCTCGAACAATTCCAGCCTCGTGCACAAGCCAATCGCCGTCGGCGATTCGTTCCGCACGGACGACCGAGCCCTCGCTGACCTCCCACAGCCCGCCTTGAATCTCGCTGGGCACCTCGACCGAGGGAATGGCGCACTCGACTCCCGCGGCGGTACCGCCGACTGCGGAAGCGTCCCTGACTTCCCACTCGCCTCCGAGGATCTTGCCAATGGCGTTCACCTGGCTTCCGGCCGCCACCTCAAGTACTTGGCCGGTACCGATGATCGCGACGTCGTTGGAAGTCAGTCCCGTTCCTGCCCGGACGCTGTTACTGCCATGCAGTTGCAGGCTGCTCGTGAACGTACCCGCGACTTCGACGCACGCGAAAACGCAATAGAACTGCACGTCGACCTCGACGCTTCCGGCCACGTAGAGATCGCAGGACATCGGTGCAACGCCGGTACTGCTGATCAAGTCTCCGCCGATTTCCATGACCGTCAGCGGCCCAGTACCGGTATTCATGTTGAACTCACCCACGTAATCGCCCTCAACGATCAGCGTGCTCGGGTCGCCGCTGGTAGCCGGATGGATAAAGAAGGACAGGCCGGTGATTGCAGCCGCCTCCAGCCGGCTGCCGGGCTCCATCGTGATCAAGTAGGTGTCGGTAGGCGTAGCACTCTTCTCTAGCGTCCCGGCGATGCTCAGGCCGTTGCCCGAAAGGATAGTCGTCCCGGCACCTGACGCGCCCTCGACAAAGAACGCGGCGATCGCGTACGGAGATGCGAACGTGCCCAGATCCATGTCGGTCTGACCGCCGATATCGTGGCAGACGGTGTCGGTATCTTGAGGCTGACCGTCGGGATCCCAGTTCGTGTCCTCGCTCCAGTTATTGCTGGCGTGCTGACCGTCCCACTCGATGTCGCAGGTCTGGCCGACCGTCAGCATGGATGACACGCGCAAAGCCTCAACAAGCCTTGCTGTATGAGACGCCTGCGCGACTGCGCGCTGATGGCCAGCGATCAGGGCACACACTCCGATTGTCAACGCGATCGTTCTGTTCATTGATAGCCTCCCGCTTCAACTGGCGGCAGACCGCCTTTACGGAAATGTAACTCCGGAGAACGCCTCCTGGAGGACCTGAGCATCTCCAAGATCGATGTGACCGCTAAGATCGATGTCAAAACGCTCACAATCGTCTGAGGTTATTACACCAACTGGACCGCCGAAGCAACTCGGGAATTCGGCGTAGTCGCTCAGGTCTATATCGCCGTCCAGCTCAACATCGAGCACGTGCGAGCCCTGCACAACGTAGATTCCGCAGGCGCCATCGCCAAACACGAGGCGCCCGGCGACCGCGCCGTGATCGTTGGCGAATTGCAGGACAGCATCCCCACCACCGGTGGAGTTCGGGATCGGCAAGACCTCTTCGGCGGAGCCGGGCAGTACAACGCGGCCGTCGAGGATATCGCCTGATCGAATTAGCGGAACCCACCAGCCGCTCGGCCTGCGAATCCAAGCCACATTGTCGTTGTCCGCGTTCACACCAACTCCCGACAGCAGCGTCGAGGTAACGACGTCGCCCAAGTCTGTGAGCGCGAACTTCGATGAGCCTTGCCCCAACGCCACGCCCGAGCCAAATTGCGCCAGCATCTGGGATTCGCGCAGTACGAGTCGCGTACCCTCAGACGTGCGCAAGTATGCAGCGAAATCGTTCTCGCTGGTAACATCCGGACCTGCGGGCGTGGCTTCGAAGGCAATCGCTTCCAGATTGTTGATCGGCTTGTTGCCGCTGACCGTCACCACCGTCATGACAGTTCCATCGGGTGCATCCGGCGCGGGATCTCCACGTCTTGCCACGAGTTGTGGTGCAGCCGGTGAACCCACCCAGAGGGCGTGATTGTTCGTGCCATCAACGCCCGCCCCGCTCAATCCGCCCCAAAACGCAACCCACCCAGCGTAGTTGATCCCAGGGAAGGAGGTTCCGAAGAGGTTTACGCCCGGTGGTAGCGCTGGCGCCTGGAAGCCCTTTCTTGCGATGAGTTCAAGGCTCTCAGGGCTTCCCGCCCAATACCCGCTGTTGTTCGCCGAGGTCACGCCAGCGCCCATGAGGCTGCAGCGAAAAGCCACTTGGTCATTGTCGTTGAACACGACGCCGTCGGCTCCGCCGAACAGCACGCCTTCCTCGCAGCCCGGCGCCTGCATGCCGCGGCGCCAGATGAGCTGCGGGTTGTCGGGATAGCCGATGTACATGGCCCGGTCGTTGGAGCTGTCGATGGCCGGTCCGGCCAGATCGTAGTTAAGAAGCAAAGCACCGTTGTCGCTGACTTGCACGCCGAAGAAGATGTTCGAGGCGAACACGGTGCCCGGCTCGGTGGAAGGCGCGGGATCGCCGGCCTGGACGATTCTCTGGAGCGCCTCAGGTGGGCCCGCAAACGTACCCAGATCAGTGACGCCGTCCTGCACGCCCGGGCCGGAGAGGAAGCAGCTTATCGCGACGATGCCCGATTCGCTCAGGTACACCGTCCAGCCCTCGGCGATGAACGCCCCTGGCACGCCCGGCGCGGGGCTGCCCTCGCGCACCACCAGCGACAGGTTTCCGGCCGACCCATGCCACACCGCCCGGTTGTTGGCGGCGGTGATGCCCGGCCCGGTCACATACCCATCGATCAGGACGTTTCCGGCTCCATCAATCTGCGGCGTGAACAGAAAGGACACGGTCGCGCCATCGATCCCCGGCGCGGGCTCGCCGGTCAGTAGGATCTTCGTCCGCTCGACGTGATACGGCGGGAACGGGTTCTGCCCCGACGCGGCCGAGGCCGCAGCCAGCATCAGCGGGAACGCGACGACAATCGTGCGAATCTTCATGGCACACCCCCGAAGTGACGCATAGTCTACCTCGGCGGGCGATCATGTGTCAAGTCAAGGCGCACGCATGTGGCGCACAGTGCACAACAATCGCCACTCCGCATTGGCGGCGTCGGTGAGTCGTCACGCACGCGCGGCGGCGATCGCTACTCCGGTGGGGCCGGCGGCGAGTGCGTAAGAACCATCGCTACTGCCCGAGCAACGTCAGCACGTTCTGGTTCTGGGCGTTGGCGATGGTCAGGATGCTCGTGCCGGCCTGTACCAGGATTTGGGCCCGCGTCAGTTCCGACGTCTCCACCGCGAAGTCGGTGTCGCGGATGATCGACTCGGACGACGTCAGGTTCTCTCGCGTGATCTGCAACTGGTTGATGTTGGTTTGCAGCGTGTTGCGCTCGAACGCGCCCAGCCGGCCGCGCAGCACGGCCACCTGCGTGATGGCCTCGGAGATGATGTCGGACGCCTCCTTGAAGTTCTCGCTCTTTAGGTCGTAGCGCTGTCCGCTCAGCAGGTCGGACAGGAACCCGATCGTGTTGTTGCCGAGCTTGTTGGCGTGTATGGCCCGCACGCCGATGTTCTCCTGCAGGTTGGTGTTGACCTGCGGCCCAAGCTGGAACAGCGACCCGCCGCTGGTGATGGCGAATGACGATTGGCCCGTGGCGAACGTCTGGTTGAGGATGACCTCCAGGTCGAGCAGGTGCGAGTTGAGCGTCAGCTTCAGCCCGTCGCCGTTGGCGGCGACGCCGTTGATGGTGGCGCCGGCGTCGCGGCCCTCGTCGCGGTCGTCGATCTGCCCGGCGGCGTTGCGCAGGACGAAGCTGCCGGTGCCGATCGGCTTGACCTGCACGAACGCATCCGACCCGAACTCGATCGTCTCGATCCGGAAGCCGGAGGCGGCCGGCGTGGTGCCGCTGGCGATGGCCCGAATGCCGGTCGCGTCGGACTCGGCGTTGATGGCGTTGACGATGTCGACCGACCGGGCGCTGCCCGGGAACGTCAGCGTGATGATGCCGTCCGGGCCGAACACATCGATCGACACACCGCCGTTGGCGCTGAGTCCGGCACCGGCAAACAGGAGCTGACCGTGCTGGGCCGACTGCGTCACGTTGACGTTCACCGGAATGAACGCGCGCGTGCCGAAGCTGGCGGCCAGCACCTGCACGTCGGACAGCCGCGAGATCTGCACGCCGCTGAGTACGTAGTCGAGCGAGCCGTCCAGCAGTTTGCGGCCGGCAAACGTGCTGGTGTTGGCGATGCGCGAGATCGATTCGATGGCCGAGTCGATCTGGAGCTGGTTGGCGTCGATCTCCTCCTCGGACAGCACGCCTTTGTTGGCGCCCTCGACCACCAGCGCCTGGATGTCCGTCAAGAGCGCCGAGACCTCGTCGAGCGCGCCCTCGGTCGTGGCGATCACGTTGATGGCGCGGAGCGAGTTGTCGATGGCCTGACCGACGGCGGAGATCTCCGAGCGCAGCCGCTCGGACACGATCAACCCGGCTGGATCATCGGCGCCGCGGTTGATCCGCAGGCCGCTCGACAGACGCTCGAGCGAGATGGCCAGGGCGCGTTGAGACACGCTCAGGTGCCGCTGCGCGATGACGGCTGGGACGTTGGTATTGATGCGACTCATGGCAATCCTCCATGACTGCGGCGAGCCGGGCCGTTCGGCCGGCGCCCGGATCGCCTGCGGCACGTCCGCATGAGCGCGGCGCCGATACACGGGCGCCGCGATCGCGGATCAGCGCTTCTTGCGCTGGTCGTTTCGGTCCGCCGCGGGCGGATTCATCACATTGGTCAGTTCGTCCGGTTTCATCTGGGCGGCGGCGCGATTCTCCCGCTGAATCGCGTCGTAGACCTCCTTGCGATGGACCGGCACGTGAGATGGGGCGTTGATCCCCAGGCGTACTTTGTCTCCGCGGATATCGACGATCGTGATCTGGATATCGTCTCCGATCATGATCGTCTCATCACGCTGTCTAGACAGCACCAACATCCTCGGCTCCTTCCTTGGTTATGCCGATGCCTTGTTCTCTCGGCCCGAAGGTGGGGATCACCATGTGAATTATACCCCCGCCCCGGGCATATTGACCAGCCCGCCGGGTCAGCCCGTCTTACCCATCGCCTTCCGGCCCGGCAGCCGCATCAGCGGGTGGCGGGTCGAGTAGCGCTTGTCGGACAGAACGAGCTGCTTGGCCGCACGGGTCTGCACGTTAATGACCAGCGGCCCCTGCAGGTTCCCGGTCAGCAGGTCGTCCACCTTGTTCACGATGACGAACACCTGACTGCCGTCCGGCGTGTTCAGGCCGAGCAAGGCCAACTCCTCGGCCTTGATCGGGGCGCGATAATCGGCCACGAACAGCCGCGGATCGCACACGACAAACGCCAAGTCGGGCGAGTCGATGGCCTGCAGCCAATAAAACATGCTGCCGTCACCGGTCTGCACCAGGGCATACACCTTGGAATTCGGAAAGCCCAGGATACCGCTCGGAAACGTAATCAACCGCTGCTCGTCAACCTCCAACGGCCCAAAACGCGACGTTTGCACGATCATCGCGAACCTCCTATTCGCCCCGCCTCGTCCGCCTGCAGCGGTCGGGCGGCATCAGACACGCGGGCGGGGTCCATCCCCGAACCCGTTTGGGCGGCATGGCCAAGCGCGAGCGCGGCCATGACGTGAGCCTTCATGCCCGCGCTTCGCTTGGGCATGCCACCCGACGGCGGACCTTCGGGTCCGCCGTCTAACCGAGAAAGTCCAGCAGCGACACGTTCAGGAGCCGCGACCCCGTCAGCAGAATGCTCTGCAGCGAGGTCTGGGCCTGCTGAAAGCGTGTCACCGCTTCGGCAAAGTCCACATCTTCAACCTGGCTGAGGAACGCGCGCGTAGCGACGACCGCGTCCTCGACGCCGCTGCGGCGCCGCTCGACCGCGCGCGCGCGGGCCCCGACGTCACCGTGTACGCGATTCAACTCGCTAATGAAGGGCCCCAGGCGCTCGCCGGCGTCGTTGATCCCCTGGATCGATTCGGCCCGCAGGCTGCGCTCGAGATCGATCAGCGCGGTCAGCACGCCATCGGCGCGAACGGCCGCCACGTCGTCGCCGATGAGCGTGGATTCGCCGGCCGCAGCTGTCTTCAGCAGCCCGAGGTCGTCGGCCGCGAACGAGAAGTTGAGGCGCGAGACGCTCAACGGGTTCGAGCCCATGGTGGCGTCGTCAATCTGTATGCCGCCGCCCGAGCTAGAGATCGTCGCGCGAACATCCAGCGCTGCCAACTGTGCCGCATCGTTGATGGCCATGAGCACGTCGCTAACGGTGGTGGCGCCGTCCAGGTCAACGTCGATCGCACCGCCGCTGCGGGTGTTGATGCGGAAGTCGGGACTGCCCTCGACCTGCTCGACGCCGTTGCCGAAGTTGAGCTCCGACAGCGTCGTCCGCTCGTCCATGGTGCGGATGCCGAGGTCGGCCGCCACGCTGCCGCCGTTCTCACCGACGCTGAGCAGCGTGCCGGATACGAGATTGATCAGCTCGAGCCCGTCGCCGGCTTCGTTGATCCGCGCTCGGACGCCAATCCCGGCCGTGTTGACCGCATTGAGGATGTCCTGCACGGAGGCGGCCTCGGACAAGTCGATGGCGGCACTGACGTCGCCGTTGGTGATGGTGAAGCCATCGGTCAGGTCGAGCCCTCCGCCGCGAGCCAGGTCGGCGATGGCGGTGGTGGGTGTGAGCCGCGGGTTGAGCTGGTCGAGCATGTGCGGCGCATCAATGGGGCTGACACCAAACAGACCCAGGTCGCGCAGCATGGCGTCGCCATCGCCGCCGGTGACTTCGACTGGTGCGTCGCCGGGCGTCAGCGTGATGCCGTCGGCCGACAGCTCGGCCGTCAGGCCGGAGCCGGCCGCGGTAGCCGCGGCGTTGATCAGGTCGACCAAGTCGCCAACGGTGTCCGCCAGCGACAGATCGACGGTGAACGTCGTTCCGCCCGCTTCGCTGAAGGTCAGGGGTCCGGGATGCACGCCCTGGTCACGGGCGCCGCGCAGCGTATCGAGCCGCGTGTCGGCCGCCAGGGCCGGTGTCAAGTCGACCGAGCTGCTCACCTGCGCAGACACTGCGCCGAACAGCACATTGCCCGGCAAGTTGATCGGCGCGTCTTCAAGCAGACTCAGGCGGGCAAGCACGTCGCCGGTGTCTCCGGAGTATACCACGCCGCCCACATCGGAACGGAACGGCGGGTGGGTCGTGTCTCGCCCGGCGAACAGATAGAACTTGCCGAACTGGCGGTTTCCGACATTGACCAACTGGCGGATGATTTCGCTGACGAGTGTGGCCGATGCCTGTCGCTCATCGTCGTTGACCAGCGACCCGGCATTCTGAAGGGCCAGCGCGTGGGCCTCGTTGAGCAGGCTGGCGACTTCGGCCAGCGAGCTGTCAGTGGCATTCAGCACGTTGCTGGCGTGTTGGATGTTCTCGCTGATTTGGGCTTGCCGGTCGATCGTCTCGCGCAGCGCGAGCGCCTGCGAAGCGGCCACCGGGTCCTCGCTCGCAGAGACGAACGCCCGCCCGGTGGCCAGCCGGTTCTGCTGCAGGAACATCTCCAGCGAGCCGCGCTGCACCGAACGCATCAGCGTCTCGGCGCGGAGGTTGTGGCTCACGCGGGACAGGTTGATTGGCGAAACGGCCATTGTCGATTTCCGATTTCCGATTTCCGATTGCCGGTCGAGCCGATTGCGCCGATGCCGCGCGGCCACGAATCGGCAATCGGCAATTCCTCTACCTCACGATGCTCATCAGCTCCGTCAGCAACCGGTCCACCGTGGCGACATACCTTGCGGCGCCCTGAAACGCCCGTTCGAACTTCAGCAGGTTGATCGCTTCTTCGTCCAGGCTCACGCCGCTGATGCTCTCTTTCTGCGATTGCAACGATGCCAGCACCGTATCGGAGACGTCGCCGGCTTCGCGCACCGCGCCGGACGTGACGGCCAGATCGGCGGCAATGGTCTGATAGGCCTCGCTGATCGATGCACCGCGCAGCGCCTCGCTGGGGACGTTGCCGAGCGCCGCCAGCAGGCCGGCGTTGGCGCCGTCGCCGGCAAAGTTCACCCGCGCGGCGGCCAGCAGCGAACCATCGTCGCGCAGGCTCTGCGTCACCTGGATGTCAGCCACGCCGGAGCCGTCGAAGAACGTATTGATCCCCAGCGCCGCCAGCAGGCCCGAGGTATCCTCTCGGCCGGATTGCCCGTCGAATCCAAAGGCAAACGTGCGGCCGGTGTCGGCCGTAATCGAAAGGCTGCCGCCTGGCGAGACGGCAGCCGTGACGCCATCAACGTTGGCGTTGATGTCGGCCACTACGGACTCGAGCGTCGCATCGGGCTCGATGCCGTCCAGGTCGACGTCGATCTGATACGCGGTCACCGTGCCGGTGCCGGTGTCGGTCACGGCGATGAAGAAGCTGCCGTTCCGCGGCGTGAACGGAAGCCCGGCCACCGATAGCGTCGCGGTTGGGTCGTCAACGTTGTAAGTCCCGGTGACGGCGCTCAGGCCGATCAGGCCCTGGCCGTCGGCGTGCACGCGGTTGACATCGTGGATCAGGGCGGCGGCGAACTCGTCGATCGCCGTGATTCGGCCGAACGCGTGCTCGTCGCGGGTCGTGATCAGCCCGGCCAGGCGTCCGCTGCGCGGCTGCACCGGGCTGCCGGTATCGGCAAAGTGCACCGAGGTGCGCGTGAACTGGCCGTCGCTGCTGCTGCGCGTGGTCAGGCCGCGCGACAGGCCGGCCAGGATCAGCGGCTCGCTGCCCACGTACACGTAAACCGATCCGTCGCTCTGATGCCGCACGGTTACGTCGACGAGCTGGCTCAGGTCGCGCAGCGCGGCGTCGCGCAGGTCGCGCAGCGCGTTCGCTTCGCCGTTTCCGGCTGCCTCGGCGGCGACGACGCGGGCGTTGAGCACTGCGATTTGTTCGGCCAACTGATCGGCCTGCTCGACGAGCGTGGTGATCTGCGCGTCGGCGTCGGCGCCGACGCCGGCCAGTTCCTGGTGCAAGTTGCGCAGCGAGCTGGCCAGGCCTTCGCCGGCCGCGATGGCGACCTCGCGGATGCCGCGATCGGCCGGGTCGTTCTGCACGTCGCTGAAGGTGTTGAAGAAGTTCGTCATCTGCGTAGCCAGCCCTTCGCCGCCGGCGTCGTTGAGCAGGGCCTCGATCCGGCCAAGGGCAAGCTGCTGAGAAACCATTGACTCGTTGTCGCCCAAGGCTGCTCGCAGGCGGCCTTCGAGCTGTTCATCGAGGTTCCGTTTCAGTTCGACGAGCGTCACGCCGGCGCCGGGTTGGAGTCCGGGCGCCAGTGGCGTGCCGGGCAGCGCCGCCAGGTTGGCCGTTTGGCGCGTGTAGTCCGGGTTGGCGGCGTTGGCAACGTTGTTGCCGACGACTTGCAGGGCCGCCTGGTTGGTCAGCAGAGCGCTGCGGCCGATCTGGAGTGCGGAAGTTGCCAGTGCCATCGCTCGGTTCCTTACACCAGGGCCTCGAACAGCGTCTGGTTACGCCCGGCCAGCGGATTTCCGCTGGCGGAGTAGCCGGTGGGTTGTCCGCTCAGGCTGCCGGACATCGCGGAGAACACGTGCCGGAAGTGCTTGAGCACCTGCTGAGCGACAACGCCGGCCAGCCGGTTGGCACGGGCCAGGTCGGCCACCAGGCCGCGCAGCCGGCGCGTCGCTTCGAGAAACTGGCTTCGCTGCGGCTCGACCAGCCGCTCGGCCAGCTCGGTCCGCGTCCAGGCCCGGGCCCGATGCGCGGCCGTTCCGTAGGTGCGGCCGATCGAGTCCATGAGCTGTTTGCGCAGACCTTCCTGCTCGGCGATCCGCGCGACCAGAGCCTCTTCGCTTCGCAGACACTGCTGCAGGCCCTCGATCGACGCCTGGCGCATCTGCGCGACCTTGTCGCGAACGACAGCCAGCAGCTCTTCGTGCGAACGGGTCAGGCCGTCGAGCAGAAACAGCAGTTCGTCAACTCGGTCGCGGGACTTTGGCGCATTCATGGATTGTCTCCGTGTGCGACGGCAGACTCTTCGTCCGAGAGCGCGGGCACGCCGTGGAGCGCGGGCATCTTGCCCGCCTCTGCGGCCGCGGGCTTCCAGCCCGCCGTTTCCGATAGTGTTGAACGTGCGGGCAGGATGCCCGCGTCCCCAGACGCAGGCTGGAAGCCTGCGGTCCCAGATGCGGGCTGGAAGCCTGCGGTCCCAGTTGCAGGCTCGAGACCTGGTGTCCGGCGCACCTGCTGCCCCGCCAAGTGGTCATAGAGCGCGTCGTTGAGCGAGTAGCGCCGTGCCTCACCCGCCCGCTCGGCGAGAATGGAGTCGAGCTGGGCGGCAAACACATCCTCGCCGCGGCCGCCGTGACCGTAGTTGCCCTTGATCGGACTCTCTCGCATCGTCTGAAGTAGCTTTCCGTAGAAGACCGAACCCACCACGGTGTCAATGCTGTTCCGGAGCTGCGCGAGCGCGCCGGATTGGGGGCTATTGGTTTCGATTGTGCTCACCAAGTCATTCATGCCATTCGCAAGCTTGTCGCACGATTACCCACGCAGGTCTGGAGATCCGGGACCGGGCGTGTTGTCCCGGAAGACCTGCGGTACACTGAACCCTGAACCCTATTCCTTGAACATCAGCCTCGCATGAAGCTTGCCGATTCGGTTAATCTCCGTCAGGATCGCAATGCGGTCGTCAATCGGGACCTGCAGGCGATTGAGCGCTTCGAGCAGGTCGGCGACGCGCGACGAGCGCTGCGCTCCTTCGGTGTCGACCGCGACGAATGTCTTGGTCTCCAGTTTGGGCGCCAGCAAGTCCGGCGGCGGCTCCGGGTTGAGCACCGTGACGGTCAGGCCCTTTTGCGAGACGATCACGGGCGAGATACGGGCGTCGCCGGTGACGACGATCGTGCCGGTGGTCCGGTCGATGGTGACGCGCGCCTCGACCTCGGGCAGCAGGGCCGGCAGCACCTCGATATCGCGAATCCACGGGGCCGGATCATGCTGCTGGAACGACGGAACGAGCACGAGGATGTTGCGCGTATCGACCGCCAGAGCCACGCGCTCGACGTCGGCCGAGAGCTTGAGCTCGCTATTGATCGCCTCGGCCACGGCCGCGGCCACCGCCCAGCCGGCGTGGGCCTCGTCGAGCATGAACGTCACATAGTGTTCGTTGGGCTGGATCCAGGCGCTCGTGAACGGCAGCTCGCGGCCGGCCGCCATGAACGCCAGGAGAACGTCTTCTTCGAGCACAGCCCCGCGCTCGATCACGGCGCTGGTGGGCGCTGCCTTGTTGGGGATGCGGACCGGCCCGGAAGCAAAAGCGAAGATCCGGTCGACGGCCCGGTCGTGGTAGACCAGCGGTGCGATCAGCAGGTGGCCGCCCTCCAGGCTCTTGGCGGCGCCGAATGACGTCACCTGGACGTCGATGGCATCGCCTTCGCGCGCTCCGTTCTCCGGGATTTGCGCCGACAGCATGACCACGGCCACGTTCTTGGTGTCCTTGAGGTCGTCGAGCGTGGTCACTGGATTGGCAAACTGCTGAAGCGCCTGGGCCAGCGGCCGGATGGCAGGCAGATAATCGTCGCCGTCGCCCGTGCCCTTCAAGCCGGTCACCAGGCCCATGCCCACCAGGCGATTGACGCGCTGCCCCTTGAGCTGCGTGATGTCCGCGACGCGGACGGAGGTGTCGGCCAGCAGCGGCACTGCGCCTGCTAGATACACAGCCAAGAGGACCACGATATGGCGTAGCCATTGCGGATTGCCCAGCAGGCGGGTCCGTGACAGATTAGGAGGGCAGAACTCAGGTTGAGACGGGCAGCGAATCAGAACCCCGGCCGCCAAGGCCGCGGGTCGCGGACACGGCGACTCAGCGAAGGTCGCTGACCCTGCCGGGGCTTTTTGAACGCCGCGAGCATGACTGGAGTTCAGGCCCGCGCCCTTGGCGGGCGGGGTTCCGAGCCCGCCGATACGGTCATGCACCCCCAGCAGGCGGCAGCGCCGCGACGGCCTCGACGCGAAGCGTCGATCACTGTTCAGTCCGTCCCGGCGCGCCGGGAGAATCCACAATCCACAATCAATCGCCATGTTGCCGAACCTGAACCCTGAACCCTAACCTCTGAACCCTCTTAGAACGGCTTGACCTTTCCGAAGAACTTGGTGAACCAGCCGCGTTTCGTTGCATCATTAACGGCGCCCTGGTTGTCGACCTTGACGCTCATGTCGGCCACCTGCGTGCTCAGGATGGTGTTGTCCGGAGTCACGTCGGTGCTGCGGCAGACGCCGGTGAGCGTGAGCGTGCTGGTCTCCTCGTCGTAGGCGATCTGTTTGCTGGCCGCCAGCACCAGGTTGCCGTTGGGCTTGACATCGATGATCTCGGCCGTGAGCCTCGTGGTCAGCGAGTCCTTGCGGTTCTTCTGGCCCTCATCCTCCTTGGTCATGTCGAGCTTGTAGTTAATGTTCGGCTTGCCGCGGCGGAAGTCCGACGCGCCCACCCCACCCGACACAAACTTGACGAAGGCATCCAGCTCCGACATCACCTCGTACTTGTTGGTCTGCTCCAGGTCGCCGTCACTTTTGAACTGATGTTGCTCGCGCACGATGATCGTGATCAGGTCGTGCACCTTGAAGGCCTTGGGCGGCGGCAGCGTTACGGCGATCATCGACGTCCGCTGCAAAGCGCCATAAACGGGGACGGGATTCGTGCCCGCGTTCAGCGGAAGCGAGGCCGCGGGACGCTCAGCCGGGGCGGGTTGTCCGGCCGTCGGAGCGGCTGCGGCCGGCACGACTCGCTGACGGATGGAGGTCGTCTGCGCCTCGGCCACAGCGACCGTTGACAGGACCGCTGCCATCGCCATCTGAAAACGTTCACTTGAGCGCGTCATGGCTTTTCTCCCAAGATGGCCACCTGCTGCCGCCGGTCGCTGGTTGCATCGGCGCCTTCGCGGACCTCGACGCGGCGCGGTCCAGTGACAACGCCGACGAATGGCGCCTGGCGTCCGCTGGGCGCGCGGAGCTGGACCGTCTCACCCAGCCCAGCGCTCTGGACGGCCTTGGCCACCTGCTTGAGCGTGACGTCGCCCACGCGCACGTAGACGTCGACGAGCTGCCCGCGGTTGACCAGCGGAACGCGCTCGACGTCTGAGGCGCTCAGCGCTGTTCCGGCCGGGAAGTAGCGTTTGGCCCGCTGGCCGACGAAGTCTTCGACCCGAAGCGTCGGCGACGGCGCGAGCTGTATGACGACGACGTTGGTCTCGGCCAAGTCGGCTGCGTCGATGGTCGCGCCCTGGTTGATGGCCCGGCGGGCGGCGATCACGCGGCGCGAGGCGTCGACCTGCACGAGCACGGTCGCGCTCTGCACCTTCTGGCCGCCCTTCAGCACTTGCGCCTGAATCTCGACCAGCCCGAGCAGGTTGCCCGACCGGCGGCGCAGCTCGAACGCAAAGTCCGGCTCGCTCAGCTCGAGCACTGGCGACGCCGTGGCCGTGAACGATAGCTCCGCCGCGACGTTGTAGCGGGCCAACTCGCGTTCGATGAACTGCGTGACGGTGTCGCGCAGCGTGCGGCCTACGAGCGGCGCGTCCGTGGCTGGACTCTGAGGGGCTGAGGGAGTGACCAGCGCCGGCGCCTGAACTTGCTCGCCGTCAAGGCGGACTGCCTGTTCGGCGGAACCCGTCGCGGCGCTCGGCAGCACGCTCGGACGCGAGACGGCGCACTCCAGCGAACCCTTGACACGTACGTACGTCAGGTTCACGCCGGCCTGCGCTAGCGCCCGGCGAACGTCGGACAGCGTAATGATGAGCGAGCCGCCCGGCGTTGGGGCGGTCGAGACCAGGATGTCGAGAATCCGCTCGACGGGCACGGCGTTGGCCGGGTCGCTGGCCGGCTCGACCGCACACAAGTCGGAGATGCGCACGCTGTCACCGACCACCAAGGCCTCGGGCCACATCCGCACCGACTGAGCCGGGGCATGGTGTGCGGCGAGGGCGCAGACTAGCGCGGCAATGATCGGGTAACGGAACGTGCGGAACGAGAAGGGATTCTCGTTCCAGCGGGCGAACGAGAAGGGATTCTCGTTCCAGCGGGCGAACGAGAAGGGATTCTCGTTCCAGCGGGCGAACGAGAAGGGATTCTCATTCCAGCGGGCGAACGAGAAGGGATTCTCATTCCAGCGGGCGAACGAGAAGGGATTCTCGTTCCAGCGGGCGAACGAGAAGGGATTCTCGTTCGAGCGGCGATTCTCGTTCGAGCGGCGATTCTCGTTCGAGCGGCGATTCTCGTTCCAGCGGGCGGGACGCCCGCGCTCCGGCGTATTGTCGCAATCCTTGCGCGTCATGGTCGCATCCTGCTTGGCTGTCACGGCTCATCGTGAAACTAGCGGCTTGGCTCAGTTTCCGCGGCTAGAGTCTCCTGAGGTTCGAGACCACCTGCAGCGATTCGTCGGCGCTCTGGATCGACTGGCTGTTGATCTCGAACGCCCGCTGCGTCCGGATGAGGTCGATCAGCTCGCGGACCGGGTCCACGTTGCTGCCCTCCAGCGCTCCGCCCTGAATCGCACCCAGACCATCGGTCTGCGGATTACCGGTCACCGGCGCGCCCGACGCGTTCGTCTCAAGGAACAAGTTGCGGCCGATCTGCTCCAGCCCGGCGGGGTTCACGAACCGAGCGAGTTGGATTTGCCCGACGGCGGATGGCGCGGGCGTGCCGGGCGTCCGCACCAGCACTTCGCCATTGCGTCCCACCGTAATCTCGGTCGCGTCGTCGGGGATCGAGATGGCCGGGTCGAGAATCGCCCCCTCGCTGTTGCCCAGCACCAGGTTGCCCTCGGCGTTGACCGAAAAATTGCCCGCCCGCGTGTAGGCCGTCAGGGCGTCGCCGTTCTGGATGGTGCGCACGCGGAAAAAGCCCTCGCCCTCGATCAGCAGGTCCAGCGGCTGCTCGGTGCGGTCGAACGTGCCCTGCTCGAAGTTGGCCTGCGTGCCCGACACCTGCACGCCCAGGCCGACCTGGATGCCGTGCGGGATGGGCTCCTGCTCGGCGTTCGGCACGCCCGGCTCGCGCTTGATCTGGTACATCAGATCTTCGAAGTTGGCCCGCGAGCGCTTGAAGCCGACCGTATTGATGTTCGCCAGGTTGTTGGCGACCACGTCGAGCTGCGTGTCCATCGCACGCATGCCCGACGCTGCTGATGTCAGTGCTAAGATCGCCATGAAGTCTTCCGCAGTCCTGAGGCCAAACGGCCTATCTCATCATTGCCGATTGTCGATTTCCGATTTCCGATTAGTCTTGAAGCGCGCTGGCGAGCTTAATGGCGAATCGGAAATCGGAAATCGGAAATCGGCAATTCGCCTCTCCATCAACCAATCCTTCCCACCGTCTGCACCGCCTGCCCCGTAAGCTGGTCTTGAAGCTGAATCATCGTGGCATTGAGCTGATAGGCCCGCGACACCTCGATCATCTGCGTCAGCCCGGCGATCGGGTCGACGGTCGAGCGCTCGACGTGGCCCTGCATCAGCCGTGCATCCGACGGCACGTGCGGCGTGTCATTCGCGTCGAACAGGTTCTCGCCGACTTTGCGGAGCTTGCTCGTATCGGCGAATTCGACCGCAGCGATCCGACCCACGATGGCCCCGTCCTGCACGACGAAACCGTTGGCATCGATGTCTACCGGTCCGAATTCACCGCCCGGCAAGACGATGGGCAACCCAACCTCGTCGAGGAGCTTGTGCCGCCCTTGGCCGGCGACCATGACCAGCTCGTAGTCGTCGTTGAGCGTGAAGCGGCCGTCGCGCGTGTAGCGCACCTCGTCACCATCGCTGACGGGGAAGAATTCCCGTCCGGTCCCAATGGCGGCCAGATCGAGCGGGTTGCCGGTCGGCTCGGGCGCGCCGGGCTCGAAGCTGTGATACGTCGGACGGACCCACGTACCGCCCGAGAGGCCGTCGAGCACGGCGTGCGACGGGCCAGGCCGGCCGCCGGGCGTCTGGCTCTCGACGCGCCGCTCGGCCAGGACGGCCAGGTCATGTTTGAACCCGACCGTATTGATGTTGGCCAGGTTGTTGGCGACCACCGCCTGGCGGTATTCGCTCGCCTGCAGACCGGCGGCCGATAGCCAAAGTCCGTAGCTCATGTCGACGCAGCCTCCTGGCTCGCCACGTCGCCCAATGCCTGAATCGAGGCACTCGGGTCCAACGTGGCTTGGAGACAAGCGTCGGCGGCCTGACGAACCAGCGCTCCAAGCGCCGACCAGTCGAAGCGCAGCTCCGTGTCTTCCGTGGGGTTGTCGAAGAGATGCCTCCGCATCCGCATACAGACTCCATTCCGCGCCGACCGGCGGCGACGGCGAAGCCCTGTCACGCGGCGTGCCAAGAGGAGGACCTGTTTGCCCGATCAGGTCGATCCGGACGCATCAGACTTGTCGTAAACCCAAGTGGGAACGCGAGTTGCGCGCCGCGGAGGCCTCGTCAACCCTTGCAAGGACGGGTCGGTCCGGCGCGGATGGCCGCGCATGCATTACCGCTCGGTCTGCAGATTGTGCCGAACGGAAGGGTGGCATGGGTGGCGTGGCCAAGCGAAGCGCGGCCATGAAGTAAGATCCGTTGTCCGTCATGCCCGCGCTGGGGGACCCCAACCGCGATCTGTTTGCGGTTGGGGACCCCTTGCGCTTGGGCATGCCACACCTGCCGCGGGCGCTGGTGCTTATTCGGTTGAGCTACGGCTCGGACGGTTCGTCAGCGTCGGCCTCGTCCGCCGCGTCATCCGCCGCGTCATCCGCAGCGTCGTCGTCGGACTCTGCGTCGGACGCGTCGGAAGGCTGATCGCTGGCTGAGCCTGGGCCGTTGACCACATCGCTGACGCTCGAGAAGTATTCCTTGACCGACTTCTGATACTGGCGTGGGATTCGGTCGCGATTCACGGCGTCGGTGGCCTCGCGCTCGGCGGCCGAGACGATCCGCGACATCTCTTTCGAAACCGAGCCCTTGACCTGCTCGCCGTCAACCAGGAACTGGCCGATGATCTTGCCCTTGCCGGTGTGGACCTTGACTCGTTCGGTCTTGAAGCCGACGTCGGTCTGCTCCTCGGGAGCCAAGCCGCCGCGGCCCTGGCCGAGCTTGCCCATGCCGCCGCCCTTCTGGCCCTCGCCGGGCTGCTGACCGCTGCCGTTGCAGCCGGAGCAGTCGCCACTGCCGGACTTGCCCGTCCCGTTGCACTGCTTGCAACCGCTGTTCAGGTCATTCTTGGCGTCCTGCAGGTCGGCCATGGCCGAATCAAGCTGGTTCTTCTCCTGCTCCAGCGCCTCGGCCTCGGAGAGCTGGTCACCGGCCTGCTGAAGCTGCGACATGGCCTCGCCCATCTGGCCCTGACCCGCGGCGCTGGCCGCGTTCTTCATGGCCTGGCTCATCTTCTGGGCCTTGCTGCCGGCCGAGCACTGCTGCTGCAGCTGCTGGGCGAGCTGCTCGATCTGCTTCTGATTCATCCCCTGCTGTTCGAGCTGCTTCTTGACCTGCTCCAGATCCTGCTTGCTCAGGTTCTTGAGCATGCGCTCGATATCTTCCTTCTTGATGCCGGCCTGTTCGAGCTTTTCGGCGAGTTGCTTGTTCTCAGCGGCCTTTTCGAGCTGCTTGGCCAGCTCGTCAAGCTGTTTCTGAAGGTTCTTGATCTGCTCGGGATTCTCCTCCTGCTTCAGCGTGGCGAGCTGCTCCTTCAGCGCCTGGACTTCTTCCTGGGCGGTCTTGAAATCGCCCTGGGCCAGCGATTTCTGCAGCTTGCCGGCCGGCGTGTCGGCGTTCTGCGGCGCCTTCATGCGCCGCATCATCTTGCGGAATTCCTCGGACTCCTGCATGGGCGCCGACTCGCGGCGCTCTTTGAGCGCGTCAGCCAGCTTGTCGATCTTCTTGACCGCCTCGTGCCGGATGTCGTTTGGGCGCTCGAGCTTGCCTTCGGGCATCTTGTCGAGCTGTTCGAGATCCTCCTTGAGCTCCTTGAGGCCGGGGTCCTTCTCGGCCAGCTTCTTGACGCTTTCAAGCTGCTTCTGCACGACGGCCCGGGTTCGCTCGGCCACGAGATTGGACTGCTGTTGTTGCGCGACCTCTTCCTGCTTGAGCCAGCCGTAGGGAATAAGAAGCATGGCCGCAGCGATGACGGCCGTGACCATGGCGTATCCCGTAGCAGCCGGAACTTGAAGGCGCAGATGTTGACGCACGGTGATGGAGCGTGAGATCGACTCGGCATCGTCAACGACCGCCTTGGCAAAGGGGTCGGCAACGCGCTGGCAGTACAGACCGCTGCTGATCCGTTCACGCAGGCCGGCAGCTGCGTCGAGAGCGGCCGCGGCAGCCACGGCATCCGGCCGGCCGACCAGTGCCCAGATCGTCGCGATGAGTGCGGCCACGCCGGCGCCTGCCAGCGCGATCCAGCCCATGGGCAGCGGCCAGGCATACAGCCGTGCGAAGAGCAGCACAGCCGCGTACACCCCGGCCGCGCTCGTGAACGTCCACGCCAGGCAGCCCAGCCAGCGATTGGCAAACAGCCGCCGTTGCGCCGCACCGACCGACTTCTCGATCTGACTCATCGCCGCACTCCCAACGAAAGGTCGTCCTCGCACGAGCTGACCGCTGTGCCCACGGCAACAGGACTAGCCCTACATCAGTATATCGTATGTCCTGCCGCCGGTCTGAGCAAATCGCCCGGCTGGCTGAGAGGACTCTGAGAGAATGAGGAACTGAGGGAATATGCGCTGGAACGGCCCGGCGCGGCGGCTCCCACACCCGAATCTCAGCCCTCAGACTCTCAGAGTGCCCGCTCCGTCGTGCAACACCAACGATGAAGGCCTTCCTTTGGCGACCGGCTACAATTACGTTTGGGAGCAACGCGATATGTGCGGAATTGCCGGTGCACTGGATTTGACCGGGCGACGCAGCTTTTCGCCCGAACGCCTCGAGGCGATGCCGGCCGCCATTGCCCACCGGGGTCCGGACGACCGGCACGCCCACCACGAGCCTGGCCTGGCGATCGGATGCAATCGGCTGGCCATCGTCGACTTGCCGGGCGGCCGCCGACCGATCGGAAACGAACGCGGCGACGTGTGGGTGACGTTCAACGGCGAGCTGTTCGACTATCCCGAGCTGCGGGCTGAGCTGGCCGGCCGTGGTCACCATCTGGCCACGCAATGTGACACCGAGCTGTGGGTCCATCTCTATGAGGACCTCGGCGAAGTGGTATTCCGACGCGCGACCGGGCAATTCGCGGTGGCGCTGTGGGACCGATCGTACCGGACCGCGTACCTGGCGCGAGACCGCGTGGGCATCTGTCCGCTGCTCTATGCACAGGCCGACGGCTGGCTGCTGTGGGGCTCCGAGATCAAGGCCCTCCTGGCCAGCGGGTTGGTGGCGCCACGACCCGACGCCAAGGGCCTCAATCACTTCTTCACGTTGATCTGTTCGGGGACCACACGAACTTGCTTCGCAGGCGTTTGCTCGGTCCCGCCCGGCCACTATTTGCGGGTCACCGATAAACGTCTGGAGCTGCGGCAGTACTGGGATATCGAGTTCCCGGACGCCGGACACGAGCGGCGCTTCGATGACCCGCGGGTGGCCGTCGATGAACTGGAACATCTGCTCCGCCGCGAGGTGAAACGCCGGCTGCGAGGCGACGTGCCGGTCGTGAGCTACATCAGCGGCGGACTGGATTCAACGGTGGTGCTGGGGCTGAGCGCGCAGGCACGCGGCCGCAGACAGGGCTCGGCACACAGCCTGAACGGAAATCGCCGAGTTGTGAAGGCGTTCACCATCGGGCTCGATCAAGCCGGGACCGAGGAACGGGCCCGCGCAGCCGAGTCAGCCGTGGCGTTAGGCTCGCCGCTGACGACGGTTGCGATGAATCGAGACGACATTGCGCGAGCGTATCCGGAGTTGACATTGGCGGCAGAGGCGCCGGTGCTCGACACGAGTTGTGCCTGCATGCTCAGCCTCAGTGCGGCCGTGCACGAAGCCGGCTACAAGGTCGCGCTGACTGGTGAGGGGGCCGATGAGGCGCTGGCCGGATACATGTGGTTCCGCAGCGAGCGTACAGGCAACCTCATCGGGCGCTGCTGCGGGCGGCGCGTGCCCCGCATGCGACAGCGCATTCTGTTGGCGACGATCGGCGGCGGATCGGCTCATCGGCCGGCCTGGGCCGCCATGAACGGCGTGCGCACCGTCCAGCAGGAACTGGGCGAACTGTTAGGCCAGACGCGCGAGCGGCTGTATTCGGCCGACCTGTGGGCGCAGCTCGGCGACCATTCCCCATACGACGAGCTTGGACTGACCAACCCGCGCATCGCCCGCTGGCTTCCGTTGAATCGCTCGCTCTACGTGGGCTACAAGACGATGCTGCCGGGCTTGCTGCTGGCGTCCGAGGGCGATCGGGTAGCGCTGCACTCGGCCGTTGAGACGCGCTACCCATTTCTCGACGAGGACGTTGTCGATTTCTGCTCGACCCTAGACCCGGAATACAAGCTCAACCGCCTGACCGACAAGTGGCTGCTGCGGCAGTTGGCCGCCAAGGTCCTGCCCGCGCGGATCGCCCGCCGGCCCAAGACTATGTTTCGGGCGACGCTGGCGCGGACGTTTCTGGGCAACGGCCGGCCAGCGTGGGGCGATCAATTGTTGAGCCGCGAGTCGCTGCTTCGAACCGGCTACTTTGAGCCCGAAGCCGTCGCGGCCGTCCGCGCCTGGCAATCGCGCGAGCCACGCTGGACGACCGTGCGAAGCTTTACGTTCGATCTGGCGCTCACGGCGGTGATTGCGACGCCGTTGTGGCATCACACGTTCTGCGGCGGTGAGCTCGCGGATTTGCCCGCGTGCAGGCCGCCGAGCGCAACCGTGACGAGATGGTCCGTTTCGATTCCGGCGACGCCGCAACGCTACCCAGTCGTTGCGGCCGGAAGTCAGGCCGTGTGACGCTCGTCAAGAGCGCCCGCCGCCGATACGCTAACGGACCGTGCGCGATCATGGCCATTGGGTGTGGCATGGCCAAGCGTAGCGCGGCCATGCCCGGCGGCGCCCGCATGCCCGCGCTTCGCTTGGGCAGGCCACACGCGGCGCGGCTTTGCGTACGGTCAGTTGGCGCCTGGCGTCGCGCCATGGCGCAGGAGGACGCGAGGATGAACTTCGCCCGCGCAAGGTCCAGTTCGCGGTTCCGATCATTGGCCTGTATACCGCTGTTCGCCGTGTGGTGCGCCGAACCGTTGGCGCGCGGCGACGAAGCGGACAGCCAGCCCGCGCCGGCCACTGCGCCCGCCACCCAGCCGAGCGTGGTCGTCGTGCGCGGTCAAGTCCTGAACCACGTCGGCTCGGGTGTCGAGCACGTGGCCGTCACGGTCGACTTGGCGCGCGACGGCGAGCCGGTGCGCCTCGGGACGGCACAGACCGACCGGTTGGGCGACTTTGAGGTCATGGCCGAAGAGCGCGTGAAGGGCAAGCTGCTCGTGCGCTTCGAGCGGGCCGGCTTCACAGCCGTCACGCGCGAGGTCGATGCTGACGTGAAGGGGCGAGTGCCTTTTGTCGACGTCGAGCTGGCGGGAGGCTTGACCGTCGCAGGCCGCGTGATGGACTTCGCCCGCGAAACACCGATCGCCGCGGCCAAGGTCATCGTCCGCTCGGTCTACAAGGAACTCACCGATCAGTCCGACGAAGATGGCGGCTTCGAAGTGGAAGAGGTCATGCCCGGCCCGGGCGAATTGGTGGTCGAGGCCGAGGGGTTCGGACGCCACCGGCAGGAGCTGAACGCCGTCGAGGGGATGGACCCGCTGAAGATCGAGCTGAAGCCGCAGCGCATTGTGCACGTCAGCATCGTCGATGCCGAATCGAAGCCCATCGGCGGTGCGACGATTGAGGCGCTCGACCAGGAACGCAACGACTTCCGCTCGGCTGTGACCGGGCCGGACGGCGAGGCGGTTTTCCGGGGCGTCCATTTCGACGCCGCCGAGCTCAAGGTGCGCCTGACGCACGAGCGCTACGCCTCTTCGGTCCAGTTCGATCGCCTGATCGAGCTGCCAGGCAGTGAAGTCGAATCGCGGCATACGTTGTCCATGACAGCGGCTGGAATAGTCAGCGGCATGGTCAAGGACGCGGCAACGGACACGGGCCTTCGCGGCGCACGCATCATCGCCGGCCCGAAGATCAGCGATCGGATGCCGATGGCGTGGACGGATTTCGAGGGCACATTCAAGCTGACCGGCATTCCTCCCGGCGAGGCTGTGCTGACCGTTCACCTCTCAGGTCATTCGCCCGGCCTGAAGGTCGTCACGGTCGCGCCGCTCGAAGAGGTGCATACTGAAATATCGTTGCCCGCGGCCGCGACCGCTCGGGGCGCGGTCGTCGATGCCGACGGCAAGCCGATTCCCGAGGCGTATGTGTGGACCTCGCGCTGGCGCGGCCACGAGACGCTGGGCCTACAGACGCTGTGCGACGAGTCGGGCAAGTTTGTCATCGAGAACGCGCCGCCCGACGAGTTCGAGATCGTGGTCATGGCCAGCGGGTACGAGCCGCTGCAGGGCGCCAAACTTTCGGCCGCACAAACCGATGCGACGTTTACGCTCAAACCTCGGATGGCTCGTGGCCCGGCCGGGGCCAGTCCGAGGTCCGGCGGTACGGCACCGGCCATCGCGCTCACCACGCTCGACGGCACGAAACTCTCGCTCGACAAGCTGAACGGCAAGGTGGTGCTGCTCGACTTCTGGGCCACGTGGTGCGGGCCGTGCGTGGGCGAAGTGCCCAATCTGGTCAAGGTGTACGAGAAGTATGGCTCACGCGACGATTTCGTCATGATCAGCGTCAGCCTCGATCAGGATGAACGAGCGCTGCGCGACTTCATCAAGGCCCGAAAAATGCACTGGCATCACGCGTTCGGCGACGATGGCGGCGCCAACGCGGCAGCCGACAAGTACGGCGTGGTCGGCATCCCCGCCCTGTTCCTGATCGACAAGCAGGGCAAGATCGCCGCCAGCGAGCTCCGCGGAGGCGCGGTGGGCGAGCAGGTTGACGCGCTTCTGAAGGCGGAGAAGTAACTCGTCGTCTACGGCACTGCGTTCAACCACCGCCTGGCAACGGAGCCTCGTCGGCTGGTCCGCAGGCGTACGAGCGCGAACGTACGGCGACGACGCTCGACGGAAGCACTTCATCCTCCGTGGCACTGCCAGTTCGGCGTATCGTGCACCGTCCGTGACGTCCGACGCAACATGTGGTACAAACCGCTCGGCCGCCGCGTGTTTGAGAACGCAATCTCGCCGCGGCGCGAGCGCGATGACCTTAAGGCCGCGATCGGTTCAGAGCCGCGATCCGGGACGCGCTAGGCCGGCTGCCGCGCGTGTCCCGGACGACCGTGAGGGAGCGGATATCGAGCTGCGATCCAGGTAAGTCGCAAAGTCCACGAGGAGCGTCAGTCCCACCATGGCCCACCAGCCCGAAGTGATGGAAAAGATCGTCGCCCTGTGCCGGCGGCGCGGGTTCATCTTTCAGTCGTCGGAAATCTACGGCGGCATCGGCGGCTTCTGGGACTACGGCCCGCTCGGCGCCCAGCTCAAGAAGAACATCAAGGACGCCTGGTGGCACGACATGGTCGAGCACCCGCCCACCGGCCCGGACGGCAAGGAGCTGTCGATGGTCGGCGTCGACTGCTCGATCATCATGAACTCACGCACCTGGGAGGCAAGCGGCCACGCAAGTGGTTTCTCAGACCTGATGAGCACTTGCAAGTACTGCAAGAAGATGGTGCGCAGCGATCAAGTTTGGTCAATGATCGAGGAGACTGCTTGGTTCAAGTCGCTCGTCGAGCTGTACGCATCTAAGGGCATCGATCAAGTCTCAGGCGCTGACTTGGTTCGCTGGGCGGACAAAAAGGCCAAGAAGACCGCCCCAAACCTCGCGATCGTGCGGAATCCGACGGTGACCATTTCTTGGCTGACCGAGAGCGTGCTTAGCGCAAGCGAACCTTTCGAGATGAAGTTGAAGGACGTCATCAAGTACCTTGCTACCGAACAGTTGGCTCTGACGCAGGCATTCGTGACGCCGTGTCCATTCTGCGGCGGAGACCTGACCGAGCCTCGCCAATTCAATCTGATGTTTGAGTCGCACACTGGTGCGGTCAGAGACGATGACAACAGAGTCTACCTCCGGCCTGAAACGGCCCAGGGTATCTTCGTGAACTTCAAGAATGTCCTCGACTCGACGCGAGTCAAGGTGCCCTTCGGCATTGCTCAAATGGGCAAAGCCTTCCGAAACGAGATCAACCCGCGCAACTTCACGTTCCGCTCGCGCGAGTTCGAGCAGATGGAGATCGAGTTCTTCTGCCACCCGAACACGTCGCGGCAGTGGTACGAGTTCTGGCGCGACCTGCGCATCCGCTGGTACACCGAGCTGGGCATCAAGTCCGGCAACCTGCGGCCGCGCGAGCAGGGCAAGGAGGAGCTGGCCCACTACTCGATCGGTACGACCGACATCGAGTACCTGTTCCCGTTCAGCGACGAGCCGCAGGAGCTGGAGGGCGTGGCCCATCGCGGCTGCTACGACCTGTCGCAGCACGGCAAGTTCGCCAAGGGCGACGAGAACGCCTTCGCCTACTTCGACGACGAGACCAAGGAGCGCTACGTCCCGCACGTGATCGAGCCGTCGGCCGGGGCCGACCGCTTCACGCTGGCCGTCATCTGCGAGGCCTACACGCAGGACGAAACGCGCGCCAGCCCCGAGTTCATGAAGTTCCACCCGCGCCTGGCGCCGATCAAGGCCGGCGTCTTCCCGCTGGTCAACAAGGACGGTCTGCCCGAGATCGCTGAACCGATCTTCCGCGAAATCCGGAAGCATTACGCGGTCCAGTACGACGCCAAAGCGGCCATCGGCAAGCGCTACGCCCGCATGGACGAAGCCGGCACGCCCTTCTGCTTCACCATCGACGGCCAATCGAAGGAAGACGGCACCGTCACCGTCCGCAACCGCGACGACGCCTCGCAGATCCGCATCGATACGTCGCGCTGCTTGGAGTACTTGCGGGACAAGCTGCGGCTATGAGTCTCGGGCCGTTCGCGGCCGCGCTGCGTAGCGCAGGCGTCTCGCCTGCACGTACCGCAGGCCTCTGGCCTGCGAGTCTACGGCTGATGCGCGTCGCTCTCCACGCGCAGCCGAGACCCCGGCGCGACTCGCAGGCGGGACGCCTGCGGTACGTGCAGGCCAGAGGCCTGCGCTACAGGCCTGCGGCCGCCTCACCAGCAAACGCGGCCGGCTTACAACCCAAGGCAACCGCCCTCGGCGGCGGATTTGATCCCGCTCGACCAATCTCGCGCACGTGGACGCGACGTGGCGCTCCGCTCTGGAAGCTGCTTCCGGCGGGCCAATGGCGCGACCGCGGCCTGCTGATCGTCCAGCACTCGACCGAAGAAGCGGCGCGGTTCCTCCACGTCGCGTTCGCCGTACAATTCGTCCTGCTGGGGGCGAGTCTGGCGCGTGCCATCCGTGAGAGCCGCCAGTGGACGGGCTCACGAGCGATCGCGCCGCAACACGGGGAACGGTCCGAAGGACCCTTGGGAGAACGCGCCATGCCACTGTCGTGCCGCTGGCTCACGCTGGTCGGAAGCGCCACATTACTTGCAATCGGCTGCGCCACGACGGGTGCGGATCCCTCTCGAGATCGACGATTCGCGACACATTTGCAGGATGCCAGGGCGGATATCGAGGCCGCCAATCGCGAATTGTCCCGCCGCATGGAGGCCGGCGACCTGCCCGGCGTGGCGGCGATGTATGCCGACGACGCCGTCTTGCTCGGGCCTAACGGCTACCGCGTGTCCGGGCGGGCGGCCATCGATGAGTATTGGAGCACATTTCACAAGGCGCGGCGCTGGAAGCTCGACGTGCTCGACGTCGAGGGCGGCGAGGGCCTGTTCGTGCAGCGCGGCCGATCGACGCTGATGTTTGAAGAGGAGGGTGGGACTCGCGACGCCGTGGTCGAATTCATCGTCGTCTGGCGGAAGGAGCCGGACGGTGCGTATCGCGTCGTGGTGGACGCATATTGGCCAACCAAACCGCGTTAGCCCGGATTATTCACGACCTCGCGCCGTCGGCGACGTGGTTGACCGCCAGCGTTCCAGCGCCGGTGACCCGCGGCCTTGGCGGCCGGGGTTCTGACTGGTGCGGCCGCTCAGAATCGGAACCCCGCCCGCCTAGGGCGTGGGCCCGGGCGCGCGTGTGGCTGGCGTTCCGACAGAGTGTCGCACGCGGGTGCGCCTAATAAACGCACGCCGATGCTGCCGCCGACGCAACTTACGGCGCCAAAGTCGGCGCGCTCATGAATAATCCGGGGTAGTGCGTGCGTCCGCTGCACTTGCTGCGGAGACGACCTGCCCGTTTCGCCGGACCCCGAAGTCAGCGGGCGGAGCGGTACGATGGACGAGCATCCCGCGCGCGTGGGCTAACGGAACAGGCGCAGTGCGATCACGGCGGCACAGATCCCGACAAAGCCGACGGCCGAGAGGATTCGCAGCGGCCAGGTGAAATGGCCGCGCGTGCCCGCGTCGGCGAACAGGTAGCCCAGGCAAATCATCGCTCCGAGTGCGCCGAAAGAAGCGGCGTGCCAGATGATCGACGGCTCGCGAACGAACTCGAAAAGCTCGGGCGGGTGGCAGGCGAGCAGGGTCATACCTTAGCCTCCGCGGGCGTCTCACCGGCCGGGACATCCGACGGCGCGGTCGGAGTCGGCGATCCCGCCGCGCTATCGGGAATGATGAATGGCCGCATGTTGGGCGCGTGCGTTGCCGGCGCGCCCGTCGGGCGAGAGCGCATGGCCCTCGCGGCGACGAACAGTCCGGCCAGCAGAAGGATCGACACGACCTTGCCGGTCAGGAACAACCACTTCGTCTGCGCGCTCATTCCCGAGTTGAATACCGTATTCATGGCCACGACCGTGCCCGTGCTGGCCAGAAGCCCGAACAGTCCCACGCAAACGCTGAACGGCAGCAGGTTCTCGCGCCAGAATCCCTCTCGACGGCGGAGCGTCGTCTTGGTCAGCGAGAAGATCACGCCCGACAGACACGCTGCGGCACTGACGATAGCCAGCGGCGCGCTCCGACGCGCCACGGCGCCCGTCATCACCGCCAGCGCCAGGGCGATGGCGCCGCTCAGCAGGCAGAAGGCCACGATGCTCCAGAAACCGCGAGCGACGCCCGAGCGCAGCGGACGAACGGGCGAAGTCGAAGCAACCACGGCGCCCGCGCTGGGCACCTCGATCGGAATCGCCATGGGCGGATACGCGCCGCCAGACGACGACTCCTCGCGTGGCGGCGGGCTCCAGGCCGCGGGTTGGGCTGGCACGGCCGGATCGTCGCGCCGCAACGGGAACGCGGCCGGTGGCGGCGGCGGCGCTGGCGCGGCCGGGACCGCCGCGTGCGATTCGGTCGAGCTTGCGCTGGCCAGACGAACGCATGAGAAGACCTGGACGACCAGCGAGCTGGCCGCCGCGACGCCCGCGCCCATGAGCAAGACGTGTTCAGGTTCTTCGCCGGCGATGCCGCTGGCGATGGCCGTGAAGATCAGGCCCGCCAGCCCGGCGGCGAAGGCCTCACCCAGCTTCAGCTCGCCGGCAGCTCCGTGTTCGATCCGTTTTTGCCAGTCGACCACCAGCGCCGTTACCAACATAGCGATGAGCACAGCGATGCCCATTTCGTCGCGCCGGTCGATCATCGGCATCACTGCCAGCAGCATCGGCAGGCCACAGCAACCGGCCAAGAGCGCCTTGTCGGCCCAGGCCAGATCGTGCAGCGCGTGCATCCGGCTTCGCAGCCAGTGCGCGAGCCCAACGCCGCCGCTCATGGCCACGACCATCAGTCCGGCACTCGCGCCGACTTCTTCGATGCCGGTCGTCGCGCCGACGAGCAGCCCTAACCCGACGGCGATTCCCGCGGACATGAACAGGCTAACCAGCAGCCGCTGATTGCGGTGCGATCGGTCGATCATTGGATTAGCCGCACGCACGGGCGGAGGCGGCGGCGCAGCGGCGTTCCCTCGCTGCCGTCCCTGTAGTTTCGACAGCTTCCGATCGACTTTGTCGCTGATGCGGGCGGTCCGCTTGGCGACGTCTTTCGAGAGCGCGTCCGTGCGGCCAGCGTAGCCGGCCGGCAGCGGCGGCGGCCCCGGCACTCGGCGCGGCGTCGGGTTGGGCGACGGGACCGGCGAGACGCTCAGGTCGCCGGCCCCGCGCCGAACGGCCGACGCGAGGCTGACCGGATCGAAGCCGACCACGCTCTGCTTGACGTCGTCGACGTCGAAGATGGCTTCGACCATTTCGTCGACCGTCTGGTAGCGATCATTCGGATCCTTCGCCAGTGCCTTGCGGATCACGTCGGGGAACGGCTGCGGAAGCTGGTCGACCTCGGGCTGGGCGGTCAGGTGCTTCATCAGCACTTCGCCCATGCTGGCGCCCTCGAACGGCACGCGGCCGAGCAGCATTTCGTACAGGATCACGCCCAGGGCATAAATGTCGATGCCGCGCTGATAGCTGCCGCTGCCGACCTCGGGCGCCATGTAGTGCACGGTGCCGACGCTGGCTGTCTGGGCGCTGTGCCGCGAGACGCTGATGAACTTGCTCAGGCCGTAGTCACCGATCTTGACGTAGCCGTCCTCGTAGAAGATGTTGCCGGGCTTCAGGTCGCGGTGGACGATGCCACGGTCGTGCAGGTAGGCCAGCCCCTTGCCGAGCTCGCGCACGAAGTAGGCGGCCTTCTGCGCACCGAGGCCGTGCGGCTCGGCGATCAGCAAGTCGCGCAGGCTAGGTCCGCTGACGTACTCCATCACGATGAAGTACTCGCCCTCGGCGTTCTGCTTCACGTCGAAGATGCTGACCAGGTGCGGGCATTTGAGGTTGACGCAGTGGGCCACGCCACGCAGTTCAACCGCTGGGTTATCGCGCAGGTACTTGAGCGCGACTTCCTTGCCGCCGTCGCTGACCGCGTAGTAGACCTCGCCGAACCCGCCGCGGCCGACGCCGCGCTGAATGACGTAGCCGTCGAGGGGACGATCGCCGTGTTTGAACGTATAAGCCACGCTTCCGACTCCGAGCTATTTGCCGACCTGCCCTTGACGCAGCCGTATCGTGTCAAGGGTTGCCGATTTCCGATTTCCGATTCGTGTTCGTGACCCGTTGCGGCTCCCGCGCGAATCGGAAATCGGAAATCGACAATCGGCAATCTGGACCGCCGTCATTATACCGCTCCCGCCTCGACGCGGGCCTCGCGCGCCAGGATGCTGCCGGCTGAGACCGGCAGGGCGGCCAGCAGCTCGGCCAGGCCGTCCAGCTCGCTGGCCAGGATTTCTCGCTCCTTGCGGCTGTACCAGCCCCACGGGTTCTCGACGTCCAGGTGACACGTTAGCAGGTAGCCCTCGGGCGACTCGTAGGCCGCCACTGTCAGGCGCGTGCGGTACTTGCGGATGTCGCAACTCCAGGCCTCGCCGCTGCGGCTGCCGCGCTCGAATCCCCACAAGAGCGGGTCCTTGTTCGACGGGTGGTAACCGAGCGAGACAAAGTAGCGCGTGAGCAGGTCGCCGAGGTCGGGCCGCCGCGCGATGGCCATCGTTCGTTGCAGCGGCATGGTCAGATGGGGCCGGCGGACGCGGCCCTTGACGAAGAAGACGATTGACGTGGCCAGCATCGCCATCGACACCGAGGCGGCGCTCACGATCGCCGCGATCGCGCCGCCGTCGATCCTGCGACCGTCGACGGCCCGAGCCGTAACGATGATGGCCGGCGCGCACATGGTGAAGAACGTCGCGATCATGAAGGCGACGCCCATCCGCCGCATCTTTCGTTGTTCGGGCGTATCCTGTTCGACTTCTCCCGGGCGCGTCGAATTCGGCCCGAGCCCGCTGTGGTTGACATTCAGACGCGCGTGGCCCAGCGGAACGGGCCACGAGCGCGCCGGACCCGACCCGGCGTCACGGCGCCGCAAATCGTCGGCTGGCGCTGCGAACACGGGACTGGGCGCGTCCATGTCGAACCGCGCGTGGCGAGCTGCGGCGGCTGCCGCCATGGTGAGACTGGCCGGCCCGAAGCTGCTGACCGAACGCTCCAGGTCCTCGCGGGCGAAGACGGCAGCAATCATATCCTGGATGTTCTGGTAGCGATCGTTCGGGTCCTTGGCCAGCGCCTTGCGGATGACCTGCGGGAACGGGGCCGGCAAATCGTCGACTTCCGGCTGGGCGGTCAGGTGCTTCATCAACACTTCGCCCATGCTCGAGCCCTCGAACGGAACGCGGCCCAGCAGCATCTCATAAAGAATGACGCCTAAGGCATAAATGTCGACGCCGCGCGAGTATTGGCCGCTGCCGATCTCGGGCGCCATGTAGTGGACCGTGCCGACGCTCGAAGTCTGAACACTGTGGCGCGAGACGGCGATGAACTTGCTCAGGCCGTAGTCGCCGATCTTCACGTGGCCGTCGTCGCAGAGAATGTTGCCGGGCTTGAGGTCGCGATGCACGATCGCGCGATCGTGCAGGAACGCCAGACCCTTGCCGACTTCGCGCAGGAAGTAGGCCGCCTTCTGCACGCCCAGCCCCTTCGGCTCACCGATCATCAGCTCGCGCAGGCTCGGGCCAGCGACGTGCTCCATCACGATGAAGTGCTCGCCGGCTGGGCTCTGCCGCACGTCGTAGATACTGACCAGGTGCGGGCTCTTGAGGTTCAGGCAGTTGGCGATGCCGCGCAGCTCGACGGTCGGGTTCTCGCGCAGGTACTTGAGCGCCACTTCCTTGCCGCCATCGCTGAGCGCGTAGTACACCTCGCCGAACCCGCCGCGGCCGACGCCGCGCTGGATCGTGTAACCGTCCAGCGGCCGATCACCGTGTATGAAGGTATACGCCACGCGACACCTCCCAGCCGATTGCCGATTTCCGATTTCCGATTTCCGATTCGTGTTCGGAGCGTCTTACGGCTTCCGCGCGAATCGGAAATCGACAATCGGCAATCCTCTATCCAACCCTTGCGGCCTCCGCTACCGTTGTCCCTGTCCGACTATCGCCCAGGCTCCGCAGCAGCGCGTCCAGCCCATCGACGTCACGCGCAATCGACTTTCGGGCGTCGTGCGACAGGTCGTCCGGATCATCCGCGTAAGCGGTGCACGTCAGATGATAGCCATCCGGAATCTCATAGGCCGCGATCCGCACCGTGACGGTCTCGGTCTCCTCATCCTTGAAGGCCCAGAGCAGCCCGTCCGAGTAGTCGTCGACATCCGCCCGGGCATAGCCCAGCGACACCAAATAGCGCGTCAGGACCTCGCCGAGATCATTGCGCTTGCCGGCCACGAACGAGCGTCGCAAGGGAATCTCGATCAGGCCCTGGGCTGCGCCGCCGGTCGTGACGGTAAACGTGGCAGCCGACTTCGCGCTGCGCTGCTCCTTGTCGTACAAATAGCCCCAGCCGATCATGAGCACACCGAAGCCGAGCCACGGGTGACCACGGCTGACGAACAGGTAGCACGCGGCGAGCGTGATTAGACCGAGGATGATCGAACCGATGGAAGGCCGCCAGCCGCGCCGATCGATTGCCGCCGGCGCTTCCGAAGCGGCTTGTGGCGTAGTGGGAATCGGCCGGTCGCCGGAGGCGACGGCCGGCCGCAGCGTCTCGTGTGCCTCGCGCACACCCTTCAAGTCGATCGCTGCGGCCACGTTGCGCAGGCTGGCCGCATCGAACCCGGCGACCGACGCCTCGATACTCGGTTCGCCGAACACGGCCTGCACCATTTCTTCCACGCTCTGGAAGCGCTCCTTTGGGTCCTTGGCCAGCGCCATCCGTATGACGTCGGGGAATGGCGTCGGCAGCGCCTCGACCTCGGGCTGTGTCATCAGGTGCTTCATGAGCACTTCGCCCATCGTGGCCCCGTCGAACGGCACGCGGCCCAGCAGCATTTCGTAAAGGATCACGCCGAGGGCATAAACATCGACGCTCTGCGAATAGCTGCCCGTGGCAATTTCGGGCGCCATGTAGTGAACGGTCCCGACGCTGGCCGTCTGCACGCTGTGCTTCGAAGTCGAAATGAACTTGGCCAGGCCGTAGTCGCCAATCTTGACGCGGCCGTCCTCGAAGAAGATGTTGCCGGGCTTCAGGTCGCGGTGAACGATGCCGCGCTCGTGCAGGAACGACAGGCCCCTGCCGATCTCGCGCAGGAAGTAGGCCGCCTTCTGCAGGCCGAGGCCGTCGGGCTCAGCGATCAGCAGGTCGCGCAGGCTGGGGCCGGCGATGTACTCCATGACGATGAAGTGCTCGTCACGGTCGTTTTTCCGCACGTCGAAGATCGTGACCAGCCGCGGGTCCTTGAGATTCAGGCAGTGCGACACGCCGCGCAGCTCGACGGCCGGATTGTCGCGCAGATACTTGAGCGCGACTTCCTTGCCGCCGTCGCTGACGGCGTAGTAGACCTCACCAAACCCGCCCCGGCCGACGCCACGCTGGATGGTGTAGCCGTCGAGCGGACGATCGCCGTGTTTGAAGGTGTAAGTCACGTGACGCCTCCGGCCTAATTGCCGATTGTCGATCTCCGATTTCCGATTAGCGTTCGCGGCGTCTAGTCAGCTTCCGCGCGAATCGGAAATCGGAAATCGACAATCGGAAATCCTCACACGATCCTGCTTCCGCTCCGCACACTCCACGGCTGCACAACCAAGCTCACACCCGCCATCTCCACGCTCATGCCGATCGCCACCGGGCGGGCTTCGGTCTGCACCGACGGGATGCCCTGCGGGCGAATCCACAGCGAGCCGGCCCGCTCGAACAGGACCAGCGTGCGCTCGGCCGTCTTGCAGGGCATGTGAGCGCTGCTGCCGCTGCCGAGCGTGGCGTTGCCGTTGAACATGACCACGCGGCGCACGTCGTTGGGCATGCGGCTCGTGTCGCTCAGGTCGAGCACGGCCGTGGCACTCTTGCGGTTCGGCAGCCGAAACGTCAGTTTGGCCTGTCGACCGAACACGATACGATCGCCGTCGCGCAGCAACTGATGTCGCGCCAATCGCCCACCAATCTCGACGTCGCGCGACGAGGCCAGGAAGTAGTCGTCCTCGACCCGCGTGATCTCGGCATGGCGCTCGGCCAGGTCGGAGATCAGCGGCACGTCGGCCGGATCGTCCGACGCCGCCCGGCCGACCGAAATGCTGCCCGACCGCAGCAGCAGGAAGCTTCCGCCGCCATCGACCAGAATCAGCAACCGCGATGGCAGACTGCCGGGAGTAACGATTTCCGGCCGCGAAACCGCTCCCTTACGGTCGTCCGGGACACGCGCGGCAGCCGGCCGAGCGCGTCCCGGATCGCGGCTCTGAACGTCACGGCCATGAACCTCGCGGCTCGCCGCGTCGCGCGCTACCTCGTATCGCGCTGGTCGCATAGGCCGATTGATGCGTCGCGTCTCCGCCAGCGCTGCCGCGCGGGCCGCGGAGCTGATATCCGTCGCCAGCGGGCAGGCCGCCAAATCGGTGAGCACGTCATCGGCCTGCTTGAGTTGCTCGACCGCCTTTTTGATCCACCCGACGTCCGGCAGCAGATGCTGCAGCCGCAGCGCCTGCTGGCGGGCGTCGTCGATGCGACGGTCAGTGAGTGCGGCCGCGGCGACGCGGATGGCATCCAGCACGGCTTCCCACTCGCTGCGGGCTGGCGTTCCGCGACCCAGCTCGCCCAATTCGGCCAGCGCCTCGGCCGACCGCAGCACGCGGCCATCGGCCATGGCCTCGCGAACGTCGTCGTAGACGCGCGCACAAATGACGGCCTCCAGGCGAGCGATTCGATCGTCACGCCGATCGATCGCACGGGCCTGCGCCAGTCGCCCGGCCGCCGCGCCCGTCTGGCCGTCGCGTAAAAGTCGTTCAACCTGCGCCACCATGTCTTCCACACTCTCCCGCCGCCGCTCGATCTCCCGCTCGATCCGCTGAGCATCGAGATCGCCCGGCGGCACGGCTGCCAGCAGCATCTGGCCCGCCTTCAGCGAGCCGGCCTCCACGCGCTGCCGCACAGCCTCAAGGCGTTCTCGCTTGGTCTGCTCGACCCGGCGGGCCTCTTCGGCCACGATCTGAACATTCTTCCGCAGCTCGGCGACCTCGGCCCCGCGAACTCCGCCGGCCTCGGCCTTGATCAGGTCATGGAGCGCCTCGGCAAAGCGATCCGCGCGAAAGTGAACCCGTGCCCGCTCGATGAACTTTTCAGTCAGGCCTGCCAACACGTTCGCCCCGCGGCGGTGTTCGCGAATGTCCGGGGCCGTCGCCAGCCGATACGCCTCGTCCAGCCGCCCGTCCCGCAGGGCATTCTCGGCCGCCTTGAGTCGAACAAATAAGAGCTGGCTGAACATCAGGCCTCGTCCTCGAGCTGGAACACGTATCGATTACACAACCAGGGATTCGTCGCGCGCTGGAGGATATTCGCCGCAGGCTACGATTTGGCCAACGCATCGGGCTCCTTCGGGAACGTCGCGACATCGACGATTCTAAGCTGTCGAAACCGACTGCGGAAATCTCGACTTTGCCGAGATCGGCCGCTCATCAGTCCCAGCAAGTCCTTGGCGCGCGTCACGAGGTAGCGTGCGCCGGCTGCGATAGCGAGGTTGACGTACGGACTGTCGTCCGGATCGCGTTCGACCGTGTAGACGTGCGGGACACGACGCACGATCGTTGCGCGGCCGCCAGCCCCTGTTCTTCCAGGGCCTGCTTAGCCTCCTGAATCTTGGCCAGCCGGCTCTGGCGCCGGGCATCGAGGAGTGATGGCGAGAACGTTTCAGGATGGACGAGCCCAGTCGGGCGACGCGCGCGGGCTCGTAGCCACGCGATCGGGCTTCGTTTGAAACTCTTGACGCCGTGCGTGCTGGACGACATTCTTTCGTGCGGTAGGCACCCCGCATGCCGGTCCCCGGAGGCGCAGCCAGGAGGCAGGCGGGTCGCACCCCTGCTATTCGTGAGGAGCCCCCGATGTTCGAATCGGTACGAGTCGACGGTCGTGCTCCGGCCCAGGTCGTTGTGACGGGCATGTTTGAAGGCGGCGGGCTCGAGCCGGCGGTGCGCGATCTGGACGCCGACGGCTCGATCGCGACCGCTGTCGGTCGGCCGGAAGCGACCGGCGAGTGCGGGCGGATCGTCGAGACGTTCCCGCGCGACAGGAAGCCGGCGCCGCGCGTGCTGGTCGTCGGGCTGGGCAAAAGGGACAAGTTTAAGGTCGACGTGCTGCGCAACGCGGCGGCTGCCGCCGGGCGCCGCCTGGCGCAACTGCGCGAGGGCGTGGCCTCGCTCGAGTTCGACGGAGTGCTGCGGACGGTTAAGTTCGACCCCATGCTGGCCGGGCGGTGTTTCGGCGAGAGCATCGGGCTGCTGGCCTGGACCTATGACACGTTCAAGAGCAAGAAGCGCGAGCTGGCTGCCAAGCGCGGCAAGCTGGGGCTGCGCTCGACCAGCAAGGCATTCACCAAGGGGCTGGCGCACGGTTTGTCCCTGGCGGAATCGACCAATCTGACGCGCCGCCTGAGCCAGACGCCGCCGAACGTGGCCACGCCCGAATGGATGGCTGAAGAGGCCCGCAAATTGGCTCGCGCCGTCGGCCTGACGTGTACGGTAATCAAAGGCAAGCAACTCGAGGCGGAAAAGCTGGTGGGCCTGATCAACGTCGGCAAGGCCTCCGAGAACAAGCCCTGTTTGATCCGCGTGGAGTACAAGCCTCGCAAGGTTGCCGCCGGGAAGGCGGGTAAGAAGGTCGTGCTGATCGGCAAGACCATGACGTACGACTCGGGCGGGCTCAGCCTGAAGATCAACAACACCATGGTAGGCATGAAGCGCGACAAGGACGGCGGCTGTGCGGTGCTGGGCGCGATGCATGCGATTGCTACGCTGGTCAAGCCGTCGCGGCCGGTGGTCGGACTGTTGGCGGCAGCCGAAAATGCCATCAGTGACGAGGCCTACCGGCCCGATGACGTGATCACGTATCGCAACGGCACGTCAGTCGAAGTGACCAATACCGACGCCGAGGGGCGGCTCGTGCTGGCCGATGCGCTGTGCTATGCCTGCCAGGTGGAGAAGCCGGCCTTCATCGTCGACCTGGCCACGCTGACGGGCGGCGTTATCACGGCCCTCGGCTCGACGTATGCCGGCCTGTTCTGCAACGACAACAACCTGCGCGACCGCGTCGAGGCGGCCAGCGTGTCGTCGGGCGAGCGCGTCTGGCTGCTGCCGCTGCACGACGAGTATCGCGAGATGATGAAGTCGGAGATCGCCGACATCATCAATTCGAACGCGAATCGCAAGGCCCATCCGATCCAGGGGGCCGCGTTCCTGAGCCATTTTGTGGCCGACGGGGTTCCTTGGGCGCACATCGACATTGCCGGCGTGCATGCGGTCGACGCCGACACCGGACCGTTCGTCAAGGGTCCGACCGGCTGGGGCACGCGGCTGCTGGCTGACCTGTTGGCGATGGCGTGACGGCCACGGATGGCTGAGACTGAGCCGACATGCCGCGGATCAGCACAGGCGCGAAGACGAGCCACGGATCAATACGGGCGGAATTGAAAGCCACGGATCAACACGGATGAACACGGACGGAGGAGTTGGGCGGCATTCGACACATCCGTGTTGATCCGTGTCAATCCGTGGCGTACTCGGCGGTAGTGGAGCGATTCGCGGCGCGATCGTGGGGCTGTAGTAGTCGAGTGAGGGATTGAAGATGAACAGATCTGTGAGTCGGGCAATGAGTTGCGGAATGACAGGCATTGTCGCGGTGGCGCTAGGGTGCGTGAGCACCGGCGGCGGGGGGAGCAGTACGGTGACGCTTGTAGCGGTGACCGGCCGGTCCATCCCTGCCGGACAGGCGCTGGCGCTGGCATTCAATCGCGAGGCCGACCAGGCGGTAACGATTTCGGTTCAGGCCAGCACCGACGCCGCCGATCCCGACTTCCGCGTGGTGCGCGGCGAGGTCGATTTTGAGGACCTGCCCATGACACCGATCGCCGATCTGGTGCTGGTCGCGTCGGACCGCGGCTCTGGACAGGAACTCGACATGTTCACGCCCACCGCCGCCGAGCCGTACACGCTGTTCGTCGTAGACAACAACGACGCGTTGAACGCAACGTTCTCGGTGAGCATCACGCAGCGGCGGTGATCGGCCACCGCGTTGCGGACGTTAAGGGCGGCGTCGCTTCCTTGTGGCCCGCGTTCGGCATATGATCGAGTCGGACGATGGTAGCCAAGACACGTATCATCCGTATCGGTAGTTCGCACGGCGTGCGGCTTCCGAAGGCCATGCTCGAGCAGGCTGGCTTGCGCGATGAAGTCGAGTTGAACGCCAGCCGCCACCGGATCGTGATTCAAGCCCCTCGAAAAGCGCGTCAGGGCTGGGAAGAACAGTTCAGACAAGCGGCAGCGGTGGGGCATGACGACCTGACTTTCATCACGGACACGCCCAGCTTGACTCGGTGGGATGACGACGAATGGGAATGGTAGCCCGTCGCTTCGATGTTCATTTGGTCCGACTCGATCCCACCCTCGGCGCTGAAATCCAGAAAACGCGGCCCTGCCTGGTCGTCTCTCCGGATGAGATGAACCGTTACCTCCGTACCGTGATCGTCGCACCGCTGACTACGCGCGACAAGCCATATCCGAGTCGTGTGGCGTGCCGATTCCAAGGTAAGAGTGGTCAGGTTGCGCTTGACCAGTTACGGTCGGTCGATCAAGCGCGCTTAGCCAAACGGCTCGGTACTGTCGATGGCAAGACGCAGTCAGCCGTGCTGAGCGTGCTCGCAGAGATCTTCGCGCCATGACCGATTCGACGGCGCTGCGACTGGTTTGCTCCGAGATTTGGGGCGGCAACCGGCCCGTGCATCGCCCGATCGAGCTGCCCGGCGTGCGCGGCGTGCTCTATTCTCGTCCCTGCCACGGAGCCAAAGGCGGTGATGTGCACTACCTGTCGGTTTGCGGCTCGGGGCTGCTGTCGCGGATGTGCATTGCCGACGTGGTCGGCCACGGGGAAACGGTGGCGGCCGTCAGCGGCCAGATTCACGGGCTGGTCCGCAAGTTCATGAACCAGCCGAACCAGCGGCGCATCCTGACCGACCTGAACCTCCGGCTGCACGAGATGGGCCTGGGGGCGATGACCACGGCGGCGGCGCTGAGCTACTACCCGCCGCACCGACGGCTTTCGTTCAGTTACGCCGGCCACCCGCCGGCCTGGTTTTACTCGGTGGCGCAGGGGCGCTGGACGCGGCTCGATCGGCTCGAAGAAGCTCCAGGCAACTCACGCGTCGCAGACCTGCCGCTTGCGGTCGACGATCGGACGGTCTATTCGCGCGGTCACGCCGCGGTCGCGCCCGGCGATCGGTTGCTGGTGATCACCGACGGCATTCTCGAAGCGCCCGATCCGGCCGGCGGTTTGTTCGGTGAGCAACGTTTGGAGCGACTCTTGGCCGACGACCGCACGGCCACCTGCGAGCAATTGTCTGACCGGCTGCTCGCCGCCTTGGGCGCGCATTGTCACTGTTCGACGCTCGACCACGACGACGTGACGTTCGTGCTGGTCGAGTTCGCCGGCCCGCGGCGCGGTCCCGCCGTTTGGCATGCCCTGGTCAACCGCGTCCTCCGTCGTCGCGGAAACAGCGCGTCGGCGGGAGACGCGACGCCGCTCGGCGTGTGCGTCGCCCGTCAGGACCCGCCGTAGTTGCCGAGGGCGGATTCGTTGGATTGATTGACTCGGTTGTAGAAGGCCAGCGTTGCGGCCGAGCTGCCCTGGTCGCTCACGCGGGCGCGGAACGTGCCGTTCGCGGCGTTGTACCAGTAGGCGCCCGCCACGCCCGACTTGAGGACTTTGTCTGTCGGGTGCGAAAGGGCTGCATCGGACACGGTTTCGACTGCCGCCACGCCGAACGCGTTCTGCGAATGCGTCGGCAGGCTCCCGCCGATAAACCAAGCCGCGTCGATGGCGGGCGGAAACGCTCCGGAGCTGCCGATGAACTTGGCCCGGTCGATCTGCGTCTTGACGATCGAGAGCGTGGTCTGCAGCCCGGCCGCGTGAGAGTCCTGCGCGGCGGTCGAGAACTGCGGAACCACAACGGCCGCCAGCAGCCCGAGGATGATCACGACGATCAGGACTTCGACGAGTGTGAATGCTGTCTTGGCAGACGTTAAACGCATGGTGCTGGTCTCCCGCCGCGACCTCGCGCTGCACATTCGCGGCCGGGTTCGCCGGTATCATGCCCTTCGATGACGGCGTCGGCGCGGTTTTTGCGGATATCGGAAAAATGGCCGACATCGTTGAGCCCGCGGCCGTGCATCCGCGCAGCTGACGCCAAGTCACCGTGCGCGATGCTGCGGCATCGGGGTGGCAGAGGCGAGCGATCGTCGCGGTCCCGGCGCGCCGGGACGACGATCGCTTGCCCGTGCCTGCCGAGAATGTCAAGCCATTCCGGCACGGGCAAGCAATCGGCCGCTTGCCCATGCCACCCGCTCGTACGGCTACGCATCGCGCACAGTGATCTAGCGTTCCCGGCCGATAGCCGCTACGATCGGTCCACGCACGCATCATGGCGCACGGAGTACACATGGATCAACGCGCGAGCCGTTTGTGGGGACTGACTTCGATTGCCGTCCTCGCGTGGGCCGAGGCCGGTTGCAGCGCGGCGCGGCTTGCGGGACGCGGGCTGGAGGGGGCGCGGACGTCACCGGCCGTGCGGCCCAACATCCTGTACATCATGGCCGACGATCACGCGGCCCACGCGCTGTCTTGCTATGGCAGCCGGATCAATCACACACCGAACCTCGACCGGCTGGCGTCACAGGGCGTCCGGTTCACGAATGCGTTCTGCACCAACTCCATCTGCGGACCGGTGCGGGCGATCATCTTGACCGGGCAGTACAGCCACAAGAACGGCGTCCGGGATAACCAGACGAGCCTGCCCGATGGCATTCGCACGGTGGTCGACGCGCTCCGCGAGGGCGGCTATCAGGCGGCGCACATCGGCAAGTGGCATCTGCGGCGCGATCCGACAGGCTTCGACCACTGGGACATCCTGCCCGGACAAGGCGCTTACCACGATCCGGACTTCATCACTAACGGCGTGCGGGCCAAGCATCCGGGCTACGTGACCGACATTACGTTTGACAAGACGATGGACTGGATCCGGCAGCGCGACCCGTCGCGGCCGTTCATGATTTATTGTCATCTCAAGGCGCCTCATCGGAACTGGGAGCCGGCCGCGCGCCATGCACAGCTCTACGAAGACGTCGACATCCCGCTGCCTCAGACGTTCGACGACGACTATGCGACCCGCACCGCTGCCGCCCGGCTGCAGACGATGACCATCGAGAAAGACCTGACGCGCACCGACCTGAAGGCCGACCCGCCGGCCGGATCGGCGGGCCATGAGCTCAAGCTCTGGAAGTACCAGCGCTACATCAAGGACTATCTGCGCTGCATCGCGTCGATCGATGACAACGTCGGCCGCTTGATGGAGTTTCTCGACGAGCAGGGGCTGACCGAGAACACCGTGGTCATCTATACGTCCGACCAGGGCTTCTTCCTGGGCGACCACGGCTGGTTCGACAAGCGCTTCATGTACGAAGAGTCGCTGCGCTCGCCGTTGATCGTTCGTTATCCGCGCGAGATCAAGGCCGGCAGCGTCTGCGAGGCGATGGTGCTGAGCCTCGACTACCCTCAGACATTCCTCGACTTCGCCGGTGTGCCCGAGTCGGCCATGCAGCACGAGCTCGACGGGGCGTCGATACTGCCGTTGCTGCGAAATCCGCGCAGACCGCCACGAGACTGGCGCAAGAGCATTTACTACCACTATTACGAGAGTTACGCCGATCACACGGTGCCCAAGCACTACGGCATCCGAACGGACCGATATAAACTCATTCACTTCTACGAGTTGCCCGGAGACGACGCTGAACGCTGGGAGCTCTATGACCTGAAGACGGACCCGAACGAGCTGCACAACGTGTATGCCGACCCCAAGTCCGCCCGCACTGTGGCCCACCTGAAAGAGCAGTTGGGCGGACTGCGGCAACGATTTGGCGATCACGAGCCGCCCGGGCTGTCGGCGGCAGTGCCCCGGCCTCAGCAATGACAGCGGCCGCCGAGCCACGGCTGGCTCGCGGTTGGCGTCTCGTATTCAGATCGGCGCACGCATCGAACGAAGCTTCGTCGGCTTCTCATTTGATCTGGCGGCCGGTACGCTATAGTCGCAAGTTCGACCCAGCGCGTTCGCCGCGATCGACTTGATCTTGGAGGTTGTCATGGAACGCCTGCCCGTTCGTTCGCAATTTCGTGCGATCGGCGCCGTCCGAGTGATCCTGCTGCTCGGGGTCGGCTGTCACGCCGCCGCCGATCAGCAGAAGATTTCGGATGCGTGGTTCTTCCCGGATCGGCCGGCTGGACTGAAGGGCATCGAAGGCAAGCCGCCACCGCCGCTCAAGCTCAAGTCGTGGATCGGTGAGCCGGTCGATGTGCCCGGATCGAAAGGCAAAGTGGTGGTGATCGACTTCTGGGCCACCTGGTGCGGACCGTGCATGGCCGCCATTCCGGAAAACGTCGAGATCGTCAGGAAGTACAAGGACCAGGGGCTGGTGTTCATCGGCGTTCACGATGCCAACTCGGGTTGGGACCAGGCGCCGGGCGTGGTGCGCGACAAGCACATCAACTACCCGGTCGCTGTCGACGAACCGGGCGGCGTCTCGGCGAAAGCGTTCAATCTGGCGTTCTGGCCGACGTACGTGATCGTCGACCGAACCGGCATCGTGCGCGGAGCCGGGCTGAGTCCCGCCCACCTCGAGGAGGCGGTGAAGGTGCTGCTGGCCGAGCCGGCGCCTGACGCAGGACCGGGCGGCCCTGGCGCTGGGACCCCGCCGGAGTGGTATTACGGCGGGGCGAATCGGCCGACGACCCTGAAAGCGATCGAAGGCCAGCCGATGCCCGAGCTGACGGCTGAAGCGTGGATCGGCCATCCACTCACGCTGGCGGACACGCGCGACCGTGTGGTGATCGTGCATTTTCTTGCGACCGGCAACGGGCCGTCAATGAAACAGGCCGAAGCGCTCGCGGCACTCGAACGCGAGATGGGTCCACAGGGCGTAATCGTTAGCGCGGTCTGCGCGACCGATGACGAATGGGAAGCCCTGACGAAGATCGCCAGCGAAGGCAAAGTCCCCGCGCGGCTCTGCCGTGACGGCGCGGCGAGCGGCGAGCCGGCCGGCGTCAGCGGGGCGAGCGCCGCGGCGTTCGGCGTCCGGTTTCTCCCGTGCACGGTCGTCGTCGATCGGACCGGCGTGATCCGGGCCGCCGGCGTGCGCATTGAAAGCGTCAAGGAAATCGCAGGAAAACTGCTGGCCGAGAGCACCCAACCGCGCGACCCGGTGAACCCCGGCTCGTAGAGGCGCCGACCCACGCGGTTGTCCGAACGACTGGCGAGCACGATCCATCGAATGGCCAAGCCCTACGACCTGTCCAGCAAGCTGCTGCTCGAAGCCGATCCGCTGGCATGGCTGCACTACGTTGGGCTGCCCGCCCGGCGGGCCACGCTGCTCGAGACGAATGTGAGCAACGTCGGAATCGATCTGGACAAGGTTATTCGGGTCGAGAGCGCACGGCGCTACATCGCACACGTCGAGTTCGTCTCGCCATCCGAGCGGCGGTTTGACCGGCGCATGCTGCGCTACGGCGCGGTGCTGTTCGACCTCTACAACCTGCCGGTGCAGGGCGTCGCAATTCTGCTTCGGCGCAAGGCGGACGGGCCTTCGATGCGTGGACTGGCCGGTTATCGTCTGGGACCGGATGGCCGGATGGAATACGCCTTTCGCGTCATCCGTATATGGGAGCAACCGGTCGAGAGCTTCTTGTCGGGATCGCTCGCGACGGTGCCATTGGCGCCGCTGTCCGACGTGGCTGAGGGCGACCTTCCCGGTATCGTTGGTGAAATGGGCCAGCGCATCCGCCGTGAGGCCCGGCCGGGTCAAGCGGCTATACTATGGACGGCGACGACGCTGCTTAATGGGTATGCGCTATCAGCGCTCGCTGATCGAGCAACTGATGAAGGGAGTGCGGGGTATGAAGGAATCGGTGATGTATCAGGCGATTCTGAAGGAAGGCAAGGCCGTTGGCCTCCGTGAGGGTCGCCGGGAAGGCGAGCAGGCTGGACGCGTGGACGAGGTCCGCCGATTGATCGTGCGCGGCGGAGAAAAACGCTTCGGCGCTCCAAACCCCCAGACGCTTCGGTTAATCGAGAGCATCGATTCGCTCCACAGCCTCGAACGGCTTTTTGAACGATTGTTCGATTCGTCAAGTTGGCGCGAGCTGCTTAGCCCTACCTTAGGCGCACGGCGCCCACCCTCCAACGGACGAAACTAAGACGCGGCGCGAAGCAGAACTCTCTTGTCCGAGACCGCCCCGTGACCATGACCGCAAACACCGTTCGGGTGGACCACGTTCCCGAGAGCCTCTGCCGATTCGCCGAGACCGTGCGCGCACAGGTGGCTCGGACCGTGGTCGGGCAGGAGACGGTTGTCGAGCGCATCCTGATCGCGCTGCTGACCGGCGGCCATCTGCTGCTGGAGGGCGTCCCCGGCATCGCCAAAACGCTGCTCGTGCAGGCCATCGCGCGGGCGATCGACCTGAAATTCGCCCGCGTACAGTTCACAATCGACCTGCTCCCGTCCGACATCCTCGGCTCCGAGATCCTCGACCAGCGCACCAGCGAATTCCGCATTCACCGCGGGCCGATCTTCACCAACCTGCTGCTGGCCGACGAGATCAACCGGGCGTCGCCCAAAGTGCAGTCTGCCCTGCTCGAGGCCATGCAGGAGCGGCGCGTGTCGATCGGCCAGACGACGCACGATCTGCCGGCCCCATTTCTGGTCATCGCCACGCAAAACCCGGTCGAGCAATCCGGGACGTTCGAGCTGCCCGAGGCCCAGCTCGACCGCTTCATGATGCGGCATCGCCTGAGCTACCCATCGCCCGAGCACGAGGCCGAGATCGTGCGCCGGCACCTGGCCCTCAAGCTCAAGCGGCAGGGCGATGGAGCGGTGCCGATGACCGCTTTTGATGCCATCGATGACACCAGCCGCCTGCACGTCCGTGACCTGACCGAGGCGATGAGCGCCGTGCAGCGCGTACACGTCAGTGAGGTGTTCATTCGCGATTGCGTCGAGCTGGTGAACCTGACGCGAAACCACACGGACATCGAGCTGGGCTCCAGCCCGCGGGCCGCGCTGGCCCTGGTGCAGACGTCGCGGGCGCGGGCGTTCATCCACGGCCGCGACTACGTGATTCCCGAGGACTTCTTTGCCCTGGCGGCCGACATCCTGCTGCACCGCATGAGGCTGACGTACGAGGCGCTGGCCTCGGGCCGGCGCTCGACCGACCTGCTCGAGGAGCTGCTACGCACGCTGACGTGAACGACGCAGACTCGCTGAGGGCATAGCGCGGCCTCTGGGCCGCAACCAAAGTGCCGATCCGCGGCCGGGCAGGGTTCAGGGCTCAGGGTTCAGGGTTCAGGGTTCAGGAAAGGCGTTCCCGAGCCTTCGGCTCGGCGGATTGCTGAGCCGAAGGCTCAGGGCGTCGTTCGTACTGAACCCTGAACCCTGAACCCTGACGACTGAACCCTCGCTCACCGTACAGAATTTGCGCGCCGCGAGAAGATTCTGATCGTTAGTAGTGCAGAAAGGGGGAAGGGTGATTTGAATCCGGTGCTAACCCAACCCAGAGTTCCCTCTGCCGGCTCTGCGGCTCTGCGTCCGCCCGATGAGCTGGTGCACGTCGACTTCGAGATGGTCGTGCGGCGGCTGGCGGACGATCTGGCGTTCGGCACGGACGCCTCGATGTTCGTGGGATCGGGCCTCGAATACGCGCAGTCGCGTCCGTACGCCTACGGCGACCCGGTCAAGATGATGGACTGGCGCATCACCGCTCGACTCGGCCGGCCGTTCGTTAAGGACTACGAGACGCTCAAACGCACGTGCGTGTATCTGGTGGTCGACACGTCGGCCTCGATGGGCGTCGCGTCGACCGCGATGACCAAGCACGACATGGCCGTATGGATCGCTGCGGCCGTGGGGCTGGTCGGGCAGCGGCACCTGCGGCCGGTGGCGATCGTCGGCGGTGGCGAACGGCAGACGCGCCTGCGGCCGAGCCTTAACCGCAGCGAGCTGTGGCACGACCTCGAGCCGCTGCGGCGCGGCGACGTTACCGAAAAGACGAACCTGGCCGAGCGCCTGAGTTTGCTCGACATCCGGGCCGACCGTACGAGCGTCGTGATGGTGATCACCGATTTGCACGACCCGGCGGTCATGCTGTCGCTGCGGCACATGGCCCAGAAGCACGATTGCATCGTGGTACACTTGGTCGACCCGGCCGAGGTCGGACCGCTACGTTCGGGCTTCTACTTGGGACAGGAAGCCGAGACCGGACGGACATTCATCGCGCACGGCCGAACGCGCTGGCAACGTGCCGAACAGTTGGATGACGAGCTGGTGCGCAGCGGCATAAGCTGCGTGCGGCTGCGGACCGACGAGCCATTCGTCGCTCCGCTGCGGCACTTCCTGGCGGCGCGGGCCGTGGTCGGCAGAGGGTTGCGATGAACGTGGCGTCGCCCATCACTGCTGCGGTGCTGCTTGCCGCGCTGTTCGCAGAACCGCGCGCCGGCGAGCCGGTCCGCGGCATCAGCGGTGCGATCGAGTTCCGCGCCGCCGGCCCGCGCATCCGTGCGCGGCCCAACCAATCGCACGATTCGCCCATCCTGGTGCGCGTGGCCGATGCTCGCGCGGACGAGGGCGGCGAGCACGTCTATCGGGTCGAGTTCATCGGGCTGGTGGCCGGCGATTACGACCTGCGCGACTATCTGGAGCGCCAGGATGGATCGCCCGTTGATGACATCGCTCCGCTGCGCGTATACGTAGTGTCGCAGCTCCCGCCGGATCACGGGACGGATCTGTTCTCATCGGCCCAGGCGCCGCGGCTGACGGCTACGCAATACCGGCTGGTCATGGCTGGGCTGGGTGTGGCCTGGCTGAGCGTGCCGATCGCGTATCTGGTCGTGCGTGCCATCCGGCGACGGCCGACGCCACCACCGCCGGCGGCCGCGCCGGCCCCGACGCTGGCCGATCAGCTCCGCCCGCTGGCCGAGGCCGCGATCCAGGGAGCGCTCTCGATCGCCGAGCGCGGCCGCCTCGAGCTCTTGATGTATCTCTACTGGCGCGGGCGCCGCGGATGGGACGGTTCGCAAGCCCAAGTCGTGCCTCGCTTGCGTAACGACTCGGAGGCGGGCCTACTACTTCGAGCCATCGAGTCGTGGCTTCACGCCTCACCGGTAGCCCGTTCACATGCGGACCGGGAACTGGCCGCGCTGCTCAAGCCGTACTGCGACATCCCCCCATTGCGCACACACCGACGGATTCCACCTCCGCGCCGTGGCCCGCGTGAGACCCCGTGACTGCTGCTGGTGGACGGCGATTGGGCGCCCACGTTCGCCGGGTAGAGCTGCCCTGACGCGCGCCGGCGTAGCTGCATCGGGTGATTCAACAGGTTTAGTCGGAGCATGATCAAGATCGGTTGAATCTGCATGACATGCTTCCCATTGGGCTTGAACCATGCTAGCCCCATGCTAAAGTGGCGGCTTGAGGGTGAACCCGATGGGGATTCGCAAGGCTGCCTTTGTTGGCTGGCTGACGGCAGCGCCGATCGCTTTGGGGCAGATCACGTTTCCGCCGTATCACGTCGAAATCACGAAGATCCTGCATTCCTCAGATCCGGCGCCGGGTATTCCGGGGGCGACCGTGGTTGACTTGGGCGCCCAAATCGACGGCGCCGGCAAGGTGCTCATCGACGCCTACTTGAGCGGTCCGGGCATAACACCGGACAACAACCGGGTGCTCTGGTACGGCGACCAGAACGGCCTGGCAATCGTGATTCGCAAGGGTGACCCGGCGCCTGGTGTCAGCGGCGCGTTCATCGACGAGCTTTGGGAGGCATACGTCAACGAGACGGGACTGATCAGTTTGGCGTGCTACCTCAGTGGTCCCTCAATCGTGCCGGGCGTCAACGCCCGCGGGGCGTTCGTCGGCACGCCCGGCAATCTGCAAAAGTTGGTTCAAGCCGGCGAACCGGCGCCGTTCACCGAACCCGGGACCGTATTTGCGTCCTCGTCCACCGCTGCGATCCGGCTTACGGACAACGGAACCGTGTTTGTCATCTACGATCTCGCCGGTCCGGCGGTCAACACCACGAACGACCAAGCGATCTACGCCTGGTCTCCCGGCCCGCCGCAGCTCATCTGGCGGAGAGGGATGGCCGCGCCCGGCACCGACCCGGGCGTCGTGTTCGCTTGGAGCGAGCCGTGCTGCGCTGCGTTCAACGACCTCGGTCAGTTCGTCTCTCGCTGCGGCCTTTCGGGTCCAGGCGTAACGAACCAGAACGACTCGGGCTACTGGGTCCTTTGGTCCGGCGGCGGGCAACTTGTGGCGCGCGAAGGATTTCAAGGGCCACAATTGCCACCTGGGGTCAACCTGTTCGGGACGGCCTTTCCAGGTAGCAATGCGCTCGGGGAAGTAGTCTTCTACGCAACGCTTTCGGGTCCAGATGTGGATTCGGAGAATAACTCGGCAATATGGGCGGGGAATGCACTCGCCCCGTCGCTAGTCATGAGAACGGGGGATCCAGCCCCAGATATGATGCCGGGCATCGTTATCGCCTCTGCGTACGCCGCGGGTGTCCACCCGATCAACTCGCGCGGCTTCGTTGCACTCTATGCGAGGCTGTCGGGCTTGGGAGTCAATAGCGGAAACGACTTCGCCACATACCTGGGCCCGCCCGGCGGTATGCGCTTAGTCATGCGCGAGGGAGACTCATTACCGCAGCTCGGCGCGGGGATCAACGCCGGGTTTGGAGATGCGATTTACGCGCTCAACGATGTCGGGGATCTTGTCGCAGTCTCCTTTCTCACGGGAGCGAACGTTACGCCGGAGAACGACAAAGTATGCTGGGTCCGTCGTCGTGGCGGTTGGTGGGCACCACTCCTTCGCACCGGGGACGTGATCGACGGGCGTACGGTTCTCGCGGGCTCACTCTACGAGTTTTCTCCAATCAAGGACTGCACGGGCGGAAGCGATGCAGTCTTGCAGCGCCTTAATGATAACGGCGAAGTGGTCGCCTCACCGCTGTTCTCGGACGCTAGTCGGGGAGTGTACGTTCTGCATGGCTCAGCCGCCGTAGATGGCGACTTCGATGGGGATCTCGACTTGCAGGACTACGAAACCCTACCGGCCTGTCTGGCGGGCCCACTGTTCGCGTCGGGATCGCCGCCCTGCTCATATTTCGACATCGACTTCGACGGTGATGTTGACCTACGCGATCTCGCGTTATTTCAGGAGATGTTCTCCGGAAATGAACCCTAATCACCGTGTTGCAGATGCAGCTTGAGGAGAAACGAATGTTCAAGGTACTACGGCTTCTGGTTGTGGCCTTCCTGTCTGTCGCACTCGCTTCGGGAAGCGTTGGACTCGCACAGACCTGCGACGTTTCGTGGGATGCAGGTGGCACGACGTCGAACTGGAGCGAGCTTGCGAATTGGGACGGCAACGTTCTGCCGGTCTCGACCGACGACGTCTGTCACACAATCGGCGGCGTCATTCAGTGCAACGTGGGTTCGCCGCAGAACCCGAATATCATCGCCTCCATGCACGTCAGCGGCGCGAGCGATGGCGGCCTGACGATCGGCGGTGGTCTGACCGATCTGCGCGGACTGAGGACGACAAACGACCTGTTCGACAGTGACAGCCCGATTCAAGGCGGCGGGTACGACGTCACCGTGCGGGGCGGCTCGCTCTTGCGGGCCTTGGGGGAGATATTCAACGTCAACGTCCTTCTGGAAGCTGGAAACACGACCAACCGGACCACGGTCGAGACCGGCGCGCTGCTGACCAGTGGCGGCCGGACGATCACGATGAACGATCACACGCGCTTTGAGGTCGACGGAGATATCGAGCACGATCTGTCCGGCACAAACGCCACGTTCACGGTCGCCGGCAGCGACGCGATCGTCACCATCGGCGGGACCGTGATCGCGGGAGACCCGTTCTTCTCGGGCGAATTGGAGATCTCGCTCGACGACGCGGCGCAGATGGATCTTACCGGGTCTTCGCTCGACTTCTCGATTCTGGGCGGCGTCTGGGACATTCGCGGCGGGTCGTCGTTGATCGTGTCGAATCCGGGTGACACCGCCACCGTTCTCGGCGGATCATTCACGATCGCCGAAGGGGCACTGGTAACGCTTCCAGGTCTAGTGGATGACGTGGAGTTCCTTGACATCTCCGACACAGATACGATCGTCTCCGCCGGTACGATCGACGGCAGTGACGCCAGCGTCTCGGACGGCGCATATGTAGACGCCTCGGAACTGCTCGGTGCAACATGGACCGTGACCGATGCGACCGTTGGAAGTGAGCTCGATCCGCTCGATCGCATTCAGAACGTCGACTTCACAATCAGCGGCGCAGCCTCATTCGCTGCGGCACACACCCTCGATAACATCGGCCTCTATGCGAGCGACGAAGCTCACGTGCTCGTGCCCGATCCCGGTGGCTCAGCCGATCACTTTATCCTCGGGCCAATCTTCACGCTGGCTGACGGGGCTTGGCTTGACGCCCCTACGGCGCCGATGACCGCCATCCTGGTCACGCTCGACGACTCGACGCTTGAGGTCAAGAACCTCGTGCATCTGGCTCTCCTGCCAAGTGGGATAACACTGCTAAATGGAGCTGACGCTGCAATTTCGGAAAGCGTCAGCGGATTCACGCTCTTCGTAGAGTATGGCGGTGAAGAGAACGAGCTCAGCGTTACAGGCCGCTTGCTTCTCGGCGGCCCTAACGTCAGGATTCGCATGGAAGAGCCCGGCAGCGCGGCGACCTTAACGCTCGGCGTCAGCCGCCTCGACGTTGAAACGGACCTGTCGGAGGACACGACTGCCGCGCAGAGCTGGGACACAAGTGGCGTGACTCTTGGCGTCATTCCACCGGCTGATCCAGAACTCGAGAACGCCGGCGACATCGAAGTCATGAATGTGCTGTGGGATGTCGACACGGCGGAGCCGCTCATTTTCTGTGATACGCACACGAACAAGTGGGCCGGGTTTGTGGTCAAGGACGAAGCGACTGCGAACCTGGTAGACGAGAACGAGAACGGTTACTATGGCACGCTCTACTCCGCTCCAGAGGTATTGATTGTGTTGGGCGATGTGTTGGTGGCGGACGGCGCGGCGCTCAATACTGATGACCGTCAGGTGTTCTACACCGGTACGCTGACCAACAACGGCTCGATCGACAACACGTCGAACTTGGTTCAAGTCGACGCCCGGCACTTCGGGGATTTTAATGGTGACGACGTGATCGATACGACTGACGACTTCGATATCATTCGTGATGCTTACAGCGGCAGCAATGATACGACAGATCCCCGGTGCGATGCAGACGGTGATAACGATAGCGATAACATCGACTACGCTTTCTACCTGGCGAATCGAACCGCTTACGGCAGCGACTCGCTATGTTCGGGCGGCGAAAGCTTCGGCGGCGGAGGCTCGTCGGGCTGCAGCAGCGAGGTCACGCTGACGGAAGAGCAGGAGGCGTGGGTGGCCGCCACGATCGCCTGGTGCCAGGAGACGCTGACCGAGGAGCTGATCGCCGCGACGGCCGAGGCGTTTTCCGCTAGTGCTTAGTTGCATAAGTTAACGATAGTATTTCGGAGCTGCGTTCCCTTCACCTCGCGCTTGCGCCAGACGAACGGCTTGGCCTTCGGGGTGTAGGCGGCGATGAAGGCTTCGATACC
>Ga0187892_10001455_pt1 | contig 53916 bp, 38 predicted proteins | sample MA1701073metaG_FD_139345 | JGI IMG/M metagenome (GOLD analysis project Ga0187892, IMG submission 139345) | Bio-ooze microbial communities from a basaltic lava cave in the Kipuka Kanohina Cave System on the Island of Hawaii, USA - MA170107-3 metaG ...
ATATCTCGACGAAATCAATGAAATGCCAATCGTGTTCAAATGGAAATACAAACTTGATGAAATCGCTGTTGTTTAAAATTGTTTGTAATCCATTGCTATGTTAATTTGGAATCGGACTACTAGCAATTTCTCGGCCAGTCAATCCTTGGGCAATATCTTGCAGAACGCGAAGAACGGCAATATGCGACCACGCGGCCAGGACTTCGTCCAGAATACGAAGAGAAACCATGTTTATCCTATTGGCTGGAAAATCAGCCATGTGGCTGATTTTTCAGCCAAAGATAAACAATCTTTATGATATGATCAAGCATTATTTTTGATTTTCCCCGAAAAAAAGATGTTCCCAAAAAACGAAATGCAAAACAGCCGCCGAGGCACAAATTCTCCGAATAAACGGAAAATACTGCAAATGGGCATGCCGTATTTTAAAGCTCTAATCTCATTCCCATGAGGACGCCGAGGTTAGACGGTTGTACTTTTACCTGAATTTTTCCATCCCTCGGTTCATGCGGATAAAGCAAATAACTCACCAACGTCCCGCTCGCCGCGCCGACGATCACGTCGCTCAGATAATGTTTCTTGTCGTGAATGCGCGAGAAGCCGACGTAACCTGCCCAGCCGTACAGCACGCCAAAAGAAAGTCTTTTCCAAGCTCGCGGTGACATCAAAGGCAGGGGTTCATCACGTCGCTGCGCGAGGCCGTCGATAAAATCACGCGCTTCGAGATAGAGAAAAGTCGAGGTGGCAAACGCCGCCGAAGTGTGTCCCGAAAAGAAAGAGTAAGTATCCGAGCCGTCCGGGCGATAGCGCTGAATATTGCGCTTCGCCAAACGCGTCACGACTTTGGTGTAATAAAGCGCCTGATGAAACCGGAACATTTTGGCGTAAGTTGTGGCGGAGTAATCGTGGAGGTTGACGGCGTCGAGCAGCATCATGCCGGCCAAACGCGAAGTTGCGAACAAACCGGGATAATAAACCGGGCTGATCGCGCCGAGCGATTTTTTGCCGTCATTTCTCGCCAGGCTTTCGGTAATTTCTTCATCCACTTCCAGCGGCGGCAGCTCGAGGCCCTGCGCCGGTCTCTGATGATCGAGAAAAGCGCTCACGGCGATCCCCGCCAAATCGCGGCGGTGAAAACTCATTCTGGCGCCCTCATATAAATTTTCGTAAAAGCGCTTGTTATCGACGTTGAGACGCGCAGCGCTTGAGCTTGGCGCCGGATTTTGCAAAACTGTTGCCGAATCGAACGAGATGAATGTCGGGCCTTGCGCCCAAAGGGGTTGACTGGCAAAAAAAGTTAGAAGAAAAAAGGCTGGGGTTGCGCTGACTGAGAGCTTCATCTTGCCTCCGCGTCGAGAAATTTTACTCTGTTTTTACAAATAAGCCGCTTGTGACCAGAAACTTTTATCCTCACACCCCTCCGCCGTCTAAAAGTGGATGATTAAAGTAATAAACAAAAGCTGAAATTGCAAGAAAAAGTTTGCGTGTAGAAAAAGTTTGCGAGAAAAATATTGCTTTTCTTCGTATTTTGTGCATATTTTTGTAGCGCCTTAATTTTGCGCGTACAAAAACCAAACCCCGATTTTCCTATAGTTTTGAAAATCAATTTGGTGGCAGTTTAGTTTGAAATGCAAAATCGGGGTAGCGCTTGTTTTTAAAGCACGATCACCATCAAAAGTTCAATTCGCCATCGGTTTGTCATGACATTTTTTCTTTTTATTTTATTGGGATTGCGCCTCGGCGGCGAGGATTTGCCGGAAATCAAAGGGTACGATTTTGAGAATAAAAAAATCGACTATTTCAAGCTTCCCAAAGAACTGAGCGAGGCTTCGGGTTTGGCCTTTAACAACGAGGGACGTTTGCTTTGCCACAACGACGAGCAAGGCATCGTTTATGAGCTTGATCATCGCTCCGGCGCTGTTCGCCAGCGTTTCTTTGTGGGAAAGCCCGTGATGTATCGCGGGGATCTCGAAGGAATCGCCGTAAAAAAAGGCGGCGCCCGCGGGGACACGATTTTCATGATCAACAGCAGCGGCACGATCTTGCGTTTTTTGCCGGGGAAAGATAAGGACAAAGTTGCGTTTCAAACTTTCAGAACGCCGCTGTCGATCCGCAATGACGTCGAGGGTTTGGCGTACGATCCGGTTACCGACTGTTTGTTGCTGGCATGCAAGGGCGAGGCGAACCTCGGCTTCAACAAAGCGCTGACCAAAGACCAGAAAGCCGTGTACGCGTTTTCATTGAAAACCTACAAGCTGCTGCCTCAACCGCGCTTTGTCATTCCAGCGTCGAAAATCGCGGCGCAAATGAAAGAGAAAGAGTTTGCGCCTTCCTCGATTGAGCGTCACCCGCGCACCGGCAATTTTTTTGTGCTGGCAGCGCGCGGCAATGCCGTCGTTGAATTGGATGCGAACGGCAATTTGCTCGGCGTCTCGTCGTTGCCGAAATCCGTACACCCGCAGCCGGAAGGTTTGGCGATTGCGCCGGACGGCACGCTGGCGATTTGCAATGAAGGGCAAGGTAAGGCCGGAAGACTGGTGGTTTATTCGCCGCGGTAATTTCTCTTGCTGGTTTTTAAAAACGAGTAAGAGGATGGGTAAGAGTAAGAGTATGAGTAAAAAATAATCGAGGAGAACTTTCCCGCCATGAAAAGCAAAAACGTTAATCGCGCCACCGACAATCTTTTTCGCATCGTGATGAACAATCATTTGCAGCTCAGCGCGCTGGCCGATCATAAGGCCAGCATGATCATCACGGTGTGCGCGATCATCATCGGCTTGATCGTGCAATATTTTGTCGATCCGCAATTGCAATACACGGCGTTGACGATGGCATTGACCTGTTTGCTGACGATTCTGTTCGCCGTCTATTCGACGCTGCCGAAATATGAAGGCAAACGCGAAGGCGCGATGAAGGCGAAAAATCCCAATTTCAACGCCATCTTTTTCGGTGACTTCACGCATCTCGAATATCCCGATTTTGAGCGTGAATTGGAGAAAGTGATCAACGACAACGATCTGATTTATGAATCGCTGGCCAAGGATCTCTACGCCCTCGGCCGGGTTCTGCACGACAAAAAGTATCGGTTCATTCGCTATTCGTATTTGACTTTCATGGTCGGCTTGGTTGCCAGCGGCATCGTGCTGGCGATCACGCTGACTTCGGCGTCCCAGCCTGTTCAGCCATGAGACTTTTGCTTGCTTTTGGGACTTTCGTTCCTTAAATTTACAAAAACTTATGGAGCAAGCCTATGCAACAAGAAATTATCCGCAATCAGGCACGTGATATCCTTGACAACTTGCCAGAACCGAGATTAAGCAACGCTTTTAATTATCTCAAGCTCCTCGAGAAATTATCCGCTGATCAATTAGATGCCATTGAAGAAATGCTAGAAAACTTAGGGTGGTCAATTTTAGCCTCTGAAGTTGCAGAAGAGGAGTGGCAATAACTATGTCTTGGAAACACGGGGACGTCATTCTTGTGGATTTCCCCTTTGTTGATCGCTTTGGCTCAAAGCAACGTCCAGCCTTGATTGTCAGTGGTGCCATTTATCACCAAGAGCGCACACAAGATATTATTGTCGCAGTCATTTCTTCGCAAGTGCACAAGTATAATGGTCAGACAGATTATACGCTCAAAGATTGGCAACTGGCTGGCCTTTTCCAACCTTCAGTAGTTCGTTCTACCCTTCTCACTATTTTATCCTCTCGAATCGACCACAAAATTGGAAGTCTCAGCAGTACTGATTTGCGCGAAGTTGAGTCACGATTAAAATTAAGCTTGGAACTTTAGACCGTGTCCGATAAATTTAAAGGGGAATTTCCTGTTTGGAGAATTTTTTATGGAATCCAAAATCACCAAAACCCGCCAGTACCGCCTCGACATGAACGAAAAAATCCTGAACAGCGGGTTCAAGGATTTTCAGAAATTTTTCGCGCTGGACAACAAGGCGTATCTCGACGGCAGCGTTCCGGTCAAATACAAGGAGATGATGGGACTGGTCGGCAGCATGGTGCTGCGCTGCAATGACTGCATCTTTTATCATCTCGACCGCTGCGTGACCGAGGGCGCGACGCGCGAGGAGCTGCACGAGGCGATGAACATCGCATTGATCGTCGGCGGCTCGATCGTCATTCCGCATTTGCGCTATGCTTTTGAAATGCTCGATCAACTATTCGCCGAGCAAGAAAAAGAATGAAAATCTCATCATCAGAAATTTTCATATCGTCAATTTCATAAAGAGAGAACGCGGTGGTAGAAAAAAACAATTCGGTCGTTGCCGTGAGCGGCCTGCACAAATCCTTTCACGGCAATCACGTGCTCAAAGGCGTCGATTTGCAAATTGCGCCGCAGGAGTTGACGGTGCTCATCGGACCATCGGGCTGCGGCAAATCGACTTTTCTGCGCTGCCTGAATTGCCTTGAAATTTTCGATGAGGGAAAAGTTTCGATCAGCGGCATCCATTTGGAGCGGTCTTCACACGCGCCGCTTGACAGCCAATTTCACGCCAAAGTGCGGGAGCTGCGGACGAGTGTGGGCATGGTTTTTCAAAGCTTCAATCTCTTTCCGCATTTGACGGCGCTGCAGAACGTTATGAAAGCGCCGATGGTCGTTAAAGACGCGCCCCAAGAACAAGCCGAGGCCACGGCGCGGCAGTTGTTGGAGAAAGTCGGATTGGGAACCCACATGCATCATTATCCCACTCAGCTCTCCGGCGGCCAGCAGCAACGGGCGGCGATTGCCCGCGCGCTCGCCATGGCCCCGAAAGTCATGCTCTACGACGAGCCGACGTCGGCGCTGGATCCGGGGCTGGTCGACGAGGTTTTGCTGGTCATGCAAAAACTGAACGACGAAGGCATGACGCAGATCGTCGTGACGCACGAAATGCGCTTCGCCCGCGACGTGGCGGATAAAATCGTTTACTTCGAGAGCGGCCAGGTCGTCGAAGTCGCGCCGCCGGAGGAAATGTTTTCGTCGCCAAAGGATGAGCGCACGCGAAGGTTTCTCAAACGTTTTTTGTAAATTCAATTTTGCTGCAAAAAGAGATCACACCGAAAATGGTTCTCAATAAAACAATTTCCCCAACGGATGAAAAAACGGCCACCGGATATTTTCTTAAACAAAATCCGTTGGCCGCTTTTTATCCGTTGGAAAATTTTTTAACATTATGATCAAAAATTTTCCAGCAATTCTATTTTTGCTTCTTCTCGCTGCAAACGCATTCGCGCAGACCTCATCGCAAAAAGTTTTGCGTTGGGGCGCGGATGCGGAAGGCGGCGCGCCGTACATCTTTCAAGATCCGCTGAATCCGAGCCAGGTCATCGGTTTTGAAGTCGATCTCGTCGAAGCGCTGGCCGCGGGAATGAACCGGCGCGTCGAGTTCGTGCAGAACCAGTGGGACGGGCTTATCCCGGGCTTGCAGCGCGGCAATTACGACATCGTCGTCAACGGCCTCGAGATTACCGAAGACCGCAAGGCCGAGATTAATTTTTCAGAGCCGTATTACATCACCTACGAGCAGCTCACAGTTCGAAAAAATACCTTTGATCTCAACTCGCTCGCGGATTGCAAAGGCAAAATTGTCGGCACGTTGAAATTCTCGCTGGCGCATCGCATTTTGGACGCCGAAGGCGGCATCGACGTGCGCAGTTATGACGGCCAGATCAACGCCTACGAAGATCTCGCCAACGGCCGTCTCGATGCGGTGTTGATGGATTATCCGATTGCGCTATATTACGGCCGGCCCAATCCGAATCTAAAATTTTCCGGCACGCCGATCAGCCAAATGGCCTACGGCATCGGCCTTCGCAAAGAAGACAAGCAGCTTTTGAACGAGATCAACGTGGCATTGGAGAAGCTCGCGCAAAGCGGCAAGCTCCGCGAAATTTTCGAGCGCTGGGCTTTGTGGACGCCGCCGATGGCCGAGTTTCTCAGCGACCGCGAGCCTTCGACCGCTTCGCCGGTTGCATACGAAGCGTATCTTAAAGCCATGGGTATGGAGCGAACGTGGAAAGAGAAATTTTTCCAATACGCCGGCTATCTGCCGCTTCTGGCCGAAGGCGCGATCAGAACGCTCGAGCTTTCGGTTCTGGCAATGATCATGGCGGTGGTGCTCGGTTTAATCATTGCTTTGATGCGTTTGTATACGCCGCCGCCATTTTCACAACTGGCGCTGTGGTTTGTGGAAATCATGCGCGGCACACCGCTGTTAATTCAATTGTATTTCATTTATTACGGCCTGCCGAACATCGGCATCAAGCTCGATCCGTTTCCGGCGGCGCTGCTCGGGCTGGGCTTGAATTACGCCGCTTACGAGGCCGAGAATTATCGCGCCGGCATTTTGTCGATTCCGCGCAGCCAAATGGAAGCGGCGCTCGCGCTCGGCATGACGCGGTTGCAAGCGCTTCGCCACATCATCGTGCCGCAGGCGATGCGGCTGGTGCTGCCGCCGGTGACGAATGATTTTATTTCATTATTAAAAGACTCGTCGCTGGTTTCGATCATCACGATGGTCGAACTGACCAAAGTTTACGGCCAGCTCGCTTCGACCTATTACGATTATTTCGGCATCGGCCTGCTGGCGGCGGCGATGTATTTTCTCATCGGCTTGCCCTTTGTCCGGCTGGCGCGGTTTGCGGAAAATTATTTTTCCTTTGACAAACGCTTGCCGGCCCCGGCGAAAGTGGCGGAGGCGGCATCATGACGGCTTTTATCATCATCGCGCTTGCCGCGGTTTTGCTCATCCTCGTCGTTTGGCGCTGGCTCAGCCTGCGCCGCCAAATCCGGCAGCAGGGAGAATCATTTGCCGGCAAGTCGACGATTTCCGAACAATGGTCGAAAGAGAAAAAATCGTAAGCATCCAATATTAAAAACGCCTTTTCTTGTGAAAGGCGTTTTTTGTTGGTAAGGATTAAGCAGCCGGATTTGATGAAATTATTTTGGGAGAAATCTGAAAATTTGTGTGTCTATATATTTGAAGGCTTTGAGGTTCTAACGCGAAGTATTTAAATTCATTCTGTCTTTCAATTTACATTTCTCACCAGAGGAGGGAATATGCCCGGTGTCGACAAGCTTGCCGAAATTGCCGAAAGCATGTTGAAGATTAATGAAAAAATCGAACAGCAGGTGGCCGGCAATTATACCGTCGAAAGCGAGTGCGGCAATTATGAAATTGTCAAAGGCCTTTTGGCGGCGACCAATCATCGTATGCTGGTGGTGCTTAACAAGCCTTTATTCGGCGTTAGAAAAGATTGTTTTACTTATGCCCAGCTCAATACGGTTTCCATGGCGCCGGACGGAGAAGATCTTTCGCTGGTCATGCCGGATGAAGTGATCGAGCTTTACAATCTTTCCTGCGTCGATCCCTGCCAGGAACCGGACAAGTTTCAGAAATATGTCAGCGAGAAAAAAGCGCCGCCGCCCAAGACGACGATCACGGCGCGCGATGTCGAAATTGTTCAGCCTAAAAAATAAATCCGATTGGAAATTGATTCAAGAATTTTACTTCAAGCCTCGAAGGAGAAACCCATGCTCAAAAAAGCTTTTTTGGTCGGCATCAACGCCTATCGCGGCTCCCTGCTGCGGGGATGCGTGAACGACGTTAACGCGATGAAAGACCTCTTAACGAGTTTGTACGGTTTTGCAGAAGACAATATCCGCCTGATCACGGATCAGGAGGCGACCACCAAGGCGATTGTCGACGGCCTCGGCTGGCTGGCGCAAGGCGGCGATGAAAAAGCCGTGCGGGTTTTTCATTATGCCGGGCACGGCCATTTTGCCCCGGACGAAAATGAAGACGAGCCTGACGGCAGCGACGAAGCCGTGGTCGCTTACGATTACAAATCCGCCGGTTATTTGATCGACGACAAACTCAAAGAGCTTTATGATTCTTTCCCGGCGAAGAGCAATCTCACGCTGATCATGGATTGCTGCCACTCCGGCACCAACAATCGCGGGCCGGAGGAGCTGGATATTTACTATCGCTTCATTCCCAACACTTACGCCGAGCGCAAAGCCATTGCGGCGGCCAAGCGAAAATTTCACGAGGCGCAGCGGCAGTTTGTGATTAAAGAAGTCAAAGGCTTCGCGAAAACCCGGGGGCGGGACGAGGAATTTGAGAAACGCATCGAAGCGGCGATGCGAAAATTCGAGAAGCAGCGTTTTGGCGAGGTTCGCACGCGCGAGGGCAATGTTCTGCTCGCGGCCTGCCAAAGCGACCAGCAAGCCGCCGACGCCAAGATCGGCGGCGCGTATCGCGGCGCGTTCACGTTTTATCTGGTCAAATATCTCCGCGAAGCAAATGGAAAAATCACTTACCGCGAGCTGATCGAAAAAGTCGGCAAGGCGCTCGACGCCCACAAGTTTGCGCAAGTGCCGCAGCTCGAATGCGTTGCCGGCCGCGAGCGGGCGCAGGCCCTGGCTTTCTTTTAAATTTGGTTGGGCGGAATCGGAAACGAACTCACTCAAAACTTTTATTTTTTTAAAAAACCGGGAGGAAAACGGCAATTTTGGTGTCTATCTATAATGGGTGGTAAGACGCTTTGATCAAGCGGGGATAAGCCAAGCTTAAAATGGGGGGAAAGCGGGGGTTTTGACGCCGAGTGTCGTTTTCCGATAACCCTGGGGGGAAAGTTTAGATGAGCCGGTTTTCTCAACCGGGGGGACTCTTCCCTCGAGAGATTGGCCGCCCCGCCATAGGATAACATTGGCGGGGTGGCCCTCTCATTCACATAAATCGCAAGGATGCCTTATGGCAACGCCAGGTTGGAAGGTGTTGGCTATCTGGGCGGGCATACAAATACTTGCGGGGGTTCGTAGAGCTGAGGCCGTCTCGTCTCGCGCAAAGTTGACGGGGCGGCCTCTCTCTTTTTACGGCTTCTTTTTAAAAAGCTCTTCAAGTTTCTTGCGCGCTTCCGCCGCGCGGTCTGCCGATTTGTTTAAAACGCGTTGAGCGGCGGCTTCGAAATAATCGCAAAAATTTCCCATCGCCTTATCCTGCACAAATTCCGCTTGCGGCTCGCGGCATTGATGATGCGCTTTCTCGTCATAAAACCGGCAGTTCAAGCAACAATGCACATACGCCGCGCATTGCGGGCAGGTATCGCCTCGGCCCGGCCGGCGCTCGACTTTGATTTCCGCGCCACATGAATAGCAAAACATGATTAGAACCTCTTATTTTTTACGTTAATCTGGCGAGGTGTTTCTTCACCGTATACTTTTTAATGATCTCTTGACAATGTTAACTTACCCTCGAACTGTCATTCCGACCGAAGCGAGGCTGCGCCCGCAGGGAATCTTTGTGAAGTAGATTTTTCGCTTCGCTCGAAGACAATTTTAAACTTAACATTGTCGAGATATTTCCCAAAAAAGAAAGATTTGTCCTTTCCTGGAAAAATAAGTTTTAAAAAAATGATTGCCAAGCACTTTTTTAATAAATCTTGCGCTTTTGTTTGAGATGATGTAAATTGGAGGTGGCTTTTTCAGCATAACCTTCAAACCAGAAAGGAGGCTCGTATGCGCAGAATTTTTGCCGTGTTTTTGCTGCTGCTTTTTTCCGCCGGATGTTACACCTTGACGATTGAGGGCAACCGATAAATGAAAAAACTTTGCCTGCTGGGTTTTTCAGTTTTCCTTCTTGCCGGCTGTAACCAAAAATTTGGCGAGACGGACACGCCACTGCAACTGCGCGAGCTGGCTTCTCCGACCGGCGCGCGCAGCAGCGGCGCGAATCTTTTTGCCGCCGGCGACGGCCGGATTTTTTTAAGCTGGATCGCGCGGCTCGGCGAAAAACATCATGCGCTGCGCTACGCCGTTTATCAAAATGGAAGTTGGTCGCCATCCCGGACCATCGCGGAAGGACGCAATTGGTTTGCCAACTGGGCGGATTTCCCTTCTCTCTCAACTTTTGCCGATACCGCGCTGGCCGCGCATTGGTTGGCGAAATCCGGCGAAGGAACTTACGCCTACAACGTGAATATCGCGCTGTCAACGGATGCCGGCGCGAATTGGAGTCCGGCGATGGTGCCGCATCGCGATGGAACTCAAACCGAGCACGGTTTTGTTTCCCTGCTGCCGTGGCGGGACAATCGGCTCTTTGCGGTTTGGCTGGATGGCCGAAACTTTGCGAACACGAATGGCCATGACGATCACCAGCCAGATGAAAAAGCGGAAATGACGCTGCGTTTTGCGGCTGTGGATCTACGCGGTGAACTGCACGACGAAACGGTTTTGGATAGCCGGGTCTGTGAATGCTGCCAAACCTCAGCGGCGCTGACAGCGAACGGCGCGGTGCTGGTTTATCGCGACCGCTCGCCGGAAGAAATTCGCGACATCGGCGTCGTGCGTTATCAAAACGGCCGGTGGACGGCGCCGAAAATTTTGCATCCCGACAACTGGGTGCATCAGGGCTGTCCGGTGAACGGCCCCGCGGTCGCGGCCAACGGCTCGCTCGTGGCCGTTGCCTGGTACACCGAAGCGCAAGATACGCCGCACGTTCGCGTCGCCTTCTCGCACGACGAAGGCGCGACCTTCGGCCAGCCGATTGAAGTGGGCGATACCGATCCGATGGGGCGTGTCGATTTGATTCTGCTTCCCGATCAGACGGCGCTGGTGAGCTGGCTGGAGCATACCGACAATGACGGCGCCATTCGCTTGCGCCGCGTTCGCGCCGATGGCTGGCGCGGCGAATCGTTCACGCTGGCGCAATCGAGCGTCAAAAGAGCCAGCGGTTTTCCCCGCATGGCGAGCAATGGCCGCGAAATCATCTTCGCCTGGACACAGTCGCGAGGCGATTCCACCTCGGTTTTGACTGCAGCCGCAAAGCTGAATGGCGAGTAAAATATGAAGGACGTGCGAAACAAACTCCGTCGCTCGGGTAATTTATTTTTAATGGCGATTAGCGGCGCCGTTTTGACTCTGCTTTTCTCCGCTTCGACGCAAGTTTCCCACAAGAAATTTATCGTCCGGCGCGGCGACACCGCAAGTTATTTGGCGATTCGCTACTACGGCTTTTTTAATGATTCGTTGTTTGCGGTTTTAAAAAAAGCGAATGCGCACATTGCCGATCTCAATCTCATCCATCCCGGCGACTCTTTGCTGTTTCCGATCCGCTCGGCGCTGGAGCCGAAATTTGAGGCGCTGCGCACCGCCGCCTCGCAAGCCGTGCTCACCTTTTATGAAGGCCCGGTCAAATACCGGCGCGGCGACAAAGGCGCTTTTTTGCCGGCGCAAGCGAATTTGTTTTTGGGTCCGAATGACGAAATTCAAACCGGCGAGAAAGCCCGCGCCGAGCTGGTGCTCGACAATCGCAGCGTCATTCGCCTCGCCGCCAACGCACATTTAAAAATCACCCGGCTCGCGCGAGCGGAAAAAACCAATGCGACCACGCAGCCGCTGCAAGCGCAATTCGATCTGTCGTTGGGCGCGCTGTGGACGCGGGTCAACAAGCTGTTCAACCGCCAGCCGAAAGTCGATGTCAAATTTCCCACGGCGATTGCGGGCGTGCAAGGCACGGTTTATCGCGCCACCGTTGCGGCCGACAGCGTCACGAACGTGCGCGTTTATGAGGGCAACGTCGAAGTGCGCGGCGGCGCCGGCGTGATGCAGCCGCAGCAAGGTTTGCGGCCCGGGCAGGTGCCGGGTCCGCAACAAGTTCCGGGGCCGCAGCAAGTTCCTCTTGAAACCTGGGTGCGTCTCGTGCGGGCGCAGCAACAAGTCGTGATCGGCAAGGATGGCCGAGCCTCGGAGCCGAATCGTTTCACCGATCAGGGCGCGGATCTGGCCTGGGTGCGGTGGAACCAGCAACGCGACCGCGATCTCGATGCCGAACGTTAACGCCAATCAACCCTCGGCGGAATCTTCCGCTGCAAAATTTTCCGCATGGCAACAGCGCCGGGCCCGGCAGCGCCGCCGCGCGAAATGGCCGCTGCTCATCGGCAGCGCTGTGCTCATCCTCGCCGCGCTGTTGCATATGCGGCTCCTGCCTTTTGCCAGAATTTTCGAGCGCCTCGAGCGCGCTAATCTTGATCTCTTCTTTCGCCTGCGCGGTGAAATAAAACCCGACCCTCGCATTCATCTCGTCGTTATTGACGACGCCAGCTTGCAACAAGCCGGCGGCTGGCCGTGGCCGCGGCTGAAATTGGCGGAATTGGTGACGCGAATTATTGCCGGCAATCCCAAACTCGTTGTTTGCGATTTCCTGCTGCCCGACAAACCGGAAGAAGCGGCGGGCACAAAAGCTCTCGCGGACGTTGTGGCTTCATCTCAAAAAATTATTTTCCCCTACTATTTTTCTGATTTGGGCAACTCGGCGGGCAATCCTGCTGTGCCGGAGGCGATTGCGGCGAGCGCGTATTTGCTTTTTGATTTTCGGGAAAAACTTTTGCGCCACCCGCCGGTTGCAGCGGGAGCCGTCAATCATGCGGCGGAAGAACTTTTAGCCGCGAGCTTGCCGGGCGGCCACATCAATCTTTTTCCGGAAGAACATGCCGGCGATGCCAGCGTCCGCTGGGAAGCGCAGATCGTGCGTTATGGCGATTCTTATTTTCCCTCGCTGCCCGTGCAAGCCGCTGCGCAATTTTTGCAATTGACGCGCGGGCAAGTGCAAGTCAAAGTCGGCGCCGGCGTTCAGATCGGCGATGTCTTTGCACCCACCGATCGCCGCGGCTGGACGTTGATCAATTATTACGGCGGCGCCGGAATTTTTCCGCAAACTTCAGCGGCGGTTATTTTGCAAAAAGGCGCGCCCGCGGCTTTGGCGGAAAAAATCGTTTTCATCGGCTTGACCGCTGCCGGCACACAGGATTTTGTGCCCACGTCGACTTCGTCGCGCCTTCCCGGCGTCGAAAAACTCGCCACCTCGACCTCCAATATTTTGCAAGGTAATGCGCTCATTCGCAACAATACCATCGAAAATTTCGAGTTTGTCGCGCTGTTAGCTTTGGGACTGGCCGCATTGTTGGCGGCGTTGCGTCTGCCGCGATTGTATATCGGTATCGCCCTGTTGGGGCTTGTGCTGCTGGCCTGGGTTGGCGCCCTCGGTTTTTTTACGCTGAGCCGCACTTGGATTCAATGCGCCGGCATCATCTTCGCCATCGTTGCCACCGGCGGTGTAACTGCGTTTTTGCGCCAAAAACTTGGCGTCGCTTCGGAAATCAAACATGCGTTCGGCGGCGCAACGCAAATTGTGGTGACCGACGCCAATGGCGAAATGGTTCGTCTCGGGCGCTTTGAAATCATCGGCGAGATCGGCGCCGGCGCGATGGGGAAAATTTACGAGGGCTACGATCCGACCATCAATCGCCGCGTCGCGATTAAAACCATCCGCGCCGACTTGATTCTGAGCGGCAGTGAGCGCGTGCGCCAGCGTTTTCTCCGCGAAGCGCAGGCCGCCGGCGCGCTCAATCATCCCAACATTGTCACGATTTATCAAGCCGACGAAGCCGGGCCGTTCTCGTTTATCGCGATGGAATTTCTGGAAGGCGAGACCTTCGAGCAGATCATTGAAAAGCGCGCGCCGCTGCCGCTGGAGGAAATTTGCCGCCTCGTCGCGCCGATTTGCGACGCGCTCGATTACGCGCATCGCAACGGCGTCGTGCATCGCGACGTCAAGCCCGCCAACATTATGCTCACCCACGACGGCATTGTGAAAGTCATGGACTTCGGCATCGCGCACGTCGATTACTCGACATTGACGCAGGACGGCGCGGTGCTCGGCACGCCGAGTTACATGTCCCCCGAGCAAATTCGCGGCGACAAAGTCGACGGCCAATCCGACATTTTCTCGCTCGGCGTGATCGTTTACGAAATGGCCACCGGGCAGCGCCCGTTCCTCGGCGAATCGCTCGCGACGATTTCCAATCGCATTCTCGCGCAAATGCCGATTCTCGCCTCCGATCTCAATTCCAAATTGTCGCCGGCGTTCGACGCCGCGCTGGTGCAGGCGCTGGCGAAAGATAAAACTCAACGCTTTGCCACGGCGAAAGAATTTGCCGAGGCGCTGCAGGCGGTGTGGGAACTAAAAAATTATTAGAGAATTTGGTGAATAAAGTGGAGAAAGAGTAAAAGAGGCTTCGCAACTAAAGATTTTGCCACTCTTCAACAGTCACGTCCGCGTCGTGTACGATTTTCCGCAATAAGCCGACGCCAATGTCTTTGTTGCCATGAACAGGAATTGGAATAATTTTTTTGCTTGCATGATGAACCATATGAACGTGCCTGCCACCGGGTACCGGGCCGGCATAACCTAAAGCGCGAAGTTTTCGCATAACTCACTGGCTTTGAGCGGCGTCAACTTCGGCATAATCAACTTCCTTCATATCGACGCCTTTAATTTTTGGAATCTCAAAGCCGAGCTGCAAAGCGACGACAAGATTTCCTTCGATAGCATCTCTGAGGTTGACGCGCGCTTCTTCAAAATTTTCACCTTGTGAGAAAAAGCCGGGAATACCCGGTACATGCGCGACAATTACGCCATCCTCGTCCTTTTCGTATTCCGCCAATTTCAAGGCTTGTTCAATATACGCGGATAAGGAAAAAGACTTGGCTTTTTTAGAAAATGTATTCATTGTAAATTTCTCAAGTTTTGTTCATAAAATTTACTGATCTGAATTGAAAACCGCAAGAAAATTTTTTGACGATATTTGGGAAACGATATCATATAAATTAAAGAGAGGAGGAGTATGAGCAAAGCCTACCGTTGTTCAATCATCATGTTTGTGCTGTTGGCAATGATTTTGCATTTCAACGCCTCAGCCCAACCCGCCCTCAGTCCCCGCAACGCGAATTACACCATCGAGGTCAAGCTCGATCCGCAAAAGAAAATGCTCGAAGGACGCGAGATCATCACCTGGCGCAACGACCGCGACCGGCCAGCGAGCGAGCTGTGGTTTCATCTCTACTACAACGCCTGGAAGAACACCCGCAGCACGTGGCTGCTCGAACGAACGCTGACCGGCCAGACAATACGTGGAACGCAGCGCGATCTCCGCGAGGATGATTGGAGTTACGTGAAGGTGAACTCCATCAATATCCTGCCGCAGGGAAAATTTTCCGCCGCCGATCTCACCTCGAGCAAAAGATTTGCCGCGCCGGATGACGGCAATCTCGAGGATCAAACCGTGATGGTTGTGCCGTTACCGCAAGCCGTTGCGCCCGGCGAATCGATTCAAGTCGAGCTATCCTTTACAAGCAAAATTCCCCGCACGTTTGCGCGCACGGGTTTTCGCGGCAATTATTTTTTCATCGCGCACTGGTTTCCCAAACTCGGCGTCTACGAAAATGGCGGGACGTGGAACTGCCATCAGTTTCATGCCGGCACGGAGTTTTTTTCGGATTACGGCATGTATGACGTGAAAATCACGGCGCCGTCGAATTACGTTGTCGGCGCGACCGGACGCTTGGCGGAAAAAACCGAAAACCCCGACGGCACGACGACGCATCGCCACGTGCAGGCCGACGTGCACGATTTTACCTGGACCACCAGCCCGGATTATCTTGTGCGCGAAAAACGTTTCGAGCCTCCCGGTTTGCCGCCGGTTGACATGCGCCTGTTGATTCAGCCGGAACATCTCGAGCAAGCCGAGCGCCATTTTGCGGCGACCGCGGCGGCGCTGCAATATTACGGCACGTGGTTCGGGCCATATCCGTATGGCCACGTCACCGTCGTCGATCCGGCGTATGGAAGCGGCGCCGGCGGCATGGAGTATCCGACGATTTTCACCTGCGGCACGCGCTGGCTGAATCCTCTCGGCGGCGGCTCGCCCGAAGGTGTCACGATTCACGAATGCGGCCATCAGTTTTGGTACGGCATCGTCGGCAACAATGAATTCGAGCACGCCTGGCTGGATGAAGGCCTCAACACATTTTCAACGGCGCGCACGATGGAGGCGGCGTTCGGTGAAAATTCGTGGGTGCGGCGCTATTTTCGCGGCTTCCTTCCCGTTAAATTTGATGAGGTGAAACTGCCGCGCATGACTTACGGCAATCGCTTGCAAGGTTATCGCCCGGTGGCGACTTCGGACGCGCAATCGACGCCCACGTATCATTATTTTCCCGCCACCGGCGGGCGCATTACTTATGATAAAACCGCGCTCTGGCTGGGAACGCTCGAACGCCATCTGGGCTGGGAGACGCTGCAAAAAATCATGGCCACCTTTTTTGATCGTTATAAATTCAAGCATCCGACGCCGGATGATTTCTTCGGCATCGTCAACGAAGTGGCCGGGCGCGACATGACGTGGTTTTTCGATCAAGTCCATCGCGGCTCGGAAATTTTTGATTACGCGGTGCAATCCGTTTCGAGCGCGCCGGCTGCTGCCGAGGGCTTGATCGAGGTTGACGGCGAAATCACTCACACCGGCAAACAAAAATCCGCGGCCAACGGTGGTGAAAAGCTTTATCGCAGCCAAGTCGTCGTGCGGCGCAACGGCGGCGCGATCTTTCCGGTGGAGGTGATGACGGTTTTTGCCAACGGCGACACCGCGCGAGAAAACTGGGACGGCCAAGCGCGCTGGAAGCTTTTTGTTTATGAGAAACCGGCCCGGCTGAAATATGCCTTCGTCGACCCCGCTCACCTCCTCGTGCTCGACATCAATCGCACCAACAACAGCAAGCTTCTGCAACCGGCCGCGACTCTTCCCGCGCGCAAATGGAGCTCAAAGTGGATGATCTGGCTACAGGATTTGCTGGCGACGTTCGCGTTTTTTGTATGATACGAACGTTCGTAGTGACGCCTTCAGGCGTGCTCGTTTGCCAAATTCATTACCCTTAAAAAAGAATTCACGACAAACTTTTTTCGAGTGAAAAAATGGCAATCATCTCCTCAATTCGCGATGGCCTGCGCCGCGTGAGCGCGAGCCCAAAACTCATTTTCTTTTTGTGGCTGTTTAATTTCGCCATGGCTTTGCCGCTGGCGATCATCATGTCCGGCCAAATCGAATCTTCCATCGGCGCCAGCTTGGTTCACGAAAAGCTGCGGAAAGGCTTCGATATCGATTGGTATGAAGAGTTCGCGCACGATGCCAAGGGCCTGGGCAAAACCTTTTCACCGGCGGTGATCGGCCCTGGTCCATTTCTTGGAAACTTGGAGACATGGCTCAACGGCAACCTGTTCGCCGGTCACGTCGGCATTGTCGGCCTTGGCCTGGGCTATATGCTGGTGTGGATGTTTTTGCTGGGAGGTATTTGGGATCGGTTCGCGCGCCGCGAAGAACGTTTAACGGCAGAACTTTTTTTCAGCGCCGCTGGCCGTTATTTCCTGCGGTTCATTTTGTTGTTTATTCTCGGCGGCGTATTTTATTTTTTCGTGTTCACATTCATTTCGCCGCTGCTGTTTTCGACAATCACCGATCTCAGCCGCGACGCGACGGTGGAACGCACTGTCTTCTTTTGGACGGCGGGCGCTTATCTCGTCGTCGCGCTGTTTCTGGTCGTCGTCAACATGGTTTTTGATTACGCCAAGATTGCCACCGTGCTCAACGGCCATCGCAACATGCTCGTTGCCACGTTCGAGGGATTCCGCTTTGTTTTTTCGCATCCCGCCAAAACGTTCGGCTTGTATCTAATTTTAGGCGCAGTGTTGGCGTTATTTTTTGGCATTTATGTTTTGATCGCCCCGGGCGCCGGACAGGCGAGCGGCTTGATGGTGATTCTGGCGTTTCTCGCCGGACAAATTTTTCTCGCGATTAAATTGATCGCGCGCTTGACTTTCTTCGGCGGGCAAATGGCGCTTTATGAAACGGTGAGGGGAATAAAAACCGCGCCCACGCCGGCCCGAGACAAATAATTTAGCGCAAACCGGCGGCAAGCTCTTTTATCTGCCGCGAAAATCAAGAACAAAAGCGAAAATCGTTTTCTTTTAAAAAAATCGGTTTCCGATTATTCATAGCGCCTCCATCCCGAAAATCATGATTTCATCTCTTCGCTTCACTCATAACGAAGAGCTTCCACCGGATTCGCCAGCGCCGCTTTGATCGCCTGCGTGCTCACCGTCAACAACGCGATGAGCAAAACCATTCCTCCGGCGAGCGCAAACATCCACCAGCTCACGTCAGTGCGATAGGCAAAATTTTGCAGCCATTTGTTCATCGCCCACCACGCGAACGGCGTGGCGACGATGAAAGCAATTACCACCAAGCGCGTGAAACTGTTCGAGAGCATGAAAATGAGGTTGGCGACGGAAGCGCCCAGCACTTTGCGAATGCCGATTTCTTTGGTGCGTTGTTCCGTGGTAAATGAGGCCAATCCGAAAAGGCCGAGACCGGAAATAAAAATGGCGAAGCCGGAAAAGATGCTGAAAATTTTCAGCAAGCGCGCCTCCGCGCCGTACTGCAATTCCACTTTCTCGTCCATAAAAGAAAATTCCAAAGGATGGCCGGGATCGAAGGTTGGCCACTTTTCTTGCAGCACAGCCAGCGCCGCTTTCATGCTGTTGGGACGGACACGCATGATGATAAAATTCATCCGGTCCGGCATGAGATGAAACACCGCCGGAGCGATTTCTTCGTAAAGCGGCCGGAAATGAAAATCCTTTATCACGCCCACAACGCTTCCTCTTTTTCTATTTTGCCAGACAAACGATTGTCCAATGGCTGCAGCCGCAGATTCCCAGCCGAATTTCTTCACCGCTGTTTCATTCAGCACAAAGGCGTGGGCGCTGTCGTCAGGAAAGTCGGGCGACAAAAACCTGCCGGCGGCCAGCTCGATGCCGAGCGTCGCAAAAAAATCGTAATCGATCTGATAGGTATAGATATCTATTGCAGCGTCATCATCATCGCGTTTGGAGAATCCTATCCACCGATTCGGATCGGCCGGCACGGCGGAGGAAGCAGCGGCTTGCAAAATTTCCGGATGGCGCAAAAGCTCGGTTTTCAGCCTCAGCCAGTTATTTTGCGCCTGCTTGCCTCGCAACGGTACGACCACCACCTGCTCTTTGTCGAAGCCCAAACGCTTGTTGCGGATAAATTCGATTTGCTCGTTGACCGCGAGCGTGCCGGCGATCAACACGATCGAAATGACAAACTGCCCGACGACCAGGAATTGTCGCAGGCGCGCGCCGGAAACGCCCGTGCGCATGCCCCCCTTCAAAATCTCAACCGGCTGGAAGCGCGAGAGAAAAAATGCCGGGTAGCTCCCGGCGGCGATGCCGACGAATAGCGCGAGCAGAAAAAACCCGGCGAGCAGCAACCCCTCTGAGCTATAATCGAGGTGCAACTTTTTTTGTGCCAGCGTGTTAAAGGTGGGCAATAAGAATTCGATAAGCACGATGGCGCCCACCATGGCGATGAGCGCGAGAATCACCGATTCGGAAATGAATTGCAGAACAAGCTGGCTGCGCCTGCTGCCGACCACTTTTCTCACGCCGACTTCGCGGGCGCGATGTTGTGAACGCGCCGTGGCCAAATTCATAAAGTTGATGCACGCCACGGCGATGATGAAAAACGCCAGCGCTGCAAAAAGATAGAGGTAAGTTATCGCGCTCAATTTGCCCGCTTCGTTGTCGAAATCGGAGCGCAGATGAATATCAGCCAACGGCTGCAAGCGCAACGATAGCTTGGGAAACCTGGGTGGCGCAGCGCTATAGTGCTTCACGACAAAATCAGCCAACTTTTCCTCCAGAGCCGCCGCCGCAGTTTTATCCGCCAGCAAGACGTAACTGGCAAAACTGAATCCTAACCAATTGTTCAGACTGCCCTCGCCAATATTCACAAAAGGTATGATAAAGTCCGGGCGTAAATGCGCGGCTTGCGGAATCTCCTGCAAAACACCGGTCACTTGAAAGTCCCGCCCGCCGCGCTCGATTTGGATGACTTTGCCGAGCGGGTTGTCATTGCCAAAGTATTTCTGCGCCGCTGCCTGGCTCAATACAACTGATTGGGGATTTTGCAGCGCAGTTTCGGGATTGCCGCGCAAAAGCGGAAAATCAAAGACCTCGAAAAGACTCGGATCAGCGCCGTAAACGCCCTCCTCATAAAACTGTTTGCTTTCATAGCTCACGAGGGTCTTACCAAAAGGCTTTTCCACACGGACGGCTTTGAGAACTTCCGGATATTCTTCCGCGAGAGCTGGAGCCATTGGTGCAGGCGTCACAGACGTGCGATTGCTTTTGCCATTTTCATGGAAAGTCACGAGCAGGCGATAAGTGCGCGCGGCCTTCTGATGAAAGCCATCATAACTCAGCTCGTGCCGAATGAGCAGCAAGATGAGCGCGCAACAGGCAATACCGACGGTCAAACCGGCGATGTTGATCATTGTGTAGCTTTTGTGCTTGCGCAGATTGCGCATCGCGATCTTGAGGTAGTTTTTGAGCATGATAGTCCGAAGTCTTTTTGTCCGAGGTTTGAAGTCACACCCGTAGCGCCACAATCAAATCGAGACGGCTGTAATCTTTTTATCTGTTTATCTTTTTTGCCTCACTCATACCGCAGCGCTTCCACCGGATTCGCCAGCGCCGCACGGATCGCCTGCGTGCTCACCGTCAAAAGCGCGATGATCAGCCCCAAGCCGCCCGCGAGCGCAAAGACCCACCAGCCGATGTCGATGCGATAGGCGAAATCTTGCAGCCAGCGGCTCATGATGGAGTAGGCAATCGGCGTGGCGATCAGCATGGCGACGATCACCAGCTTGACAAATTCTTTTGACAGCAACGCAATGACGTTCGCCACGGTGGCGCCGAGCACTTTGCGCACGCCGATTTCTTTGGTGCGCTTTTCTATCGTGTACGAGGCGAGGCCGAAGAGCCCGAGACAGGCGATGAAAATCGCCAGCGCGGCGAAGAGATTGAAGATTTTTCCGGTGCGCGCTTCGGCGCGATACAGCGCGTCGAAATCCTGATCGAGAAACGAGAATTCGAAAGGCTGTTGCGGCGCCAATTCCTTCCACAGCGATTCCGCCGCTTGCACGGTAGCCGCGATATTCTCCGGCCGCAGCCGGGCCGACATGAGTGAATTTAACGGCTGATATAAAATCACCAACGGCTGAATCGGCTTGTGCAGCGACTCGAAATGGAAATCCTTCACCACGCCGATCACCGCACCGCGCCAGAGTGAGTCACCGGGTTGGATCACTTGTTGGCCGACCGCTTCGGTCCAGCCAAATTGTTTGACGGCGGCTTCGTTGAGCACCAGCGCCGAAGAATCCGTCGCAAACTCCCGTGAAAAATTTCTGCCGGCGGCCAGCGTGATGTTCATGGTTGAAAGGAAATCTTCGTCGACGTACATCTCGTGCATGCCGTACGAATTTTCCGGCGGCGCGCCGAAGGCGCGATACATGCTCCGCCCATAAAGCTTGCCGGGGAGCGTGTTCGACATGGCGGCGCTGATGACGCCGGGATGCTGCAACAGCCTTTGCTTGAACGCTTCACGCTGCCGGCCCAACGCCGAGGCGCGCTTGATGACGAGCACTTGTTCCTTTTCAAAGCCCAATTGGCGATTCAGCACAAAACCAAGCTGCTCGTGCACGATCAACGTTCCGGCGATCAACGCGACGGAAATGGCGAATTGAAAAACCACCAAGCCTTTTCGTATCCACGCCGCGCCCGCGCTCAGCGGTGAAGCGCCTTTGAGCACCAGCACCGGACGCAGCGCCGAGAGCACGAAGGCGGGATAGCTTCCGGCCAGGAATCCCACGAATAAAGTGACGCCCAACAAAGCCGCGATGGAAGCGCCAGTCGCGAAGAAGGCGGTGCGGATTTGCTTGCCGGTGAGCTGATTGAAGACCGGCAGAAATAATTCAACCAAAACCAGGGCCGCGAGCAGCGCGAGAAAGCTCAAGACCAGCGACTCGGTGAGAAATTGCCGGAGCAGTTGCAGACGATTCGAGCCCACGACTTTGCGCACGCCGATCTCTTTGGCACGGCCGGCGGAGCGGGCGGTGGCGAGATTCATGAAGTTGATGCAAGCGATCAGCAGCACGATGACCGCAATCGCGGCGAAGAGATAAACCGTCGCGATGTTGCCGTTGGCCTCGATTTCATACTCGCGGTGCGAGCGCAGATGAATGTCGGTGAGCGGCACCAGCGACCATTTCGTTTCATTGCCGGCCGCCAGAAAGTCCTCGTAACTCTGGCCAAACCGCGCCGCGACTTGCGCGGCGGCATATTGTTTGATGGCCGCCGGAAATTTCGCCGCCAACGCCGCTGGCGAAGCGCCGTCACGCAGAACGAAGTAAGTGTGAAAATTCATATTCGAGATGAAGCTCGGGTTCCGGCTCATGCCGATGCTCGCCAGCGAAATCAAAAAGTCGCAATGAAAATGCGTGTTGCCGGGAATGTTGCCCATGACGCCGGCGATTTGCAGCTCAAAATTATTGTTGATCGTCAGGGTTTTTCCCAGCGGATTCTCGTCGCCAAAATATTTTTTTGCCGCCGTTGCGGTGAGCACGACGGTGTTGGGCCGCGCGAGCGCGGTCCTGGCATCGCCCGCCGGCAGCGGGATGCTGAAAACGCTGAAAAAAGTCGAATCGCCGAAAAAAATTCCCTTTTCAGTGAAAACTTTTTCGCCGAGCGTAACGACCGCTTCGCCGAAGAAAGTAAAGAGCCGCGTGGCGGTTTCCACTTCCGGGAAATCCCGTACCAGCGCTTCGGCCAACGGCGCCGGCGTCAACGCGAATTTCGATTCTCGGTCGGGCCGCCGGCTGTCGGTCACGACTTTGTAAATGCGCCCGGCCTTGTCGTGATAACGATCGTAACTGATCTCGTCTTTGACATACAAGCCGATCAGCAGGCAACACGCCAAGCCCACCGCCAAACCGGCGACGTTGATGAACGAATAGGCTTTGTGCTTGAACAAATTCCGCAGCGCGATTTTGAGATGGTTTTTGAGCATGTCACCGTTAAAATGAAAGTCCATGAAATTGGCGCTTTTTCACATTATTCGTACATTTAATGTGATTTCAATCACGTTTTTCAAACATACCTTGACATTCTCGTCACAAATCGCTAAGTTTAAATATGCAAAGAGATATCTATCAAGCCCTATTAGCCTGGAAATCTTCCCGGCGAAGGAAGCCTCTGTTGCTCAGAGGGGCGCGTCAAGTCGGCAAAACCTACGTGTTGCAGAAATTCGGTGAACGGGAATATTCTCATGTTGCCTACCTGAATTTTGAGGAAGAGCCTTTGCTTGACGATTTCTTCAAATCCAATCTCACGCCTCGGAAAATCATCAGGAATCTGTCTTTGTATGTCAAGCATGATATCAAGCCGGAAGAAGACTTGATTATTTTTGACGAAATTCAAGCCTCCAACAATGCGCTGAACGCGCTAAAATATTTCAATGAAAAAGCGAACGAGTACCATATTGCCGCCGCCGGCTCCTTATTGGGCGTAAAATTGTCAAAACCAAAATCTTTTCCGGTTGGCAAGGTCAATTTTCTCAACATGTATCCTCTAACGTTTCTCGAATTTCTGGATGCCATCAATCGCGGCGAGCTGCGAAAATTGATTGAAAGCACCTCTGATTTTACGCCCTATCCGGAGCCGTTTCATCGCGAGCTTACGGATTTGCTGCGCACCTATTATTATGTCGGCGGCATGCCGGAAGCCGTTCATTTCTTTGCGGAGACGAACGATTTGTCGGGCGTTCGCGAAATTCAAAATGAGATTCTGAATTCGTACATTCTTGATTTCGCCAAACACGCGCCGCCTCAAGACATACCAAAACTCAGCCTGATCTGGGATTCAATTCCGGTCCAACTCGGAAAAGAAAACAAAAAATTCATTTTCTCGGCGCTCAAAAAATCGGCGCGGGCGCGGGAATTTGAAAATGCTTTGCAATGGCTGCAAGACACCGGACTCATTCTCCGCAACAATCTTGTGAAGGCAGGAAAGATGCCGTTAAGCGCCTACGCAGAAAAAAACATTTTCAAAACCTACGTTTTGGACGTCGGATTGCTGGGAGCGCTTGCCAAGATACCTTCGGATATTCTTGCCCGTGACGATCGGCTTTTTACGGAATACAAAGGCGCATTTGTCGAAAACTACGTCGCCCAACAACTCACCTCGCATAAAGAAGCGAATCTGTATTATTGGAAAAGCGACGGCTTGGCGGAAGTCGATTTTATTTGCGAAGGCGGCAATCACGTCTTTCCGCTCGAAGCCAAAGCCGGCATAAATCCGCGCAGCAAAAGCCTGGGGTTCTACGCCGAGAAATGTAATCCTCCAATTTTATCCCGAACGACTTTGTTGAATTTAAAACATGCTGGCAATATAATCAATTATCCGCTATATGCCATTTCCTTGTTTCCCGGGCTATTTCTTTCTGCCAGCCAGTCTTGATTTTCAAAGTCATCCAATAACCATGCCCTTTTTGTTTTTCAAATAGTTAGAGCGGCTCCGCCGGTTAATCAAAAGCAAAGACTGTCCGCTGGCATAGCACTTTGTGTTCGCCAGCGAACAGCTTGAAAGGTGAGGAAAAGAACAGTAAGATTTTTGTAATCAGAAAAGACTTTGCGGCGCTTGCGCCGGCTCCCCTGAAATTCCTCCCTCTTGATGAAAAAATATCGACCTCACGCGCTTGCCGAAAACCGGGTTCGAGTTGTTTGGCCGGCAGCAAGAGTTGACGCTGCTCGATCAGCAAGGATTCCTACGAGTGACAGTCTTTAAGGGAGATTGCAACGCTGTGAGCGAGGCCTTTTGCGCAAGCCGCAATCTGTCCGGCAGGTTCGTTCGTATCTCAAATGAAATCCGGCAGCGGCGATTGTCAAGCGAACTCGCGGCGAAAGCATGGACATGCATCCACCCGCAGCGGAACAAAAAAATTATAATGATGGAAACTATCGCTTGACATTAGCGGAAGTCGATATTATATTAAAGTTCGATTCGGGGAAATTCGGCAAGATTTTTCTCATGATCTATCCTGCCTTTCCTCACAGGCAAACGACTGAAGTGAAGTTCGACACGGAGGAGATGCCTTGGCAAGAAGATGGCGGCGAGGTTGGCTATTGTTGGGCGTGCAGCACATGAACCCACTCCTATAAAGACGGCGATGTTGCCGCAAGGCTTTCCCCCCCACCCGGCTGTTGCGTCTCATTGATTCGGCTGTAAAAATTTTTCGCAATCACCATATTATTGTACGGCTGTTGACACAAACTCAGAGGGGTACAATATGTTTTGGCGTTGGTTGCCTGGCCGCCCGAAGTGTTTTTTAAAACCAATCGTTGCCGCGGCGGGATTGGCTTTGCCGTTTCTAACTTTGCCGGCAAGGCTTTCTGCCCAAACCGCGACGAATGCTCCGCAGTTCGTTTTGCCGGCGCAGGCGAAGCCCCCGGCGCATGGCGATCTCAAAGACCTGCAACGCACCGATGGCTCGCTGCTGACCACGGACTATAGCGGATTCAGCGCTTCAACCTGCACGAATTGCCATGCCGAAGTTGGCACGAAAAACGGCTCGATATCGGTTTCCGGCGTTCCGGCAAGCTACGTCCCCGGCACGGCGTACGGACTCACGGTCACGGTTAGCGATCCGGGGCAATCGAAATGGGGATTTCAAATGGGGGCGCGGCGGCAGGCGGCCACGACGCAGTCAGGCGGCAGCTTCAGCAACACGACGGCCAACACGCAAACGGTGACGATCAGCGGGATTCCCTTTATTACCCAAACCGTTACCGGCGCGCGAGCCGGCACCGCCAATGCCGTGTCGTTTAGTTTTAACTGGATCGCCCCCAGCGCAGGCGCCGGCACGGTTCAATTCAATGTGGCCGGATTGGCGGCGAATAACAACAGCAGCAGCTCCGGCGATTTTACTTATACCACCTCGGCAACCAGCTCGCAACTCCTTCCCCCCTCAGCGCCGACTAATTTGCAGGCCTCGGCGGTTTCGAATACACAAATCAACCTCACCTGGAGCAACGTCGCGAATGAAACCGGCTACCGCATCGAGCGCAAGACCGGCACGGGCGGGACTTTTGTGGAGATTGCGACGGTGGGCGCGAATGTGACCTCGTTCTCTAATACAACCGGTTTGAGCGCGAACACGACATACTGCTACCGCGTGCGCGCTTTTAATGCCGCCGGCAATTCCGGCTATTCCAACGAGAGTTGCGCCACGACACTTGGCCCGCCGACTGCGCCGAGCAACTTGCAAGCGGCGGCCGCTTCAAGCTCGCAAATCAATTTGACGTGGAATAACAATTCCAACAACGCGACGCAATTCCGCATCGAACGCCGGATCGGCAGCGGCGCGTATGTTTTTCTCGTGAACAAAGCCGCCGGGAGCACGAGCCACAGTGATCCCGGTTTATCCTCCAACACGACGTACACCTATCGCGTGCGCGCCGAAAACAGTTTCGGCAATTCGGCTTTTTCCAATGAAGCCTCGGCCACGACCCGGGAAGGCCTGCCCGATACGCCGACCAATCTCATCGCCACGGCGGTTTCAACGACGCAAATCAATCTGACGTGGAACGACAATTCCAACAATGAAATGCAATTTCGCATCGAGCGCAAGATCGGCAGCGGGGCGTTTGCGTTTCTCACCAACAAAGCCGCCGGCAGCATCAGCCACAGCGACGCGGGCTTGACGCCGAACACGACTTACACGTATCGCGTGCGCGCGGAAAATAACGCCGGCAGCTCCGGGTTTTCCAACGAGGCGACGGCGGCCACCGGGCCGACGATTGCCCGCAGTCCGAGCAGCATGAGCTTCACGGCAACGCCCGGCAACAATCCGGCGCCGCAAAATCTGGAGATTCGCAACAGCAGCGTCGGCACGCTGAGTTGGAGTGTGAGCGACGATCAGACCTGGCTGAATCTTTCGCCGGCCAGCGGCAGCGCGACGACCGAAACCGATGTCGTCAGCGTGAGTGTGAATGCCACCGGCTTGGCGCTGGGTACGTACAACGCGACGATCACCATCACCGCGCCGGGCGCTTCCAACACGCCGCAAACCACGGCCGTGACGCTGAACGTCACCTCGGCCGTGGATTTTTTTGACGATTTCAGCGACGGCAACGCCGACGGCTGGTCGCCGGCTTTCGCCTCGCGCTGGCGCGTCGAGCCGCGAAACGGCAACAATGCCTATTGCATTTTCATCGCCGATCCGACCGACGAAGAATACAGCTTTTTGGCGACGCGCAAGTGGACGGATTTTGCGTTGGAATTGGATATGATCGCGACCGCCGGCAGCGGGCGGAATTATTTTATTCTCTTTAATACCGCCACCGGCGGGCCGAACGGCTATTTTTTGCTCTTTTCTTTTAATGAAGTAACGGTGTTCGGCGGCGGCGGGGCGGTGCTGGGCAGAGTTGGGCGTGATTTCGTCACCGACGGCAACTGGCACCACATCCGGGTCGAGCGCAAAGCGCCGAATATCAAAGTCTTTGCGGATAATGAGCTGCTCTTAAATTTCAACGATCTGACGTATACCGACGGCTTTATCAGCGTCGGCTCGTTTAGAAGCACAGCCTGCTTTGATAATGTCGCGATCACCTCGCTGGCGAATCGCCCGCCGGTGGTGGCGAATCGCCTTCCCGATCAAAGCTTGAAGATTGGCGACCCGGCGTTTACGCGCAACCTGCGAGCCTCGCCGCCGGTGTTCACCGACCCGGACGCGGACTCGCTCACTTTTACCGCCAGCACCAGCGCGGCCTCGATTGCAACGGCTTCGATCTCCGGCAGCGTTTTGACGGTGACGCCGGTTGCCGCCGGCAATGCCACGATCATCGTCCGGGCGCAGGACAACAAAGGCGGTTCAGCCGCCGACACCTTCGCTGTGGCGGTGACGGCGAATCGTTCGCCGATTGTTGCCAATGCGATTCCCAACCAAACGTTGATGATTGGCGGTGCATCGTTCACCCGCGATCTCAATGTCGCGCCGGTTGTTTTCAGCGATCCCGACGGCGATGTGTTGAGTTATTCAGCCAGCTCAAACGCCACAGGAATTGCAACGGCGTCGATTTCGGGCAGCGTGCTGACTGTCACGCCGGTTGCCGGGGGAAGCGCCGCGATCACGGTGACGGCGAATGACGGCAAAGGCGGCATGGTTTCAACGAGTTTTACGGTTGCGGTCAATCGGCCGCCGGTGGTGGCGAACGCCATTCCCGATCAGATTATCACGCTCGGCGCGCCGCCGTTTTCGGGTAATTTGAACGCTCCTCCTCCGGTGTTCTCCGACCCGGACGGCGACGCGCTGAGTTATTCCGCCAGCTCCAGCGCGCCGAATATTGCCACCGCCACGATTTCCGGCAGCACCCTCACCGTCACGCCGGTGGCCGCCGGCAGCGCCATCATCACGGTGACGGCCAGCGACAACAAAGGCGGCGCGGTTTCGACCACTTTCACGGTGACGGTGAATCGCCGGCCGGTTGTGGCGAATGCGATTGCGAACCAAAACTTGACCGTGGGCGGCGCGGCTTTCACGCGCGATCTCGACGCCCCGCCGCCGGTCTTCGACGATCCGGATGGCGACATCTTGGACTATACCGCCGTCTCCAACGCGCCCGCGATTGCCCGGGTCGAGATGTCGGGCAGCTCGCTCATCGTCACGCCGGTCGGCGGCCTGCCCGGCCAGGGCGGCAATGCCACGATTACCGTCACGGCGGATGACGGCACGGGCGGCACGGTCTCGATGAATTTCACGGTCACGGTGAACCGCCCGCCGGTGGTCGCTACTGTCATTCCCAATCAAATTCTAACTCTGAGCAGCCCGCCGTTTTCGGGTGATTTGAATGCGACGCCCGCGGTGTTCTCGGACCCGGATGGCGACGCGTTGAGTTACACGGCCACCTCGAGCGCGCCGAGCATTGCCACTGCCTCGGTTTCCGGCAGCACGCTTACGGTGACAGCGGTTGCCGGCGGCAGCACGCTGATCACGGTCACGGCCAACGATGGCAAAGGCGGAATCGCTTCAGCGACATTTACGGTCACCGTCAACCGGCGACCGGTGGTGGCGAACGCCATTTCGAATCAAACCGTCACGCTCGGCAGCCCGCCGTTCACGGGTGATTTGAACGCTGCGCCCGCGGTGTTCGATGATCCCGACGGCGACGCGCTGAGTTATAGCGCCAGCTCGAACGCGCCGGGCATTGCGGTCGCCGGCATCTCCGGCAGCACGCTCATTGTGACCGCTGTGTCTGCGGGAAATGCGACGATTTCCGTGACCGCCAGCGACGGCAAAGGCGGAACCGCTACCACAACTTTTACGGCCACGGTCAATCGCCTGCCGGTCGTGGCCAATGCGATTCCCAGCCAAAAACTCACTGTCGGCGGCGCGCCGTTCACGCGCAATTTGAACGCCAGCCCGACGGTGTTTACCGATCCTGATGGCGATGCGCTCACGTACACCGTGTCATCGAATGCCACCAGCGTCGCGACCGTGAGTTTGACTGGCAGCACGATCACCGTTGTCGCGGTTGGCGGGGGCAATGCAACAATCACCATCACCGCCAACGACAGCAAAGGCGGCGCAGCTTCGACCACGTTTACGGTGACAATCAACCGGTCGCCGCAAGTGGCGAACGCGATTGTGAACCAGATTCTGCAATTGGGCGGGCCGGCGTTCAGCGGCGATTTGAATGCCTCGCCCGCCGTGTTCACCGATCCCGACGGCGACGCGCTGACCTACACCGCCAGCTCCAGCGCTCCGAATATCGCGACCGCGAGCATTTCCGGCAGCATCTTGACCATCACACCGGTGGCAGGCGGCAGCGCTACGATCACCATCACGGCGAGCGACGGCATGAGCGGCACGGCCTCGACGACGTTTACAGTGACGGTCAATCGTCCCCCGATTGTAAGCAACGCGATTGCCGATCAAAATCTCACCGCCGGCGGCGCCACGTTTACTCAGGATCTAAACCTCGTGTTTAGCGATCCCGACGGCAACACGCTCACCTACACGGCGAGTTCGAGCGCGTCCAACATTGCGACCGCCGCCGTTGCCGGCAATACGCTGACCGTCACCCCGCTCGCGACCGGCACGGCCACAATCACGGTCAATGCGAATGACGGCAGAGGCGGAACCGCTTCGACCACTTTTAAAGTCACAGTGACGCCGACGGCGCGCGTGCTGCGCGTGGCGCCAGTTTCGGTTTCCGCCGGCAGCGCCGGGCAGATTCCGCTCATGTTGGCGGCGCAAGGCGATGAAAATACCGTCGCGTTCAGTTTGGTTTTTGAAACCGCGATTCTCAGCAACCCTCAAGCCCGGCTGGGCAAAGACGCCGGGACGGCTCAGCTCACCACCGATGCCAGCCAGCAGAGTCAAGGCCGTTTTGGCGTGACGCTCGCTTTGCCCGCCGGCCAAAGGTTAAGCGCCGGTGATCGGGAAATTTTGGTGATGACGTTTGCGGTCAACGCTAACACTGCGGCCACTTCGACAACTTTGAACTTCGGCGATCAGCCGGTGGCGCGCCGGGTGTTGGGCGTTTCGGGAAATGCCCTGCCGGTCAATTCGGCCTCCGGGCAGGTGACGCTCACGCGCGGATTTGAGGCCGATGTCTCGCCGCGACCGAACGGCAGTAATACCGGAACGATCACCACCGCCGATTGGACGCAAGTCGGCCGCTTTGTCGCGCGTTTGGATACGCCGCGCACCGACGCCAACGAATTTCAACGCGCCGATTGCGCGCCGCTCACCTGCGGCGACGGCCGTCTCACCATTGCCGATTGGGTGCAAGCCGGGCGTTACGCTTCGAGCCTCGATCCGGTGCAACCGGCCTGCGGCCCGACTTCCGGTTTGCTTGCTTCAACTGACCGGCCACTTGAAGTGGCCGGCCAGTCAAACACGCGCACGATTCGTGCCGTCAACACCACTTTCACGCGCGGCCGGAAAGATTCCTTGCACATCGAGCTGGAGTCCGAGGGCAATGAAAATGCGCTGGGTTTCAGTTTGCATTTCGCCGCCAATTTGTTGGCGTTCGAGAAAGCCGTTTTGGGAAATGGCGCTGCCGGCGCGATTCTCAATGTGAATGCGAATCAAGCGGCTGGTGGCAACGTCGGCATCGCGCTGGCATTGCCGGCTGGACAAGTTTTCAGCAACGGCGTCAGCCGGCTGGTGACGGTGATTTTCTCGGTTCATCCCAACGCCAACGCCGCTTCCACCGTGATTGAATTTGGCGATCAGCCGGTGACGCGCGAAATCGTCGATCTCACTGCCGCGCCCGTGGCCGCTGCTTACACCCCGGCGACGGTGACGATTCAAAACCTCACCGGCGTGGAAGCGCCGGCGCTTTCGGATTTGCCAGCGGCGTTTGAGTTGGGACAAAATTACCCCAATCCGTTCAACCCCTCAACCGTCATCAAAATTTCGCTGCCGCAAGCGGCCCACGTGACGCTGACGATTTACAATCTGCTGGGCAAGGAAGTGGCGGTGTTGGTGAATGAGACGCTTCCCGCCGGGCGTCATGAAAAGCCATGGCAAGCGCGCGATGCCTCCGGGCACAGCCTGCCCAGCGGGGTTTATTTGTATCGCTTGCAAGCCGGCGGTTTGATGCAAACGAAGAAATTGGTGTTGATGCAATAGCTTCTACGCTGAATTATTCATAAACCACCAAGACACAAAATTTTAATTTGATAAAGTGTAAGCCGGTGGTCTTCGTGTCTTGGTGCCTTAGTGGTAAAATCTGTGAATAATCCAGGCTAAAGAAAGAGTGAAATCCTTAAAAACACGCTACCAACGTAACGGGGTATAAAAAATGAATGGCTTTCATTCCTTAAATCGCTCCAATCGTTTGCGCCGACCGGGTTTTGTGTTGCGCCTTCCAAAACTTGCCGGCCTGATCCTGCTCGCACTCGCCGCCAATGCTTCCGCGCAGGTTGATTTTGCGACGCAAGTCGCGCCGCTTTTTTCCGGCAACGGCGGCTGCTCGATCAACGCCTGCCACGGCAATTTGAATTCCGGCCAGATGAAACTCAACTCGGGCATAGCCGATTCGCTTTACAACGAAGTGGTGAATGAGGTCGGCCCGCGCGGGAGAAAGCGGACGGATGTGAGCAATTTGCCCAACAGCGCGGCCAACAGCTTGATTCTGTTGATGCCCTCCGGCCAGAACCAGCAGCCCCCACCGCCGCCGCCGATCACCCCACAACACGGCGGCGACGTCCGCCCGGATTGGAGCGTCGGCGAGTCCGCCTATAATTTGACGCTGCAATGGGTTCGGGAAGGCGCGTTTCGCTTTTTGGCGCCAACAAATCTTACGGCCGCCGCGGCTCAGACCGGCGCGCAAGTCACGTTGACATGGACTGACCGCTCGACCGGCGAAACCCGATTTCGCCTCGAACGCCGGGAAGGCAGCGGAAATTTCGTGTTCTTAGTTAATGCGGCTGCGGAGGCGCAAAATTTTACCGATAACACCGTTCAGCCGAACACGACGTACACCTACCGCCTGCGGGCGGAAAATGCCGTGGGCGTTTCCAATTTTGCGACGTCCAACACCGTGACCACGCCCGGCGGCAATCGGCCGCCGAATGTCGCCAACGCCATCGCGAATCAAAACTTGACGGTCGGCGGCACGTTCACGCGTGATCTCAATACGGCGCCGGCGGTTTTCAACGATCCGGATGGCGACGCGCTGACGTACAATGCCAGTTCGAACGCACCGGCGATTGCCACCGCGAGCGTCACCGGCAGCATGCTCACCGTCACCGCGCTGGCCGGCGGTAGCGCGATCATTACCGTCACCGCCAACGATGGCAAAGGCGGCGCCAATTCGACGACGTTTACCGTCGCAGTCAATCGTCCGCCGGTCGTGGCCAACGCCATTCCCAATCAACCCTTGACGGTTGGCGGAGCTTTTACGCGCAATCTCAATGCCGCGCCCGCTGTCTTCAGCGATCCCGACGGCGATGCGCTGAGTTATTCGGCCACGTCGAGCGCGACATCTACCGCCACCGCGAATGTCACCGGCAATATCCTGACTGTCACCGCAGCCGGCGGAGGAAGCGCCACGATCACGGTGACCGCCAACGACGGCAAAGGCGGAACGCAATCCACCACGTTTACGGTGACGGTGAATCAACCGCCGCGCCTCGCCAATGCGATGGCCAATCAAACATTGACAGTTGGCCGGAGTTTTACACGCGACCTGAACGCCCCGCCGGTGGTGTTCGTCGATCCCGACGGTGACGCGTTGAGTTACACCGCCACTTCCAGCGCGCCGGCGATTGCGAGCGCGGCGATTTCCGGCAGCACACTTACCGTGACATTAAATAGCAGCGGCACGGCGACGATCACGGTAACGGCCAATGACGGCCGCGGTGGAACCGCGCAAACCAGCTTCACGGTTTCCACCAATCGCGCGCCGGTGGTGGCGAACGCCATTGCCAACCAGACGCTGATTCTCGGCGATGTGCCGTTCCAGCGCGATCTCAACGCCGCGCCAGCCGTCTTTACCGATCCCGATGGCGACGCGCTGAGTTATACCGCCGGCTCAAATGCTTCGGCGATTGCCGCCGCGACGATTTCCGGCAGCCATACGGCCGCAGGTGTGCTGACCGTCACCGCCGCGGCCATCGGCACGGCGACGATTACGGTGACGGCGGATGACGGCAAGGGTTCAACCACGGCGACGACGTTCACAGCCACCGTCACGGCGACGACGCGGGTGGTGCGGCCAACGGGCGTGAGCGCCCTGAAAGGCCGCAGCGTCGATGTTCCAGTGACCATGCTGGCGCAGGGCAATGAAAATGCGCTGGGATTCAGCCTGGTTTTCGATCCGCAAATTTTGAGTAATCCGCAAGCGCGTTTGGGCGCCGATGCCGGCGCCGCGACTTTTTTCAGCAATGCGGCGCAGCAAAATCAAGGGCGATTCGGCCTGGCGCTGACGCTGCCGACCGGACAAACCTTTGCCGCCGGCTTGCGTGAACTCTTCGTCGTCAGCTTTCTGGTCAATTCCGCGACCGGCGCCACCAGCACGCAGATCGGATTCGGCAGCCAGCCGATTCCACAGGAGGTGGTAGACGCCAGCGCCAACGCCTTGTCAACCGATTTCACGCCGGCGACGCTGATCATCACCGGCGTTAAATCCAATCCGGTGACGGCGCCTGTTGTGTTTGCATTGGAACAAAACTTTCCAAATCCATTTTCTCTCGGCGATCCGTCGACGACGATTCCGTTTTCGCTGCCGGCGAGCGGGCATGTCGTGCTGAAAATTTATAATCTCAGCGGTGAAGAAGTGGCGGTGTTGATCGACCGGACGCTGGCCGCCGGCCGTCACGAGTTGCGCTGGCAATCGGGCGAGTTGAAGAACGGCGTTTATTTTTATCGCTTGCAAATGGGCGCACTGTCGCAAACACGGAAGCTCGTTTTGATGCGATAGGCCATAACAAGTGCGCCCCTTGCAGAAAAGACCAAAGCAAAAGCTTTCACGCAGAGACGCAAAGACGCAAAGGGCCAGCAAAGAAAAACGTTTTGTGTAGTGGTGTGCGTGCGGCGTTGTCAATTGCAGTAAAAAATCAGGAGAAAACGATATGACCGAGAACGAAATATCTTATGAAATTATCGGCGCGGCCATAGAGGTCTATCGCATTTTGGGGCCTGGGTTACTGGAATCCGCTTATGAAGAGTGCCTTTGTTATGAGTTAAAACAAAAAGGATTCCATATTGATCAACAGCTTTGGTTGCCGCTGCACTACAAAGATGTCATTGTCAAAAAAGACATGTACCGCCTGGATATTTGGGTTGAAAGAAAAGTAATTGTTGATGTAAAATCGGTTGAGCAAATACCTCCGGCCTATTTTAGTCTGTTAATAGTCAAATGTATGCAAAAAAAGCAAAGCTTTTCGGTACACAAAAACAAAAGCACACAAAATAATTTTTGTGCTCTTTCAATTTTATGTCCTGTTTGGTTTCGGCTTGTCCGAGTTAAGCAAGTTCGAAGTTATTTGCAGCTTACCGGGAGCAAATTGGGCTTGCTGTTAAATTTTAATGTCCCAGTTCTGAAAGACGGCATTCACCGAATCGTCTTGGGTTTGGAGGAATAAAGCTTTTGCTTTCCTTTGCGGAAACTTTGCGTCTCTGCGTCTTTGCGTGCGCTTTTATTTTTTAATAAAACTGAAATTTCCCAATGAAAAAAATCGGCAAATACGAAATCATCGAAGAAATCGGCAGCGGCGGGATGGGCGTGGTCTATCGCGCGCACGATCCGGTGTTGGGACGGGACGTGGCGATCAAGCTCATCGTCGCCAAGGCCATGGACCCGGAAATGCGCGAGCGCTTTTATCGCGAAGCGCGGGCTTCCGGCAAGCTGCAGCACGAGAATCTGGCCGTCGTTTACGACGTCGGTGAAATCGAGGGCCGGCCGTACATCGTGATGGAATATCTCAAAGGCAAAGATCTCGGCGCCATCATCAAAGCGAAAACGCCGCTCACGCTGCCGCAAAAGCTCGATTACAGTCGCCAGATTTGCAAGGGCCTGGCCTTCGTGCATTCCGAAAACATCATCCACCGCGACATCAAGCCGGAAAACATCATGATCGTGGGCGGCGGCAAAGTCAAAATTTTGGATTTTGGCGTTGCTCGCCCGGTCTCCAGCAAACTGACGCAAGCCGGCACCCGGGTCGGAACGCCGTGGTACATGTCGCCGGAGCAGATCAAAGGCGACGGCATCGACAAGCGTTCCGATATTTTTTCGTTCGGCGTGCTGCTCTACGAATTGTTGACGTACCGCCGGCCTTTTGAAGGCGATGACACGACGGTGATGTACAAGATCGTCCACGAAGAACCGCCGCCGTTCCAGCTCGACGACGTTGAGATGCAGGAGGAGCTGAAAGCGCTGTTGGCAAAATGTTTGGCCAAACCGGCGAACGGCCGCTACAACAGTTTTGCCGAAGTGATCGGCGCGCTTGAACAGGCGGAAACGAAATGGGCAGATCAGCAGCGCATCAAAGCCCTGCTCGCCGAGGCGAAAACGCTCACCCTGCAGCGCAACTTCCAGCAGGCACTGACGCGCTTTGATGAAATTCTCCGCCTCGATCCGGAAAATGCCGAGGCCAAAACCCGGCGGCAGGAATGTCTCGGCCAGGACAAGGATCGCCGCACCATGAAAGTCATGGCCGGCCAGATCGTCGGCGAAACGATTTCGCATTACCGCATTCTCGAGCGCCTGGGCGCCGGCGGCATGGGCGTGGTTTACAAAGCCGAAGACATCAAGCTCAAACGCCTGGTCGCGCTCAAATTTCTGCTGCCGGAATTGAGCCGCGACGAAAGCGCCACCAAGCGGTTTATCCGCGAAGCCCAAGCCGTCTCCTCGCTCGACCATCCCAACATTTGCACGGTGCACGAAATCGACGAGAGCGAGAACGGCCAGCTGTTCATCTGCATGACGTATTACGAAGGCCAAACCCTGCGCGACATCATCCGGGCCGGCAAAACTAATTTGGCCTCGTGCCTCGGCATGGCCATTGAAATTGCCTCCGGCATCGCCAAAGCGCACGAGGACGGCATTACTCATCGCGACCTCAAGCCCTCGAACATCATCGTCACCAAAGACGGCGTCGTCAAGATCGTCGATTTCGGCCTCGCCAAACTCGCCAGCAACACCAAGATCACCAAAACCGGCACGACAGTCGGGACGCTGGCTTACATGGCGCCCGAACAAATCAAAGGCCACGAGGTCGATCACCGCTGCGATATTTGGGCGCTGGGCGCGACGCTGTATGAGCTAATGACCGGCAAGCTGCCTTTCGAAGGCGAGCAGGAACTGTCGCTGCTGTACGCGATCGTGAACGAAGAGCCGATTCTGCCCTCGAAAATCAATCCCGCCATTTTGCCGGCGCTTGAAAGCATCATCCGCCAAGCCTTGCAAAAAGCGCCGGAAAAGCGGTTCGCCGCCATGCAGGAAATGTACGAGGCCCTGCGCAAAGTGCGCCAGCAAACCAGCCGCGAAAAAGGCCTCACTGAAACCAAGTCCGAGGTCAACGGCTTGACCGCCAAAGGAAAAATGTTTTTTGAGCGCCACGAATACAACGATGCGCTTTCCCGCTTCAAAGCCGTGCTCGAAATCGATCCGGACAACGAGCAGGCGCGCGAGCTGCTCGCCGAATGTGAGTACAAGATGAGCGAGCTGGAGCAGATCAAGCTGCTGCTCGAGGCCGGCAAGCGCAGCTTCGAGAAAGGGGCTTTGACTGAGGCGCTCAATTATTTTTCGGAAATTCTCGCGCTCGATCCGAAGCACGCCGAGGCCGCGGATTTTGCGGCGCAGATTCAAAAAATCAACGAACAAAACGAGCGGATCGAAAAGCTGCTGGTCGACGCCGACTTCTACGTGAAGCGGGAAAAATTTGCGCAAGCGGTCGAAGCGTACGAAAAAATTCTCGCGCTCGATCCGGCCAACAAAGTCGCCGCCCGCGGTTTGCAAAAGGCGCAAAAAGCCCTGGAAGAGAGCAAGCGCGCCCCGGCGGTCACGCCGCGGCCGCGCATTCCGACGCCGCGTCCGCGAGTTCCAACGCAACTGGCAAGGCCGTCGAAAACTTCGTCGAAAGCGTGGCGGATCGCTGCCATCGCGGTGGCCGCCGTCGCCGTGATCGGTTTTGGGCTGTGGCAAATTTTGCGTCCTTCTTCAACGCAAACGGCGGCAGAAGATACGGCGCAACAAACTGATGCCTCCGGCCCGGCGAACGAAGCGCAAAAGACAGCGGCGACGCTGCGCGCCGAGGCCGAGCAAGCCGGCGCCGATACTTGGGCCGCGGGGACGCTGCAACTGGGCGTGCAAGAGCAGGAAAAAGGCGACCGGGCTTTGGCGCAGCGCGATTATACCGCTGCGCAGGCGGCGTACGAAACCGCGGCAAGATATTTTCGCAACGCGAAATCCGAAGCGCAGCAAAATCTAAACGACGTGAATCGTCTGTCGGAAGTCGTGACGACGATGAAGCGCGACATGGAAAGAGAAAAAAACGCGGCGGAGCGCGCTGGCGCGATAACGCTGGCGCCGGTTGCTTTTAGTAACGGCCTGCGTTTGGAAAAAGAGGGAGATGCGAAAGCCGCAGTCGGCGGCGAGGCCAATTGGCGCGCCGCGCTGGAAGCGTATACCAGCGCTCGCGACAGTTTTCGGCGAGCGAAGGAAGAAGTCGCCCGCATGGCCAAGGCCAAAGCCCGGGAAAGCGCTGAAACCGCCCGCACTGAAATGATCAACGCCAAACAGCAAGTTCCCGGAGGCGAGGCGGATAAACGCGCCAATGCCAAATATGCGCGCGGTCAGCAAGCGGAAGCCAGCGGCGAGCAACAATATCAGAGCGAAGATTATGCGGCGGCGCAAGCTTCATTTCGGCAATCGCGGGATTTGTACGTCGAGGCGAAGCGCGAGCTGACCAGCGCCACCGCGGCGCAGGGCCAGGCCGACGCCGCCCGCCAAGCCATGAACGAGGCCAAATCAAAAATCGACAAAGAGGGCGCGGCGGATCCGCAATATCAGCAAGCGGCTCAAATTGAAAATGAAGCCGGCGCGGCCTATCGTGACAATAATTTTGGCCGCGCCGCGGAGCGATATCAAGCCGCGGAAAAATTATACCTTGCCGTCGCCAGCGCCGCCGGCGACAAGCGCAGCCGCGAGCGCGAACGGCTGGCGACCGCCGAGCGCGAGATTCAAAATTTGATCAACGGCTTTAAGACAGGTTTTGAAAAGCGCAATCTCGCGGCGCTGCAAGCGTTGAATATCTTTACGAAAAAGGCCGACGCCGAGGGATGGGCGGCTTTCTTTAAGGACAGGCAGAATATCAAAAATATTCAGGTTGGCATTGGCGAAGTGTCCCGGCAAATCAGCGGCAAAAATGCCACGGTGTCTTTTACGGCGAGTATTAAGTTTGACAACAACAAAGGCGAAACGCAATCAACGACCCTGCCGGTGAATTGGAAAGTGGAAGAACGAAGCGGCAACTGGGTCATTGTCGATTATCAATAATACCAAGGGAGCAATATGAATCCGATTCTCAGGAATATTTTAGCAGTTCTTGCCGGGGTGATTATTGGCAGCGTCGTCAACATGGGCCTCATTACGATCAGCGGCAAAGTCATCCCGCCTCCTGCCGGCGTCGATGTGACGAACATGGAAAGCCTGAAAGCTTCGCTGCATTTATTCGAGCCCAGGCATTTCATTTTTCCATTTTTAGCGCATGCCTTGGGAACGTTGGCCGGCGCCTTTGTGGCTTTCCTCATAGCGGCAAGCCACAAAATGAAATTTGCCTTGGGCCTCGGCGCTTTTTTTCTGATCGGAGGCATAACAAATGTCTTTTTGCTTCCCGCTCCAACCTGGTTTGCCGTCTTGGATTTAGTCGGCGCTTATATTCCCATGGGCTGGCTTGGCGGCAAATTAGCTGCAAGCAGAAGTCGCAAGGGAAGTCCATAACTGAATGACATGAAGTTATAAGCTCAACATTCTTCGTTTGCATCGCAATAAATGATCCGTTAACTCTATTTTAGGAGAGCAAAATGAACAAGCGATTGTGGTTGGTTATTTTCAGCCTGCTGCTCGTGGCCGGCACGGCGCAGGCGCAGCTTGACAAGGTGTTCGGAAATATTTTTGATCAGTTTTTAGGGTCACAACGTTTGCAGTTGATCGGCCAGCATGGCACGCATTTTCTTGAAGCGGCCGAACAGGCCAATGACGCGCTGACCCCCGGTTTGAATGCGCTGATCGCCAGCAATGTGTCTTCGTTTCCGTTGACCTCAACCATCGCCGGCGCGACCTACGATCTCTCTTCGGGCCGGCCGGTGAAAATCACCGAAAGCCTGGGGCCGATTTTTGCCGAAACCGCGTCGACGCTGGGAAAAAGCAAGCTCAATCTCGGCTTCGAGTATACCCATTTGAGCCTGGAAAAATTTCGCGGCCTGCGCACCCAGGATTTGCGTTTTACCTTCAATCATCTCGATTTGAACAAAAACGGCCAGCCGCTCGGCGACGAGATTGTCGAGCTTGACGTGATGGACGTGAATCTGGATCTGGATGCGAATGCCAACATTTTTGCGTTCTTCGCCACGTTCGGCGTCACCAATAATTTGGACGTCGGCGTCGCGATTCCCCTGATTACGACCAGCCTCAGCGGCGAAGCCGTCGCCACCTTGCGCGGCCCGTTTGCCGGGGTTTTGCATACTTTCAAAGGCGGCACCACCAACAGCCCGAATTTGGTTGACCGCATTCCCTACGACGAAAGCGGCAGCGGCATCGGCGATGTTGCCGTGCGTTTGAAGTACAACTTTGTCCGCGGCGCGGGAATGAATTGGGCGGCGCTGCTCGACGTACGGCTGCCCACCGGCGACGACGCGGATTTTCTGGGAACCGGAAAGACGAGCACAAGGCTTTCGCTGATCGCCACCCAAAAGATCGCGCAATTTACGCCGCATCTCAACATCGGCTACGATCGCCGCCCGGCTGCGCTCGACAGCGATGAGCTGGAGTTTGCCATCGGCTTCGACCAAAAAATGGCCGAGGGCGTCACCTTCGCCGTGGATTTTTTGGGCGAAATCGATATCAACAGCGATGAAGCGATCACCTTCTTTCCGCAGGAAACCGTCACCATTGTCGACAAGACGAATAACCCGGTCGTCACCCAAAGAACCGAGCGGCTGACGAATATTCTCACCCGGGACAATGACAACATTTTTAACGCCTCGTTCGGCCTGCGCGTCGCCGCCTCGGAAAAATTTTTGCTGCTCGGCAACGTCGTCGTGCCGCTCAACGACGGCGGCCTGCGGTCGAATATCGTGCCGACCTTTGGCGCGACGGTGAGTTTTTAGTTTTTAAAATTGACCGGTCAACGCCAAGAAACGGTCATTGCGAGCGCTTTTCAGCGAAGCAATCTTTTAAAAATTAACAGATCGCTTCGTCGCAAAAAGCGCTCATCGCGATGACGTTTCTTTCTGAAAAAGCCACGAATTGGGTGGTATAACACTCGCAGTGACCGGTCAATGCCAGGCAGCAAAACGCGGAGATTGATGCTCCGTGCTCGTTCCATTGGTTGAATAAAATTCAAATATCTCATCGTTACAAGTCCGTCATCCCAACATGGAGGTGGTGTTATGATGGCCAATTTGCCGAGAGAAAAGAACGCTTTGATTCGCCGGCGGCATTGGCGAATCCGCCTTTCCGTTCCTCTGCTTATTTTCTTTCTGTTTTTGTCGGTAGCCGGGTTTTATCTCGGCTGCGATTCGGTGGAAACCCCGACGATTTCCACCAGCACGGCGACTGGCACGCTGGAAGTATCCGACGTGCAAACGCTGATCGCGCATGCGGTCGAGCAAGCCGAGCGCCTGGGCGTGAAAGCCAGCATCGCGGTGACCGATCGCGAAGCGAACGTGCTCGGCGTTTTTAACATGACTGGCGCGCCCAGCCCCGATATTACAGTCACCAATCCCATCGTCGGCGCGATTGCGAAAGCGCGCACCGCTGCTTATCTCAGCAGCAATCGCCACGGTTTTACCACCTTGACCGCCTGCTATATCACCCGCAATCATTTTCCCCCGAACATCGACAACACGGCGGCCGGGCCGCTCTTTGGCGTGCCGCGTTCGAGCATCGGCGGCGGCGGTATTCAACCGAACGGCGATTTGACGGCCGGGCGGCCGCCGGTGGGCGCGCAAGGCCTCACCGGCGTTCCCGGCGGCTTGCCGGTTTTTAAAAATAATTTGCTTGCCGGCGGAATCGGCGTCAGCGTTAACGTTCCGTCGCAAGCGGCTTTAGACAATATTCTTTGCTGCTGCGGCGGGGTGCTGCCGGATGAAATCATCGCCCTCGGCGCGGTGTTGGGCGGTTACGAAACGCCGGCGGATTTGCGCGGCGACGGCATTTTCATCGACGGCATTCGTTTTCTTTTTGCCAACACCGATCCGCCGGCGGCGAACTTTACCCTGGCTTTTTCCGCGCTCGGCAGCCGCGGCGCCGTCGATGCGCGATTTCCGATTCGGGCGACGCCGCCGCCAAAATTTCCGCAAACGCCGGAGAGCGAGCTTTTTCGCGAAGTCAATCTCGGCGCCGGTTTCGATTTCAGAATCCGCGGCGGCACGGCGTTGACAAGCGAGGAGGTTCGCAAAATCATCACGCAGGCGGCGACGCAAGCGGCGAAAACCCGCGCTGCCATTCGCCGCCCGGCCGGCTCTCCCGCCCGCGTTTTCATTTCGGTTGTGGATATCGACGGCAGAGTTCTCGGCATCGGCCGGACGCCGGACGCCACGCTGTTCAGCTACGACGTTTCCGCGCAAAAAGCGCGCACAGCTTTGGCGTTCAGCGATCCGAACAATCCGCTCGGCCAAATGGTTCGCCGTGAATTAGGATTAACCGCTAATGCCGGTTTTGCTATCTCCGCGCGCGCCGTCGGTTTTCTGGCGCAGGATTTTTATCCGCCCGGCATCACGCGTGAGGAACAGGCGCTCGACCGGCCGATTGGGCCTGGCCCGTTCTTTAAAATGCCGCCGGGCGACGGCCAGGAGTTTATCTTCCAACGCGATCTGGCTAATTCCGGCCGCGCGCCTTTTGGCAACGGCATCACGATTTTTCCCGGCGGCGTGCCGCTGTATAAAGGCAGCCTGCTCGTGGGCGGCGTCGGCATCAGCGGCGACGGCGTCGATCAGGACGATCTCATTTGTTTCGCCGGCGCGCTGGGCTTCGAGCCGCCGCCGGAAATTCGCTGCGATCAATTCAAATATCGCGACATCAGATTGCCGTACGTCAAATTTCCGCGGCAGCCGGAGATAAAATGAGGAACCGGATCAACATGCGAGAATATAAAAAGTTTTTATTCGACCACGGATTGAAAAATCCTGCCGCTGAAACGCTTTATCTGCGGGATTCTTCAATCGGCGGGAATTTTGGGGTTGACCGTTGGCTAGGCTTTGCCGCCGCGTGCTTGATATTCACTGCGCTTTTCACTTCGAATGTATTCGCGCAAGAGCAGCCCGATAGCTCGGCAATAAAAAATCAGCAAACAAAAGCTGACACCGCCAAAGCGCAAAAGCTGGAAGATTTTATCATTCGCCAAAACCGTTGGGAGGAGATCAAGCCGCCGCCTTACGAGTTGAATGTTCAGGGCCGGCCAATCGATCCCTACAATCAGAACAAGCTCAAAGGCGATTATCCGATCATCGGGCAAAACACCTTTCTCGTGCTGACGGCAACGGTCGATAACATCGTCGAAGCCGCTCGCCTGCCCACGCCGAGCGGCGTGAGCGCCGACGAGCCGCGCAGCCTGGATTTTTTCGAGGAAGGCGAACGCTTGGCCGTCATCGGCTTGGCCAAGCTGAGTTTGGAATTGTATCATGGCGACGTGGCGTTCCGGCCGCGCGATTGGGAATTTAAAGTGACCGGCGCGTTCAATTTGAATTTCGTCGATCTGCGCGAGAACAACGCGGTCAACATCAACCCGCTGAAAGGCACGAACCGCACGGACAGCCATTTCGGTTTTCAGGAGCTGTCGGTGGAGAAGCATCTCTTTAACGTCAGCGACCGTTTCGATTTCATCTCGCTCAAAGCCGGCATCCAAAAGTTCAACAGCGATTTTCGCGGTTTTATTTTCAACGATTTCAATTTGGGCGCCCGGCTTTTCGGCAGCTTCAATGCCAATCGTTTTCAGTATAATCTCGCTTTTTTCGATATGCTCGAGAAGGATACCAACAGCGAGCTGAACATCTTCGCGCCCTTCCGTTACAAAAAGCGCGGCAAGGAAAAGTTCGGGCTTTTCAAGTATGACGAACGAAATCAGCAGGTCGGCATTTTAAATTTGTACAAGCAGGATTTGTTCACGCTGGGCTACACCGGCCAGTTGAGCTTTCATTATTTGCGGGACAAGGCCAGCTTGCATTTTGACGAGAACGGCTTTCCGGTGCGTCCGGCGGTCATCGGCAACGTCAAACCGCACGACATCAAGGCCTATTATCTCGGCTGGACCGGCGACGGCCATTTCGGCCGCTTGAATATCAACCACGCGTTCTATCAGGTTTTGGGCAAGGACGATTTCAATTCCGTGGCCGGCCGGCCGTTGAAAAAAATCAACGCGCAAATGGCGGCGCTGGAGCTTTCCGTCGATCAGGATTGGAAGCGCTATCGCCTCTCGGCGTTTTATTCTTCGGGCGATTCCGATCCCAGCGACGACACCGGCAAGGGCTTCGACACGATTCTGGAGTTTCCATTTTTTGCCGGCGGGCCGTTCAGTTTTTGGAATACGCAGGGCATCAAATTGCAGGGCGTGAATTTGGTGAATCGCTTCAGCCTGGTGCCGGATTTGCGCAGCAGCAAGCCCGAAGGCCAGCCCAATTTCGTGAATCCCGGCATCATCATTTTGAATGCGGCGCTCGACGCGGAAATCACGCCCAAGCTGAAAACGATTTTCAATTTCAATTATCTGCGTTTCGTGAATACCGCGTCGCTGACGCCGTTTTTAAATCAACCGGCGATTCACAAACAGATCGGCTTGGATTACGGCTTCGGCGTCATTTACCGGCCATTCTTGAACAACAACGCGATTTTCACGCTGTCGACGACGGCGTTTACGCCGCTCAACGGCTTTGCGGACATCTTCGAATCGCGGCAGCAGTTGTTCTCGGTGTTCACGTCGCTGATTTTTACGTATTGATTTATCTGTTGTTTGAGGAAGTGATTGCAAAATTCACCAACGGATAGATTAAGTCCAACTGATAAAAAAAATTCTGGAGGGTTGTTATGCCGCTTTTGCATAAAGAATTGACCTTCGAGTTGCGGAAATGCATGATGGAAGTGCATAATGAGATCGGTGTTGGATTTGACGAAGAGACTTATCACCACGGCTTGATTCGGCGTTTTATGAAATCGGGAATTCCGTTTGTCTCGAAACAACAGCGTGGGCTTGCGCATCGTGGTGTTCCAATCAGAATTTTTGAATTGGATTTCCTGGCAGAGGACGAAGTTATCCTTGAGCTCAAATGTTTGCGTTGCGATTTTCTGCGCGCCAATTACGTGCAGATTCTTTCGCATCTCAAGCTTTGGCAGAAGGATTTAGGGCTTTTAGTCAACTGGGGCTTTCCACGATTACAGTTCAAGCGAATTCCATTTAGTGAAAAGCCGAAACAAGTCGTGGAAGATTACAGCTACATAAAAGGAACCTTGACAGAGTCTGAACGGCAAACATTAGCAAGGTTGCGAGAGGCCATATTGCTTGTTTTAGAGACGCATGGTCTGGGATACGGAAAATCCGTGTATCAAGATTTGGTCAAAGCCGAGCTGCAATATCGCCAGATTAATTTAGAAAAGGGGAAAATAATTAATGTTATCTACGACGGCGCTCTTATTCGCTCATTTCCGATGCGATTTTGGCTGATTGAGAACAAAATTCTCTGTGATGTTACTGCCTTGCAAGAAAGCATTTTGCCGGAACATGCCGTTCGTATGCAAACTTTTCTTAAACATCTCAACCTCTCGACCGGATTAATTGTTAATTTTGGGAAAAAGCAATTGGAATTTCGCGGAGTTCATCATTAAGCTTTTATCAGTTGGTCTTAATCTATCTGTTGGAAACTTTATGGTAACATTTTTATGATCCAGGAGACGCTATGAAACGAAATAGCTTTGGGTTGGTTCTCATTCTCATAGCCCTCGGATTAGGCCGATTCGATGCCGCCCTCGCGCAGGAACAGGAATCGAGGCTGATCCGGCAAACGCAGGAAGAGGCCGATCGCAAAAGCAAAGGCTGCCTCACCTGCCATGCGAAAATCGAAAATCCCAACATGCATAAATCCACCGCGATCAAGCTGGGCTGCACGGATTGCCACGGCGGGAACGCCGAGGCGACGACGGTGAAAGCCGGGCACGTCGAGCCGCGCTTTGAGGGGAAATGGAAAACCTCGGCGAATCCGGTCAACTCGTTCACGCTGCTGAACGAGGAAAGCCCGGAGTTTCTGAAGTTCGTCAATCCCGGCGATTTGCGCGCGGCGGATGAAACCTGCGGCCCGTGCCATGCCCGGCAAGTGCTGGAGGTGAAAAAGAGCATGATGACGACCTCGGCTTTGCTGTGGGGCGGCGCGGCGTACAACAACGGCATCATTTCCACCAAAAACTATATTTTGGGCGAAAGCTACAGCCGCGACGGTTTTCCGCAGCAGATCAACACCGTGCCGGCGCCGACCGCCGATGAGATGAAATACAAAGGCATCTTGCCGACGCTCTTTCCGCTGCCGCGTTGGGAAATCACGCAGCCGGGCGATTATTACCGCAGCTTCGAGCGCGGCGGCAAAATTTTTCGCGGCAACCCTTCGGAAATCGGCATACCCAATCCGTTCGAAGAACCGGGCAAGCCGGACAACAAGCTCAGCGACCGCGGCAAGGGCACGCAGCTTTTGATCAGCTCGCCGGTGTTGAATCTCCAAAAGACGCGGCTCAACGATCCGCATCTTTCGTTCATGGGCACGAACGACCATCCCGGGGATTATCGCTCGAGCGGCTGCACGGCGTGTCACGTGGTGTATGCCAACGATCGCTCGTTCGTGCATTCCGGGCCGTACGCGAAGTTCGGCAATCGCGGCCAGAGCCAGACGGCGGATACGACGATCTCGAAAACGGAATCCGGGCATCCGCTGAAGCATCTCTTCACGACCTCGATTCCGTCGAGCCAGTGCATGGTGTGTCACATGCACCAACCGAATGCGTTCATGAACACGTATTTCGGTTATCAAATGTGGGATTACGAAACCGACGGCGAGGGCATGTATCCGGAAAAGCAAAAGTATCCTTCCAACGCCGAGGCGTTCAAGCTGCTGGCTTCAAATCCCGAAGAGGCGGTGCTGCGCGGGAATTGGGGCGATTACGAATTTCTCGCGAAAGTGAGCGAGGCGAATCCGACACGGCAGAACAGCCAATTCTCCGATTATCACGGCCACGGCTGGGTTTTTCGCGCGGTGTTCAATAAAGACCGCAAGGGTAATTTGTTGGACAAAGACGGCAAAATCGTTCCGCCGGAATCCGAGCATAAATTTCATGGCGTCGTGCCGCTCGAAGATCCGGAGAAAGGTTTTTGCAATGACGAATGCCGGCAGGCGCAGAAGGCGGTGCATTTGAAAGACATTCACGCGGAAAAGGGCATGCACTGCGTCGATTGCCATTTTTCACGCGACAATCACGGCACCGGCCAGCTCGTCGGCGAGTTTCACAATGCGATTGAAATTCAATGCGCCGATTGTCACGGCACGATCACCGAGCGCGCGAGCTTGCGGACTTCCGGCATCGCCGCGCCGCAAGGCGGCACCAATCTCGCGGAACTGAACACACCATTTGGCGACCGGCGATTTCTGAGACGCGCCAATCGCATTTTCCAGCGCTCGATGATTTTTGATACGCTGCGTTGGGAAATTCCGCAAGTGGCGGACATCATCGATCCTAATTCGCCGCGCTACAATTCGAAAGCGCGCCTCGCCAAACTGATGGGCAAGAGCGGCGAAGTGACGCAGGCCTCGAACACGGCGCAGTTGGCGCATGCAAATGAGAAAATGGAATGCTACACCTGCCACACTTCGTGGATCACGAACTGCTTCGGCTGCCATCTGCCGCAGCAGGCGAATTGGAAAAAGGACATGAATCATTACGAAGGCGAGACCTCGCGCAACTGGACGACATACAATCCGCAGGTGTTGCGCGACGACGGCTTCATGCTATGCGTCAATGCGACGACGAAGGGCAATAAAGTCGCGCCGGCGCGTTCGTCGAGCGCGTTGATTTTAAGCTCGAAAAATGCGAATCGCGAGCAAATCTACTTGCAACAGCCGCCGATTTCCGCGCCGGGTTACAGCAGCCAGGCGTTCAATCCGCATTTTGCGCACACGGTGCGCACAAAGGAAACGCGCGTCTGCACCGATTGCCATCTCTCTTCGAAAAATGACAACAACGCCTGGATGGCGCAGACGCTTTTGCAGGGCACGAATCTCGTGAATTTCATCGGCAAGTTCGCGTACGTCGGCATGGGCAAGCACGGCTTCGAGGCGGTGCAGGTGACGGAAGACGATGAACCGCAGGCGGTGATCGGCAGTTACTTGCACAAGCTGGCGTATCCGGATTATTACAAAAAACACGAGCAGGCCGGCAAAAAATTGCAAACCGCTTATCATCACGGCGGCAAGAATATTTTGAGCGTGGCTTTGCGCGGCGAGTATCTTTACACCGCCAACGGCACCGACGGCTTTCGCGTTTATGACGTGGCGAATGTTGATAACAAAGGTTTTTCCGAGCGGCTGGTGACGGCGCCGGTTTCGCCGTTCGGGCAGGACACGCAGGTGAAAACGAAATTTGCCACCGCGGTCGCGCTGCCGACCAACATGCCGGTCGATACCAAGCGCGTGCATCGCCCGGAAAATCAGGAGCAGTGGCCGATTCATCCGTCGTACAGTTACGCTTACATCACTGATAAATACGAAGGCTTGGTCATCGTCGACGTGATGACGCTGGTTGACGGCGATCCGCGCAACAACTTTTTGAAGCGGGCGGTGACGTTTAATCCCAGCGGCGTATTGAACGGCGCGGTAAATTTGGCGGTTGCCGGCAATTACGCTTACATTCTCTGCGACGTCGGCTTGGTGGTCGTCAGTATCGCCGATCCGCTGCAACCCAAAGTTGTTGGCGGGATCAAAGCGCCGGAGATTAAAATGCCCAAAGCCATTGCCGTGCAGTTTCGTTATGCTTTTATTTGTGATGAAGAAGGCTTGAAGGCGGTTGATATCACCACGCCGGAAAAGCCGCGGTTCGTATCGAACAACGTCGTGAAGTTGGCCGAATCGCATGATATTTACGTGGCGCGCACCTATGCTTATGTCGCGGCCGGCAAGCAAGGCCTAGCGATCATCGACGTGGAAAATCCCGAAGCGATGAAGCTCGATCAAATGTTCACGGCCGGCGGCGTGATGAACGATGTGCGCAGTGTCAGAGTAGCGGGGACGAATGCGAGCATCTTCGCGTACGTCGCCGACGGCAAGAACGGCTTGCGGGTGTTGCAACTGACTTCGCCGGGCGATACGCCGACGTATCTCGGCTTCAGCCCGCGGCCAAATCCCAAGCTGATTGCGACGCACAAAGGCCACGGCGAGGCGATTGCGGTGTCGAAAGGCCTGGATCGCGACCGCGCGGTTGACGAGAGCGGCAATCAGGTGAGCATCTTTGGCCGCCTCGGCTCGCGCCCGTTCACGCTGGAAGAGCAGCAGCGGCTGTATTGGAAAAACGGCAAGATTTGGACGGTGAGCGACGACGGGAAGGTTAATATGGAAAAAGGCGTGAATGGGAGGGCGATTGGGAGCAAGTAAGTTGCAAAAAGTCTTTTTGAACACGGATGACGCGGATAACACTGATTTGCGCGGGTTTTTTCGTTGCGGCTACGCCCGTAGATTTTCTTTTCGTTGCAAGCTATTTTCAATTGCATTTTGACGAGGTGCTTCTTATGACAAAATGTTCGTTTAATAAAATTTGGTGCGGCCTTTTGGGAAGTCTGGGCTGCATGCTATTGCCCGTCTTTGGTTGGGCGCAATACCAAACGCTCGGCCCAGCGAGCTGCGGCCTCGGCCAAACAAACTGCCATACGCGGGAAAACGGCTGGTGGACCACCGACGCGCATCACAACAGCCTGGATCGCTTTTATGAGCCGGATGAAGAGTGCTTGCAAATTGCGAAGCGCTACGGCCTCACGCCGGCTGACATGCTCAAAGGCAATAAAGGCTGCATGCGTTGCCACGGCACGGTGATTTCGGAAAAAGCCGCGAGAGAATCCGAGTTCGGCGTAAGCTGTGAAAGCTGTCACGGCCCCGGCAGCGGTTACAAGGACCCTCATTCGGAGAAACCCGGCGGTTATGAAAAAGCGTTGAAATTGGGTTTGGTGGAGTTGGAGAATTTGGACAAACGCGCCGTCGCGTGCGTTTACTGTCATTATATTACCGAGCCGAAACTGATTTCGGCCGGCCATTCCACCGGCGATAAATTTAATTACGTCACCAAGATGAAGTCGATCGCCAATCCCAATCATTGGAGGAAACCGCTCGAGCCTTCCGGCCAATTAAAACCGGCGTTTGATAAAGCAAAGAATGCGCGAGGACCGGCGCCGGTTGCAAGCGCAGGACCAGCGCCTCCGCCTCCCAAACCCACGCCAACTGCCCCAAACCCGCCACCGGTGACGCGCGTGGTGACGGATGCTCCGCCATCTTCTCCACCACCACGGCCACTACCGGCCCCCAGGCCACCGACACCACGCCCGGTCCCGCCCATGGCGCTACCCGCTGAAGATGTGCAGCCGCTCACGCTCGATTCGTTTCCAACCGTGACCGATAGCACGTCGCTGCAGGAACTCATTTTAATTTTGAAAAAGCGCTTGGAATATTTGTATCAGAAAACCGGAGGAGGTTATTAACGATGACTGAGCAAGAGAACATCGCTCTCGAACCAACCGAAGCCAAGCGCCTGGCGCAATACCAGGATCGCTGGAATTCCTTTGGCGTGAACACCGGCCTGGCAAAGCTTTCCGACAAGCTCTCGCTCGCCGACCTGCGCAAGTACGATCTGTTTCAGGATTACGACGACGATTTTCTGGAAAAAATCAGCCCGGACATCGCCATCGCCAGGTGGAAAAAGGATTCGATTTTATTTGAAGAGGGCGCCTACCTCGATCTGGCCTTTTTTGTCTTGCAGGGCACCGTGGAAATTTACGTGAGCCGTTTCAAAGAGCAGGCCGAGCTGAGCCGCCCGATCTTCGATGTGTCGCGCACGATGATGCTGAAACCTTCCGAAAAGTTGTCTGTGAAATCCGAAGAAACGGCCGTGCGAGAAACCATGCTGCAAACGCAGTTGAAAAAACAGCGTCCGGCTGCGGATTCCAGCGTGCTTTTTTTGTCGACGCTCGATTTTGATCTTCCGGCCGGCGGCGGCAAGACGCTCGGCCCGGGCGAAATCGCGGGAGAAATCGGCGCGATGAGCGGCTGGCCGCAATCAGTGACCGCGCGCGCCGCCACCGACTGCGAGCTGCTGCAAATCCGCGTGCCGGCGCTGCGGCTCATGAAGGACGAATCGAAAACTTTTCAAGCCCGGCTCGACAAAGTTTACCGCGAAAGATCGCTGGCGGCGCATCTCAAAACCACGCCGCTCCTGCAAAAATGCGACGACGCTTTTGTGGATGCCCTCACCCAGAGTGTCGATCTGGCCTCGTTCAAGCGCAATCAAGTGATTGCCAAAGAGGGTGAATCAGCCGACGCCTTCTACCTGGTTCGTTCCGGTTTTGTCAAGCTTTCGCAGCAATTCGGCGAGGATCAAATCGTGGTGTCGTATCTCTCGAAGGGCATGACCCTGGGCGAAATCGAGCTGATGCTCGACGACGTGCAAGCGTGGAAATTCACTGCGACCTCGGTCGAATACAGCGATCTGGTCAAAATTTCGCGCGCCGATTTTCGCGAGCTGGTGAAAAGCAATCCGGGCGCGGAAAAACTGCTGTGGGAAACTGCCGTGGCCCGCATCAAAGAAACTGGCGCCAACAAAAAGAACATCGGCCAGTCGGAGTTTGTGCAAGCTTCGCTCGAAACCGGCCTGGTGCAGGGAAACAGCATTTTGGTGATCGATCTGAGTGTTTGCACGCGCTGCGATGATTGCGTGCGGGCTTGCGCGGATACCCACGGCGGCCGGCCGCGTTTTGTGCGCGAAGGCGACCGCTATGAAAATTTTCTTATCACCAAAGCCTGCTATCATTGCCGCGATCCGATTTGTCTGGTCGGCTGTCCGACCGGCGCCATTCGCCGCGCCAACATCGGCGCGGTGGTGGAGATCGAAGACAATCTTTGCATCGGCTGCAAAGCCTGCGCGACGAATTGCCCTTACGACGCCATCGTCATGCACGACACCGGCGCCGTGTGGCCCGGCGACGCGCTGCCCGAATATCTGCGCGGCAAACCGCGGCTGTTGGCGAGCAAATGCGACTTGTGCTCCCAAACCAATCACGGCCCGGCCTGCGTCGGCAATTGCCCGCACGGCTGCGCGTTTCGCTTCGGCAGTCTCGATGAATTTCGCCAACTTTTGGAAGGGAGAGCGTGAGATGGCAGCAAAAAAATCCAATCCGACTCTGTGGGCGCGCGTGGAAAAATCAGTGGAATCGCCGTTTTGGCTGCGCTTGTTTATCATCGCGACCGCGCTTTGCTTGCTGGCTTATCTGCTCAATGCCATGATCGACGAAATCCAGCCGTACAATTGGTGGGGATTGACGTATGGCACGTTGGCCTCGCTTTTGATGGGCGGCGCCGGATTGTACGCGGTGCGCCGGCGGATAACCAAAACCGCTTTGCAGCGGCGTCTCGGCAAAGCCCAGCCCTGGCTGCAATTTCATTTATACGGCGGCACCCTCGCGCTGCTGCTTACCTTCATGCACACCGGTTTCAAATTGCCGACCGGCGTCTTAACCTGGTGGCTGTGGGTTTTGACCATCTACATCACGCTCAGCGGCATTCTCGGCGTGCTGCTGCAAAAGTGGATTCCGAAAATTCTGGCTTCCGGTCTGGCAATGGAAGTGGTTTACGAGCGGATTCCTGAGTTGATTACTGAAATTCGCGACAAGTCTGAAAAACTGATTCAAACCTGCGCCGACCCGGTGAAAGATTTTTATCGAAAAAACCTGGCCGTGGCGCTGGCGGCGGTGCAGCCGCGCTGGATTTATTGCGTCGACATTACCGGCGGCATTCAATCGCGCGTCAAACAGTTCGACTATTTGCGGCGTTTTTTGCCGGCGGATGAAAAAGACAAGCTGGATCGCTTGGAAACGTATTATCGCACCAAGCTCGAAATCGACGCGCACTACACCCTGCAAACCGCGCTGCGCTGGTGGATGTACACCCACGTCCCGCTGTCGCTGGTGCTGCTGATTTTGATCGTGTTTCATTTGTTTGCGGTGTTGTATTATTAAACATATAGCAGTGAATGATCTCCCACCGATTGAAGAACCCCGCCGATAGAAGACTTAATTAGCGGGATTTCTCAATCAGTGAGGGAAATTTAAGACGGCTACAGGTTTCGGTTGTTAGTGTGTCTGAAAATTCACTTAGGCATGAATTCAAATTCTTGGGGAAAGTATGCAAGAACTATTGTATGAAGATTTGACCTTCACGATAAGAAGCTGCATATTTGAAATTCATAATGACATTGGTGTGGGGTTTGATGAAGAAACCTATCATCAAGGTTTGGCGCGCAAATTCAGGCGAGAAGGTATTTCATTTGTTTCAAAAGAAAGGATCAAGCTTAAACATCGCGGAATTTTGGTTAGAGAATTCGAATTGGATTATCTAATCGAAGACAAAGTTATTTTAGCCCTAAAATGTTTGCCCTGTGATTTTCTTCAAATTAATTTCATTCAACTTTTTACAGAACTTAAGCTTTGGCAAAAACAACTCGGTCTTCTTGTCAATTTCGGCCTACCAAAGGTTAACATTGAACGCCGAATTTATCATGAAAAACCATTGATCGTCGATGAAAACTATGATTATATCAAAGGTCAAATGGACGGCAGCGAGCGACAGGCGTTAAAGAGTTTACGTGAAGCGATTCTTTTTGTCGCCGAAACTCATGGTCTCGGCTTCGGCAAATCTGTTGTGCGAAAATTACTCGAAACAGAACTTGCTCATCAACAGATCAAATTTGAAAAGACTTTTTCAGTTCCAGTGAATTACCTTGGCGAAACGATTCGAGTTTTTAAAATGCGGCACTTTTTGATTGAAAACAGCATCATCTGTGGAATTACGGCTCTGCAAGAGTCAATTACTCACCATGATATTTCAAAGATAAAAAGCTACTTAAAAGCTCTTAATCTATCGATAGGAGTGGCTGTTAATTTTGGAAAATCCAAAGTGGAAATTAAAGGGGTAAGAAATTAGTTAAAAAGATTTCTGAAAGTTTATGACCATCAATGAATTTCCCGCTGATTGAAGGATCCCGTGACATAATGCACAATTCCTTCCGTGGGTTAATTTTTAGAGATTTAAAGCTTGTTGATTCTCGTGAAACGGAATGTCTTGCCGTTTCTTCAAGGCCGCGGCTGCCGCG
>Ga0187892_10001456_pt1 | contig 53901 bp, 47 predicted proteins | sample MA1701073metaG_FD_139345 | JGI IMG/M metagenome (GOLD analysis project Ga0187892, IMG submission 139345) | Bio-ooze microbial communities from a basaltic lava cave in the Kipuka Kanohina Cave System on the Island of Hawaii, USA - MA170107-3 metaG ...
CCTCAACCGCCGGGTGCTGGTGCTCCAGGACGGCCGCGATCTTTCGATCGCGTTCCTTGGCGCGCAGGAGTGGAACGGCATGTCGCTCCCGCTCGAGGACCTGGGCCGGGTGGAGGTGGTGCGAGTTCGAGAGCCCGAACAGGCCCACCATGCGCATGCCGTCCGCGGCCGCCTGCTTCGGGTCTTCGTGGCAGTAGAGGAAGTTCAGCGTGGTGACCTGATCGTTCACGACGCTCGACACGGGGTCGCAGCTCTGGATGCGGCGGTGGTACTCGCGCGTGCGGCGCTCCTGCTCCGCGTAGCCGGCGGCCGCGACGCCGAGGCATCCGATGCCGCGATCCGCGGCGTCGAGCTCGGTGCCGGGGCTCGTGACCGTGACCCAGAGCGGCGGGTGCGGCTGCTGGATCGGCTTCGGCAGCACGTTCCGCTCCGGCATCTGGAAGGCGCGGCCCTGCCAGCGCGTGTGGCCCGAGGCCCAGAGCCGCGGCAGCGCGCGCACGTACTCGTCCCAGCTCTTCTTGGTGTCGTCGGGATTCGCGCCGAAGCCGCCGAGCTCGGTCCAGGTGGAGGAGCGCGCGGTGCCGAGCTCGACGCGGCCGTTCGAGAGGATGTCGAGCGTGGCCGCGCGCTCCGCGACCCGAATGGGATGGTTCATCTCGGGCACGCACACCACCGCGCCGTGCCCGACGCGGATGCGCTCGGTCTGCATGGCCACCGCGGTGAGCACCAGCTCGGGCGCGGAGCAGTGCGAGTACTCCTCCAGGAAGTGGTGCTCGACGGCCCACACCCAGTCGAAGCCCAGCTCGTCGGCGAGCCGCGCCTGCTCGAGGGCGTGGTCGAACACCTGCTTCTCGATCCCGGCCTCGAAGGGCCGCGGCACCGACAGCTCGAAGAAGATCCCGAACTTCACTGGCGGCACGATACACGAGGTATCCTGCCGGCATGTCCTGGCTTCCCGCGAGCGGCCCCGGACGCGACGACTTCGAGCGCAGCTTCGCGCTGCGGCCCGAGCTGTTCGCGGCCTGGCGCGAGTTCGCGGGGATCTTCTGGGAGAAGCGCCTGGTCGATCCCGTGCTGCTCGAGCTGTGCCGCCTGCGCGTCGCGCAGCTCCACGGGGCTCGCCACGCCCTCTCGACGCGGACGCCGGAGGCGCTGCAGGCCGGGCTCGACGAAGCGAAGCTCGCTCGGCTCGCCGAGTGGTGGAAGCAGCCGGGCTTCACGGCGCTCGAGCGCGCGGCGCTCCGTTTCGCGGAGCAGTTCGTGCTCGACCCGGGAGCCATGAGCGACGAGGAGGCGCGGCCCGTGATCGAGGCGCTCGGCGACGCGGGCACGGTCGCGTTCATCGAGGCGCTCGCGATCTTCGACGGCTTCGGTCGCTTCTGCCGGATGCTCGACGTGCAGCCCGTCGGAGCGTCCGCATGAGCGCGCCGCGCGTCAGGCCGCCGAAGCAGCGCGGCTCCGACCCGATCACGGGGAGCGCGCTCGGCCACCAGCCCGAGGCGCTGCTCGCGTTCCTGAAGCTGTACGGGACGCTCTGGAGCCACGGCGTGCTCGACCAGGCGACCAAGGAGCTGGCGCGCATCCGCAACGCCCGCATCGTGAACTGCGCGATCTGCAAGAGCATCCGCTTCGAGGGCGCGCGCAAGGAGGGGCTCAGCGAGGCGCAGGTGGAGCAGATCCGCGACGGCTACGAGACGAGCGCGCTGAGCCCGCGCCAGAAGCTCGTGCTGCGCTACACGGACGTCTTCCTGTCCGGCGAGCCCGAGCCCGACGCCGCGCTGCGGAGCGAGATGCTCGCGCACTTCACGCCGGCCGAGCTGGTCGAGCTCACCGCCGGGCTCGCGCTGTTCATGGGCTTCTCGAAGATCGCCGTCTCGCTCGGCGGCATGCCTGACAGCCTGCCGGTGAATGTGCAGCCCACGCCCGATTGGCCGCTGCCCGCGGCGGGAGGCTGACGATGGCGATTCGTGCCCTCGAGAACGAGACGCCGGAGTACCGCAAGCAGCGCGCCGAGCTGCTCGCCGCGGAGGTCGCGCTGCGGGACCAGATCGAGCGCGTCGCGGCGCAGCGCCGCGCGCTGCCGGCGACGCCGATCGAGGACCAGCAGTTCGAGGAGATCCGCGACGGCGTGCGGGCGCCCGTGAAGCTGTCCGAGCTGTTCGAGCGGGAAGGCGACACGCTGGTGCTGATGCACTTCATGTACGGCAAGAAGCAGGAGAAGCCCTGCCCGATGTGCACGCTCTGGGCGGACGGGTACGACGGCATCGTGCCGCACCTGCGCCAGCGCCTGAGCTTCGCCGTGCTGGTGGCGGGCGACCCCGGCGCGTTCGCCGCGTACGCGCGCTCGCGCGGCTGGCGGCACCTGCGCATCGTGTCGGCCGCCGGCTCCGACCTGAAGCGCAGGCTCGGCTTCGAGCAGGCCGACGGCTCGCAGTGGCCGGGGGCGTCGGTGTTCCGGCGCAGCGCCGACGGCGGCCTGCTCCACACCTACTCGGTGTGCGCGGACTTCGCGCCCGGCGAGCTGCGCGGCATGGACCTGCTCACGCCGTTCTGGAGCTTCCTCGACCTCACGCCCGAGGGCCGCGGGGAGTTCATGCCGAAGCGGAGTTACGCGGGCTAGTCGCGGCCCGCGGCCTTCGCGGGAACCGTCGCTTCGGTCGCCAGCGGCGCCGGCGCGGCGGTCGCGGGGCGGAAGTCGGCGGTGGTCTGCGCCACGAGGTCGCGCACGAGCGCGCGGCGGACCTCCACGAGGTGGTTCGGCTGCACGCTCTTCTTGCCCCACGCGTTCACGTGGACGCGCGTGATGGGATGGCGGCCCGTGGCGCTCGCGACGGAGAGCGGAACGCCCTGCGCTGCGTCGTAGACGCGCAGCTGGAGCGAGCCTCCGATCTCGACGACGGCGGCGCTCTCCCGCGCCCGGCGCATGAAGAGGGAGGGATCCATCTCGTCGGCGCGGAGCTCCGCAACGAGCAGCGCGCCGAGCTGGTACTTGCGGCCGATTGCTCGGATCGTCTCGGCGTCGAGCGCGGTGCCGCCCACGCTCGCGAGCACGCGCGCCGGGGGGCCGAGCTCGAGCAGAACGGCGCCGGGCTGCGCCCGCCGCACGCTCGCGACGAGCTCCTCGCGCGCGGTGGGCTCGAGCGAGGCGTCGCCCTGCGCGGTGAAGTCGAGGATGCCGAGCCGGCCGAGGCGGCCGAGGTCCACCGCCGCGACGGGCGCCGGCGGCGGCGGGGGCGGCGGCGAGGCGCACGCGGCGAAGCAGGCCGCGAGGACGGCGGCGCCGATCCGACTCCGCTTCCGCGTGTGCGTGGCCACGGGGCGGAGATCGGCCGGCCCCGCGCCGCGCTTGAACGCCTAGTAGCGGTAGTGCTCCGCCTTGTAGGGCCCGTCGACGGGGATGCCGAGGTACTCGGACTGCGCCGGCGTGAGCTGCGTGAGCTTCACACCGAGGTGGTCGAGGTGGAGGCGCGCCACCTCCTCGTCGAGCTGCTTCGGGAGCACGTAGACCTTCTTCTCGTAGCGCTTCGCCTTCTCGACCAGGTCGAGCTGCGCCAGCACCTGGTTCGTGAACGACGCCGACATCACGAAGCTCGGGTGGCCGGTGGCGCAGCCGAGGTTCAGCAGCCGGCCCTCGGCGAGCACCAGGATGCTCTTGCCGCCCGGGAACACCCACTCGTCGTACTGCGGCTTGATCTGGATGCGCTGGATGCCCGGCACGGCCTTGAGGCCCGCCATGTCGATCTCGTTGTCGAAGTGGCCGATGTTGCCGACGATGGCCTTGTCCTTCATGCGGGCCATGTCCTCGGCCGCGATCACGTGCGCGTTGCCGGTCGCGGTCACGAAGATGTCCGCGGTCTCGAGCACCTCGTCGAGCGTGGTGACCTGGTAGCCCTCCATCGCGGCCTGGAGCGCGCAGATCGGATCGATCTCGGTGACGATCACGCGGCAGCCCTGGCCGCGCAGGGCCTGCGCGCAGCCCTTGCCCACCTCGCCGAAGCCGCACACCACGGCGACCTTGCCGCCCAGCATCACGTCGGTGGCGCGCATCAGGCCGTCGGGCAGCGAGTGCCGGCAGCCGTAGATGTTGTCGAACTTCGACTTCGTGACCGAGTCGTTCACGTTGATGGCGGGGAACAGCAGCGTGCCCGCGCGCTCCATCTGGTAGAGGCGATGGACGCCGGTGGTGGTCTCCTCGGAGACGCCGCGGATGCGCGGCGCGAGCTTGCCCCAGATGCCCGGGTGGCTCTTCTGCATCGCGCGCAGCAGCGCGAGCACGTACCCCCACTCCTCGGGTTCCTTCTTCTCGTCGAAGGCGGGCACGCGCCCGGCCTTCTCGAACTCGAGACCCTTGTGCACGAGCAGCGTGGCGTCGCCGCCGTCGTCGACGATCTGGTCGGGGCCCGAGCCGTCCGGCCAGAGCAGCGCCGCCGCGGTGCACCACCAGTACTCCTCGAGCGTCTCGCCCTTCCAGGCGTAGACGGGCGTGCCGCGCGGCTGGTCGGGCGTGCCGTCGCGGCCCACCACCACGGCCGCGGCCGCCGGGTCCTGCGTCGAGAAGATGTTGCACGACACCCAGCGCACGTCGGCGCCGAGATCCACGAGCGTCTCGATCAGCACCGCGGTCTGCACGGTCATGTGCAGGCTGCCCATGATGCGGACGCCGTGGAGCGGCTTCTTCGCGCGATGCCGTGCCCGGAGCGCCATCAGGCCGGGCATCTCGTGCTCGGCGAGGCGGATCTCCTTGCGGCCGAGCTCGTGCAGGGAGAGGTCCTTGACCTTGAAGGGCGGGATCGTGCTCAGCATGGTCGCTCCATCCGTCTATGCGGATGAAGTGTTTTCGCCGATGACCCGAGGACTGTCAATGGTTTCCGGTGGATCCCCGCGGGGCTCAGGCGTAGCGGAAGCCGGTGAGCCCTTCGCTGATCTCCCACAGCCGCCGCGCCAGCGCCTCGTCGCGGGCGTGCGGCTGCGGCTCCTTCTCCTTGCAGTCCGCGAAGTAGCGCCCGGAGACGCCCTCGACCTCGGGCGCGCTCGCCAGGTAGATCGAGGTCTCGGCGCCCTGCGCGGGGCTCTTCATGAACACGCTGATCGCGCGCTGCAGCAGATCGAAGAGCGGGCCGCTGCCGCGCCCGAGCCGGGTGGCCACGGCGCCGGGGTGGAGCGCGTTCGCGCTGACGCCGCTGCCCGCGAGGCGCCGCGCCAGCTCGCGCGTGAACAGGATGTTCGCGGTCTTCGATTGCCCGTAGACCTTCATGGCCTTGTACTCGCGCTCGTTCTGCAGGTCGTCGAGGTCGAGCGGGCCCCAGCGATGCGCGTCGGACGCCACGTTCACGATGCGCGCGCCCGGCGCCGCGGCGCGGAGGCGCGGCAGCAGGAGGCCCGTCAGCAGGTAGTAGCCGAGGTGGTTCACCGCGAAGGTGGTCTCGAAGCCGTCGGGCGTCGTCGTGCGCTTCATCATCGTGACGCCCGCGTTGTTCACGAGCACGTCGATCTTCTCGGTGCGGGCGAGCAGCTCGTCCGCCACGCGGCGCACTTCGGCGAGGCGTGCGAAGTCGCCGCGCAGCAGCTCGACGTCCTTGCGCCCGGTCGCCTTGCGGATCTCCGCGATCGTCTCCTCCGCGCGGCCGGCGTCGCGTCCGACCAGGATCAGCCGCGAGTCCAGCTTCGCGAGGCCGAGCGCGGTGGCGCGCCCGATGCCCGAGGTGCCGCCCGTCACGACGATGGTCTTGCTCTTCCAGCTCATGGGATTCCTCATTCCATACGGACGACGTCGGAGGCGAGCGTAACGAGGGCGACCAGCGCGAGCATTCCCGCGCCGAAGGCCACGAGCGCCGTGCGCGGGCCGAGCTCGCCCGCGACGAGGCCCGAGAGCAGCGCGCCGATCGGGCCTGCCGCCATGAAGCCGAGCTGGTTCACCGCCAGCACGCGCCCGCGCTCGGCCTCGGGCGCGCGCACCTGGAACAGGGTGCGGCCCATGTTCAGGAACACCGCGCCCGCGAGACCCCAGACCAGGCCGGCGCCGACGACGTACGGGAAGGGCAGGCCGAGCCCGCAGCCGATCACGCTGGCGGCCGCGATCGCGAGGGAGAACAGCAGGGCGCGGCCCTTGCGCCGGATGCCTCCGCGCGAGAGCAGCACGAAGGAGCCGGCGATCGTGCCGGCGGGGAACGTCAGCATCACCAGCGAGACGTCCTGCACGCCGCCGCCGTAGACCTCCCGCACGAGCACGGGCAGCGCCACGTTGTAGGAGGCGCTGAACAGGAAGCCGATGCCGCAGGTGAGCGCCAGCACGGCGCGGAGCGGCGAGCGGAGCACGAAGCGCAGGCCCGCCAGGTACTCGCCCGGCGCCGCGCGGCGCATGGGCGGGCGCGCGCGGCTCGGCACTCGCCGCATCAGGCCCGCGCCGAGCGCCACGATCGCCGCCTGCGCGAGCAGCACCGACGCGGTGCCGAGCCAGCGCGCCGAGCCCGCGACCAGCATGCCGACGCCCTGCGACGCGAACCGCGCGATGGTCAGGCCGGTCACCGCGCGCATCACGTCGCGGCCCGCGACGTCGGAGAGCAGCGTGTCGCGCGCGGGGTTCGAGAACGCGTTGAGCGCGCCGATCGTCATCGCGCACGCGATCACGATCGCGATCGAGAGCCGTCCGCTCTCGAAGGCCAGCCCGAGCGCGAGCGCGGGCAGCGCGGCGAGCACGTGCAGCAGCGTGAGCAGCCGGCGCGGGTCGCGGCGGTCGGCGACGGCGCCGCCCACGAGCACCAGGAGCAGGCTCGGCAGCATGCTCGCCATCTGCACCACGCCGGTCCACTGGGCGCTCGCGCCGAGCTCGCCCACCACGAGCCACGGCAGCATGACCTGCTGCAGGCCGATGCCGCCGAACCACGTCGCGGCCGCGGCCAGGTACCAGCCGTAGCGAGAATCGAGTCGCTCGGCGGCCGCCATCGGAGCAGAATACGCCCGAGTCGGAGGTGACCGCATGCGGCTCGGACTGCAGATCCCGAATTTCACCTGGCCGGCGGGGCCCACGGCGCTCGCGGAGACGCTGCGGAAGATCGCGGCCGCCGCCGACGAGGGCGGCTTCGCGAGCCTCTGGGTGATGGACCACTTCTTCCAGATCCCGCCGGTCGGCCCCGCGGAGACCGACATGCTCGAGGGCTACGCCGCGCTGTCGTTCCTCGCCGCGCACACGCGGCGTGTGCGGCTCGGCACGCTGGTCACCGGCGTCACCTACCGCCACCCGGGCCTGCTCGTGAAGACGGCGACCACGCTCGACGTGCTCTCGGGCGGGCGCGCCATGCTCGGCATCGGCGCCGCCTGGTTCGAGCGCGAGCACCGGGGCCTCGGGGTGCCGTTCCCGCCACTCGCCGAGCGCTTCGAGCGGCTCGAGGAGGCGCTCCGCATCGCGAAGCAGATGTGGTCGGGCGAGCGCGGGCCCTTCGCCGGGCGCCACTACCAGCTCGCCGAGACGCTGTGCGTGCCGCAGCCGCTCTCGCGCCCGCACCCGCCGATCCTGATCGGCGGCATGGGCGAGCGGAAGACGCTGCGCCTGGTCGCTCGCTACGCCGACGCGTGCAACCTGTTCGCGTACGCCGGCGCCGCCGAGGTGGGCCGCAAGCTCGAAGTGTTGCGCAGGCACTGCGACGCGCTCGGCCGCGACTTCGACTCGATCGAGCGCACCACGCTGGGCTCGGCGCACCTCGCGCCCGGCAAGCAGACGAGCGCGGACGTGGTCCGCTCCTGCCGCGAGCTCGCGCGCGTGGGCGTGCAGCAGGCCATCGTGAACCTGCCGAACGTGCACGAGATCGCGCCGATCGAGCAGCTCGCGAAGGAGGTCGTGCCCGAGCTGGGCGCGTTCTGAGCCCCGAAAGCGTGCGGGCCGGCTGCGATGCGCTGCAGCCGGCCCGCTCTGCTTTCGGCAGATCGCTCAGGAGAGCTAGGGCAGCACGAAGGCGCCGCCCGCCTGTCCGTCGAGCTGGAAGTTCACCGACGGCACGTACTCGGCGAGCGTCCCGCTCTCGGTCGCTTCGGCAGCGCGCCAGCGCGTCGCGCCGGTCGGGTGGGTGCGGGTCTCGACCTGCGCCAGGGTGCCGGCGATCGCGGTCGCGGAGACGAGGGTGGCAGCGGCGAGGGCTGCGAGGGTCCATTTCTTCATGATCGGTTCCTCCAAGGGGCGTCGGCCGGAGCCGACCCTCGTCCCTGGAGCAAGTCGCGTGCCAGCGCTCTCGCGCCGTCTCGTGCGCCGAGAGCGGTTCGCGGGGCCGAGTTGCCGCCGCATCGGATGGCAACGCGCAACCGGAGGCTGCGGCTAGTCGCTCGGCCCGCTGGGCGGAGGCTCGGGCGCGCCCTGCGGCTCGGGCGCGAAGCCGCCGTGCGGACCGCGCCGCCCGCGGCGACCGCGGCCGCCGCGCCGCCGGCCACGCCGGCGCCCGCGCCGGCGCTGCCCGTCGCCTTGCGCCTGCAGCGGCTGCGGATGGGGGCGCGGCTCGGCGTTGCCGCCGTCCTGCACGTGCGCCGGCCGCGGGCCGCGATGACGGTGGCGTCCGCCGCGCGTCCGCCGTCCGGTGTTGCGCCCGCCGCGTTGGTTGCGGCCGCGGCGCCCCCGCCGGCGCTCCTCGCCCTTCGGCGGCGCCAGCGGCTCCCAGAAGCTGTTCGGCCGATCCTCCTGGCCGCGGCAGCGGTCGCACATCCCGCACGGCTCGGCCTGCTCCTCGCCGAAGTACTCGCGCAGGAACATGGCGCGGCAGACGGGGCCGTGCGCGTACTCGGAGACCGCGTCGAGGCGCCGCGCGTCCTGCGTGCGCAGCGTCTCGAACTGGCCGGCCAGCACGCGCGAGCGCGGCTCGATCTCGTCGGCCGGCACCACCACGTGCACCTCGTTCACGTCCCACTTCACCAGCTCCGCTTCTTCGAGCAACGCGAGCAGCGCAGTGGTGGTGCGCGCGCCGAGCTCGGCCGAGAGCGCGAGCGCGGCCACACTCGGCACCTTCTCCTCGGCGGCCCAGGCCGCGAGCGCCGAGCCGAGCCGGAACAGCTGCTCCGGCCGCACCCGGCTGCGCGACAGCAGCGCCTCGTGGATGGCGCGATCGTCGCCCGAGTAGAGCATGATGCAGTTCGCGCGGCGCCCGTCGCGGCCGCCGCGCCCGGCCTCCTGCACGTACTGCTCGAGCGAGGCCGGCGACTGGTAGTGCATCACGTAGCGGATGTCGGACTTGTCGATGCCGAGGCCGAAGGCGTTGGTCGCCACCATCACGGTGCGCCGGCCCCGCGCCATGAAGCCGTCCTGGTTCTTCGTGCGCTCGGCGGGGCTCATCTTGCCGTGATACCGGTACGACGGGACGCCGAAGCGCTGGAGCACGGTGTAGATCTCGTCCACGTCGCGCGTGGTCGAGCAGTAGATGATGCCGGGGCGGCGCACGCGCAGCGCGAGGCGGACGAGCGCGCGCAGGCGCGCGCCGCTCGAGCAGTGCAGCACGTCGAAGGCCAGGTTCGAGCGGTGCGGCGAGGTCGCGACGATGCGCGGTTTCCGCATGCCGACGAAGCGCTGGATCGCGAGCCGCACCTTCTCGGTGGCGGTCGCGGTGAGCGCCAGCACCGGCGGCGCGCCGAGCAGCCGGAGCCGCTCGCCGATCTGCAGGTAGGCGGGGCGGAAGTCGTAGCCCCACTCCGAGATGCAGTGCGCCTCGTCCACGGCGGCCAGCGAGATGCCGCCCTTCGCGAGCGCCGCCATCGCGTCGGGCGAGCCGAGCGTCTCGGGCGTGGTCATCACCAGCACGCGCTCGCCCTTCGCGATCTGCGCGAGCGCCTCCGCGCGGGCCTTGCCGCGGACGGTGCCGTCGAGCTTGATGCAGGGCACCGCGCGGCGCTGGAGCTTTTCGTACTGGTCCCGCATCAGCGCCAGGAGCGGTGAGATCACCAGCACCGGCTTCGGCAGGATCATCGACGGGATCTGGTAACAGGCCGACTTGCCGAATCCGGTCGGCAGCACCATCAGCACGTCTTCGCCGCGCAGGCTGGCGTCGAGCACCTCCTGCTGCTCGGGGTAGAGCGAGTGGATCCCGAGCCGCGCGCCGGCCTTCTCGAGCGCGTACTGGCGCTGCTCCGGCGTGTCGAGCGGCACCGGGCCGTCGAAGACCGGGCCCGCCGCGAGCCAGCCCTCGTCCTCGACCGCCTCGTCTTCCTCCTGCGGGAGCGAGGCGGCGAGCTCGAACAGCTCGTCCTCGCTGGCGCGGTCGGCGGCCACCTCGCGCCGGATCTCCTCGAGCGTCTCCTCGTCGATCGGCGTGGCTTCGCCGCGCGGGGCGCCCTCCGGCAGCTCGTCGGCGGCGAGCTCGGCCTCGTCGCCGTTACCGGGCGCGTCGGCGCGCTCGGGCGCCTCGCTCTCGGGCTCTGCCGTCCGGCGCCGGCTCCGCCGTCGGGGAGGCCGGCCCGGGGTTTCCTCGTCCAAGCAGTGTTCTCCTGCGTGGGCCGGCCCGGTGCTGGCTCGGCGGCGGGGCGAAAAGTCCGCAGGTCCCGCCGGCGACTTGGTTCTGGGCTCGGTCCGGGATCGCGGCGTCCGTCCGTGGAAGCGCCGCGACTCCCGAGGGCTTACCAGAGTCGGGCGCCTGACAACAGGGGAGCGGGCCGAATTTTGCGCGGATTTCCCCTGGGGGCTCCCCGTGAAGCGCGCGGACTCCGGTTGTTACGCTGCGCCCCGCCCGGCTCACCCACGGGCAGACCTCCGCGAGGACCTCCCCATGAGCGAGAACCTGCTGACCCTCGGCCGCCACCTCCGCGCCCAGAAGGACGCCGACGGCCTGGTGGACGTGATCGAAGCCGTCGCACTGGCCGGCAAGGCCATCGCGCACCGCGTGCGCCGCGCCCGGATCGACGACGTGATCGGCGAGGCCGGCGCGGTGAACGTGCAGGGCGAAGCGCAGCAGAAGCTCGACGTGCTGGCGGACCAGCTCCTGCTCGAGTGCCTGCGCGCGTGCCCGGCCGTCGCGGTCTACGCCTCCGAGGAGCAGGAGGGCGCGATGGTGCTGCGGACGCGCGCGGAAGGCGCTTCGTACTGCGTGCTGGCCGATCCGCTCGACGGCTCCTCGAACATCGACGTCGCGGTGAGCGTGGGCACGATCTTCAGCGTGCAGCGCCACGACCGGCCCGACGCGGAGATCGAGGGCTCGGCCGTGCAGGCCGGCCGCAAGCAGGTGGCCGCCGGCTACATCCTATACGGCTCGTCCGTGGTGCTGGTGCTGTCGCTCGGCTGCGGCGTCTCGATGTACGTGCAGGATCCGCTGCTCGGCGACTTCGTGCTCGTGAAGGACGCGCTGCGCGTACCCGCGGCGAACAAGACCTACTCGCTGAACGAGGCCTACGTGAACGACTTCGAGGACGGGCTCCGCGCGTACCTCGACTGGGCGCACGCCTCGGGCTACGGCGCGCGCTACATCGGCTCGATGGTGGCGGACGTGCACCGCACGCTGCTGAAGGGCGGCGTGTTCCTCTATCCCGGCACGAAGAAGGCGCCCGAGGGCAAGCTGCGCCTGCTCTACGAAGGCAGCCCGATGGCCTTCGTGATCGAGCAGGCCGGCGGCGTGGCCTCCACGGGCCGGGGCCCGCTGCTCGACGTGGCGCCGGCGAAGCTCCACCAGCGCACGCCGGTCGTGCTCGGCTCCGCGAGCGAGGTGGAGCACGTGTTGAGGCATCTGCGGGGCTAGTCTTCGCGTCCATGCGACTTGCGAATCTCGGCGGGCGCGCGTGGCTGGTCGACGAGGCGGGCCGCGGCTGCGACCTCGCCGCGGCCTCGGGCGGCCGCTTCGGGCCCGACCCGATGCAGGCGCTCGCCGCGTGGGACGCGCTCCGCGACTGGGTGGCGGGGGCGCGCCTCGGGGCCGGCGAGCCCGTCGACGAGAGCGCGCTCGGCCCCTGCGCGCCGCGCCCGAGCGCGGTGTTCGCGATCGGCCTCAACTACCGCGACCACGCGGCCGAGGCGAAGCTCGAGCTGCCCAAGGCGCCGATGGTCTTCACCAAGTTCCCGAGCTGCCTGGCCGGCCCGCGCGCCGACGTCGTGCTGTCGTCGAACCGCGTGGACTTCGAGGCCGAGCTGGTCGTCGTGATCGGGCGCGCCGCGCGCGGCGTCTCCGAGCAGCGCGCGCTCGAGCACGTGGCGGGCTACTGCGTCGGTCAGGACATCACCGACCGGCGCCTCCAGTTCCAGGACAAGCCGCCGCAGTTCTCGCTCGGCAAGTCGCTCGCGGGCTTCGGGCCGATCGGGCCGTGGCTCACGGCGCTCGAGCACGTGCGCGACCCGCTCGACCTCGCGATCGCCTGCCGGCTCGACGGCGAGCCGGTGCAGGCGAGCCGCACGAGCGAGATGGTGTTCAGCGTGCCGGAGCTGGTCGCGTACCTGTCGCGCCACTGCGCGCTCGCGCCGGGCGACCTGATCTTCACGGGCACGCCGGCAGGCGTCGGCTCCGTGCGCCAGCCGCCGCGCTACCTCGCGGCCGGCGAGCGCATCGAGACGGAGATCGAGGGGCTCGGCCGGCTCGCGAACCGCTGCGTGCCGGCGCTGGCGTGAGCCCGCTCGCGATCGAGTCGCTCGACGATCCGCGCGTCGCGGCGTACCGCGACCTGCGCGAGGGCCGACTGCTCGAGGAGCAGGGCTGCTTCGTGGCCGAGAGCCGCCACGTGGTGCGGCGCCTGCTCGTGAGCGGACGCTTCCCCGTGCGCTCGCTGTTCGTGACGCCCGCCGCGCTCGCCGACCTGACGCCCGAGCTGGCCGCGCTCGCGGCGCCGCCGCCCGTGTTGCTCGCGGAGCACGCGCTGCTCTGCGAGGTGGCGGGCTACCACGTGCACCAGGGCTGCCTCGCGCTCGCCGAGCGCGGCGCCGAACCGGCGCTCGCCGAGCTGGCGCGCCGCGCCGCGAGCGGGCGCGGGCTGCTCGTCGGCCTCGAGCAGCTCACCGACCCAGCGAACGTCGGCAGCGTGTTCCGCAACTCGCTCGCCTTCGGCGCCGACGGCGTGCTGCTCGCGCCGGGCGGCGCGCATCCGCTGTTCCGGAAGTCGGTGCGCGTCTCGATGGCGGCGACGCTCGCGGTGCCGTTCGCGCGCGCCGAGCCCTGGCCCGAGGCGCTCGGCAAGCTGCGCGCGGAGGGCTTCCTGGTGCTCGCGTGCGTCGCGCGGCCGGGCGCGCTCGACCTGCGCGAGTTCGGGAGCGCGCGCCCGCCGCCCGAGCGCGTCGTGCTGCTCTTCGGGACCGAGGGCGCGGGCCTCACGCCGGCGGCCCGCGCCGCCGCTCACTTCGAGATCACGGTGCCGACGGCGCCGGGCATCGACTCGCTGAACGTGGCCACCGCCTCCGGCATCGTCCTCCACCACTTCGCCAGGGGCCCGCGCGGGTGAAGGCCCTGATCGCGGGCGCCGGCTACGTGGGGGCGGCGCTGGCGCGCGCGCTGATCGCGGGCGGCCACGAGGTCGTGGTGCTGCGACGCAGCGCCGCCGAGCCGCCGCCCGGCGCGCGCGCGTTCCGCGCGGACCTGCTGGCGCCGGGCGCGCTCGACGCGCTGCCGGCGGCCGAACTCGTCTTCTACACCGCGGCCGCGGACGAGCGCAGCGACGCCGCGTACCGCCGCGCGTACGTCGAGGGGCTCGCGCGGCTGATCGAGCGCCTCGCGCGCGCGGCAGCGCCGCCGCGGCGCCTCGTCTTCACCTCGAGCACGGCCGTCTACGGCCAGTCGGCGGGCGAGTGGGTGGACGAGGCGTCGCCGACCGAGCCCGCCGACTTCGGCGGTCGCCGCCTGCTCGAAGGCGAGGCGCTCGCCCTCGGCGCGCCGTTCCCCGGCACGGTGCTGCGGCTCGGCGGCATCTACGGGCCGGGGCGCACCTCGCTGATCGAGCGCGCCCGCGCCGGCGTCACGGGCGGGCCCGGCTACACGAACCGCATCCACCGCGACGACGCGGCCGGGGCGCTCGCGCACCTCGCGAAGCAACCGGCGCCTGCGCCCGTCTACGTCGGGGTGGACTGCGAACCGGCGCCGGAATCGGAAGTGCTCGCGTGGCTCGCGCGCCGCCTCCCCGCGCCCGCGCCGCCGGCACCGGCGCGCTCGGAGCGCGCGCTGCGCGGCAACAAGCGCTGCCGCAACGCGCTTCTTCTCGCCGCGGGGTTCCGCTTCCGCTACCCCACGTATCGGGAGGGCTACCAGGCGCTGCTCGACGAGCGCGACGCATGACGGAGCTCGCGGGGGTGAGACGGGAGTTCGCGGAGCGCCTCGCCGCCGAGCGCGGTCTCCAGTCGGCGCGCGTGGTGGACGCCTTCGCCACGGTGCCGCGCGAGGAGTTCCTCGGGCCCGGCCCCTGGCTCGTGCTCGCCGACGAGGCGGGCTACCGCTCGTCGCCCGACGCCGACCCGCGGCGCCTGTACGACGACGTCGCGGTCGCGATCGACGCCGCGCGCGTGCTCAACAACGGGGCGCCCGGCTTCCTCGCGCGCGTGTTCGACGCGCTCGCGATCCAGGAGGGCGAGACGGTCGCGCACATCGGCTGCGCGGTCGGCTACTACAGCGCGATTCTCGCCGAGATCGTGGGCTCACGCGGCCGCGTGCTGGCGGTGGAGCTCGACCCGGAGCTGAGCGAGCGCGCGCGCCGCAACCTGCGCCGCTGGCGGCAGGTCGAAGTCCGGCACGCCGACGGCGCAGAGCAGCCCGAGGAGCGCGTGGACGTGGTCTGGGTGCACGGCGGCGTCACGCATCCGCAGCCGCGTTGGCTCGAGGCGATCGGGCCGGGCGGGCGCCTCGCGATGCCGCTCACGGCCGTGCGGCCGCCCTCGCGGATCCGCCGCCTCGTGCGCGATCACGGCGGCCGCATCCTGTTCATCGAGCGGCGCACGAGCGGCTTCGCCGCGCGCTTCGGCGAGACCTGCGGCATGACGGCGCTGCTGGGCGGGCGCGACGCGGCGATCCAGGAGCGCCTGCGCCAGGCGTACGAGGGCGGGGACGTCGCGCAGGTGCGCTCGTTCCGCACGGAGCCGCACGCCGAGGACGCGAGCTGCTGGCTGCATCGTGACGGCGGCTGCTTGTCGCGCCGCGTGCTGGAGGAAGCATGAAGCGCAGCGCCTGGCTGTTGTGCGTGCTGCTCGCCGCCGGGACGGCGCGCGCGGGCACGGAGCTCACGATCGAGACGCGGAAGGCCGGCGCCGAGGCGAGCGCGAAGCCGCAGCGCGGCGTGGTCGAGATCGAGGGCCGGCGGCTCCGCGCCGAGGGAGGCAACGGGCGCCACGGCGCGATCTGGCGCGGCGAGGAGGGCGTGCTCCAGATCCTCGATCACCGCGAGAAGAGCGTCTTCCGCATCGACCGCGCCACGGCGCGCGAGGTGGCCGGCGCGCGCGAGGGGATCCGCGAGGGCGTCGCAGGCCTGCCCGACGCGCCGCGCGAGGCGATCGAGCGCTGGGTCGGCGGGGAGCCGCCCGCGCGCGTGGAGCTGCGCCCGAGCGGGAAGAGCGGCGAGGTGAGCGGCGTCGCCTGCCGGCTGCTCGAGGCGTTCCGCAACGGCGTGCGGCTGGCCGAGGTGTGCGAGGGGCCGCGCGGCGCGGCCGGCGTTCCGCCGGAGGCGCTGGCCACGGCGCGCGAGCTGGCGAAGTTCATCGCCGAGGTGGGCGACCTGCTGCCGCCCTCGATGAGCGCCGAGGGGCTCGACGCGCTGGTGCTGGTCGAGCGCGTCGAGGGCGTGCCGCTGCGCGTGCGCGCCTGGCCGAAGGGCCAGCCGGCCACCGAGACGCGCCTCGTCGGCGCCGCGCCGAAGCGCTTCGCCGCCGACCGCTTCCAGCCGCCCGCCGGCTACGAGCCCGGCGTCGGCATCCGCATCGGGGAGCCCGCGCCGCCGCCACCCTAGTCGTGGGGGACGAGGCTCTCGAAGCGCGTCTTGTCGGTGGCCTTGCGGTAGGCCTCGCGCGGGTCCACGCGGCCGGCCTGCACGAGCGCGAACAGCGAGTCGTCCATGGTCTGCATGCCGTCCTTGCGGCCGGACTGGATCAGCGAGTTGACCATCGGCGTGTTGCCTTCGCGGATCAGGTTCGGCAGGCCCTGCGTGCGCAGCAGGATCTCGTTGGCCGCCACGCGTCCCTTGCCGTCCTTGCTCGGCAGCAGGAGCTGCGACACCACGGCCGCGAGCGACTCCGACAGGCTGAGCCGCGTCTGCCCCTGCTCGGCGGCGGGGAAGGCGTCCACGATGCGGTCGATGGTCTTCGCGGCGCCGCTGGTGTGGAGCGTCCCGAACACGAGCAGGCCCATCTCGGCGGCAGCGAGCGCCATCGAGATCGTGTCGCGGTCGCGCAGCTCGCCCACGAGCACCACGTCGGCGTCCTGGCGCACGGCGGCGCGCAGCGCCTCGGCGAAGCCCTGGGTGTGCATGCCGACCTCGCGGTGCGAGAGCACCGAGCGCACGTTGGCGTGCACGAACTCCACGGGATCCTCGATCGTCACCACGTGGCGCGGGTGCTCGCGGTTGATCTTGTCGATGATGGCGGCGAGCGTGGTGGACTTGCCGGACCCGGTCGGGCCGGTCACGAGCACCAGGCCCGCGCGCAGATCCGCGAGCTTCGCGATCGCGGGCGGCAGCGCGAGCGCGTCGAGCGAGACGACCTTTTCGGGGATCATGCGGAACACCGCGCCGGCGCCGTGCTCCTGCACGAAGTAGTTCGCGCGGAAGCGCGCCACGCCCTCGAGGCCGTACGCGAAGTCCACGTCGCGCGTCTCGACCCACTCCTTCCAGTGGCGCGGGGACGCGATCGGCTCGAGCAGCCCGCGCAGCTTGGCGTCGTCGAGCGGGCCCCAGTTCGGCACCGGCACGAGCTCACCGCGCACACGCACGCGCGGCTCCATGCCGGCGGCCAGATGGAGGTCGGAGCCGCCCTGGTCCTTGAGGTGGCGCAGCAGCTTGTCGAGCTCCGGCATCAGACGATCCTCCGCGGGTCTTCGCAGTGACGGAGCGCCTCTTCCTTCGCGACCACCTTCTCCTTCACCAGCTTGGCCAGCGAATCGTCGAGCAGACACATGCCCTGCGCGGCGCCCATCTGCATCACGGAGCCGAGCTGGAAGGTCTTGTTCTCGCGGATCATGTTGCCGATCGCCTTGTTGTTCACGAGCAGCTCGAGCGCCGGCACGCGGCGCTTGCCGTCGGCCGCGGGCACCAGGCGCTGCGAGATCACGGCGCGCATCGACTCCGAAACCATGCTGCGCACCTGGTCCTGCTGGTCCGCCGGGAAGACGCCCACGATGCGGTTCAGCGTGCGGATCGCGCCGCTGGTGTGGAGCGTCGCGAGCACGAGGTGGCCCGTCTCGGCCGCCGTGAGCGCGAGCGAGATCGTTTCGAGGTCGCGCAGCTCGCCGATCACGATCACGTCCGGGTCCTCGCGCAGCGCCGCGCGCAGCGCGCGCGCGAAGGAGCCCGTGTGCGGCCCTACCGTGCGCTGGTTCACCACGCAGCGCTTCGCGGGATGCAGCACCTCGATCGGGTCCTCGACGGTCAGGATGTGCTCGCGCCGCTCCTCGTTGATCAGATCCACGAGGGCGGCGAGCGTCGACGACTTGCCGCAGTTCGCGGGGCCGGTGACGAGGACGATGCCCTGGTGGTAGTTCGTGAACTTGGCGAGGCCGGTCGGCAGGCCCAGCTCCTCGAGCGTGGGCACGCGCGCCGGGATCGAGCGGAACACGCCGTCGATGCCGCGGAGCTGGCGGTAGACGTTCACGCGTAAGCGGCCGAGGCCGGGCACGGTCCACGCGAAGTCCACCTCGCCGCGCTCGTCGAAGCGCTTCGCCTGCTCGGGCGAGAAGGCGGAGCGCAGCATGCGCTCCGCGGCGTCCGCGGCGAGCGGCTTGTCGTCCACGGCCTCGAAGCGGCCGTGCAGGCGCAGCCGCAGCGGGCTGCCCGTGTGGAGGTGGATGTCCGAGGCGCCGCGCTCGAGGCCCTGGCGCAGCCGCGCGAGCAGACTTGTTTCTTCGCTCGCTCCGCTCGCTGCGCGCCCGGAGGAACCGGGCTTGCTGTGTGGCCGGTCAGCGCTCTTCGCGGTCGCGGTGGCAGGTACCGCGGCGGCTTCGGGCTCCGGCGCGGGCAGCTCCTTCTCGACGGCGGCCTTCGCGCGCTGCTTCGTGATCATCTGCTGCCGCGCGCGCAGCACCTTCTCGAGCTGCGCGGTCGTGAGCATCCCGCGTTCGACGAGGATCTCGCCGAGCCGCTTCTCGCCGCCGGCCTGGCCCTGAAGGCGCGTCGCCTCGGCGAGCTGGTCCACGCTGATGAACTTCAGGTGGACGGCGATGCGACCCAGCAGGGGAATCGGCGCGTTCGGCATGACGGCCGACCTATCGGCCGGCCGCGTTCCGGTCTGGATCGCCCGCTGGCGCCGCCCGGCCCCCCCTCTAAGATCCCCTGCTTCATGATCTTCGAGACCGACGACCTACGCATCCAGGGCCTCCGGCCGCTCATCCCGCCGGCGATCCTGATGGAGGAGCTCCCGCTCGGCGAGGGCAGCTCGCGCACCGTCGCCGAGGGGCGCCAGCAGGTGCAGGCGGTGCTGCGCGGCGACGACGACCGCCTGGTGGTGGTGGTGGGGCCGTGCTCGATCCACGATCCGAAGGCGGCGCTCGAGTACGCGCGGCGGCTGCGCGAGGCGGCGGCGAAGAGCGCGCGCGATCTCCTGATCGTGATGCGCGTCTACTTCGAGAAGCCGCGCACGACCGTGGGCTGGAAGGGTCTGATCAACGACCCGCATCTCGACGAGAGCTTCGCGATCAACGCGGGGCTGCGGATCGGGCGCCGCCTGCTGCTCGACCTGGCCGAGGCCGGGCTGCCGGTGGGCTGCGAGTTCCTCGACCCGATCAGCCCGCAGTTCATCGCGGACCTGGTGTCGTGGGGCGCGATCGGCGCGCGCACCACGGAGAGCCAGGTGCACCGCGAGCTGGCGTCCGGCCTGTCGATGCCGGTGGGCTTCAAGAACGCGACGGACGGCAACGTGCAGGTGGCGGTGGACGCCATGCGCGCCGCCGCGAACCCGCACCATTTCCTGTCCGTCACGAAGCAGGGTGTGGCGGCGATCGTGGCCACGCGCGGCAACCAGGACACGCACGTGATCCTGCGCGGCGGCGCGCGCGGCCCGAACTACGACCAGAAGAGCGTCGCGGCGGTGTGCGAGCAGCTCGACAAGGCGAAGCTGCCGCGCCGCGTGATGATCGACTGCAGCCACGGCAACTCGAGCAAGGACCACGGGCGGCAGGCCGAGGTCGCGGAGGCGGTGGCGGCCCAGCTCGCGGGCGGCAGCCGCGCCCTGTTCGGCGTGATGCTCGAGAGCTTCCTCGAGGACGGGCGCCAGGACTGGAAGCCGGACGGCTCGATGGTCTTCGGCCGCAGCATCACCGACGCGTGCATGGGCTGGGAAGCGACGCTCCCGCTCTTCGACACGCTGGCCGGAGCGGTGCGGGCGCGCCGCGAGGCCTAGCCCGTCTTCTTCGCCGCCGCGCGCGCGGCGTTGCGCTCCTTCAGCTTCGCGAGCACGCCGGTGGGCCCGCTCTTGGCGAGCACGTCGGCGAACTGCGTCCGGAAGCTCGACACCAGGCTCACGTTCTCGATCACCACGTCGATCACCTGCCAGTCCGAGCCCTTCCGCAGGCGATAGTCGACGGGCGTGCCGTCGTACTTGCCGCCGCGGATCACCGTCTTCACGCTGACGTCGCCGTTCGTCTCGGCGTGGTCGCTCGTGACCTCGACCTTCTCGTTCTCGTAGCGACCGAGGTTCTCGCTGTAGCGCGCGGACAGGTGCTCGCGGAACTCGGTCACGAACTCCTGCTGCTGCGCGGCGTCGAACTTCTTCCAGTCCCGCTTGAGCACGAGCTTCGACATGGTGAGGAAGTCGAAGCGGTCGTAGGCGATGGCCTGGATCCGCTCGCGCTTCACGGGGAGCGTGAGCGACTTGTCGCCGAGGATCGCGAGCACGTCGGCGACGGTCTTCTCCATCGTCGCGCGCGCCTCTTGCGTCGGCGTCGCCGCCGCCCCCACGGCGCCCAGCGTGAGACCGAGCGCGAGCCCGAATGCGAGGCCGCTACTCGAAGTCATACAGGTCCTCCTCCTTCTCCGCGTCCGGCTTCGTACGGTCGTGGACGTCGCCCTCGCGGTCCTGGAGGCAAGCATCGCGGACGAACACGTACCATTCGATGGCCTCGCGCCGGTTTTCTTCGATCTGCTCGTCGTTGATGGCGCGCCGGTTGACCACGTCCACCACGCCGGTGCCGTAGATGCCGCCGACCACGATGCCCACCCAGAACAACGGATCCGTCGCGAAGTCGATGGGATAGGCGACCCAGTCGCGCACCGTGCACCGGAAGGGCAGCACCGGCAAGAGCATGTACGCACCCGCGGGCGTGCCCCAGTACCCGAGCGTCTGCCCGAAGTCCTCGCGGTTGTCCTGGATGCCGACCATCGAGGCCACGTCCACGAGGCCGACCACCCCGACCGTGGTGTTCACCGCGAAGCGGCCGAAGTCGTGGGCGGCGGGCAACGGCTTCGCCTGGAGCAGGTCGTTCAGGAAGGTGCGGGGGACGTCCATGTTGCGGAAGAAGTTGTCGATGCCCGTGATCACGAAGCCGGGCGCGAGCCAGTCCCAGCCGCGCGCCACGGGTCCGAGCAGGTAGCGATCGAGCCCGTCGTTGAAGTCGAACACGGGCTCGTTGAAGCCACGCCCCGGATCCGGGCCGTTCGCCGTGGAGCACGCGCTCGAGAAGAGCAGGGCGGCGCTTGCCGCCCCGAGCCAGAACCGCCGCAGCTTCACTCCGTGGTCTCCCCATCCCCGCCGAGGTCCGCGTCGTGGACGAGGTTGCCCACGAGCTTCTCGATGCTGAGCGCGCTCTCGGTGAGCGTGATCTCGCCCCCCTGCGCGAGCAGCTGATCTTCGGCGCCCGGCTCGAGCTCGATGAACTGATTGCCGAGCAGACCCGCCGTGCGGATCGAGGCGCTGGTGTCCACCGGGAGCTCGAGCCGCCGGTCGACGTCGAGCGTGACGAGCGCGCGCAGGTCGTCGGAGAGCTCGATCCGGGTCACCTTGCCGACCTTGACCCCCGAGATCACCACCGGGGAGCGTTCGGAGAGGCCGCCGATCTGCCCGAAGGTGGCGTGCAGCTCGAGCCCGCCTCGGGTGGGGAGGCCGCCGACCTGGAGGGACAGGTAGGCGATGGCCGCGAGGCCGAGCAGAACGAACACGCCCACGGCGAGGTCGCGAGACGGAGACGTCTGCATGCCTAGAACTCCCAGAGCGAGGTGACGATGTAGTCGGCGAGCAGGATACAGACCGAAGCGGTGACCACCGTGGAGGTGGTGGCGCGACCGACCGCCTCTGCGCTGCGGCCGCTCGTGTAGCCCCGGTAGGTGGCGACCAGGGAGATCAAGGCGCCGAAGACGAGCGCCTTCAGCAGGCTGCCGACCACGTCGGTGCGGAACACGACGGCCTCTTCGAGGCCGGAGAAGTAGATCCCCTGGTCGAGTCCGAGGAGCTGCACGCCGACCAGGTAGGCGCCGAAGATCGCGAACGTGATGAACAGGCAGGAGAGCAGGGGCATCGAGAGGGTCAGGGCCAAGGCCTTGGGCATCACCACGAAGTGCATCGGGTCCACGGCCATCGTGCGCATGCCGTCGATCTGCTCGGTCGCGGTCATCACCGCGATCTCGGTGGCCATGGCCGAGCCGGCGCGGCCGGTCACGAGCAGGCCCGTCAGCACCGGCCCGAGCTCGCGGATCAGGGTCAGGCCGATCACCGCGCCGAGGCTCTCCTCGGCGCCGAAGCGCACCAGCACGTTGTGGAGCTGGAGCCCGAGCACGAGGCCCACGGTGAGGCCTGACGCGCAGACGAGCGCCAGCGAGAGCACACCGCTGTCGTAGGTCTCGCGCACCAGGCGGCGCAGGCGATAAGGCGATTTCACGATCTGGAGCAGCACCACGCCGAAGAACTGCGCGATGCGCCCGAGCTCGATCACGAAGCGCGTCGTGGCGGTGCCGAGGCGTTCGATGGCTTGCTGGAGCATGTGGGCTCAGACTGCCTCGGACCGCGGCGCGAAGCGAGCCTCGCGGACGTGAAAGACGCCGGCGTCGAGCGCGGCGTCGGGCGCCAGCGCCGCGCGCTCGACGCGCGCGGCCGCCCACACGTCGGGCGCGACCCGCGCGAGCCGTTCCAGCGTCGCGGGCGCGGCCGCCAGCGTGAGCGTCTCGACCTCGCGCCCCATCGACACCTCCGCGTCGGCCTTCGCCTTGTTGATCGCGGCGAGGGCGCCGATCGCGGCGTCGAGGCTCGCGGCGTCCGCGGGCGCGGCCACGCCCGCGAAGTCCTCGGGGCCCGGCCACGGCGCGCGGTGGATCGAGGGCTGGCCCCGCTCCGCGGCGAAGGCCCACGACCAGATCTCCTCGGTCACGTAGGGCAGGAACGGCGCGAACATCCGTAGCAGCGCGTCGAGGCCAAGCCGCAGCGTGGCCAGCGCGGAGGCGCGACCCGCGGCGTCGCCGCCGCGCGCACGCGTCTTCACGAGCTCGAGCGTGGTGTCGGTGAAGCGGGTCCAGAAGAAGCTCTCCACCGCCTTCAGCGCGTCGGCGTGCTCGTAGGCCTCGAGGTCCTGCGTCGCGCGCGCCACGAGAGCGCGTAGCTCCGCGACGAACGCGCGGTCGAGCTCCGTCGCAATCGGTCCGGCCGGACCCGTCTGCCCGAGCACGAACTTGCTCGCGTTCCAGAGCTTGGTGGCGAGGCGCTTGCCCACGCGCAGCACGTTCTCGTCGAAGGCGGTGTCCACGCCGAGCCGAGCGCTGCCCGCCCAGTAGCGCACCGTGTCCGCGCCGACCTGCTCGATGATCGGCAGCGGCGTGACCACGTTGCCGAGGCTCTTCGACATCTTCTTGCGGTCGGGGTCGAGGATCCAGCCCGAGATCGCGACGTGGCGCCACGGCACGGTGCCTTCGTGCAGGAGCGCCTTCGCGATGGTGTAGAAGGCCCAGGTGCGGATGATCTCGTGGCTCTGCGGCCGCAGGTCGGCCGGGAAGAGCTTCGCGTGGCGTCCCCGGTCGAGCAGCCAGCCCGAGGCGATCTGCGGCGTGAGCGAGCTGGTGAACCAGGTGTCGAAGATGTCGGCCTCGCCCGCGAAGCCGCCGGGCTTCCCGCGCTGCCCCTCGCCGTAGCCGGGCGGGGCATCCGTCATCGGGTCCACCGGCAGCCGGTCCGGCGGCGCCACCATCGGCCGTGCGTAGTCGGGCGCGCCTTCTCCGTCGAGCGGATACCAGACGGGGATGGGCACTCCGAAGTAGCGCTGGCGCGAGATACACCAGTCGTAGGCGAGGTTGCGCGTCCAGTCCTCGAAGCGCTTGCGCATGTGGTCGGGATGCCAGGCGACCTCGGCGCCCTTCGCGAGGAGCTGGTCCTTCTTGTCGAGCAGGCGCACGAACCACTGCCGCGTGGGCAGGAACTCGAGCGGGCTGTCGCCCTTCTCGTAGAAGCGCACCGCGTGCGTCACCGCGCGCGGCTCGCCCTGGAGCGGAGCGACGCCCGCGCCCACGGCGCTGCCGGCCGGATCGCGCAGCAGCTCGACGATGCGCTTCCGCGCCTGCGGGACGGTCTTGCCGGCCAGCTCGGCCCAGCTGCGGTTCGCGGCCTCCGCGTCGCGGCTCGGGAACGCCTCGCTCCCGAACGACACGGGCGCGAGGCGGCCGTTGCGCCCGATCACCTGGCGCAGGGCGAGGCCCTCGTCGCGCCACCACTCGACGTCGGTGGCGTCGCCGAAGGTGCACACCATCAGGATGCCGGTGCCCTTCTCCGGATCGGCCTTCTCGCTCGCGAAGATCGGCACCGGCACGCGGAACAGCGGCGTGATCGCGCGCTTGCCGAACAGGTCGCGGTAGCGCGCGTCCTCGGGGTGCGCCGTCACGCCCACGCACGCCGCGAGCAGCTCGGGCCGCGTCGTCGAGACCACGAAGCTCCGCGCGCCGCCCTCGACGCCGAACGCGATGTCGTGGTAGGCGCCCGCCTTCTCGCGGTCCTCGACCTCGGCCTGCGCCACCGCCATCTGGAAGTCCACGTCCCACATGAAGGGCGCGTCGCTCACGTACACGTGACCCTTCTGGAACAGGTCCCAGAACGAGAGCTGGGCGAGCTGGCGCGAGCGCCGGTCGATCGTCGCGTACTCCGTGCGCCAGTCCACCGAGAGCCCCATGCGCCGCCAGATCTCGCGGAAGGACTTCTCGTCCTCCGCGGTGACGCGGGCGCACAGGTCGATGAAGTCGGGCCGCGAGATCACCCGCGGCGGCGCCTTGCGCTCCGGCGCCTTCTCGGCGAGCGGCTCGAGGGAGAGGCCCGGGTCGCGCGGCAGGGTCGGGTCGCAGCGCACGTGGAACAGGTTCTGCACGCGGCGCTCGGTCGGCACGCCGTTGTCGTCCCAGCCCATCGGATAGAAGACGTTGCGCCCCCGCATCCGCTGGAAGCGGGCCACGATGTCGGTCTGCGAGAAGCTGAAGGCGTGGCCGATGTGGAGCGAGCCCGACACGGTGAGGGGCGGCGTGTCCACGGCGAAGCTCTTCTCGCGCGCCTCCGGGTCCCAGTGGTAGACGCCGCTCTTCTGCCACGCCTCGTCCCAGCGACGCTCCGCCTCGGCCGCCTCGAAGTGCTTCGGCAGCGAGGCGGGGTCCAGGCTCTTCACGTTCGATGCGGTCATCCGGCGCTCGCTCGGGCCGCGACTCTAGCGGTTCGTCCCGGCTAGGCTCGACCGGATGGCGCGAGATTTCGTGACCGTCGTGACGGGCGCCCCGCGCTCGGGCACCTCGCTGCTGATGCAGGTGCTCGCGGCCGGCGGCATCCCGGCGCTGAGCGACGGCGCGCGTGCGCCCGACCCGGCGAACCCGCGCGGCTACCTCGAGCACCAGCTCCTGCGCCGGCTGGGCCGCGACCCGGCGGCCGCGGCGCTGGTGCTGGGCGCCCGCGGCCGCGCGCTGAAGCTGGTGCACACGCTCGCCGCCGCCCTGCCGGCCGGCCCGCGCTACCGCGTGCTGCTGGCGGAGCGCGGGCTCGACCGGGTGGTGGCGTCGCAGAACGCGCTGCTGGAGCGAAGCGGATCCGATCCGGGGCCGCTGCCGCCCGAACGGCTCGCCGCCATCACGCGCGCCCAGCTCGACGAGACGGCGGCCGTGCTCGCGGGGCGCGCGGACGTGGCGTGGCTGCGGGTGGACACGGACTCGCTCGTGAGCGCGCCGGGGCCGGCCTGCGCGGCGATCGACGCCTTCCTCGGCGGCGGCCTCGATCGCGCGGCCATGGCGGACGCCGTCGCGCCCGGCCTGTGGGGGAGGGCCGGCTACACTGCGCCCATGTCGGACCCCCGCGTCTTCGCACTCGGACCGGTGCGGCTCGAGGTCGAGCACCGCAGCCCCGGGCCCGCGGGCGGCCCGTCGCTCCGCGTGAAGCGCGCGGCCGACGGCCACGAGCTGCTGCGCTTCGACTGCTTCGCGCACGAGGCGCACTGGCACCTCGATCCGGACGGCCGCGACGAGATCACGCCGCTCCCGCTCGCGATCGAATCCCTCGACTGGACCGTCGCCGAGCTGCGGCGCGACCTCGCGGGCTATCTCGCGCGCGCGGGCCTCCGCGAGCCGGTGCCGGCGTCGCCCGAGACGCTCGACTGCGTCGAGGCGGCGCTGCGGAATCCGCCCGCGCGGCTCGACGACCTGTCCGAAGCGGTGCTGCGCCAGCGCACGGGCGAGAAGTGGCACGAGCATCCGCCCGACGTGCTCGCGCTCTGGGTGGCGGACATGGACTACCCGGTGGCCGAGCCGATCCGCCGCCGGCTCCAGCGCGCGCTCGACGTCTCCGACACCGGCTACCCGCTGCACCCGCGGCCGACGCGGCTGCCCGCGCTGTTCGCCGAGCGCGCGCAGCGCCGCTACGGCTGGACGCTCGAGCCGCGTCGCGTCGAGCTGATCAGCGAGGTCGTGCAGGGCATGTTCGTCGCGATCCAGCAGCTCACCGAGCCGGGCGACGGCGTGATCGTGCAGACGCCGATCTACCCGCCCTTCCTCGCGGCGGTGCGCGACCTCGGCCGCACGCTGCGCGAGAACCCGCTGCGCGAGACGGCCGCGGGCTACGCGCTCGACGTCGAGGGGCTCCGCGCGCAGGCGGCTCACTCGCGTTTGCTGATGCTCTGCAATCCGCACAACCCGACCGGGCGCGTGTTCCGGCGCGACGAGCTCGAGGCGATCGCGCGCATCGCAGAGGAGCACGACCTGTTCGTGGTGACGGACGAGATCCACGCCGACCTCGTCTACCGCGGCGGGCGGCACATCCCGTTCGCCTCGCTCTCGCCGCAGGCCGAGGCGCGCACGATCACGCTCACGGCCGGATCGAAGCCGTTCAACATCGCCGGCCTGCGCTGCGCCCTCGCGATCTTCGGCAGCGACGCGCTGAAGCGCCGCTTCGTGGCCTTCGACCGCCACCTGCGCGGAGGGCTCGGCAGCCCCGGCATCCTCGCCCTCGAAGCGGCGTGGAGCCATGCCGACCCGTGGCTCGACGAGGTGCTCCCCTACCTCGAGGCGAACCGCGACTTCGTCGCCGAGTTCGTCCGCTCCGAGCTGCCCGGCGTGAAGCACTTCGCGCCGGAGGGGACGTACCTCGCGTGGCTCGACTGCCGCGCGCTCGGGCTCGCGCCCTCGCCGCACCGCTTCTTCCTCGAGCGCGCGAAGGTCGGCCTCAGCGACGGGCCGAGCTTCGGCGCGCCCGGCAAGGGCTTCGTGCGCCTCAACTTCGCCACCTCGCGCGCCATCCTCTCGCGCGCGCTCGAGCAGATGGCGAAGGCGCTGCGTAGCTGAGCGGCGGAGAGGCTACTTCGTCGCCACCGCGATCACGTACTCGCAGGGCGAGCGCCAGCGGAACCAGCGCACCAGCAGCTCGCACACCGCCTTCGCGGCCCACCAGTCGTACTCGCGCTTGCGGCCCTCGAAGAACGGCATGTAGACCTGCTCGGTCACGACCTCGACGCGGACGTCGAAGCCGCAGCGCTTGAGCTGCTCGCGGTACGTCTCGAGGGAGACCCGGTTCTCCGCCGGCACGAAGAACAGGCGGTCGAAGAAGCGCCAGAACAGGCCGTGGCTCCAGTGCGGCCGCGAGCTCGGCACGATGTCCGCGAGCACCAGCCGCCCGCCCGGCGCGAGCACGCGGTGCGCCTCGCGGAAGAAGCGCTCGCGCGGCGCGAAGTGAAAGGCGGCCTCGATGCAGGTCACGGCGTCGAAGCTGTAGTCGGGGAAGGCGAGGGCCGTGGCGTCGCCCACCTGCAGCTCGGCGCGGCCCCCGAGGCCGGCGGCGGCGACGCGCGCCCGGGCGGTCTCGGTCTGGCTCGCGGACTGGTTCACGCCCACGATCTCCGCCGGCGTGAGCCCGGCGAGGAACAGCGTCTGCGCGCCGGTGCCGAAGCCGACGTCGAGCACCCGCGCGGCCTCGCCGAGGCCCGCCCGGTCCGCCACGCGCGCGAGGAGCGTCTCGCTCGCCTCGACGCCCGACGTCGTCTCCTCGTGCCACAGCCCGAAGTTCAGGTAGCCCGCCTCGTTCCACTCGAGCGCGGGCGCGACCTGGAGCGCGTCGTAGACGAGGATGCCGGTCGGGCGGCGCGGGCGGCCGCGCAGCAGGGCGTCCTGGACGAAGCTCCGCACGATCTCCCGCTTCGACGTCATCGCCGCTCCGCTCCCGGCCCCGCCGCCGCATTGTGCCACGGCCTCGCGCTCCATCCTCCCCCCAAAAGGAGGGGGGTCACGATGGCCGGTAGTGGGGGAGTACGGCCTCGGCGAAGAGCCGAGCGGGCTCGCGCGTATCGCGGCCGAAGAACTCGATCACGAAGAACGTGCAGCCGAGCGCCCGGTGTCGCTCGATGCCCTCGATCACGCGCTCGGGCGTGCCCCAGATGCCGTGCTCGGCGAGCGCGGCGCCCATGTGGCCGCCGTAGACCTTGCCCGCCTTCGCGAGATGCTCCTGCGCCGTCGCCTCGTCCTCGGCGATCACCACCGTGCACTGCTGCGAGATCTCGAGCGTGCCCGGGTCGCGGCCGGCCTCGTCGCAGCGTTGCCGCAGCGCCTCGACCTTCTTGCCGAGCTGGCTCTGGAACACCGCCATGTTGTTCCAGACGTCCGCGTGCCGCGCCGCGATGCCCATCAGCACGCGCTCGCCGCCGCCGCCGACGAGGACGCGCGGCTTCCTCACCGGCTTCGGCTCGCAGAAGGCGTCCTTCACGTGGAAGTGCCGGCCCTCGAAGCTCGTCTTCTCCTGCGTCCACAAGCCGGTCAGGATCGTGAGCGCTTCGTCGAGCGCGCGCAGCCGCTCGCCCGTCTTCGGAAAGGGCAGGCCGTAGCTCTCGAACTCGGCCGCGAACCAGCCCGCGCCGAAGCCCGGGAAGGCGCGGCCGCCGGAGATCTGGTCGAGCGTCGCGATCTGCTTCGCGAGCACCGCGGGGTTCCGGAAGAAGGGCGGCGTCACCAGCGTGCCGAGCTCGACCCGCTCCGTCACCGCCGCGACGGCGGCGAGCTGCGTCCACGCCTCGAGGATCGGGAGCTGCGGCGCCGGCACGCCGTACAGGTGGTCGCACACCCACACCGAGTGGAAGCCGAGCGCGTCGAAGGTCCGCGCGGCCTCGCGCGCCTCGGCCCAGCTCCGCTTGATCTGCGGCAGCGTGACGCCGAAGCGGACGGGCTGGCTCACGAGCCGGGCCGCTGCGAGGGCGGGAACTTCTCGAGCATGCGCGTCATCGCGTCAGCGAGCCGCGCCCGGCGCTCCTCGGGCGAGAGCCCGACGTGGATCTCGGCGCGCCCGAAGCCCATCCACACGCGCCGGCCCGTGGCGTGGTCGGCGAGCAGCAGCGAGACGGAGCCCAGCGCCAGCGAGGTGTCGGGCCCGATGTAGGTGTGGACCGTGTACTGGTAGGAGAGCCGGAAGTCGGCGGCGGGCCCCTCGACCACGCGGTAGTCGTGCATGGCGAACGCCTGGTCCGCGACGCTCCTCAGCAGCGCGTCGGTTCCCGCGCGGTCGAAGGAGGGATCGTCGGGCAGCGTGTTCGCGGCCTCGTCCCAGACGTACGTCGCCGCGGCCGGGAAGCGCACCAGCGGGTCGTAGTTGGTCGAGACGGGGATGTCGTCCGACGTGCAGGCGAGCAGGGACAGGAGCGCGGCGGCGAGAAGGGAGAGGGCGAATCGGGGGGACGACACGGTGGCGCGCAGGCTAGCCCAGGCGCGCCTGGTAGCGCTCGATGGCGACGCGCGCGTTGAACAGCAGGCGCTCGCGGCCGAGGCGGTCGGCGAGGCCAGAACGGCGCACCACCTCGAGCACGCCCGGGTTGAGGTCCGCCACCCAGACCTCGTAGCCGCGCCCGCGCGAGCGCTCCTCGCCCTCGATCAGCATCTGCAGCGCCGAGTACTCGATGTCCGGCACGCGGCTCATGTCGAGCACGACCACGCGCGGCTGGTACCGCGCGATCAGCGCCTGGAGCTGGTCCGCCACCGCCTGCGCGTTCACGAAGAACAGCCGGCCCTCCGGTCGCGCGATCAGCAGCCCCTCGAAGGTCTCGTCGTCGGGATGCTCCGGCGAGACCGGTCGCAGCACGTCCGCCCCGCGCTTTCGGCCGATCGCGAGCACCTCCGGACGCATGGTCTGCCGGAACAGCCTGATCCCGGACAACACGATGGCGACGAGGATGCCCTTCAGGGTTCCGAGCAGCAGCACGCCCAGGCACGCGGCCAGCGCCCAATGGAACTCCATCGTGCGCGCGCGACGGATCGCGGCGAACTCTGCGGGCTGGACCAGGCCGACCGAGTAGACGATCACGACGGCGGCGAGCGTCGCGTGCGGCAGCAGGCCGAGCACGGGCGCGAACAGCAGCATGGTGAGCAGCGCCGCGCCGGAGGTGACGAGGCCCGCCCGTCGCGTACGCCCGCCGGCCGCCCGCACCACCGCGGTCTGCGAGGTGCCCCCGCCGGCCGGCATCGAGCCGAGCAGCGCGCCGCCCAGGTTCGAGGCGCCGGTGGCGACGAGCGGCGCCGGCGCGCGAGGCGCGAGGCGCTCGAGGCCCACGAGCGCCAGCAGCGACACGCCGGCCACCGCGAGGGTGGCGAGCGACGCCTCGGGCACGTGCTGCGCCAGCGCGAGGAGGTCGCGGAAGAAGCCCTGCTTCGCGAGGTGGACGCCGAGCAGCTTCGGCACCTGATCCAGCACGATCACCAGCCCGATCCCCGCCTTGAAGCCGGTCAACACGGGGACCGAGATGAAGCTCGCGATGAAGCCGAGCCGCAGCACGGCGGCGAGCACGAGCAGCGCGCGTCGGGCACCGCGAGCGCGAGCTGGCTTCCGGTCAAGACCGCGAGGGTCGCGGTCGAGCTGACGCTGAGCACCTGCGAGCTGCCGAGCACCCCGTAGACGAGTATCGGCACGAAGGCCGTGTAGAGGCCGACGGCCGCCGTCAGCCCGGCGACGACGTCGAAGCGAAGGGCTCCGCGGCTGGGTTCGTTCACGTGCAACTTCCGGAGGGGAGGGTTCCACGGGCGGAGACCCGGCGCGAACGGGAGCGTGGAGATCGACCCTCAATCGGGGGCCGTGCGGCGCCGATACGACCGGCCATGGCGAAGCCGCAAGCGCCCGAGGGCGAGCTCCGTTCGGCCATCGGGTTGGAAGACCTGCTCGGCCTGCTGGTGAAGACGAAGCGGCTCGCGCCGGAGCGCGCGCAGGACGTGGCGGCCCGCGCGCGCACGCTGGCCAGCCAGGTGCTGAAGGACAAGGTGGGCTCGGTGCGCTCCCAGGCCGCCGCGCGCTACGAGGTCTCGCCCGCCGAGATCGTGACCGCCGCCAAGGTGCCGACCGCGGCCGACGGCCGGAAGCTGCTCGACGAGGACGCCGTGGCCGAGTGCCTCGCCGAGGCGGCGGACCTGCCGTACCTGAAGATCGACCCGCTCAAGGTGGACGGCGCGCTCGTGACGCGCACGCTGTCGCGGCCCTTCGCGCGCCGCCACGCGGTGGTGCCGGTGGGCGAGCGCGGCGAGGCGCTGGTGCTCGCCCTCACCGACCCCTTCGACGCGCCGCTGCGCGAGAACCTCCAGTCGCTGATCCGGCGCCCGCTCGAGGTCGTGGTCGCCAGCAAGCGCGACGTCCTCTCCATCATCGACCGCGTCTACGGCTTCCGCTCGAGCGTGTCGCGCGCCGCGGAGCGCCTCACCGACGGCAGCTCGGCGGGCGCGCTCGCGGCCTTCGTGAAGCTGCGCAGCAACGAGGAGCTCGCCAGCCAGAACGACGAGCACGTGATCGCGGCCGTCGACTACCTGCTCAACTACGCGTTCGACCAGCGCGCCTCGGACATCCACCTGGAGCCGCGCGACAAGGACGGCGTGATCCGCTTCCGCATCGACGGCATCCTGCACGAGATCGAGAAGGTGCCGCTCAAGGTGCACGGTGCGGTCACCTCGCGCATCAAGGTGCTCGCGCGCATGGACATCGCCGAGCGCCGCCGCCCGCAGGACGGGCGCATCAAGACCTGGCGCTCCGACCGCGAGGTGGAGCTGCGCGTGTCGAGCCTCGCCACGGCCTTCGGCGAGAAGATCGTGATCCGCGTGTTCGACCCGACCGTGCTGATGACGGACATGCGCGACCTCGGCATGTCGGTCGCGGACCGCGAGCGCTACGAGCGCTGGATCACCTCGCCGTCCGGTCTCGTGCTCGTGACCGGCCCGACCGGCTCGGGCAAGACCACCACGCTCTACTCGACGCTCCGCTACCTCTCGGGCCCCGAGGTGAACATCACCACCGTCGAGGACCCGATCGAGATGGTGGACGCGCGCTTCTGCCAGATGCAGGTGCAGCGCCAGATCGAGGTCACCTTCGCGAGCGCGCTGCGCGCCATCCTGCGCCAGGACCCGGACGTGATCATGGTGGGCGAGATCCGCGACACCGAGACCGCGCAGATGGCCGTGCAGGCCGCGCTGACGGGCCACCTCGTGTTCTCGACCGTGCACACGCGTGACGCAGCCGGCGCCATCACGCGCCTGGTCGAGCTCGGCGTCGAGCGCTTCCTGCTGGCGAGCGTGCTGCGCGGCGTGCTCGCGCAGCGCCTGCTCCGCAAGATCTGCCCGCACTGCGGCGTGGACGGCTTCCTGTCCGCGGCGCAGGTGGACGCGCTCGGCATCAAGGTGCCCGTCGAGCGGCGCGAGGCGCTGGCGGCGCGCTGGGGCGAGGGTTGCCCCGAGTGCCGTCACACCGGCCTCTACGGCCGCAGCGGCGTGTTCGAGATGCTCGACGTCGGCCGCCGCGTCCGGGGCCTGCTGACCCAGGGCGGCGACGCCAACGAGATCACGCATGCGGCGCGCGTCGAAGGCATGGAGACGCTGCGCGAGGCCGCGATCCGCAAGCTCGCCGACGGCGTCACGACCTTCGAAGAGGTGGTGCGGCTCACCGCGGAGGCGATGTGAAGGCTGCTGCCCCGAAGCCCGCCGCCGTCGTGGACGCGAGCGAGCGGGAGCTCGCCTGGCTGCTGCGCGCGGGCTATCGCGTGGTGGCCTTCGAGAGCTTCGAGGAGGAGCGCGCGCTGCGCGTGCTCGAGCGCGCCGCGGCGCAGGCGGAGCGCACGCTGCTCGTGTGGTCGCTGGCCGCCGGTGTGGACGGCCGCGGCGCCGGCTCGTTCGACGCCGGGCTGCGCGAGATCGAGGCGCTCGAGAAGCCGCTCGTGCTCGCCGTGCTCGATGCGCAGACGGTGCTCGGCGACGTGGTGGCGGTGCGCCGACTGCGCGACGCGCTGCCCCGGCTCGCGCAGCGCCGCCAGACCGTCGTGCTGCTCGGCCCGGTGGTGGACCTGCCGCTCGAGCTCGAGCGCGAGGCGAGCCGGCTCGTGCTGCCCCTGCCCACGGCGGACGAGCTGCGCCGGCTCTTCGAGCGCGTGATCTCCGGCAGCGGGAGCGCGGCGCCGCCGGACGAGGTGCTCGACGAGTGCGTGCGCGCGGCGCAGGGGCTCACCAGCGCGGAGGCCGTGCGCGTGCTGCGCAAGGCGTGGCTCGCGGCCGGCGCGTTCGACGGCGGCGCGGTGGCGCACGTCCTGCGCGAGAAGCAGAAGGCGCTGCGGCGCGTCCCGGCGCTCTCGTTCCAGGATGCGAACGAGGACCTTGCGGAGGTGGGTGGGCTCGGTGAGCTGAAGCGCTGGCTGGCCGAGCGCCGCCGCGCGTTCGGCGCCGAGGCGCGCGCCTTCGGCCTGCCCGTGCCCCGCGGCCTGCTGCTGCTCGGCGTGCAGGGCTGCGGGAAGTCGCTCTCGGCGAAGGCCGTGGCTCGCGAGTGGCGCTTCCCGCTGCTGCGCCTGGACCTCGCCGCCGCGTTCGGCGACCGCTCGCGCAGCCCCGAGGTCACCATGCGCGAGGCGCGCGCGGTCGCCGAGTCGCTCGCGCCGGCGGTGCTGTGGATCGACGAGATCGAGAAGGGCTTCGCCGCGACGGACCGCGATCCGGCCGCGAGCCGCGTGTTCGGCGCCTTCCTCACCTGGCTCGCCGAGAAGGACGCGCCCGTGTTCGTGGTGGCCACCGCGAACGACGTGACGGCGCTGCCGCCGGAGCTGCTGCGGCGCGGCCGCTTCGACGAGCTGTTCTTCGTCGACCTGCCGAGCGAGAACGAGCGAGTCGAGATCCTGTCGATCCACCTGCGCAAGCGCGGGCGCGACCCGAAGCAGTACCCGCTCGCCGAGCTCGCGGCCCGCGCGATGCGGCACTCGGGCGCGGAGCTCGAGCAGGTCGTCGCGGCCGGCCTCTACAAGGCGTTCTGCGAGCGGCGCGAGCTGTCGGAGAACGACCTCGCGAACGCGATCGAGGAGACGGTGCCGCTCTACGAGACCTACGAGGAGCGCATCAAGGAGCTCCGTGACTGGGCGCGCACCCGCGCCCGCCCCGCCACGCTCGACGCGCGGATCGTGGACCTGTTCCAGCGCGGCGAGGCGCGCTGAGCCTTCAGCGGGACGCACGTCCGGCCGTAAAGGCCCGGATGATCTCGTGGAGGCGCGAGTCCGACGCCGAGCCGCCGTGGGCGACCTGGGGGCTCCTGGCGGTGACGTTCCTCGCGCAGCTCGGCGCGGGGGGCTCGCCCGAGCTGCAAGAGCGCCTCGGCCTCGTGCCTGCCGATCCGAGTCTCCCGGCCTTCTTCGGCCACCTGCTGGTCCACGACGACTGGCTCTCCCTGTTCGCGACGCTGTTCTTCGCCGCCGCCGCGGGGCCCGCCCTCGAGGCGCGACTCGGCCGCGGCCTGCTGCTCGGGAGCTGGCTCGCTTGCGGCCTCTGCGGCGCCGCGCTGCTCGTGGCCACGGGAGCCGAGCTGCCCTGGCTCGGCCCCTCCCTCGCCGTCGCGGGCTGGCTCGGTCTGCTGCTGGCGAGCACGCGCGGCGAGCGCGTCGATCTGCTCGGCATCGCCGCCGGTCGCGCGGGCAGCCTGTGGGCGCCGGCCTGGGCGCCGGCCGCGCTCTGGCTCGGCGGCGAGCTCGCGGGTACGCACGACGCGCTGCTCGTGTCGGTGGGCAGCTTCGGCGTCGGCGCGGCGCTCGCTTTCGCCCTCGAGAAGAGCGGCCGGGTCGAGCGCGCCGTGAGCGCGGCGCCCGGCGCGCCGCGGGGCGCGACGCTTCGCGCGCTGCCGAAGCACCCGGCACAGCTCGAAGCGCTGCTCGGCGAAGCCGCGGACCCCGCGGTTGCGCACGCCTACCTCGCCCAGGCCGAGGTGGAGGGCCGGCGCAGCTCGGCGCGCGCCGTGGTGACGGAGCGACTGCGGGAAGCGATGGAGGGGCGGCGGCGCGAGCCGGCCGTCGCGCTGTGGTGCGCGCTCGCCGCGACGGGCACCGTGCCGACGAGCTCGCCGGACAAGCTGCTCCAGCTCGCGAGCTGGGTGCGCGCCGCGGGCCATCCCGGCGAAGGCGCGGCCGCGCTGCACGCCGCGCTCGCGAGCGCCGATCCGGCCGCGGCCGCCAAGATCGCGCGTTCGGCGCGCCGCTCCGATCCGGTGATCTGCTACCGCGCCGCCGAGCGCGCGCTCGCAGCGGACGGCCTCGGCGCGTCCGACAAGTCGGCGCTCGAGGGCCTGCAGCTCGAGGCCGCGCGCGAGGTGGCGTCGCGCGGCGTGATCCTGGTGCCGGCCGCCGCCGCCGCCGCTGCGCTGGCCGCGCGCACGGCCTCCGCTCCGGGCGCCGTCGTGCGTGCTCCCGGCGCCCAGCCCGTTTCCCGCCGCGCCCTCGCCCACGGCGAGGCGATCGAGCTCGCGCCCGATCCGGACCTCGCGCCCCCGCCGCCGCCCGCGCTGCCCGATCCGGAGCGCTCCGGCGACGGCGCCTTCCTCGACGCCTTCCACGCCGCGCTCCACGCCGACGCCGAGCCCGAGCCGAAGGACGAGCGGCCCCCGCTGCGCGCGCTGCGCGTGCGCGAGGCGGCCCCCACTGCGCTCGACGGCGACACGCTCGTGGTCGAGGTCCCCGAGCGCGGCCCGATCCGCCTGCGGCTCACGCGCATCCACGCCATCGCGCTCGCCGGCGTCCGCGGCATCTCCGCGCGCGCGGGCGACAAGCCCGTGCTGCTCGTGGACCTCTGCCTCTCGGCGGAGGGCGAGCCCGACCTCCAGGTGCTGCGCCTGCGCAGCGACCGCTTCGACCCCCGGCGCCTCGCCCCCGGCGGCGAGACCTCGCCGCTGAAGGCCCTGCGCGCCTTCGTGGCCGCGCTCGCCAACGCGGCGCACGCTCCGCTGCTCCCCGCCGAAGACGTGGCCGGGGACGCGCCGCTCCGCATCTTCGGCGACCTCGCGACCTATCAGCGCGAGGTGCTCGGGGCGGCGTAGCGCAGCCGCCGGATCACGAGCACGTGCCCGGCCAGCGCCGCGGCCACCATCACGCCGGGCAGGTAGACGAAGGGCAGGTACGCGACCCACGCGTTCACCTGATCCCGGCCGAAGGCCTGCACGAACGGCGCGGTGCCGATCGCGATCACCGCGATCATCGAGAGCGCCGCGAGCCCGAGCCCGTTCCAGGCCGGCACGAGCCAGCGGGGCGCGCGCCCCGCCGCGACGAGCGCGGCCACCGGAAGCGCGAGCGTGCCGGTGGCGATGTCGAAGTTCCAGCCCGAGTAGGAGAGCAGGCTCGGCATCACGCCCGCGCGCGCGGCCTCGTGCATCACCAGCTCGAGCGGGAGCCGGAAGGCCTGGAAGCCCACCAGCACCGCGAGCGGGAGCCCGCGCGCGAGCGGCTCCGCGAAGCGCGAGGCAGCGAAGCCGAGCGAGCCGGCGACGACCGACGCCAGGAACAGCGCGAGCGGGGGAGGGCGCGCGTCGAAGCGCGCGAGGACGCCGCTGGCGGCGAGCGCACCCCAGAGCGCGCACCAGCCGATCACCCCGATCGCCGCCGCCCGGGTGCGCCGGCGCACGGCGTCCGGCGTCGCTCCGCAGCGCGCGGCGGCGTCGCGGTTCGCGAGCACGAAGCCGACGGCGAGCGCGGCTGCGATCGCCGGGATGCCGAGCCACACGACGAGCGGCGCCGGCCCGGGATACACGAGCGCTACTTCGCCGCCGGCAGGATCGCGACCGCGCGCAGCGGCCCGCCGCTGCCCCCGGCGATCTTCATCGGCAGCGCGATCAGCGTGGCGCCGGTCGCGGGCAGGTGGTCGAGGTGCGCCAGGTTCTCGAAGGCCGGGATCCCCGCGGCGAACAGGAGCTGGTGCGTCTCGAAGCGCGTGGAGACGCCGGGGTCGATGCTCGCGGTGTCGAGGCCCACCGCGGCGAGCTTGCGCTGCGCGACGAGCCAGCGGGCGGCGGCGGGGTCGAGGCCGGGGAAGTGCAGCTTGGCCACCGCCCCGGCGCCGCGCTCGGCCGTGCCGAGGTAGCGCGCGCGATCCGGCCAGCGCGCGGCGAAGCCGGTCGCGAGCAACAGCGCCGCGCCGTCGGGGATGCGGCCGTGCGCGGCCTCGAAGCGCTCGAGGTCGGCGACGGACACCGCGTAGTCCGCGTTCTTCGCGCACGCCGCGCTCACGTCCACCACGACGGCGGGCGCGATCAGCCGCTCGAGCGGCACCTGGTCCGCCGTGGCGCCGCCCTCGTGGAAGTGGATCGGCGCGTCGAGGTGCGTGCCGCCGTGCTCCGCGAGCCGCATGCGGTGCGCGGCGTAGTAGTAGCCGGCCTCCGTGCGTCCCTCCGAGCCGCGCTCGAGCACGAAGCCCTCCTCGGTGGGCCAATAGATCGTGTCGGCAGCGAAGGGATGGGTGAGGTCGAGCGCGGGACCGAGGACGGTCGGCGTGGGCTCGTGCGCGTGTGCGGCGCACGCGAGCAGCGAGAAGAGTGCGAGCCAGCGCATGCGCGAACCTCCGAGCGAGAGCGTCTAGTTCCGTCCCCGGCCGAGCAGGCGAAACAGCGCGGCGCGATGCGCCGCCTCCATCCGCTCGGGGTGCCACTGCACGCCGAGGGCGGTGCGCGCCGGGTCGCTGGCTTCGATCGCCTCCACGACGCCGTCGGCCGCGCGCGCCGAGACGCGCATGCGGCGCCCCGGGTCGTCGACCGCCTGGTGATGGGAGCTGTTGACGGCGATCGTCCCCGCGCCGAGCGCGCGCGCGAGCTGCGTGCCGGGCGCGATCTCGATCGTGTGGCGGCCGCCGGGCTCGGGGAGGCGGTGCTCGCCTGCGCCGGGCCGGTCGCTCGGCAGGTCGTACACGAACGTCCCACCCGCGACGAGCGCGAGGAGCTGCATGCCGTAGCAGACGCCGAGCACCGGGAGGCCGCGCGCGAGCGCGCCTTCCACGAGCGCGCGCTCGAAGGCGAGCTGCGCGGGCGGCACGAGGTCGAACTTCACGCCGGGCGGGTACGGCCTCGCAGGCGCGAAGTCCGCGCCGCCGGGGATCAGCAGGCCGTCGAGGCCGGCGAGGGCCGCTTCCGCGTCGCCGAGCGCGGCCAGGTGCGCGGGCTCGCCGCCCGCCTCCGCCACCGCCGCCGCGTAGCGCGCGTCGAGGGGCAGGCCGGGGCGCGAGATGCCGATGCGAGGCTTCACGGCCCGCGAGAGTAACGCTCGCGCCCGCGCCCGGACGGTGCCATGATCCGGCCTTCGTCAGGAGGGACGCATGGCGATCCAGGTCGGTGAGAAGATTCCGTCCGTGAAGGTGAAGGTGGTGCGGGCCGACGGGACGAAGGAGGCGAACACCGCCGAGCTCTTCTCCGGCAAGAAGGCCGTGCTCTTCGCGGTGCCCGGCGCCTTCACGCCGCTCTGCTCGGCGCAGCACCTGCCGGGCTTCGTCACCAAGTTGGACGAGATCAAGCGCAAGGGCGTGGACGAGGTCTTCTGCCTGTCGGTGAACGACGGCTGGGTGATGGACGCGTGGGGCAAGGACCGCAGCGCGACCGGCAAGGTGACGCTCATCGCCGACGGCAGTGGCGAGTTCACGAAGGCGATGGGGCTCGAGCTCGACGCCACCGGCGCCGGCCTCGGCATCCGCTCGCAGCGCTACGCGGCGATCGTGCAGGACGGCGTGATCGAGCACCTCGCGGTCGAGAAGCCGATGAAGTTCGAGGTGTCGAGCGCGGAGGCCGTGCTCCAGGCCCTGTAGGAGTGAGTTCCGGGTGCTCGTGCGCGAAGCGCGTGCGCGCTACTTCGCGGAGAACGGCTTCGGCGATGGCGGCTACGACGACCGCTTCGTGGTGTTGCGCGTCGCGGGCATCCCCGCGCTGGTCTTCCCCAACACGAAGCAGCGCGTGCGCTCGGTGCGCATCCACGACGTGCACCACGTGCTGACGGGTTACGCCACGAGCTGGCAGGGCGAGGGCGAGATCGGGGCGTGGGAGCTGGCCTCGGGCTGTCGCGATCACTGGGCCGCCTGGTTCCTGAACTTCTGGGCCGCGCTGATCGGCATGTCGATCGCGCCGCGCGCCGTCGTGCGCGCGTTCCGGCGCGGCCGCGTCACCCGGAACCTCTACGGACGGGAGTGGGACGATGGGATCCTCGAGCGCCCGGTCGGCGAGCTGCGCCGCGAGCTCGGTCTCGATGCGGCTCGCTAGCGCCGCCGCCGTCGCGGCGCTCGGGCTGGCGCTCGGCTGCGGGCAGCTCGAGCCGCTGCGCGGCTGCGAAGGCGAGGGCGCGGTCCAGGTGCTGTGCGGCTTCCAGAACCCCGAGGACCTCGACGAGGCGCCCGGCGGCGAGTGGATCGTGGTGAGCCAGTTCCCCCGCCTGGTGGACGGCGAGATCTCGGGCACGGGCTCCCTGCTCGCGCTGCGTCCGGCCGACGGCGAGCTGCGCGCGCTCTTTCCGCTGCCCGGCACGCCGGTGCACGCGGGCGTCGCGGGCGTGGGCTCGTCCGGCTGCAGCGGCCCGCCCGACCCCGAGCGCTTCTCGCCGCACGGCATCGACGTGGCGCCGGCGGAGGACGGCGCGGCCCGGCTCCTCGTCGTGAACCACGGCGGGCGCGAGGCCATCGAGCTGTTCCGTCTCGAGGTCGGAGGCGAAGGACCCGCGGCGACGTGGGAGGGTTGCGTGCCGCTCCCCGACGACGCGCAGGCCAACGACGTGGCGGCGCTGCCGGAGGAAGGCTTCGTCGCGACGAAGATGCTGCCGCGCGACTCCGGCGTCCTCGACCTGTTCCGGATCGCCCTCGGCCTCGACACCGGCGAGCTGCTCGAGTGGGGCGCCGACACCTGGCGCGCGGTGCCGGGGACGGGCGCGAGCGCGCCGAACGGCGTGGTCGCCTCGCCCGACGGGCAGACGCTCTACTTCGCCGCGTGGGGCGACTCGGCGCTGATCCGCGTCGCGCGCGACGGCTCGGGGCGGCGCGAGCTCGAGCTCCCCCACCATCCGGACAACGTGAGCTGGGGCGCCGACGGGCGGCTGCTCGTCACCGGCCAGAAGGGCTCGATCACGCAGGTCCCCGCCTGCGGCCGGATCGATTCGGGCACGTGCCCGCTACCGTTCTCCGTCGTGCGCGTCGGCCCCGACGACCTCTCGCTCGAGATCGCCTTCGACCACGACCCCGCGCGCCTCGGCGGCGCGGGCACGGTCGCGCTCGAGCACGACGGCGCGCTCTGGATCGGCACCTTCGCCGGCGATCGCATCCTGCGCGTGGCGGAGGTGCGATGACGCCGAACGAGCTGGCGCGCGAGCGCTACGTGAACCTCGCGACCGTGAAGCGCTCGGGCGAGGAGGTGAAGACGCCGATCTGGTTCGCCTCCGATCCGCAGGATCCGCGCCGGCTCTTGATGTACACGAACGGGAAGTCGTGGAAGGTGAAGCGCATCCGGAACAACGGCCGGGCGCGGGTCGCGGCGTGCAACGCGCGCGGCGGCGTCCACGGCCCGTGGCTCGACGCCGGTGCGCGCATCGAGGGCGACGCGCGCGCGATCGAACGCGCGCTCGACCTGCTCGTCCAGAAGTACGGCTGGCAGGCGCGTCTGCTGCTCGTGGGCGCGCGCATCGGCAACACGTGGAAGGACCGCACCATCCTCGAGGTGACGCTGACGTGAGCGAGACGCGGCTTCGCATCTGCCCGTTCTGCGAGGCGACCTGCGGCCTCTCCCTCACCGTCGAAGGCCGCAGCGTGCGCGCGGTGGAGGCCGACGAGGCCGACGTCTTCTCGCGCGGCCACCTGTGCCCGAAGGGCGTCGCGATCCGGGAGCTCGACGCCGATCCCGACCGCCTGCGTCGCCCGCTGCTGCGGCGCGGCCGCGACTTCGAGGAGGTCGCGTGGGACGAAGCCTTCGCCTTCGTCGCGGAGAAGCTCCCCGCGCTCCAGGCGCAGCACGGACGCGACGCGGTGGGCGTCTTCATCGGCAACGCCTCGGCGCACAGCCTCGCCCTCTCGCTCTACAACGGCGCGTTCGCCGGGGCGCTGCACACCAAGAACTTCTTCAGCGCGGGCACCACGGACCAGCAGCCGAAGCAGGTGTCGGCCGCGTGCATGTTCGGCACGGCCGTCTCGATCCCGATTCCCGACGTGGACCACACGCGGCTGTTCTGGGTGCTCGGCGCGAATCCGCTCGCCTCGAACGGCAGCCTGATGACGGCACCCGGCATCGGCCGGCGCATGCGCGCGATCCAGGAGCGCGGCGGGCGCGTCGTCGTGTTCGACCCGCGCCGCAGCGAGACGGCGGCGGTGGCGGACGAGCACGTGGCGCTGCGGCCCGGGAGCGACGCGCACCTGCTGCTCGCGGTGGCGAACGTGCTGATCGCCGAGGGGCGCGTCGCGCTCGGCCGCCTCGCGCCGCACGTGGCGGGGCTCGACACCCTGGCCACCGCGCTCTCGGACCTGACGCCGGAGTGGGCGGCGCCGCGCACGGGCGTCCCGGCGCACGCGATCCGCCGGCTCGCGCGGGAGCTGTCGGCGTCGCCCGCCGCGGCGGTCTACGGCCGCATCGGCACGTGCACGCAGGAGTTCGGCGTGCTCGCGAGCTTCGCGGTCGACGTGCTCAACGTGCTGACGGGCAATCTCGACCGCCCGGGCGGCGCGCTCTTCACGCTGCCCGCGACGGGCGCGCTCCACACGACGGGCACGCCGGGCCGCGGGAAGGGCCACACCTTCGGCCGCTTCAGCTCGCGCGTGCGCGGCTTCCCCGAGGTGTTCCGCGAGCTGCCGAACGCGGTGATCGCCGAGGAGATCCTGACGCCCGGCCCCGGCCAGATCCGCGCCTTCGTCACGATGGGCGGGAACCCGGTGCTGTCGACGCCGTCGGGCCAGCGCCTCGCGGAGGCGTTCGCGACCCTCGACCTCCTGATCTCGCTCGACCTCTACGTGAACGAGACCTCGCGCCTCGCGCACGTGATCTTCCCCGGGCCGTCGCCGCTCGAGCAGCCGCACTACGACGCGTTGCTCTCTCAGTTCGCGGTGCGCAACGTGGCGCGCTGGTCGCCGGCGGTGTTCCCGCTCTCGGCGGGCGCCCGGCCCGAGTGGCAGACGCTGCTGCGCCTCGGCGCGATCGCGTCCGGCGCCGGCACGAGCGTGCCGGTCGAAGCGCTCGACGAGTCGTGGGCGCGCTCGCGCGTCGAGCGCGCGCTGCGCGACCCGGCCTCGCCCATCCGCCACCTCTCGGTGGACGTCCTGATGGCCGAGCTCGCGCCGCGCAGCGGTCCCGAGCGCCTGGTGGACTTCTCGCTGCGCGCCGGTCCCTGGGGCGACCACTTCGGCGCGAAGCCCGAGGGCCTCACGCTCGCGAAGCTCGAAGCCGCGCCCCACGGCGTGGACCTCGGCCCGCTCTCGCCGCGCCTGCCCGACGCGCTGCGCACGCCGAGCGGGAAGATCGAGCTCGCGCCCGACCGCGTGCTCGCGGACCTGCCGCGCCTCCGGAGCTGGCAGCCGCCGGCCGCCGGCCAGCTCGTGCTGATCGGCCGCCGCCACGTGCGCTCGAAGAACTCGTGGATGCACAACCTGCCGCGCCTCGTGCGCGGCCGCGAGCGCTGCACGCTGCTCGTGCACCCCGACGACGCCGCGCGCGTCGGCCTCGCGCACGGCGCCCGCGCGCGCGTCCGCTCGAAGGCGGGCGCGGTGATCGCCGCCGTCGAGGTGACGGACGCGATGCGGCCCGGCGTCGTCTCGCTGCCGCACGGCTTCGGTCACGACGCCGCGGGCGCCCGCATGCCCGTGGCGCGTGCGCACGCCGGCGTGAACAGCAACGAGCTCGCCGCGAGCGACGCGCTCGAGCCGCTCTCGGGCAACGCGATCCTGAACGGGATTCCGGTCGAGGTGGCGCCGGTCGACTGACGCTCACGCGGCGGGGGCGTGCTCGGGCCCTCGCACGCGCCGGCGCGTGACCAGGTCGCGCGCGGCGTCCGCCCACACCGGGAACTCGAACTCGAAGCCCGCAGCCTGGAGACGTCCAGGCACGACGCGCCGGCTCTTCAGGATCAGCTCGGTGTCGGTGCGCAGCACGAACGCGCCGATCTCCGTCATCCAGCGCGCCGCCGGGATCCCGAGCGGCATGCCTGCGGCGGATCGCAGCGCCGCCATGAAGTCGCGCTGCGGCAACGGGTTGGGTGAGGCCAGATTGACGACCCCGTCGAGATCGTCGCGCTCGAGCAGGAGCTCCACCGCCCGCACGAAATCCGCCTCGTGGATCCACGACACGAAGTGGCGTCCGCCGGCGATGGGTCCGCCGAGCCCGAAGCGCACCAGCCCGAGCAGGAGATCGAGGTGGACGCTCGGGTTCGCGCTGAACATCACCGCGCTGCGCAGCGCGAGGCGCCGCGTGCCCGGCGTCCTCGCCGCGAACAGTGCGCGCTCCCACGCCTTCGCGATCTCGATGCTGAAGTCCCAGCGGCGAGGCGCGTCGACCTCGTCGCCTCCGATCACGCCGCTGGCTTCGTCGTTGGGCCCATCCGAGCGATGGGCGTAGATCGTGGCCGTGCTCATCTGCAGCCACACGCGCGGCGGACGGGCGCAGCGCTCGATCGCCGAGCCGACGGCCTCGGTCGAGTCGACCCGCGAGCGCAGCATCTCGGTGACGTTGGCGAGGCTGTAGCGGCAGTTCACGCTGCGTCCCGCGAGATTGATGACGGCATCCGCGCCGTCGATCTCCTCCTGCCAGCGGCCGAGCGTCCGCCCGTCCCAGGGCACGAGGCGCGCCGCGCTGCGACCCGCCCGACTGAGCACGACCAGCTCGTGGCCACGAGACAGGAACGCACGCACCAGGACCTGCCCGATCTGCCCGGTGCCGCCCGGCATCACGATCTTCATGGCTGCCTCTCCCGCGCGGGCCTTGCCCGGCCGACCCGCCTCCGTCATTATTGTAAACATGTTCATCGAAAATAGCCAGCGCGGCCGAGCGGGCGAGGGGGGCGGGCGGCGCGGGCGGGGCCGACCGCCGGGGCCGACGCCGCAGGGCGAGGCGGCGCGCCGCCGCCTGTTCCGCATCGCCGTCCGTCAGATCGCCCGGCGCGGCTACGAGGCAGCGACGCTGCGGGAGATCGCGCGCCAGGCCGGCGTGAGCGTCGGGCTCCTGTACCGCTACTTCCCGAGCAAGCGCGCCGTCGTGCTGGCGCTCTACGAAGAACTGTCCGCCGAGTACGCGACTCGTGCGCAGGCGATGGCGGCGGGCTCCTGGCGCGAGCGCTTCGTCTTCGCGCTGCGCACGAGCCTCGAGACGCTCGCTCCGCAACGCGACACGCTGGCTGCGCTGGTGCCTGTCCTCGTGGGCGACAGGGACGACGGGCTCTTCGCACCGAGCACCGCGTTCTCGCGCCGGCGGGTTCAGCAGGTCTTCCTGGACGCCGTTTCGGGAGCGGGCGATGCGCCCGCGGCTCCGGTCTCCGGTCCACTCGGCCGGCTCCTCTACCTCGCCCATCTCGTGATCCTGCTCTGGTGGCTCCTCGACCGGAGCCCCGGGCAGCGTGCGACGTCCGGCCTGCTCTCCCTGCTGGAGCGCGCCCTGCCGCTCCTCACCGTCGCGCTCCGGGTGCCGGGCGCCGCCGCGTTGCTCACGGCAGCCGATGCTCTCGTTCGAGAGGGCTTGTTCGGCGAGGACACGAAGCCGGCGCCGGCCTAGCGCTTCGGCTCCCAGCGCTCCCCGCGCACGAAGCGGCGGAAGGCGGCGGCGCTCCAGTTGTCGTGGTCCTCGCCGTAGCCGCGGCGGCCGCCGTCCCAGCTCCACTCGGTGAGGCAGTTCCAGGTCCACAGGTTCGGGTTCAGGTGCAGGCCGAGCCGGTTGAGGCAGCGGCCCTCCGCCTCGAGCGTGCGGCCGAGCGCGTCGCGGCCCGTGACACGGACGCGTGTCGGGCAGCCGTCCTTGCGCTCGAGCACCTCGCGGCGGCCTTCGGCGAGCTTGGACCACTCGCCGTCGCGGAGCAGGAAGCCGTGGATCGAGACGAGCTCGCTCCCGACCTCCGCGGTGATGGTGTGGAAGGCGTCCTGCGGCGACGCGGTGGCGTAGCTGTAGCCGCCGTGCGAGAAGGGCGCGCCGGGGTGGAGCTTCGTGCCGAACTGCGAGCGCACGCCCCAGGAGCGGTCGCGCATGCCGAAGGCGTCCACCGCGATGCGCTCGTCCTGGAGGCGCAGCGTGCCCGTGTAGCGGCCGGGCTGGTCGAGGTGGCTCGCGCCGAGGTAGTTCGGCGCACAGAGCGCCTCGAACACGAGGTCCACCTCGACTTCGCCGTCGTCGGGGTCGAGGTAGTGGAGCTCGTACCTTTGCCTCGGCTCGAGGCAGCGGTAGCGGATGCCGTTCGCGAGCTCGAGGTTCGCGAGGTCGGCGCCGGGCGCGAGCGGGAGGTGCCAGAAGTTCTTCGCGTAGCGGCAGGTCGAGACGGAGCTGCCCGACTCGTCCCAGAAGTACGCGCCGCCCGCCGCCACGCGCTGGTTCGGCCGGAAGAACGGATACAGCTGCCCGGACAGCCGCAGCGAAGGGACCGCGAACGTGAACCAGCACGTCTCCGTCCAGTACGGATCGTCGCTGCTCGGCGGATGGAAGCGGTCGTCCGGATGCATCGTCACGAAGGGGACGTCACTTCTCGAACTCGGGGATGACGTGCTTGCCGATCAGCTCGATCGACTTCATCACCGCCTCGTGCGAGATCTTGTACGGGTTGAACAGGCACATCAACAGGTCGCAGCCGACCGCCTGGTAGCGCTTCGCGATCTCGATGCAGCGGTCGGGGTCGCCCACCACGGCGGCGCCGGAGTCCCAGATGTAGTCCATGTTGAGCTGGTCCATCCAGCCGCCGCGCCGCCCCTGGAGCGCATCGCCGGCGTACTGGTAGTTGCCGAGGTCCTGCTTCCGCTCCTCCATCCACTCCGCGAGGCTCGCGATGTGCCAGCCGGCGGTCTTCGGGTACCAGACGAAGGACTCCTCGGCGTCCGCGCGCGCCTTCGCGTTGGTCTCGGCGCAGTGGACCATCGTGAAGGTGGCCGCGGTCTCGTTGCGGAACGCGCCCACCGGCTTCGCGCAGTCCTGCTGCCCCTTGCGGTACATCTCGATGCGCTCGGCGAGCTGCTCGGGCGGCTGGCCGACGGTGAACGAGCAGAGCCCGATGCCGCGGCTGCCGATCTCGTAGTGGCCGGGCACGCTCGACGTCGCGCCGAAGATCGGCGGATGCGGTTCCTGGAGCGGCTTCGGCAGCACGCGCCGCTTCGGGAGCGACCAGTACTTGCCCTCGAACGAGACCTCGTCCTGCGTCCAGCACGCCACGATGTGTCGCAGCGCTTCGTCCCACATCTCGCGCGTCTCGGCCGGGTTCACGCCGAAGCCCTCGAGCTCGGCGCGCGTGGACGAGCGGCCGGTGCCGAACAGCACGCGCCCGTTCGAGATCAGGTCGAGCACCGCGGCCGACTCGGCCGAGCGCACCGGGTGGTTGTACGGCTTCGGCAGCAGGCGCACGCCGTAGCCGAGCTTCAGGTTCTTCGTCACCGCCGAGAGGTGCCCGTACAGCACCTCGGGGTTCGAGCAGTGCGAGTACTCCTCGAGGAAGTGGTGCTCGACGCTCCAGAAGCTGTGGAAGCCGAGCTGGTCGCCGAGCCTCACCTGCTCGATCGTGTTGCGATAGGCCTCGAGTTCGCTGGTCTTCGTCCAGGGCTTCGCGACGGGGATCTCGTAGAACAGGGCGAACTTCACGGGCACACCTCCAGCGCGCCCGCACCGTAGCGCGGCGGCCCGCGCCTTCGGGTACGCTGCCGCGCCATGTCGGCCGACGCGTGGCGCGCACCGCTGGGACGCTGGCTCGCGCCGCGGCTCGGGGCGGAGGCCGTCGAGGTCCGCGAGATCGCACGGCTCTCGGGCGGCTACTCGGCGGAGACGCTGCGCGTCGAGGCGGAGCTGCGCCGCGGCGGTGCGGCAAGGGCCGAGCGCTATGTGCTGCGGCGCGAGATGCCCGAGCCGTCGGTGTATCCCGTGCAGGCGCCGGGCCTCGACGTCGAGATCGAGATCCAGTGGCGCGCCATGAGCCGCCTCGCGCGCGCGTCGCAGACCCCGCTGGCGCCGCTCGTCGGCTTCGAGCGCGACGCCGCCGTGCTCGGCGCGCCGTTCTTCGTGATGGGCTTCGTCGAGGGCCAGGTGCCGCCGGTGGCGCCGCCCTACGCGAGCGCCGGCTTCTTCGCGGAGGCGAAGCCCGAGGAGCGCCGCCGGCTCGTCGACGACGGCCTCCGCGTGCTCGCGGGCATCCACGCCGTCGACTGGCGGGCGGCGGGATTCGACTGGCTGGTGGCGCCGGGCGCCACGCCCGGCGCGCTCGCGCAGCTCGCGCTCTGGGAGCGCTACGCGGAGCACGAGCTGGCGGGCCGCGAGCATCCGCTGCTCGCGCGCGGGCTCGCCTGGCTGCACGCGCATCCGCCGCCGGTCTCGCGGCTCGCCGTCTCGTGGGGCGACGCGCGGCCCGGCAACATGATCTGGCAGGATTTCCGCTGCGCCTGCGTCACCGACTTCGAGAACGTCGCCATCGCGGAGCCGGAGCTCGACCTCGGCTGGTGGCTGATGTTCGATCGCTGGAGCCACGAGTGCTTCGGCGTACCGCGCCTGCCCGGCGAGCCCACGCGCGACGAGCAGCGCGAGCACTACGTCCGCTGCGCGGGCCGCCCGGTCGCCGACACCACCTGGTACGAGGTCTTCGCCGCGGCGCGCTACTGCGCGATCGTGGTGCGCGTGATGAACCGCTCCGTCGCGCGCGGCGAGCTGCCGCCCGACCAGAAGCTCTGGCTCCAGAATCCCGCCTCGACCTGCCTCGCCCACCTCCTCGACGAGCGCGCTTGACAAGCGGGGACGTTCCTCAAGACGTCAAGAAGTTGCGCCGGAACAACTTGATGTCTTGAAGAAGAACGTCCCCGCTCTCACGCTCTCATCCCGGCCCCGGTCTCATCCGCGGCCGGGTGGGGCGGGCTCCGCCAGGCGCGCGGGCTTCTGCGCGGGCGTGGCCGGCGGCGCTTAGGAGGATGGGAAGAAATCCCCAGGGGGACTAGGCGAACAGGGCGTTCATCTCCGCGTAGGGCGCGGCTGCGCCGAAGTCGAGGACGCCGTCCTCGAGGAAGCGCACGGCAGCCCGCTGCGCCGCGCCGTAGGCGAGCGCGGCGATGCCCGAGCCGGCGGACAGGCGCCGCACCCCGAGCGCGCGCAGCTCGGCGAGCGGCGGCAGCCCCGGCACCGCCAGCACGTTCAGCGGCAGCGGCCCGAGCGCCGAGGCGATCTCGCGGATCGCCGCCGCGTCGCGGACGCCGGGCGCGAAGAAGCCGTCGCAGCCGGCGGCGCGGTAGCGCTCGGCGCGCGCGAGCGTCTCGGGCACCGCCGCCTCGCGCGCCGTGAGCCCGCGCAGGAACACGTCGCAGCGGGCGTTCACGAACAGGTCCACGCCCGTCTTCGCGGCGATCGTGCGTGCGGCCTCGATCTTCGCGCAGAGCAGGGCGGGCGGCGCGGCGCCGTCCTCGAGGTTGATGCCGACGGCGCCGGCCTCGATCACGGCGCGCACGTTCTCGCCGACCGCGTGCGGGTCGCTCGCGTAGCCGCCCTCGATGTCCACCGAGAGCGGCACCGAGACGACGCGCGCGATCTCGCCGACGGCCGCGGCGAGCACCCCGGGCGGGAGGCGGTCGCCATCGGGATGGCCCCGCGACCAGGCGAGCCCGGCGCTCGTCGTGGCGATGGCGGCGGCGCCGCGCGCCTCGATCAGCCGGGCGCTGCCGGCGTCCCAGGCGTTGGCCAGCAGGAGCAGTCGGCCGGGCTCGTGCAGCGCTCGAAACGTCGTCGTCATGCGGGTTCCTCCACGGCGAAGGGGTAGGCTCGCGCCCGCTTGGTTCCCGGGCTCGCCGTTTCCGGCTGCGAACAGCGGCCGGTCGTGACCGCATCCGTCATCCGCCCGGGGTAGCCTCCCCCCCGATGACCGAGGCCGCCGCTCCGATCGTGATCGCCCGCGGAGCGCGCGCGGCCGAGGCGTTCCTGCTGGGCGAGCTGCGCCGGCTGCACGAGGCCTCTCGCGCCGACGTCTCGCTGCTGGCGGCGCCGGTGCGCGTGGTGGTGCCCTCCCGGAGCCTGCGCGACCACCTCGCCGCGGCGTTGGTGAGGGCGCTCGGCGGCGCCGCCGCGGGCGTGCAGATCCAGACGCTGCGCTCGCTCGCATTCGAGCTGCTGGAGCGGGCGGGCGAGGGCGCGCGCGGCGGCCAGGCCCTGCTGCCGGTGCTGGTGCGCCGCCTCGCGGCAGAGCACGAGCCGCTGCGCGCCGCGCTCGGCGGCTTCGACGACGGCTTCTCGGTGGCCCTCGCCAGCGTGAACGACCTGCTCGACGCCGGCCTCGATGCCTCGAACGTCGAGGGCGCGCTCGAATGCCTGGCCGAGGCCGGGCCCCGCGCCGGCGCCGAGGCCGGCGCGCGCGCGGCGGCGCTGGTGCGCGTGGCGGAGCGCGTGTCCGCGGAGCTCGCGAAGCGCGGGCTCGAGCCGCGCGCCGGCTTCTTCCGCCGCGCGCGCGAGGAGCTCGAGCGCGCGCCCGCCCTGCTGCCGGCGCGCGCTCTCTTCTTCCACGGCTGGGCGGACGTCACGGGCGTGCAGCTCGATCTCGTCGAGGCGCTCGTGCGCGCGCTCGGCGGGCGCGTGGTGCTCGATCATCCGCCAGATCCGGCCGAGCCCGCCGACGAGGGCCCGGGCGAACGCTGGACCGAGCGCCTGCGCCTGCGGCTCGGCGGGTCCGCGGAGCGGCTGCCGGCGGCCGGCCTGGCGCCCGCGCTCGACGGCATCGAGGCGCCGGGGACGCACGCCGAGACGCGCGCCGTCGCGCTACGCATCCGGGCGCTGCTCGACCGCGGCGTCGCGCCGGAGTCGATCGGCATCGTGCTGCGCGAGCCCGCGCCGTATCGCCACGCGCTGCACGCGCAGCTCGGCCGGCTCGCGATCCCGTTCTCGGGGAACGCGGGCTCGCTCGGGCCGGCCGGGCGCCGCGGCGCGGCGCTGCTCGAGCTGCTGGAGCGGAGGGAGGGCTGCCCGCCCGACCGCTGGCTCGACGCGCAGCGGCGCACGGGTCGCGACCGCACCGCCGACCTGCGCCTCGCCTTCCACGGCATCGGCGTCGGCCGGCTGCGCGACGTCGCGGCGCTCGACCTCGCGGCGCTGCTCGACGACGCCGACCGCTACGCGCTGCCGGTGCGGCGGGGCATCCGCGCCGCCCCGAGCGCGGAGAGCGCGGAGGGCGCGGGTGACGCGGGAGGCGAGGCGGAGGCCGAGGCGCCCGAGCGCGACCCGAGCGCGAGCGCCCACCTGCCGCGCCGCACCGTCACGCGCGCTGCGCTCGAACAGGCGCGCGCCACGGTCGCCAAGGGGCTCGAGCGCATCGCAGCGCTGCGCGCCGCGCCAGTTCTCGGCGAGCAGCTCGCGGCGCTGCGCGGGCTGCTGCACGAGCTCGGCTGGCGCCCGACCGAGGAGGACGCCGCGGCCGGCGAGGTGTACGGCGCGCTCGCGGAGCTCGAGGCCGAGCTCGGCGGCGAGACCGAGCTCTCCCCCGACGAGCTCTCCGTGCTGCTGCGGCGTGCGTTCGCCGAGCTCGGCCGCGAGCCGCTCGGCGGCGTGGGGGCCGGCGTCGCGTTGCTCTCGGCGGTCGAGTCGCGCGGCCGCAGCTTCGCCCACGTGTTCGTGATGGGCATGAACCGCGACGTCTTCCCCCGCCTCGTGCGCGAAGATCCGCTGCTCCCCGACTCGCTGCGCCGCGCGCTCGAGGTCGTGCTGGTGGACGTGCCGGTGAAGCAGCGCGCGGAGGACGAGGAGCGCTACCTGTTCGCCGCGCTCTGCGCGTCGGCGCCGGCGGTCACGCTGTCGTGGCTCGCGACCAGCGACGACGGCAAGGAGCGGCCCCCTTCGCCGCTGGTCGAGGCGCTGCGCGGGCGCATCTCCGTCGCGCTCGCGCCCCCCGTGCTCGAGGCGCCGGGGCTGCTCCCGGCCTTCGAGCACGCGCTGCGCGCGGGCGTCGCCGGCCAGCGGCGCGGCGCCGAGTCTGCGCTCGCGCTGGCGCTCGGCTCGCCGCCGCTCGCCGCCGCGCGTCTCGACGCGGCGGCGCAGCTCGACGTCGGGGGCTGGCCCGATCGGCTCGGCCCGTTCTTCGGCTTCGTCGGCGCGGTGGGCGCGGACGACCCGCGCGCGGGCCAGCTCGCGATCACGCGGCTCGAGGGCATGGCGTACTGCGCCTGGCGCACCTTCCTCGAGCGCGTGCTGCGCCTCGAGCCGCCGCCCGACGCGCTCGCCGAGCTGCCGGACGCGACGCCGCTGCTCGTCGGCAACGTGGTGCACGCCGTGCTCGAGGAGCTCGTGCGCTCGGCCGGCGGCGCGGTGCACGTCTCGGTCGCGGAGGCGCACGCGCGCGGGCCGGTGCGCGTGCCCTGGCCCGCGCCGGAGCGCCTCCAGGCGCTCGCGCACACCGCCGCAGCCCGCGCCGCGCGCGACGAGGGCATCGTGCTGCCCGGCTTCGCGACGTTGCTCGTGCGCCGCGCGCTGCCGCTGCTCGAGCGCATCCGCGTGCTCGAATGGGCGGACGGCGGGCCGGCGGTGCTCGGCGCCGAGGTGCTGGGCGCGATCGAGGTCGTGCGCGCGGATGGCAGCGTGCGCACCACCGGCTTCCGCGCGGACCGCGCCGATCTCGTGGACGGTGGCGTGGCGCTGATCGACTACAAGACCGGCCGGCCGGTCTCCGACGCGAAGCGAGCGAGCACGCGGAGCGAGCACTTGCTCGCCGACGTCGCACGGGGCCGCCGCCTGCAGGGGCCGGCGTACGCGCGCGGCGGGGAGCACGTGCGCGAGGGCCGCTACCTGTTCGCGAAGACGGAGCCCGAAGACCCGAACGCGAGCGTCGTGATCGCACGCGACGACGACGCCGTGCGCGAACGCTTCGACGCGGCGGCGCGCGAGCTGCTCGCCGCGTACGAGCTGGGTGCCTTTCCGCCGATCCTGATCGGGAAGAACCGCGCGGGTGTGGCCCGCGCCTGCGCCTCCTGCGACGTGGCCGAGGCGTGCCTCCAGGGCGAGACGGGCAGCCGCCGCCATCTCGCGGCGTGGCTGGCGCGTCACGACGCCGCGCCCGAGCGGCTACCCGCGGCGGCGGCGCGCGCCGCGCACGCGCTGCTCGTGCGCACGGAGGACGCATGAGCGCCGCCGCCGACGACGCCGCGGCGCGCCGCCGCGCGCAGACGGACTTCGACGCGCCGCTCCTGCTCGAGGCGGGCGCCGGCACCGGCAAGACCGCCGTGCTCGTGGCGCGCCTCGTGGCGTGGTGCCTCGGTCCCGGCTGGGAGCGCGCGCGGCGCGAGAGCGACGGGCGAGCCCGCGAGCATGCAGCGCGGGTGCTCCGCGGCGTCGTCGCCATCACGTTCACCGATGCCGCCACCGCGGAGCTGGCGCGGCGCGTGGCCGAGGCCTTCGCCGACGTCCAGCGCGGCGCCCTGCCGGTCGGCGTGCTCGAAGACGCGCTCCCGCCGGCGGGCGTGCGCGAGCCGCGCGCGGCCGCCTTCCGGCTCGCGCTCGACCAGCTCCGCGTCCACACCATCCACGCTTTCTGCCTGCGCCTCTTGCTCGCGCACCCGCTCGAGGCGGGCGTCCACCCGCGCCTCGCGGTGGACGCCGACGGGCAGGCGGTCGCGGCCCTGGTACGCGAGGCGCTCGAGGAGAAGCTGCCGGTGGCCTTCGGCGCGGAGCTGGACGCGCGCTGGATGCACCTCGCCGACCAGGGCATCGGGCCGCGCGAGCTCGAGGCGGCGCTCGCCGCGCTGCTCGGCGAGGGCGTCGCGCCCGCGGACCTCGCGGACGAGACGCGCGCCGCGGGGCGGGCCGCGGCGTTCGTGGAGCTGCTGAGCGACGCGCTCGCGCGCTTCACGGCGCTCGAGCGCGGGCGCCTCGAGGGGCTCGCGCGGCCCACGCAGGCCTCCGCGACAGCGCGTACGCTGCGCGAGGCCGCGGGCGTGGTGCGCGGGGCCGCCGATCTGATCGCGCTGCGCGAGACGCTCGCCGCGCTGCCCGACTGGGAGGACGTCTGCAAGTGCCTGCCGCGCTTCGTGCGGAAGGAGTTCGGCGCGGCCGGAGGCGCGGCGTTGGGCGGCGACGTCGCCGCCCTCGCCGAGTGCGCTGCGGCGCTGCGCCCGCTGCTCCTCCATCTCGAGCAACTCGACCTCGAGACCTTCGCCGCCGCGCGCAGCGTCCTCCACGAGCTGGCGGAGCGCGTGCACGCCCGACTCCGCGAGCGCGGCCTCGCCACGTTCGGCGCGCTGCTCCGCGGCGCGCGCGACCTGCTGCGGGACCCCGACGTGCGGGGCCGCGTGCGCGGCGAGCTCCAGCAGCTCCTCGTCGACGAGTTCCAGGACACGGACGCGCTGCAGTGCGAGATCCTGCGCGCGCTGGCCCTCGACGAGCCGGAGCAACCGCACCCGGTGCTGTTCCTGGTCGGCGATCCCAAGCAGTCGATCTACGGCTGGCGCAACGCCGACCTCCGCGCCTACGCGCAGCTCCGCGACCCGCTCGAACGGGACGGGCGCGTGGCGCTGCTGGTGGTGAACTTCCGCTCCGTGCCGGCCATCCTCGACGAGGTCGAACGGCTGGTCGCGCCCGTGATGGAGCCGCTGCACGGGCTCCAGCCCGCCTTCGAGCGGCTCGTTCCGAGCGAGGCGACGCGCGAGCTCGCCGGCTTCACGGCGGGTGACCGCACGGCGGTCGAGCACTGGCTGCCGGCGCGGCGCGATGCTGCGACGGGCGAGCTCGACGACGGCGGCGGGCGCGACGCGCTCGCGGAGCGCGAGGCGCGCGCGGTCGCGAGCGACCTCGTGGAGCTGCGCGAGCGCGGCGTCTCGCTCGATCGGGTCGCGATCCTGCTGCGCGTCACGGCCGGCTTCGAGCCCGTGCTCGAGGCGCTGCGCGAGGCCGGCATCCCCTACGTGGTCGAGCGCGAGACGGACTTCTACCAGCGCCGCGAGATCGTCGACGCGGTGGCGCTCGTGCGCTGCGTGCTCGACCCGCAC
>Ga0187892_10001457_pt1 | contig 53897 bp, 38 predicted proteins | sample MA1701073metaG_FD_139345 | JGI IMG/M metagenome (GOLD analysis project Ga0187892, IMG submission 139345) | Bio-ooze microbial communities from a basaltic lava cave in the Kipuka Kanohina Cave System on the Island of Hawaii, USA - MA170107-3 metaG ...
AGCAAACTGAGTTGGCAAGCAACACACACGCCCTCCCGCTGGTCGGGCTAATGATCCTGATAGCGGGACAACCCAATTCACGTTTTCTGCTTGACATCCCAGGACCTTCTCATGGAAGCCACGGAAAATGCGCTGTTTGCGTTCATCGCGGGCTGCTGTTGGAGGTATTCCTCTACGACTGACCACGATTGATGCGAAGAGACGCATCAATCGTGGCGACCACTACCACATAATCCTTTCTCAGAGGATTGCTTATGCGACTCACAACCATTGCGAGACCAGGCAGCGATGAATACGATCCTTACTTCGACACCTATATCAGCAAAGTGCCTGAACAGGATCTTCATGAACTCCTGGCATCGCAAATTGAAGGGACGTGCGCCATGCTGGGCAAGGTCCCTGAATCTGAAGCGGATTGTGCCTACGCGCCTGGAAAGTGGACGATCAAGGAAGTAGCCGGACACATCGTGGACACGGAGCGCATCATGGCTTACCGATTGTTGCGAGTGGCTCGGGGTGACACCACGCCTCTACCGGGTTTCGAGCAGGACGATTATATCCGCGATGGAAACTTCCAGGAACGAACACTGGCAAGCCTCATCAAGGAATTTCGTCTGGTACGCACGTCAACATGTGCCCTGCTGCAAGGATTGAACGGAGCTGCGCTGGCGCGACGGGGGTCGGCTAACGGGAAAACTGTCAGCGCCCGTGCCCTGGCTTACATCATCGCCGGCCACGAACGGCATCACGTCGGCATCCTGCAACAGCGGTACGGGCTTTCGGCTTGATGATGATCTGCTAGGGCTGTGGTGGCTAGTGTCCGTATTCGGTTTAGTGTCGCGGACGCGCGGCAGCGCGTCCCTACCATGGAAGTTTTTTCGCACCGTTGCCAGGGTAATCCTCACCTGTCGCTCGGCGGGATGAAAGGGTCGATGTTCTTCCGTGCAGCCAACTGGATGATGACCGCGGCGTTCCTGTTTTCGGTCGCGGTTCAATACAACGATCCCGATCCGGTTCGCTGGATGTTGATCTATGGCCTGGCGGCTGTGGCTTGCGTCCTAATGTTGCTGCGCCGGCTGCGCTGGTACTTGCCGGCAGCGGTGGGTGCGGCGGCCCTGGGCTGGGCAGCCTCGCTGGTGCCGGATGTCATCGGCAAGACCACACTCGGCGAGATGTTTCAATCGTTCCGTATGATCAACACCGTGGTGGAAGAGGCCCGCGAAATGGGTGGCCTACTCATTGTGGCGGGCTGGATGGCAGTGCTGGTGGCTGTCTCGAAAAAAGCTGGGAGAAAAACCGAATAGCCGACCTCTGTCCGAATGACCCTCGGAGCGCGGGCGTCCCGCCTGCTCCCAACGTGAACGCAACTCGGAAGTCTCCGCTTTCAAACCCGTTGAAATCCCAACCCCGCATGAAAACGCTCCAAGTGATTTGCTCGCGGGTTCTTGCCTCACAGAGATCAACGCTGGCAGCAGCACTGCTGCTATGTCTCTCCTTTCAGGCACCAGCGTTGTCGCTGGGTGCTCGGGAGAATTCTCTGCCCGTCAGGAGCAAGGAGGAATGGGCAGCTCGCCGTCTTGAGATTGCACGAAACCTCCAGAGTGTCATGGGAGACCTTCCTGAGAAGAGCTCGGCGCCGCTCGATCTGCGAGTCCTGGAGGAAGAAAGGGTTGGCAGAATCAAAAGACAGAAGGTTACGTTTGTCACTGAGGTGATTGCGGGAGAGCCTGATCGCGTCTCCGCGTTTCTGCTTGTTCCCGACGGCTCACGACGCGCTGGGAAAAAGACTGCGGGAGTCCTCTGTCTGCACCAGACGACCAAGATCGGAAAAGGAGAACCTGCAGGACTCGGAGGCAAAGCGGACCTTCGCTACGCTCTGGAACTGGCCCAAAAGGGATTCGTCACGCTCGCGCCGGACTATCCCAACTTTGGCGGCTACGAATTTGATCCTTATTCGAACGGCTATGCGAGCGCAACGATGAAAGGAATCGTCAACCACCGAAGAGCTATTGACCTGCTCCAGTCGCTACCAGAGGTGGACCCGGATCGAGTTGGGGTGATCGGACATTCACTGGGCGGACACAATGCGCTCTTCCTGGCTGCGTTCGACGATCGAGTCAAGGCCATCGTCACGAGCTGTGGTTTCACGTCGTTTGCAAAGTACATGAAGGGAGATCTCACCGGATGGAGCCACAAAGGGTACATGCCTCGCATCGCAGACCGATACGGGAAGGATTCGCGGCAGATGCCTTTCGAGTTCAGTGACATCCTGCTGAGTCTGGCTCCCAGAGGTGTTTTCATTAATGCTCCTTTGCGAGACGATAACTTCGAGGTTTCCGGTATCAAGGATTGTGTGGAAGCCGCGCTTCCGGTCTACGACAAGGTCTTTCGGGCCAAGAAGAAGCTGAAAGCCGTTTATCCAAATTCGGCGCATGAATTTCCAGCGGCGGTCAGGCAGGCGAGTTATCGGTTCTTGGATCGCTGGCTTAGCCATGAGTAGCAGAAGGCTCGTGCAACGCACAGCCAGGGCTGCAATAGGATTTGGGAGAGTTCTGGCGAGATCCGAACCCGTCAGGATGGGAGGATTCTCTGTCTTAGCTGAGAGAATCCAAAAAGAAAAGGCTGGCGCGAACGCCAGCCTTTCAAACGAACAAGCCTTGAATAAACCTAGAGGTTGATCCTAGCTACAATTTGCCCTGAGCGGGGCCCGCTGCCAATGGCCCGCGTCGCACATGAGGCTTCATTTTTTGTGCCGCGCGAAAAAACGGCCGGCTCCCGGAATCCCAAAAGCCGGCCGAAGGAATGAATGGCTTATCGTGAATCAGAACTCCAGCCGCCCCCCCAGGGTAATTATGCGCGCGCCTACCTGTGGACCCGTCGGCCGCCCGAAGTTCGGGTTTCCAATCGCACCAACGATGCCGCCAAAATTCGTGCGGTTAAACACATTGAACGCATCGGCGCGAATGATTAGATCCAGACTCCGATCGCTATTAACCGGAAACTTGAAGCGCTTTTGGATCGACAATCTCTCGTCGAATACCGGCGGGTTGCGGAAATCGTCGAAGTAGTGCGCCGCATTGCCAAGCTCGAACTGTCCCGGTGTAGTGAATGCGGCTGCGTTAAACCACCTCGTGCTGGGATTGTTCGGGTCCAGGGTTGTGCGATCGATGCCTGTTCGAAGGTCCCCCGTGCCGAGGTTTGCCTTCTTAAACTGCGTGAACAGTACGCCCGTACCCAGCGTGTTCGCCGGGGCCTGCACGAGAATCAGACCGCCCGAACGATACTGTAGGATCGTGCTGACCGTCCAATCGCTCAGCAGCAGATTCGCCGCGAAGTTGTCCGTGTTCATAAACTTTTGCCCCTTCCCGAACGGCAAAACATAGGAGCTGAGGAAATTGAACACGTGCGCCAGATCGAATGGCAGGAAACTCTTGTCCTCGTCGTAGTTGTAGTTGTCCTGCGCGGCGATGTTATGGCCCGAGGTCGCGAAGTTCTGGGAGAAAATCTGCCGGTAGTGGGCCAGTCCCAGCGATTTCGACCAGGTGTAGGCCCCCATCAATTGCAAATCCCCAAAGCGCCGCTCGACCTTCGCCTGCAAAGAGTCATACCAGGTCCGGCCAATGCCCGCGTTGCGCTCGGAAACATCCAGGTACTGCGGGAACGGTCGCAAGGCCTGAGCCAGCGTCTGGTTGTTCGGGAAGCTCGCGTATGGCTTGGTGAAACCGGCTGCCACCACGAGAGGGTCGTCAATCCGGCGCTGCAGCAGGGAACCTAATGACAGCCGGCTCACGGGGAGCTGGTTGAGAAGCACTGTCGAGTTCAGCCCGCGTCCGCGGTTACCCACATAGGCGATATCGAACAGGAACTTCGATACCTCGTGCTGAATATTGATGCTCCAGCTCTGGATGCGCGGTGCGCGGCCGAACTTCTCGGAGAACACATCCACGTTGTTGAAGTTGCCTACCGCGGGGTCGATCAGCGGCGGCGGGCGGAACCCCGGGGGCGCGGCGATACCAGTGTCCCAGTTTAGGGCGCCGTTCACGCCATCCGAGCTGAGGGTGATGGGATTCGCAAAACCGATACGGCACCCGCAACCGCCATTGCCGAGCGTCTGATAGAAGATCCCATATCCGCCGCGAAGCACCGTCTTGTCCGCAATCCTGTAGCCGAAACCAAGTCGCGGGCCGAAGTTGGAGTAATCCGTGGGGTAGGGACGCTTTTCGCCGGTCCGGCCGGGGCCCTCTCCGAAGAAAACCATGGCCCCGGGAAGGCCGCCCGCGCCCGGGTTCGGGACTTGCCGATCCATCCCTGAATAGTCCCCGTTCAGGTCATGCCAGTTGACCGGGAGGTCGTACCGCAAACCCAGGGTGAGCGTCAGGCGCGAATTGACTTTCCAATTGTCGCTGAAGTATCCGGCATGGTACCCGTAGCGTATATTTCCAATCAATACCGGCGTTGCGACACGATCGGCTAAGTCCGGCTGTCCCAATAGCAGGCTTGCAAAGGCATGGCCCGTCCCGGAGAGATTTGTCGGCAATGCCGTCTGCGCGCGGGCAAATGTATAGCGGCCGTTGGTTCCGGCAAGGTCGATGGGATTGGAGGTTGTGTGCAAGCGCCGGAAATCCCAGCCCATTTTGAACTCGTGCGCGCGACGGATCCAGCTCAGTTGCTGGGTAGCGTGATAGGTGATGTTGATCTGGCTGCCATTTGCAACTTTCCCATCCTGGACACCCCACGGAGTCAGGGCGTCGGCGCCGCTGAATATGACGCGCGGCATGGCGTCGGAGTCCCCCGTGATTCCGGGAAAGCCGAACTTCGATGCAGCCCCCTTTTGGTAGGGGTTATCCCAGACCTGCCGGGTGCGAGAGTACCCGAATGTCGTGTGGAGGAGAAGAGTTGGACTGACCACAAAGTCATAGTTCCATCGCCAGTTATCGGGACGCTGGTAAGTCTCGAGCCCCTGCCCTAACGGCCCGGGAAATGCCGCCAAAACGCCGCTCAACTCATTCTCTTTCGTCACGGTGAATGCGAGCCTGTGGGCCGGAGTGAACGCATGGTCGATTTTCAAATTCCAAATGTATTTGTCAAATTCCGTCACGTTCACGTTGTCGTAGTTCCCGGTCAAGGTCGGCCGTGTCGGATTCGGAATGGCCGCGATCAGGCTCCTCGCGATCTGGCTGAATCGGCTTTGCGGAATGATGTTGTTCGGGAAAGGTGTCCGTACGTTTCCTGACGTGGTCGCCGGATCGTAGATGATCTGAGAAGCAGGAAGCTCGCTGAAATCGCCCTGTTTCATGCGGGCCGTCGGCACCGTACCGAGGACCGGGGCCGAACTGATCGGCCGCTTATCTTTCGAATATGTAAAAAAGTAGAACGTCTTGTTGCGGCCATCGTAGACCTTCGGGATCCAGACAGGCCCTCCCAGCGCCCCGCCGTATTCGTTGAAGCGGTCCTTCGGCCGGACCCGCCCTGCGGCGTTGTTAGCCCAGGCATTCGCATTCCAAATATCGCGCCGCGCGTTGAGGAACGCTGTGCCGTGAAACTGGTTGGTGCCTGACTTCGTGACGTAGAGCTCGACACCTCCGCCGAAACGGCCGTATTCAGCGTCGAAGGTTGAGGTCAGCAATTTGAACTCGCCGAACATTTCCGCGGCGGGGAAATTGAATGAAACTCCACCGGATTCCGGAATGGTCGCGGAGGCGCCGTCGATCAGGACCTCTTGGGCCCGTCCGCCCGAGCCGGAAACGGACAACTCAGTCGAGGGATTCGCACCCGGCATATAGTTGACGAAGGCCCTGGGATTGCGAATACCGCCCGAAAAGAACGGCAGCGTGTTCATAAACTGTGCCGAAACGCTTTGGCCCCGCTGGCTGGACGTTGTCTCAAGCAGCGGAACCTCTGCGGTGACGTCGACAGTTTCCTGCATATTGCCGATCTCGAGTGCCACGTCTAATTCCTGACGGGTCGCGATACGGATCTCGACGTTGACGCGGTTCAGCTTTTTGAATCCCGTTATCTCAACCGAGACCTCGTATATCCCAACCTGGAGACTGGGAATGACGTACAGTCCTGCCTCCGACGTGATTGTTTCCGACTTGACCCCGCTTGCTGTGTTCGTTGCCACCACCCGCGCGCCAGGCACCGCGGCCCCGGTCTGATCCTTGACGGTTCCTGAGAGGGAACCCGTGCTAATTTGCGCCCAGCCAACAGATACCGTCAGCATCAGGATGACTAGCAGACACACTGCACTGTGTGTAGCTTTCTTCATTAGACTCACCTCGTAGTGATGGTTGAACTGCTGCGTTTTCGTGTTTGAAACACTCTGGATGGTGTTGGCTCAAGGCCTGAGAAGTGCGTTCACCGCAGACACACTGCCCGTGATTCTTGTTCAATTGCAAGAATAGCTCCAACTCGAGGCATTCTCTCGATGCCGTCGCTAACCTCTTTGTGATTAACTGAATATAGGTTTAGACGAAGCTGGCGGAAGGCCTAGGACTTTCCCTGATATCTGAGAATTTGTGTCGATCGTTCCGGAAATTCGTAGAGATTGGGGGCAGTACAGACAGGCGAACAAAATTTAGGAGCTGCTCTCCAAACGCCAATCCCCTAGCAGCTGGTCGCCGCGGAGGACAAGCGGACTCCACATTCTATCCATTTTCAACGAACTACCTTAATGGCCCCCGCGGTCCCCATCCCCACAAATCCTGGAACCCACAGGGTTGAACATTAAGTTGTGCGGATTGGCGGAGGCGGCGTTCCTAGTTCTTCACTGTCACCTCGTCCTCCCAAAAACGCCACTTGGGGAGGCTTACTCGAGGGGATGCTCCGTCAAGCTGCAGCGGGAACGTCGTGGCCTCCGCCTCAATCAGTGGCTGACCCAGATACGATAGTTTAGTAAACCCTGCGGCTGGGTAGCTGACACGCCCTCCGGTTTGACGGGTGAAAACATAGGAAGCATCCGTTTCCAAATCGCCACAACGCACTCTGCCCAGATCGTAAACATATCGCGGGCGAATGTTCTCACGAGCCAGATCCATTTCAAGATCAAGCTTCACCAGTACGACGGATTTGGTGTTGCCTTCCCGGAATTCGATCCCCACAGCCTGAGGAAAGCGATCGGCTTTCAGGAAGCTAAACTGTTCCGCGGTCTTGGCAGAGTTCTCGCCCTCACGTTGCGGCACAAGGAGTGTGACGAAAAACTCCAAGGCTCCCGCTGCATAGTGGCTCGATACGGTCTGATATAGCGCCGTCTCGTCCTGGTAGTGACGTTTCTCGGAATAGCTTCCAATCTCCTTAGCCTCATTTTCGGGGAAGACGACCAGCAGTGACCGCTCGGTGCCGAGCGTCTCGCTGCCGATCGCGTCAATCGCAGTTCTGAAGAACTGCTTGCCCTGCTGAATGATCCTCCGAGTGTGCCAGAGATTGGAAAAGGTAAAGTAGCCGGGAGTTCGAACCCGAATGCCATCGACCACGATGAAGAAATCGCGAGCCTTGACATACGTGACGATGCGGTCCCACTCATAGCCCAGTTCCGCATCCACCAAGCGGGTCCGGCTGACGTCGACGTCTTTGAAGTTCAGAAAATCGATCTTGTGCGTCTGCACTTTTCGATAGGCGCCCGAGTTTCGAATGAACTCGAACAGATCCTGGCCTGCCGCGCGCTTGTTCTTGCGCGCCACGACACGATTGTGAAAGTAGTCCGCACGGTAGGCGCCCCATTTTCCGCTCGGCAGATCGTCGCGGTAGCCACCGTCGTGCAACAGCACGGATCCGCCACTCATCAACAGGCAGATGCTGTTCTCGTCCGCGTGGCCGTGGTGCATCTTTTCCTCCTCCACGGAAAGTGTCTGCCGCAGGTAGTCGCGCTGCAAGAGGCCGCCGTCGCCTTCATCGCGGTAGTTAAGCATCAGGAAGGTACTGGTGGGGTCCCAGCCGTTGCGAAATACGATCTTCTTGCCAATGACGTCTTCCAACACTTCGCGGCTCAGGCTCGTGGGAACCTTCGGAACGATGGAGTCGTCGGCCCATCGGTACGCATCGGTGAGTGCCGAGCCGAAGCCGGTGCCGCCGTAGAAAATCGGTTGCCCATTCAACTCTGAAGGCTGACCTGCCTTTTGCCTGGCAGCTTGCAAGCGCTGGCGCGTTCGCACCAGCATCTCGCCAGCCACGTGTTTGTATTGGGGGTTGCGGTAGGCGGTGGCCGCTTTCTCAAAGACTGGGATGAAGCGGTCCCAGCCGGAGTTCCAATGGGCATCTCCGAAATCGGCGACATTTCCGTGAGGAGCGAGCAGATTTAGAAAGTATTCCATGTAGTAGCGAATGATCGGCGAATCAAGGAACTCCGTCCGACCGCTGATCTCGGCGTAGGAAAAGACCGACGCCAGCCAGATGGGCTGATAGTGCGAGGCATCCTCGATCTCCCACTGCTTCAGGCTGTCGCTTGCCAGCGTCTCAGCCAGTTGCTTCCACCTTTCGACGTTTGTATGACGCGGTAATGCCAGAGCTCCGTAATACAGAGCTTCGGACCGCAGCATGGCGCGATTCATTGCGCCCCATTCGGGGAAGGTGAAAACATAGTCCAGACTGTTCGCCAGATCGCGTTCGATCGTTTCGCGAGAACCGGCGTCCAGCGCGCGGCTGTCACGGATTCGCAGATAGGCGCGCGAGTAGGCGGGCATGAAAAAGAAGTTCGAAAGTGCCGGCATACCGTTACGATATTCTGCGCGGGTCTTCCAGTAGTCCTTCGGGTACGCATCGCGGAGACTACCGTACTCGGCGAGGATCTGCCGAGCCTTGTCAGCATAGGTATTGTCATGCGTGTGCTGGTAAAGAAATCCCAGGATGTCGGCCAGATAGATCGGTTGCGCTGGCGAGTCGTAGCCCCAGAGTGGACTGGGTTTGACGTTCTTCTTCCAGTTCGCGATCACGCCGGGATATTCCTGCCAACCCAGCTCGGCGGCTTGCTGGATGTAGGTGAGGTAGTCCTTCTTGAGCGTTTGTGAGTAGGACGTTACAGAGAGAAACAGCCACAGGCATGCGAGTCCTACCATTCGCTGAATCAAACGCATCGGACCTCCATGAGAAACGACAAGCAGAGCCGCAGATTAACGCAGATGACCACGGTTGAGAAGTAGGCTTTCAGAAAGCGAAAGAACGTCGCCGGCGTCCGACGTGACAATCATCGAGTGTGTTCCGAGAGGGAGCAAGGAGCTTGAATGTGCTCCACATTCCCCATTTGGTCTGGAGGTCTGGAGCCGGTTTGCCACCTCCCCTGCTTCCCACTTTCAGATCCAGTTGTGCTAGATTCTCAACCTCGAAAATCCTTGGAGGCTTGTCGATGACCACTGCGGGACAGACCGCGATGACTGCAGCAACGCCAGGCAGAGTTTTCCTGATTGATGGCATGTCGCACATCTTTCGGGCCCACTACGCAATTCGCGGACTCACCAACAGCCAGGGCGTTCCAACCAACGCGGTCTATGGGTTTGCCACCATGCTCCGCAAGCTCATCCGCCAGTATCAGCCGCAGTATCTGGCAGTGGTGTTCGATGGCAGTAAGCCGACATTTCGGCACGAGACCTATCAAGAGTACAAGGCCAATCGAACGGCGATGCCGGAGGATCTCGCGGTGCAGTTTCCTTACATCCGCCGTCTCTGCGAAGCGTTGCGGGTGCCTATTCTGGAGATGGAACGCTACGAAGCCGACGATATCATCGGAACCTTTGCGTGCCAGGCGGGCAAACAGAATCTGGAAGCAGTCATCGTGTCGAACGACAAGGACATGTTTCAACTGGTCTGCGGGAATGTGCAAGTGCTGCATCAGGCTAAAGAGGATGTCTTGTTCGATGCTGCCAAGGTCGAGTCGTTCTTTGGAGTGCCTCCGCAGCAGGTGATCGATGTGCTGGGACTGATGGGCGACTCCGTGGACAACGTGCCAGGCGCTCCGGGTATTGGCGAAAAAGGAGCGCGCGATCTTATCAAGCGCTTTGGGTCGCTGGATAAGCTTCTGGCCAGCGCTTGTGAAGTGGAACGAAAGGCCTACCGGGAGTCTCTGCAGAATCATCGCGAGCAAATCCTGCAAAGCAAGGAACTGGTGACCATCGACACCAAAGTTCCCATCGAGGTTGACTGGAATGCCTTGCGAGTGCAGCGGCCAGACCTCGAGAAGATGAGAGTCCTGCTCACTGAATTGGGATTCCAATCGTTGCTGAAGGAGTTTGAATCGGAAGTGCCAAAGGAGAAGACGACGCTGGCCTTCACGGCCATTGAATCTCCGCAGCAACTTCAAGAAGCCCTGCAGAAGCTGGAAGCCGAGGAGCACATTTTCTGCTATTTCGATTTCGATGAAGACGCTTCCACGCAAGCCAGAATTCGTAGCATGGCTGTAGCCGGCGCCAACAGCGGTTGGGTTGCGCAGCTGCAAAATGGGAGCGCCATAGGGCTCGTCGCTTTTCGCGAACTGCTGGAACGCCCCAAGCCCGCGAAAGTAGTGCACAACACAAAAGCCGCTCGGGTGGCACTTGCTCAAGCCGGAGTCACGTTGCGCGGCGCCGATTGGGACACCATGCTCATGTCGTACCTCGTGCAGCCAAATCGCAGCAACCACCAGTTTGCGGAAATTGCCTTCGCACAACTCGAGAAGGCGCCCGGCCCGGAACCTGACGAACGTTGCGCGCTGGTGCGCGAACTCTTTCAAGCCTTGTATCTCAAGCTTCAAGAGATGCAATTGCAGCCGGTGTATCGGGACATCGAGCTTCCGTTGGCTGAAGTGCTGGCCGAGATGGAGACTAACGGTATCCGCATCGATCCTGCTCTTCTCCTGAATATGTCAGGAGACTTTGAGAAGCAGATCGAGTCACTGTCGCAACGTGCCTTCGAGTTGGCCGGTTTGGAGTTCAATATCAATTCACCGAAGCAGCTCGGTGAGATCCTTTTTGAGAAACTGAATTTGCCGGCTCCGAAAAAACTCAAGAAATCCGGCCAATACTCAACTTCGGTTGAGGTCCTGGAGCAATTGGCTTTGCAGTACGAACTGCCGCGAGTGATGCTTGAATATCGCCAGATTGCCAAGTTGAAGACCGGCTATGTTGACGCTTTGCCGAGATTGATCAATCCCAAGACCGGGCGGGTGCACACTTCCTTCAATCAGACCGTCGCCGCGACGGGCCGCCTTTCCAGCAGCAATCCCAACCTGCAGAACATCCCCATCCGCAGCGAACTGGGCACAAAGATTCGGTCGGCATTCATCCCCAGCGAAGGCTGCGTGCTGCTGGCTGCCGATTACTCTCAAATCGAATTGCGGGTGTTGGCGCATCTCTCTGAAGATCCGGTCCTGCTGGATGCCTTCCGCAAAGGAGAGGACATCCATACCCGCACTGCAGCGGAAGTTTTCGGCATGCATCCGGGGATGCAGACCAGTGAAGTTCGGCGGCGGGCCAAGGCCATCAACTTCGGGATCGTGTATGGGCAGACACCCTTCGGTCTGGCGAAGGAGCTGGAGATTTCGCAAAAGGAAGCGCAGGAATTTATTCGCTGCTATTTCGAACGCTACCAGGGTGTGAAACAGTTCATCAATGCAACCATCGCCGAAACCCGTAAGACCCAGGAGACCCGCACGATGTTTGGGCGCTTGCGGCAGATTCCAGAAATCAGCAGCCGCAACCCGGCTCTGCGAAATTTTGCGGAGCGCACAGCCGTAAACTCTCCGATTCAGGGCACTGCAGCGGACCTCATCAAGCTTGCAATGATCCGCATTCATGCGAGACTGGCGCGGGAAGGCTTCAAAACGAAGATGCTGCTCCAGGTTCACGACGAACTGGTTTTCGAGGTGCCGAATAGCGAAGTGGGGACTGTTCAGGGTCTGGTCCAATCCGAGATGGAAAAGGTGATTGAACTACGGGTGCCGCTGGTGGTTGCCATCGGAACAGGAAAGAACTGGATGGAAACTTAGAGGCAGTGGCTAGTGGCGAGTGAAGCGTTGTAGTGCGTTCTTCACCCTTGCCTTTCAATCCGGCCACCAGGGCAGACTCTGAGCACTCTGAAACCAATTAATCGCCACCACCAACCACTTATCACTGACTTATGGACCGTGATTCTGCTTTTGAGTTGCTGCAGCAACACACCAAGAGCGACAGCCTCATCAAACACATGCTCGCTGTTGAGGCTTGCATGCGGGCTTATGCCGTCAAGTTTGGAGAAGACGAGGCAAAGTGGGGAGTTGTTGGCCTGCTCCACGATTTCGATTACGAGATGTATCCCGATCTGCCGGATCATCCCGAGAAGGGCGCTGTGATTCTGAAAGCCCTCGGTTATCCAGACGACGTGATCTATGCGATCAGGTCTCATGCCGATTGCACCGGATGCCCCAGGAACAATCCGATGGACAAGACGCTGTTCGCCTGCGATGAGCTCGCCGGATTTATTACAGCCGTCACGCTAGTGCGCCCCGACAAGAAGATTCACGGGTTGGAGCCGCGCTCCGTTCGGAAGAAGATGAAGGACAAAGCGTTCGCGCGATCCGTGAACCGCGACGACATTGTCCGTGGTGCAGAGGAACTCGGTGTTGAGCTGGACGAACACATTGCGTTCTGCATTCGGGCAATGGAAGCCGAGGCCGACAAGCTGGGGCTTTAGAGAGATCCCAACCCATGATTGAGAAGGTGCTCACGATTGCTTCCCTGGACGAGGATATCTCTGTGCAGGATCTTGTTTACTGGTGGGTCGACCTTCTGAAGATGAGGATGGCGGCTGTTCAACTGTTGAGGGAGCGCGTGTTCGATCTTCCAGCGTATCCAAAAGGGTTCTCGAGATGGCAGCAGATGGTTCCTTATGCAACAGCACTCGGACATAGACAATTCTTGAGGGATTGACGATTGGAAGAACCAATGAAGCAACGGCCAATCTCTCAATGGCATAATTTCTTGAGGTACCTTGGGCAAGAGTGAAACACATGACCTCAACGGCCCCGAAAAAAATCTCCGAAAGGTGGGTCAGCTATTGGCCAAGTTCAGAGCAACCTCGTGAGAGGCTCATGTCTGAGGGAGCCGCGAAGCTAAGCGAAGCCGAGCTGCTCGCAATTTTCCTGCGCGTCGGTGTTCAGGGAATGAGCGTGGTGGATCTCTCCCGCAAGCTCCTGAAAGACTTCAACGGACTCCGAGGCTTGTTCAAGGCCAGCGACGAGCAGTTGCGTCAGGTCAAAGGAATGGGAACTGCCAAGATTGCCACGTTACGCGCGATCCGAGAGATCAGCGAGCGCTGGCTGCAGGAGAAGGCGCAGCAGGGCGACTTCGTTGAATGCTCCAAGGATGTGCTGAAACTGCTCGCTCACAAGTTCCGGGATCTGCAGCAGGAGATTTTCAGCGTTGTCTTCCTCGACACGAAGCATCGTGTGCTTGCGGTTGAGGAGCTGTTTCGCGGCACCATCAATACCGCCAGCGTTTTTCCTAGAGAGGTCGTCAAAAGAGCTCTTGATCTCGGGGCTGCGGCAATTGTTGCGGTGCACAATCATCCCAGCGGCAACCCTGAACCAAGCGCCGAGGATCGGCGGGTCACAGAAGATCTAAAGAAGGCGTGTCAACTGATGGAGATTTCGCTACTTGACCACATTGTAGTGGGAAGCAACGGACACTTCAGCTTCGCGGACAAGCGGATGATTTAGAAGAAGGCGAAAGGGTCAAGGCGAAAGCGGATACTGAACGAACCCTTTGCCCTTTCGCCTGATTACGCGGCGGGCTGCTTCTTCATAAATTTCTGAGCTTCTTCCCAATCGGTTTGAGTCTCCGTGCCGCCCATCCCCAGGGTTGACATCGCCCCGCAGGCGTTGGCCAGTGTGAGAGATTTTCTGAGGTCAAAACCGTTTAGGTGCCCGTAGAGAAATCCTGCGTCGAATGAGTCTCCTGCGCCAGTTGTATCAATAGTTCTTACCTTGAAAGCCGGTAACTGGATGACTTGGCCGCGACTCTTGGCGAGTGCTCCCTTCGATCCCAACTTGATCACGACCGTGGGAACTTTTTGAGCAAACAGATCGAGCGCTCGATTCAAGCTCTTTGCCTTGGCGATGTTGATGGCCTCCATCTCGTTCAGCAAGAGCACGTCGAGATATTCCAGGCATTTCCAGATTCCCGAGTTCCACTGGTTCTTGTTGTCGCAGTTAGGATCGAGCGACGTGGTCATGCCAATCTGTTTGGCGTTCTGAAACAATTGTGGAAACGAAGGCAACAACCCTTCCTGCAGGAAGTAGGAAGAGATGTGCAGGTGATCGTGATCGCGGAAGACCTTTTGCGAAATATCCTTCAGGTAGAGATGAGGAATCGCTCCCGGGTAGGTGACTTGGGCCTTGTCGTTGCGAAAGTTAAGCGAAACCTTCAAACCGGTGCGCAACTTGCCATCGCGCAGAATGTTGTCCGTCTTGACTCTCTTTGCCTCAAGGGCGTCCAGACAAAACTTGCCAAATTCGTCTCGGCCCACCTTGCTGACGAAGGTTACCGGTACGCCCAGTTTGGCTAGTCCACACGCCAGAATCGCAGAAGCACTGCCCAAACTTAGCACCATTTCCTGGGCAGTGATCTCCCGCCCGAGAACTGGAAAAGTCTGCAGTCCGACCCCAATGATGTCAACGTTCAGTTCGCCTACGATCAGCACTTTTTTCTTTCGTTTCAAGTTCAACTCGCCATCCCTCCATGACCATCCCCTACGCTGAGGGGATCAATAACTTGCAGAGAATCTCTTCATAAGAGCAGGCAACACTGCCGCCGTTCCAAGATTATGCTTGTCCGGCATAAAGCCTCATCCTACCTGGATCGAAGTTGCATGACAGGTCCGTGGAACCGGAATGCTGGCTGAGTAACACTTGCTTCGAGGCTTAGCGAGTATCAAGAGGCCTGAAGCAAACAGGTGTGTATATCGTCTTTTCCCCTTATCTGTCAAGGAGTTATTGGAATCGTGGCGCGTCTGGGACGCTCAATGAATGCTTGTATCTCTAATGTTTCCAGCACGATGAAAAATGCTTAGACTTTTGCCAGTACTCATAATAACTTTGCGGCCCTCCGTGAACCTCGAATTGGAAAGGATAAGCCCACACGGCGATGAAGCAATCCGCAAATGCAAGTCGAGGTATTGGAGCACTCCTGGTGCTCTTGATCCTCTCTGTCCTTACGGTGATAGGGGGCGTCGCAGTCAGTATCCAGCGATGGGAGGGACAGCCACCGACGATCCGTTTTGACCGGGAGTTCAAGTCGTTGGGAAGGAAGCCCCCCTTGTCCCTGCAGATTGAGGACGCTGGAAATGGCCTAAGTCAGATTTCGGTTTCACTGAGGCAGAAAGACCAGTTGGTTTCCTTGGTTGAGGAATCCTACCCCGGCCCGTCGCTGCTTGCTTTCTGGCGCACTGGGGAAAAGAAGTCGGCGACGATTGATGTCGGGAAACTCATCTCGGAGAAATACAAAGTCCAGGACGGTCCAGCGAGTTTGCTGATTTCTGCCTCGGACCATTCCTGGCGAGGGTTTTTCGGTGGAAACCACACGCAGCAGCAGCGCGATTTCGTCTTTGATATCTATCCTCCGCGCCTCGAAGTCCTCTCCAGTCAGCACTACATCAACCAAGGGGGATCTGAGTGTGTGGTCTATCGTGTTTCTCCGGACGCTGAAGTCTCGGGCGTCCAGGCGGGACCGAACTTCTTTCCCGGGTACCCGGCCGGTAGCGATCCGAACCTGCGGTTTGCGCTCTTTGCCTTCGCTTACAACATTCCTGAGAACAGCCCTCTGAAGGTCATGGCGCGTGACGGCGCTGGCAATGAAGCAGTGGCGGGTTTTTGGTACAAACTCTTTCCAAAGAAGTTTCGCAGCCGTCCGATACCGCTCGATGATGGATTTCTGCAGAAGGTCGTGCCCGAAGTGATGTCGCACAGTCCCTCCATCCAGGATCAGGGAGAGTTGATCAAGACGTTTCTGGAGATCAACAGCAAGCTGCGCAAGGCCAACCACGATCAGATCACAGAACTCAGCCGAAAATCTGCTCCCCGATTCTTGTGGGACGGTGCCTTCTTGCAGCTGAGCAACTCACAGGTCGAATCGCTGTTTGCCGATCATCGAACCTATATCTACCAGGGAAAAGAAGTCGATCGGCAAGACCACGTAGGCTTTGATCTGTCGGTGACACAGCAGTATCCCATCGAGGCGGCCAACGACGGCGTGGTGCTGCTTGCGGACTATTTCGGGATCTACGGCAACACCGTGTTGATCGATCACGGCTGCGGGTTGATCTCTTTATACGGACACTTGAGCTCGATTGGTGTTCAGCCTGGCCAGCAGGTGAAGAAGAAGGATGTTGTGGGACGGAGTGGCGCCACCGGTCTGGCGGGAGGCGACCACTTGCACTTTGGCTTTTTCTTGCACGGTGTGCCCGTCAATCCGACCGAATGGTGGGACGGGAAGTGGATCAAAGACCACGTGTTGGACCGGATCAGCGGCAGCTCTCAGCTGCAGAAAGCCAACTAGACGTGGATCGTAAGGTGCGCGACGGCGCGCCACCTCAGTGACCCTGACGAAACAAAAGGATGCTCCAATGAAGCAAACCCGAAAGTTCATAGAAAGCCTCGGATTCCCGTCTACGGATAGTTACGACCTGCCAACTTCTGCAAAGCGATTTCCGGATGGTGCTCAATATCGCTTCGAGATTCCCAGCGTTGAAGGGCCGCGCTGCTTGCAGACCGTGATCGACGAGGCGAAGAAACACAAGCTCACCATTCATCGCGTCAGCCAGGGCAGCGGCATCCTGTTGCAGACCGACGATGAGATAAAAGAGATGCTCCGCATCGCCAAAGACCAGCAGATGGAGGTTAGCCTCTTTGTGGGGCCGCGTGCCACTTGGGACATTGGCGCGCAGCCACTGACGCCTGCCGGAAAGAATATCGGGCTGGGACTCCGCGGCATGGATCAGGTGGTTTATGCCATCGAAGACATCAAGCGGGGATGTGACCTCGGGCTGCGCGGAATCCTGGTTGCAGATCTAGGTTTGTTGTGGCTCATCAATGAAATGAAAAAAGCCGGCAAGCTGCCAGCAAATCTGGTGGTGAAGATTTCCGTGCAACTGAGCGCCACCAATCCGATTGCAGTCAAGATTCTCGAAGACTTCGGCGCGGGAACCTTCAATGTCTCATCGGACCAGCCACTGCCGCTGCTGGCTGCCATCCGCCAGGCGGTCTCCATCCCGTTGGATTTCTATGTCGAGTCTCCCGACAATTTTGGCGGGTTCATCCGCCATTTCGAGATCCCCGAATTCATCCGGGTCCTCTCTCCGCTGTATGTCAAGCTGGGCCTGCGCAACGCCCCGGATATTTATCCCAGCGGCACCCACATTGAAGCAACGGCTATCGCTCTCACGAAAGAACGTGTCCGCCGCGCCAAGATCGCCTTCGACATGATTCAGCGCTACTGTCCTGAGGCAGTCCTGTCCAAAGTTGGACCTAAGGACCTGGCCGTGCCGGAAGTCTAGCTTCGTACCTGGGAGCGCGAGCGTCATCGCGAGGTGAGGCACTAGAACTAGAGAGACTACGGTCTGGACGTAAATTCCCATTGCAGTAACTAGTGTCGTCGTCCCCTGCGTTTCTTGGAAGTCCTCTTGCCGCCAGCCTGCTTTCTCTTCCACTCAAGTAGCTGGAGAACGGGGGCGTCCTTCAAGTGATCAGCGGGAACTATTATGTCGTCATTCATACTGACTCCCGGCGCATCCAGATCGTTCAACCCAATCTCCCAGGCCTCTCGCACGACCAACTTCTTCTTGATCAACCACGCATGACGCATGGGCTCCGTGAACCCCAGTTTGAAGTTTGTGTCCCCACCGGCGGCAACACCTAAAAAGTAGTGACCAGTTATTCCATAAGACGATAAGAACATCCGGAGATTTGTGTCAGATTCTGGCTGCATCTCCTGAATGCGACACATCATAGCCGCGTATTTTCCCATCTTGCTTAAGTCAGGGTTCAGGCCAATCACGACTCGGTAACGATGTGGATTTGTTCGGCTTATTCCTTTGACAATCGTCACGCGCAGTCGATTCTGCGGATCGTCTTTGCGCAATTCTCGGACCCAATGCGTGAAGATCTCGGCTGCTGGCTCCCGATTCTCGAATAGCAAAATCATCCATGGTGGCACCCCAGGCATGGCCGCGTAACCGACGCCCCGCCATCTCGCCTCGTTCCATAGGGCTTCTCGAATCGGTGACTCGAAGCCGATTTCCGTGTGTTTTAAGATCCCGGGATCTGAGAGCTCGGACGGGATCTCGCCATGCCCAATCTTCAGCGCCGGGAGCTCTGCAGGTTCCGCGTTTTGCTTCGCCCGCGTAGCGCGCCGCTTCTCGGCGTCCCATTCTTCTCTCCGGTTCAACGAGAATCGACGGTTTTCAACTTTCAGCCATTGTTCAATCTGAAACTTAGGCGTACGTCCGAGTACATTCGATATTGGGCCGAAGCTGCTGGTGAAATCGATGGCGCGGTGTAATCCATCTTCGCCGCGGAAGATTCTATCTAGCTCCTCCTTGTCTTTGACAATGAATGTCCTGCCAAGCACGATCCCTACTAGTTCGAGAAGCTTTTCTTTCAAGCTGCGCTGGTGAGAAACTGGCAAGTCGTGGGGTTGAAATGTTGAGCTCTGAACCTCAACAAAAGGCAGTCCTGCTATGTCGCGTAGGTCGAAGGTGAATGGCGGCTCTGCGAAGTCAGATCTCCTAATCTTAACGTCAACGCGTGGCACCCGTGGTACGACGCCCTCCAGCACCGACGTCGATAGCAGGCTCTCAATCGCTGCCAGAAACGATTCGGAAAGCTCGACGCAGGGAGAGGTATTGTCTGCAGCCACCTCAATTTGACAACCCAGCACAACTGACTTGAAGCGCACAGTCTGAGTGGACCAAAGGGAGAGCTCAGTCGGCAACTCGGAGCCAGCAGGCTGTTCTGACCAAGTGTTGAAGAACCGTTGGACTTCGTCGTCGCCCTTCGCGATCACTTCAGGCGGAATTCCTTTAGTATGCCCTAGGGCAAACGTGAGTGCCAATACGGACGCGTGCATGCCCAACGCTTCAAGCGTGTCTGGCATAGGCTCTAGCAGTTTTAGTTGCCACATATCAGACCGCAAGAGCAGCATACCGACGATCGCATCAAACTCGACCTCCCCAGCAGCGAGCCGATCTCCAGGATATCCGTCCTTCGCGAATAGCAATCGAGTAGCACGATCCACTTCATGCCACGCCAGCACGTGCGGAACACGGCCAATTTGTAGTTCCACCCATTTCAGCCGGTTGTAGCAGGCAGCTTGCGCGAGGCTCACGTCGGAGTAAGCCCACCACTCATTTGTTGCTATAGACGCCGCGTTCAACAGAGTACCCCTCGCCGCCCACAGCAGACCCACACGCTCGTATGCAGCTGCACACAGATAAAGCGCCCGAACCATCTCATGACGACTCTCGTGCTTATAGAGATTGCCCAGTGCACGACCGAGGGTTCGAATGGCCTCATACGGTCGCTCAGCATCAAGCTGCTCGGCGCCACGCTTCAGTAACATTCGCGCTCCCACCACCTCACCTTTCCGTTTCGCCGCAGTCTTAACGACCGTCTCGAACAAGTCCTCATACGCTGAATTCCCGACAAAGTGCGCACTGAGCTCAACAATCAGATCGCTCAGGCTTGCCAGCCGGAACCCAACAAGGCCCTCAGATTCGGCGACGATGCGCTTTAGGTCGAGCAGGACTGAGTTCGACGGTGTTGGAAAACCCGACATCAACCGCATGTAAGACCGAGAGGCTTGTGCTTGAAGCGCTGTGCTGGGTCGATGATTTTCGCTAGCGAGACGGTCCAGAGCAGCCTCAAGCTTTGTTGTGTTTTCCTTTAGAATCGAATCCTCAGGTGAGATGTCACCGAGCCGTACCGCAGTACACAGGAGCGTCCATAGGTGGGTCAAGAGTTCGAGAGTCGCTATATTCGAGCTATCGACCGCCAAGTGCTCAACTTGGCTGTACAACGGCAGAAATGCCTTGTAGTCTTCGAACGACCAAAAGGCGGCCCATGCCTGTTCGTAGAATGCAAGCACCACCTGGTAGTGAGTGCCATGGTCTTGGGCCGCCTTCTGCGCCCGGACGAATCGCCCATCGACTTCCCCTCGTGGCAGCTCAAGATTCCGTGCCAGCAGTGCCGCTTCGAGGCAGTCGTCCACGAACGAAATTCCAGGATTGTCCTGCAAAGCATCCTGAATTCGTTGCTCCACTTCCTGCAGGTCTCGCTCCCGTTGGAGGTCCAGAGGACCCTTGCGAATGTCCCTCCGCGTGGAAACTGCGATTCGTAGCGCCGATATCGCAAGGCCTTCGTGGCGACCCGTGAACACTCGGTCGAGAATCCATGTACGATCCAAAATCCGTACGTCAAGACCGTACTTTTTGCTGAAAGAATCCTCCACTGACGCTCGTTGCTTGTCGCGAATGTACTGGTTACTGACGAAGAATGCCTTCGTGTAGCCACGTTTGGTTTCTGAGATTTTCACAACGTCGCCACGCAGCTTCGGAAGCCAATCCTTCTTTGCGCTGCAGGCGAACGCCCAACGCTCCTTCCCGGAGTTCCCTCCCGCCCCCACGTACCAACCCAAGGAAAGGGCGTCGGAGACGGGATAAGTCTCGGAATCGACTTTGCTATCGCCGCCCCCTGTAGGTCCGGTATGCGGCAGCATGTTAGGGCATATTTCCCGCTGGGCGAGCAGGCGCGAAAATTCTTCAAACGCCGTCTCTTGACTGCGGCTCGTTAGAGTGTCTAGGTGATATTCAAGAAGTGCGCGGTCAAGAATTGGGCGTTCATCAACGATAGAGTCGGAGAATCGCTCCGGACGACGAGCCCGAAGAAAGTTTCTAGGGGAGAACCTGCTGGATTCGCGGGAGGTGTCGCTCATGCAGCCTCAGGTCGTGCTTGTTGCTTCGAAGAGTCGCAGGAATCGGTTGTCCAGGACAGGCCGGCCCCATCGCTTCTTAGCACCTGCAGCGGCGCCATCGGGGGAAAATACAACATCCCACCGTATGCGGCAATCGCACGAAAGAACTGGCGGAAGAATTCTGATGAAATCAACCTGACTGTGAAACTACTCAAGCAGCGAGCATAACCGCCAGCATGCCACTCGGACGCTGGGCGGTAACGTCTGGTGAAACCTTGCACCCGAATCTGGCGCCGACCTCACCCCGCGAAGTAGAGATAAGCAATCACGATCAGGCTCAAAACAAGTCCAGAGCTGGCAACATCCCAGTGGTTCCAGCTCAGACGTGATTCCCGCCGGTGCTCTTCGGTGACCGTGGCGTAAGTTAACCCTTCGATCTGCTTTTCCTGCGGGGCTTCGCTCAGATAGCTGACTCCTATCATCACTGCAACCGAGACCAGAAAGATCAGCAGGCTATAGTACTGGAAATAAATGTTGTTAACGATCCAAAGAAATGACCCTTCGGTATAACCTCCTTCAAATCCAGCTATCCTTAGGCTGACGGGTGTGTCCACTGCCAGACGAAATGCGCCGAGCAGAAATCCCGTGGTAAGAGCGGCCAGGCAGCCCTTTGCGTTCAGCCGCTTCATGAACACCCCGAAAAAAAAGACCACAAAAATCGGCGGAGCCAAATAACCCTGCACGCCCTGCAAGTAGTCGTAAAGCCCCTTGCTTCCACGAATCACAGGTATCCAAAGCAGGCCGATCAAAATCATGGATAGTGTGGCAACGCGTCCAACCCAGACGAGTTGGTGCTGCGTGGCCTTCGGTTTGAGCTTTTGATAGAAGTCGATGGTGAATAACGTCGAGCAAGCGTTGAAGGCCCCAGCCAGGGAACTCATGAGCGCCGCCAGCAGACCCGCGACCACCAGTCCCCGAACTCCGGTCGGCATCACATACTTGACCATCAAGGCAAAAGCAGCCTGCGCCTGGTCAGAGAGTGCCCTGCCATTCGCATCCACCATTGAGGCAAACTCCGGGACTTTGCCGGTCCTTGCCAAGCCGAGCCAAATCATTCCCGGGATGATGAAGATGAAGACGGGCAGCAGCTTGAGGAAGGAAGCAAAGATGCTCCCACGGCGAGCCTCTCGTTCGCTGGGCGCGCCGAGGGCTCGCTGGACGATGTACTGGTCCGTACACCAGTACCACAACCCAATGATCGGCGCGCACAAGAGCATGCCGGGCCAGGGGTAGTCACCATTGAAATACCAGGCGATCCGCGCGGATTCCTTCACTGGAAGCCAGGTTCCTTCCATGCCCGCAGGGACAAGGGGCTTCCAGAGATTGAACATTTCGGACCCAAGGGCGGCCCGCAACTCAGCCCAGCCACCGAGACGATGGATGCCAAAAACTGTCAGCAGCGCGGATCCAAGAATCAGAATGATTGTTTGGAGCGCTTCGGTATAGGCGACGGTTCGCATCCCACCGAGCGCAGTGTACAGGCCGGTCAGGACAACCACTAAGACGGATCCAATCCAGAAGCTGTCGAGCATGGTCGAGCCGAGCTGCAGTTGCATTTCCGGCAACAGCGTGCTGAACACCACACCGCCGGCAAAAATACCTACAGCGATCTTAGTCAGTACGTAAGCGACCAGGGAGATGAGAGAAAGCACCCAGCGTGCCGTTGGAGAGAAGCGCTTCTCCAGGAATTCCGGCATTGTGAATACCTTGGAGCGAACGTAGAAAGGGATCAGGACCCAGCCCAGCACCAGCAGGCACCAGGCGTGAAGCTCGTAGTGGGCTAGAGCGACGCCGCTGGTTGCGCCCGCGCCGGCGAGTCCAACCAGGTGTTCCGACCCGATATTGGAAGCAAAGATCGATGCCCCCACCACGAACCAGCCGAGATCTCTTCCGGCAAGAAAATAGTCAGCGGCTGTATCCTTGCCCTTGCGGATGATCCACCAAGCCAGCCCGAGCAGAACACTGAAGTAAGCTGCAATGAAAAACCAATCGATTGAGGTCAAAGGGCATGGTCCTCTCTGCTTCTAAAGATAATCCCTCTTGAAATGGGTCGCGGCCGAAGGCAGCCGAGGTGGGTCAAATTCGCGACTTCACAACCCACCCCAGGGGCTGGAGGCCCTCTCTCCTGGAGCTGCAAAAAATTCAATGGTAGGGACCCGCTGCTGCGCGTCACCATAAACCCAACAGGGACGCGGAGCACCGCGTCCCTACCAGAATACGTTTATACGGCCGAGTTTTTTCAAAGCTCCCCTCACAAGAAAGGATTCCGCTGCGAATTTCTAACCGACATCACACCGCGCCACGCGGTGTGGGCGCTCTGAAGAGAATCTAACAGGCCCCTCAGACGTCAGGACTAGGCGCGGATCCAGGCGCATGTCCTGTTCTGGTGCGTCCTTCCACCTGCCTAACCCCGCAACGCAAAGATTTGCTCCGGACGAAGCAAATAGGGTGGGACGATGCAGGCCATGTTTGAGAGAGGGAGAACTTCTTCCGGTAGCGCGATGCCCAGGGTTTCTTGAACGAAACGCCGCCGAGCCTGGCAGCGCGCGTAGCACTCTGGAAAGCGCCGTTGGAGTTCCTCTCGCAAAGCTCCGTCGACAATGGCAACTCCGTCCTCCATGCGAGTGGAGAAAAATACCGGGGAGGACGGAATGACATCGGTTTGAATCACCATTCCTGCTCGGATACGAATGTCTGATCCTTCGTAAATTGGAGAACTCAGCCATTCATCCAGATGGATCAGGTGCCCGGGGTTGAGGAAGATTCCGAATCTGTCAAACGGCAGGCGTTCCTGGATCAACCGGTAGAGCACTCCGCCCGGCTGGCCGATGCGCAGATGATTTAACCATTCGGCCATCGCCTCAAAATAGGGACCTGCAAAGGCACTGACGTAGTCTTGCGCCCTAGATGGCAAATCCTGTGCGTCCTCTGCAATCCATCCCGCTCGACAGATATTGCTTCCCCAAAAGGAAATGTTGGCCGACCACGTGTGACCCTTCTCGATTCGGCTTCCATTTGGACTGGCCAGACTGATGCGGCTTGGACCAGTCTTCAAAGTCAGATGGCAAGCGAGCGGCGTTCCGTCGTAGCGAGCCTCTTCCACAAGGTCACGGTCCGTCATGCCGCATCGAAGTGCGAAGTGGATGCGCTTCATCGCTTCCGATGCTTTGATGTTGCTGTATTCGAAGAGTGCGATCTCAGCTGGCGAGCAGTTCGAGCGAAGACCCTCGCCGGGATGGACCAGCAGCTTGGTGGCATCGGTCACGTTGTCGAATCCAACGATGCCGCGCAGCACATCCACGAGGTATGAGGGCACGTCCATCTGGTGCGGGTCGCCGTAATACTTCCAGCCCGCGCAGCCAACACGGCTGCCTGCTGCGATCTTCTCTCCATGAAAGATGTCCTCGAGAGAACGGCTGTGGCCGCGGGGTTGATCCAAGAGTGAAAAGGGCTGGAAGCGCTCGGTGCGGAGGTCGCCGTGTTGGAACAGCGGGCTGATGGGCAAGTAGCCGTCGCATTCGTTGCCGACGAGCAAGAACGGCTTGGACTCCGCACCTATTACCAGTAGAGCTTCTTCAAAGCGAGGATCGAAGTTTGTGAGATAGGCCAGATTGGCGAAGTGCTCGCGGTCTCCATAGACGACGACATGGCTCAAGCCCAGTTCTTCCATCCGAGCGCGCAGCCTGTCGATGCGGGACTGGAATTCCTCGACTGGCGCCACGGGTGGCTCTATCGCCCCGGGAAACTCAGGCCAAGCGGTTTCAATCAGACGATGAGCAGGCGGTTTCATCAGGGTCTCTCAAAATGGCAGTGCAAGTAGGGCTACTTTCCCAGACGTCGTCATCGGACTCAGCCAGCCATCTTGGGGTCGGTAGCTCGACTTCAGGAAGCGGGTTCAGCCTTCTTGATTGTTCCCCATAATCATTTCACTAATCATTTCATAAATTCTCTCATACTTCGACAGTAGTTACACTTATACTACTTTAAAATATAGGTTTAACTTGAACAAAAATTACCGTATAATCTTTTCATGAATAACCGTTTAGTAACCGAGTTGAGCCGGGGAGTACTACATACAGCAAACCTCCGAGACAGGCTCGGTGTGTCGGCTGCGACGCTCAACCGAATGGTACGAGACGCCGGGCCGGATGTCCTGCCAATCGGTCGAGGGAGGGCGACGCGATATGCTCTGCGCCAAGTATGGACGACCTTGGATAATTTCCGTTTTCCGTTGTTCCGAGTGACAGAATCGGGCACTCCCATCTCTGCAGGTGAATTGATTACACTTACAGCGCACCAATCAATCTGGATGCCTATCTCTAGGATCGTTGAAGGGCTCCCAATCGAGCTTGTGGATATCCGGCCGTCTGGTTTCTTAGGCCGACACTTTGCGGCCATTCACGCGGACCCCCGGTTACCGCCTCGATTAGACGACTGGTCCGATCACCACATCCTGCTCGCTATGTCTCGACGCGGAGAGGATTTGCCGAGCAATCTGATCGTTGGCGAAGAATCCTTTGCTCGATGGCAAGCACTTGAGAATGTTTCAAGAAGCCGCGACGACTACCCGGCGCTTGCTGAAGCGACAATCTCTGGCCATCCACCGGGCTCCTCGGCAGGTGGAGAGCGGCCAAAATTCGGCGTGCTGGTCGACGAACACCACATGCTCGTCAAATTTGCTGCACGCGGAGCCGATGCGGTCACGAGGCGGTGGTGCGATCTACTGATCCTCGAGGAACTTGCGCTTCAAGTTGTGGCGTCACATGGGATAACCGCCGCCCATACAAACGTCATCGAAACGCCTTCTCACTGGTTCCTCGAAAGCCAGCGATTCGATCGCGTGGGGGTACGGGGGAGGTTAGCTGTCATAAGTCTTGCCGCCGTTCACGACAATCTTGCAGACTCGTGGGCGACGGCAGCTGTGTCACTCAAAGATGCCGGACGTTTGAGCGATGAAGATGTCCGACGCCTCCAATGGCTTGACGCTTTTGGTGTACTCATCGGAAACACTGACCGGCATCAGTACAACATCCTATTCTTCACCGAAGGCTCACGGCTGCGTCTTGCTCCAGCATTCGATCAGGTCTCAATGCTGTATGCCCCCACCGCCGATGGTCAAGTGCCAGCTCGCGTATTCACGATGCCGCGTCTAACTGCGAATACATTGGATGTCTGGGATAATGCACGCAACGCAGCGCGCCAATTCTGGGCAGAGGGAAGTGCGGATGCACGGTTGTCAGACGACGCTCGGCTGTTTTGTGCAAGCAATACGCAGCTGCTCGCGAAATAGAGTTTGCACAGTTCTCGACCTGGAAGGATGTGTCAGGCAAATTACCTCAGCTTGTCGATTGGGCGCCCACGACAACTCTTGTAGATCAATGTGTCAGGCATATCATGAGCGACACACCCCTGCAGCAAGCCGTCTGGTGATGCGGGGTGTTGACCTGTAGACAGTCAAAGAACCGCTAGGCCATCAGAGTATCGAAATGACTCAACGGTACGCGCATTGCTTTCGCCTCTGAACCATTGAATCAATTGGCGGAGGCGGTAGGATTTGAACCCACGATACCCGTTAAGGTATAACGGTTTTCAAGACCGCCGCAATCAACCACTCTGCCACGCCTCCGCAGGCAAGAGTGTTCTAGCATCGGCAAGCGAGTCTTGTCAATCAGACTGGTTTACCCGTCCACGAAGGACACGAAGGCACACGAAACTGCGAGGCGTCATGCTCGCTGGCGGACACTACACGAAGGGTGCCCACCCTTCGACCTCAGAGTGTTCTGAATGCAAGTAAACAATCCGCACCGCCCTTTTAGGGCGTGATGGACTTCCAATATAGTGGTGCGGGTAAGAGTCGAGCACCATACTGCTATTTCGACTGGAGTAAGGATGAAGACGATTCTGTGTTACGGAGATTCGAATACCTGGGGGTACATTCCCGGCTCGGCTGCGAGATATGGCCGGCATCAGCGCTGGACAGGGGTTTTGCAGCAAATTCTCGGTGGTGATTTTGTTGTGATTGAAGAGGGACTCAATAGCCGGACGACTGTGCTGGATGATCCGACCAAGCCTTTCAAGAATGGAAAGGACTATCTGATCCCGTGCTTGGACTCGCATGCACCTCTCGACCTCGTAATACTGATGCTGGGGACCAATGATCTCAAACATCGTTTCGGCTTGGCCGCATTTGACATCGGCGCGAACGTGGCGACATTGCTGGGTCTGGTGAAGCAGTCTGCCTGTGCGTATTCAGGAGGCGCTCCGGGGGGTCCTTCTGCTGGCGCCGCCTCCGGTCGGGAAGTTGACAGTCGTGGGATCGACGAACTTTCCTGAGATCTTTCGTGGCGCAGAAGGAAAATCCAGGATGCTGGGTCAGATCTACAGAAAGTTCGCGCAGGAAGCGGGAGCCGCGTTCCTCGACACTTCAGAGGTTATCGTTTCCTCAGATGTGGACGGTATTCACTTCGAATCTGACGAACACCAGAAACTAGGTGAAGCTGTGGCTGGACAGGTAAGAAGGCTGTTGGAGACTTGAGGCTTGAAACGTAAAACGTGATACGTTGGTAGAAACTCCAGGCCGCTTTCCACGAATCACACATCACGAATCCCGTATCACGTTTCTTCACGCTCCGAACTTATCGAACAACTTCGCATTCGCCATCATGTAGCGAATGAGGTTTCGACTCTTGAAAATGCCCAAAGATCCGCGATTCGCATTGGTTTCGGTGAAACGATCCAGCTTGTCGCTGCCGCTGACGGGACCGTGAATCATGACTGGCTGCGGATGCCAGCTGTGGGATTTCATCGGGACTGGCGTTGAGTGGTCGCCCGTGACGGCCAGCACCATGGGTTTCTTTTGCAGTAGCACGGGCAGGGCTCGATCGACTTCCTCAATGACAGCCACCTTCTGGTCAAAGTTTCCATCCTCGCCAGCCATGTCGGTACCCTTGACGTGGATAAAGAAGTAATTGTAGTTGTCGTATTCTGCCAGGTACTTCTCGAACTCCTCCTGCGTCGTATTGGTTCCCTCGAGTTTCTGCATTCCGATCAACTGCGCGAGTCCCTTGTACATGGGATACACAGCAATCGCACCGGCTTTCAGCCCAAACCGCTCTTCAAATGTGGGAATCTTGGGAAGATGGGCAATCCCGCGCAGCAGAAATCCGTTTGCGGGGTGTTCCTTTTCAATCAACGGAAGAGCTTTGGCATAGAACTCATTGACAATGGACGCAGCTTCTTTGGCCTTTGAGGACTTCACCGCCGCCTGAACTTTCTTGATGGGCGCCCCTTCATGATGAGGATCCGAGTCGGTCAACGGTCCTTCCAATCCCTTGCCACGGAAGACGACCACAAAGCGGTGGGATTTCCCGGGCCGGATGATGATCTCAGCGTCGCCAATTCTCTTGATCTTCTGCAACTTCACACAAAGGGCCTCGTTCACCTCGGTAGCAATTCGGCCGGCTCGCCGGTCTGTAACGATGCCCTTGCTGTCAAGCGTAGCGAAGTTTGCCCGCGCGGCCACGTCTCCCGACTTGAGTTCGATGCCCAAGCCGAGCGCCTCGATGACACCTCGTCCGACTTCATATTCCAAGGGGTCGTAACCGAACAGCCCGAGATGGCCGGGGCCGCTTCCAGGTGTGATGCCTGGCGCCACGGGCGTCATGCGCCCCATCGCGGAAGCCTTGGCCAATTCGTCGAAGCTCGGTGTCTTGGCGGCTTCCAGAGGGGTGAGGAACCGGGTTTCTGAGGTAGCGATGTCACCGACACCGTCCAGCACAAGCAGCACCAGTTTTGTGTCAGGTTCGTTAGGCAAGCGCAAGGATTTGTAGAGGGTTTCGGTTTTCATGTTTCTCCTGGGGTAGGGACCAGAGCCAGCGGCTGAAGTCTAATTCAAGTAGCCGAATGCGCTCCAGAGGAATTCCAAAAGAGACGAAAGGCGAAAGGGACAGGCGAAAGAGTAGCCGACGAGGTAACGAGGCCGAGGTGTAGGTGAAATTGCCTCCTAACGTCGGCGGCTACAAAGGCAGAATCTGGGTAGACATACAAATTGACGCCCAAAAACGGCTGTGAGTAGAATGAGACATCTTCTTCAGTGTCATGCATGTCTGCCAGAGTCAGTGAATGAGGACCTTTATGTACCCGCCTTTCGTTTCTGCGTTGTCCGGCTTCATTAGCTTAAGCTTTCGTCGTCTTCTCCAACCGGGTATCGGCCTCCGGGTTTTCCGGCTGATGATTCTTGTGTTTGCGTTGAACGAGGCTCTCACGGCCGCTGCGAAGGACGAGATCAATCTCGACAAGATTTCTCCCAAAGCCTACTACCTTGACCAGCTGCTCAAAGGCGTTCCCGTCGTCATGAAGTCGTTTGTCGAAGATACTGGTCGGTTTGCTCTTGCGGGCTGGATTCCCGAGTATCAGGAAGCGATTTATCCGCTCGCGTATCTGGCAACTACGAAGGAGCCACCAACTCCGTACACGGGTGATGCGCAGCTCATCAACGCGGCCATGAAGGGTGGCGATGCGCTCCGCGACTCGCAGTACGAAGATGGCACGCTGGAGTTTTTGAAGCGCGACGGTACCAGTTGGGGCCGTATCTATCCATACAAACTCCTGACGGCCTGGCTTGAAACCTATGCCCTCCTGAAAGACCGTCTGGATGCTGATCGACGAAGCCGCTGGGAGAAGGGTCTCAATTTGATGGTTGAAGGCACCCACCAGCAAATTTTGGGGAAGCGGAATCCGCGCTTGTTCAGCGGCATCTTCCGCAATGACGAGGTCGTGTGGAGCTGGGGGAACTTTGAGGTCAACAGCCTGAGTATCTGGGATGGACTGAATGTTTTCCGCGCTGGCCAGATCTTCAACCACAAGGAATGGCAGCAGAACGGACAGCGCATGATTCACTCGGCCCTCGAAACACTGGATCCCACATCCTTCTTTTGGCCGGAGTTCGGCGGACCCTCACCTTCACAGCAGCTTGAGTATCTGCAGGCGATCGGTTTGTACTACGAACACTCGGGAGACCTGGCAGTCGTTCCTTACCTGGAACGCGGCCTGGAGTTTCAAATCAAGTATGTCTACCCCGACGGTTCTCTGGTCGAAACCCTGGATGGACGTGCGCGATATTCTTCGGAGCCGTCGGCCGATGGCCACTTCGTTTTCAGCCAGCTTGACGAAGGTCGCCGCTTTGCCAAGTTTCTGGTGGCACAATTGACGCGACGCGGAACCTTGCTCCCGCTAAGCAGCAGCCTGTTGCGCAATTTGCGTTACTACCATGAAGGCGATGAAGCGAAGTTACCCATCGAAAAGAAGTCCTACAACCTGAACTCCGGTAACAAGGCAGCAGTCCGTCGCAAAGCACCTTGGTTTTACGCCTTGAGTGGATTCACCGCTCCAACCACACGAAATCGATGGGGACTGGATCGGCAGAACTTTGTCAGCGTATGGCACGAGGGTGTCGGACTCATTATCGGCGGTGGCAATTCAAAAGGGCAGAGCGATTGGAGTAACTTTATTTTCCCACGCTCGGGCCGCCTGGCCTATGTTCCTAGCGGCGGCGAGGTTCGAGAGAACCAGCTGGTTCTTAGTTATGAGGACAAAAAAGCGTCCCTGGAAGTCTCGCCCGGATCCAAGACAGAGTTGAAGCTGAAGGCCGCGTTGCTGGATCCGACGAGTTCAGCGACCGGCCAGCTTTTGCTGCACTTGAGGGCGGGTAACACCTGCAAGACAGCTGCCGGAGGCGTCTTGTCGTTGAGCGACCGGTCGATCGAAATTCGCGCCGAGGACGCAGGCGGATGGGTCGAATTCGAAGGCTGGCGCATCAATCTGCCCGCCGGTAGCAAGGTCAATTTCCCTTCTTATCCATTCGATCCGGAAGCACGGGACACCCGGGCACCTCTCAGTCAGGCGAGAGGCATCCTTTCGTATCCGCTGAATTCAACAGTTCCCAAAACCGAGTTCACCATCACGGTGCTGAAGCAATAGCCTTGGGACTGTTGGCAGTGTGTCAAGACTTGAGTTGATTCTCCTCTTTGCCTTGGAACAGCCTCTGTGTAGAATGTCCCGCCTGAGCTGAACGCCCAGCAGGTTCGGATCCTCGTTGATCCCTCCCGTCTTGTCACTCCCAGTTTCCATTTCACATGAAAAAACTACTGGCTGCCAACCGAAGTGAAATTGCTATCCGCATCATGCGTGCTGCCTCCGAACTGGGGTTGCGGACGGTCGCGATCTACTCGGAGGAAGACCGGCTTGGGCTGCATCGCTTCAAAGCGGATGAAGCCTACCTGATAGGCAAGGGCAAAGGCCCCATTCAGGCCTACTTGGACATCGACGGCATTGTAGCGCTCGCTCAGGAAAAGCAGGTAGATGCCATCCATCCCGGATATGGGTTTCTTTCTGAGAACCCCGCGTTTTCTCGAGCTTGCCAGAAGGCTGGCATCGCATTCATCGGTCCGGAGCCGGAACTGCTCGAGTTGCTTGGAGACAAAGTGGCGGCCCGCCACCTTGCAGAGAAGGCGGGCGTCAGGATTGTGCCGGGTACCGAGAAGGCGGTGCAGGGCCTCGAAGCGGCGAAGAAAGCTGCCAAGTCCATAGGCTTTCCGCTGATTGCCAAGGCTTCGTTTGGCGGAGGCGGGCGTGGCATGCGTATCATCCGCTCGGGTGGCGAGTTGGAGGCCCGTTTGGAGGAGGCCAGCCGCGAAGCCGCAGGTGCCTTTGGCGATGGCGCTGTATTTCTGGAGAAGTACATCGAGCGTGCGCGACACATTGAAGTTCAGATTCTGGCTGACGGTCACGGCAACGTGATGCATCTGTATGAGCGGGACTGTTCAGTACAGCGCCGACACCAGAAGATTGTCGAGGTTGCGCCGGCGGCAGGTATTTCAGCCAAAGCCCGGAAGGAGTTGTGCGATGCTGCCGTGCAACTGGCGCGCACTGCCGGGTATCGGAATGCGGGTACGGTGGAGTTCCTGGTGGATGCCGAGTCCGAGGAATGGTTCTTCATTGAGGTGAACCCGCGCGTCCAAGTGGAGCATACCGTCACAGAGATGGTGACGGGAGTTGATCTGGTACGGTCGCAGATCTTGGTGGCGCAGGGACACAAACTGCACGAAGCACCGTTGGGTCTTCCACAACAAGGCGCGGTACCGCTTCATGGTGCCGCACTGCAATGCCGCATTACAACCGAGGATCCCGAGAACAGTTTCTCGCCCGACTACGGCAAGATCACGACATACCGGTCTCCCGCAGGCTTCGGTATCCGCCTGGACGGAGGCACAGCCTACGGCGGAGCCGTGTTGACACCCTACTACGATTCCCTGTTGGTGAAGACGACAGCGTGGGGAACCAATCTGCCTGAGGCCTGCCAGCGAATGGACCGAGCCCTGCGGGAGTTTCGCATCCGTGGGGTAAAGACCAATATCCCTTTCCTGGAAAATGTGGTGAATCACCCGACATTCCAGAAGGGGCAGACGACGACCACCTTCCTGGATGACACACCGGAACTGTTTCGGTTTAGTCGTCGGCGCGACCGTGCCACACGGCTGTTGAACTACCTGGGAGATGTGATCATCAACGGCAATCCCGAAGTCGCCGGCAAGAAGTGGCCTGAGGGCTATGGTTCGGCGGTCAAGGCGACTGAGGCTGAACCGATCATCCTGCCTGAAGTACGCTTCACCAAGGGTGTGCCGCCGGCAGCGGGCACTCGCCAGCTGTTGTTGGAGATGGGGCCGAGGAAATTCGCCGAGTGGACACGCAAGCAGAAACGGTTGCTGGTCACCGACACGACGTTTCGCGATGCACACCAGTCGTTGCTGGCCACTCGCGTTCGTTCCATCGACATCTTGCGGGTGGCTGAAGCGGTGTCGCACCGGCTGCCCGGGCTCTTCAGTCTCGAGATGTGGGGCGGCGCCACCTTCGACACGTCCATGCGTTTTCTGCTGGAAGACCCCTGGCAGCGACTCCGCCAACTGCGTGAACTGGTGCCGAACATCTGTTTCCAGATGCTGCTGCGCGCTTCCAATGCGGTGGGCTACACCAGCTATCCGGACAACGTCGTGGCGGAGTTCGTCAAGGAGTCGGCCCGCCAGGGCATCGACATCTTCCGCATTTTCGACTCGCTGAACTCCGTCGAGAACATGCGTGTAGCGATTGATGCGGCTCTCGAAACCCATGCGATCTGCGAGCCGGCGATCTGCTATACCGGAGACATTCTCAATCCTGACCGCCCGAAGTACTCCATTCAGTATTACGTCAAGATGGCCAAGCAACTGGAAAAACTTGGTGCCCATTTTCTGGGCATCAAAGACATGGCTGGGCTTTGCAAGCCTTATGCGGCATTTCAGTTGGTGAAGGCCTTGCGCGAAGAAATCGGCATTCCCATTCACTTCCACACCCACGACACCAGCGGACTGAACGCAGCATCAATTCTGAAGGCGGCCGAAGCGGGCGTCGATGTTGCCGACGCGGCAGTTTCTTCCGTGAGCGGGCAAACCAGTCAGCCGAATCTGAATTCACTGGTGGAAGCCCTTCGACATACGCCACGCGATACGCAACTTGACCCAGCGGTCCTCAACGAGTGTTCGGACTATTGGGAGCAGGTCCGCCGCTACTACCTGCCTTTCGACGGCGGCCCCGGGGCTGGAGATGCCAAGGTTTACCAACACGAGATTCCCGGAGGACAGTATACGAACTTGCGCGAACAGGCGGCGGCGATGGGCTTGGGGCACCGCTGGGCTGAGGTGGAAAGAACCTATGCGGAGGTGAACCTATTGTTTGGCGATATCGTGAAAGTGACCCCTTCCAGCAAGGTTGTCGGCGACATGACTCTCTTCCTGATGGCCAAAGGGATGAAGCCAACGGAAGTGTTGAGCTTGGACGAGGGTCACGATCTGGCGGTTCCGAACTCGGTGGTGGACATGTTCAGCGGATCGCTGGGAACGCCGCCAGGAGGCTGGCCGCGCAAACTGCAGAAGATTGTTCTACGGGGCGTCGAGCCTCGCAAGGTTCGGCCGGGCAGTGATCTGCCCGCAGCCGATTTCGAGGAGACGTTCCGCACGCTGGAGAAGAAAGTGGGCCGTTCGGTTCAGCGCGACGATGTGTTGAGCTACCTGCTCTATCCCGAGGTCTATCTCAAATACATCAAGTTCCGCCTTGCCTTCAGCGATGTCAGTGTTTTGCCCACGCCGCAGTTCTTCTACGGGATGCGATCGGGCGAGGAGATCACCATCGAGATCGAACCTGGAAAAACCCTGGTGGTGAAGTTTCTCACGGTCGGCGAGCCACATCCTGACGGCCAAAGAACCGTGTTCTTCGAACTCAACGGTCAGCCTCGGGAAATCGTGGTTCGGGACAAGTCGTTGCGCGTTGCCGCGCCGGCTCATCCGAAAGTGAATCCCAGCGAGCCCGGCCATGTGGGTTCACCCTCGCCAGGTGTCATCACCAACGTATTTGTCCAGCTCAGCCACAAGATAGGTCGTGGGGACAAGCTGTTGATGCTCGAAGCCATGAAGATGCAGAGCACCATCTATGCGCCCATGGCGGGTCGGATCAACCAACTCTTGGTGGAGCCGGGCCAGCGCGTCGATGCCAAGGATCTGTTAGTGGTGATTGAAGGCACCAACGACTAAGGAGTCTGAGTTGTCGTCCGCTACGGTCGAGCTGCTCTGGTTTTGGCTTCCTCAATTTCACCTTCGCTAATATCCGTAAAATCCATTCGACGGTGGGTGGACAGGTAGAGGGCAAGCCCGGTGATGCAGACGAGGACACCGAGGACTGCCAGCAGCAGTTTGCGAACCAGATTGTCAACAACTGCGTGAGTCTCGCTATAGTCCTGCTCGACCACTGTCAACCACTTGAGGGCCGGGTAGGTGGCTGAGAGTCCGGTGTCGAGGAACGCAACCGATTTCTTGATTCCTCCCGGAGCGGTCGCCGTAATGAAGTTGGGCTTGGTTTGCGAATGCAAGGCATTGCGGATGTCATCGATGTAAGCCAGTTGCTTTGATGCGTTCGAATCTAGATTCTCGCCAGCGATGATGGTGCCGTCATCCTTGATGAGCAAAGTTTCGCCAGTCTTACCAATCTTGACTCCTGTGACCAGCGGAAACAAGTCGCTGATGTCGACAATAGCGCCAATGGTGCCAAGGACAACGTCCTGGCCGTCTTCCTGGATAGGCACAGCGATATGCAGCGAATTGGCCTTGGTAATCAAGTCGGCCGTGACGTCCTCGATAACGACGCTCCCTACAACGCCGTCCTTAAAGGTCTCCCGCCACCAAGCCTCGTCGGCTTGGTCGTAATCGACTGTCTTGACGTTGGCAGCTGCCACAGCACCCATGCGGTCGGTCACTGTAATGCGTTTGACGCTGGAATGCACTCCGGCAAACTGGCGCAGAAACTGCGAAGCCGTGTTTGAAAGGACCGGCTCGGCATAGGGCTTGGCTTGGGGTGTTAACCAGACTCTATCAATCTCGCTGATCCGTTTCTGAATGAGCTCCGGCGAGCCGGAGTACGAAGTGTTCTGTTTTCGAACGGTTTCTTTGACTGATGGGCTGATGGCTAGTGTTGCGACTTCTGCGACCAGGTGATTGATCGCGTAGTTCATGGTTTGTGCATTCTTCCGAGTGATCGCTCTAAAATCATCCGCGATCTTGGCTTCAACCGAACTTTCTACCTGGCCAACGGTGAAAAAGGCCAAAGCCCAGAGGGGCACGTTCACGAGGATCAGAAGGATTACCACAGTCCTGAGATCGATGCTCAATCCATCTCGCTTGGTCATAAAGCCTCCTTTGTGTAAGACCCAAGGATGCTGCCACGTCCGGTTGGAATCTGCGGGTCGCCCGTAGAGCCAATGTGCCGAGGCAAGAGCGGTCGAAAAGAGCTGTCATTTTCTGAGAAAGGGCGAACTTGAGGAGAGCGGAGCGAGGGTAATCCATATACAGCAGCCTCCGTGTGCGGGAAGGCTTGTTTTCATGCATATGGAACCTCAGTATGGCAACGCGCGACGTGGCGATTGCCCATCAGTGTTGAGAAGGAGCTGAGTGCATGATGAACTTGAACACTTCGATTATACCGCTGCTTCCATCCGGACGTGCAGAAATCATGGCCTCAGCCGGAGTAGCTGTCCCCTGAGCTACCTGCTGAAGCTCGAAGGGATTTTTTGCCTGCGCCGCCAACCCAGAAATTGAAATATGCTGTTCACATTGATAAAGTGCGAAGGCTTTGAAACCAGGCATCATTGAATGGAGGCGTCATGATCAGGCGGATATCGAGAAGGGAATTCACTTCCAGCATAGCTTTGGCTGCCGGAGCCATCGTAGTCTCAGACAAGGATGCTTGGGCTCAGAAGGCGCCGAGTTCTGTTGTGGCAGGTGTTCAGCTAGGAGTTCAGACATACAGCTTTCGCGACCGGCCATTGGACCAAGCCATCACCGCCATGATTGAGGTTGGTATCAATAGCTGTGAGTTGTGGCAGGGGCATTTGGAGCCCCAGAAGCTTGAAAGACAGGCTCTGCGTAAGTGGCGCCTGGAGACACGCTTGTCGCACTACAAGGAGGCCGGGCAGAAGCTAAGAAAGGCCGGAATCCAACTCAGCGCCTACAATTACAGTTTCAAGAAGGACATGACGGACGAGGAGCTGGAACGTGGATTCCATATGGCCAAGGCCCTTGGGACCAGCGTCATCACAGCTTCTTCCAACCCGAGCATTGCGAAAAAGATCGATAGCTATGCCCAGAAGTTCAAGGTGCGTGTCGGCATGCACAACCACGCTCAAGGAGGCAGGTCAGACGAATTTGACGGCCCGAAGGAGTTTGCTCAGGCGATGGAGGGGGCTTCCCCTTTCATCTGCATCAATCTCGATATCGGACATTTTGTGGCTGCCGGCTTTGATCCAGTGGAATATCTGGACAAGCATCATGCGCGCATCGTCACGCTGCATATCAAGGATCGACAGAAAGGACTGGGGCCTCAATCACCCACGGTGAAGTTCGGAACCGGCGGGACGCCCATCAAAGAAGTGCTGCAGCTTTTGAAGACAAAGAAATATCGCATCCCTGCCAACATCGAACACGAGATCAAAGACCAGGCCGCCATCGAGGGAGTGCGCGAATCGCTGGACTATTGCAAGAGCGCGTTGGCTTAGGAAAAGAGGGTCTGAATGTCGTTTGGATGCTTTGACTCGTTGTGTTACGATTTGCGTCCGAAATTGAATTCCTCAAGGAGGTAAGCACATGAGTGATGGAAGTGACCGGCTCTCAAAATTAGCCTATTTTCTGGTAGGTGGGGGGATTGGCGCCGTGGTGGCGCTCTTATTTGCGCCACGTTCCGGTCGTGAAACCCGGGAAATCATTGCCCAACGAGCTTCTGAAAGCAAAGAGCGTGTGTTGACGGCCAGCCGGACCATGGGCGATCGCGTGACAACCTACATTGATAAAGGGAAAGAAGTCGTGTCCTCGCAGAAGGAGCAAATCTCTGCCGCGATTGAAGCGGGCAAACAGGCCTATCGTGACGAGAAAGCAAAGACGCAGATGAGTGCAGAGTAGTTCAGATAGCCTTTTTCTTCGCTGCTTCTTTTTTGGCAAAAAGCAAGCAGTTCTCTTACCCGCGGAGCGGCATTTCCGATTAGCGATTGGAGAACGCAGTGGAGAATCTGGTTGTCATTTTCATCGGGTTGACCACGGTTGCGATCGTCGTGCAGGTGTTCGTGCTTGGCGGAATCTTTGTTTCGATCAAGAAGTTGGCTTTCAACGTCGAACGATTGCGCTTCGAGATGGACCAGAAGATCGATCCGGCGCTGACTGAGTTCAGATCTGTGCTGGGTGATGCCAAGCAGGTCCTTCAGAATCTCCAGACCGCGGCAGAAAACTTCGCCGGCATTTCAGAGACGGTGCGGACTCAGGTGGAGCGTGTCAATGCTGTGATCGAAGACACCACTGACCGTGCTCGGGACCAGATCGCTCGTGCCGACGAAGTGGTTACCGATGCCATCCAAAAGATGGAGGCCACCTCGGCCGTCGTTCAGCAAAATGTCCTGGCGCCTATTCGCGAAGTCTCGGCCCTCATCCGAGGTGTTTCCGGCGGCTTGCACTTCTTGTTTGCGAGGCAAAAGAACCAGGTTGATGCGGTTCATCAGGATGAAGAACTATTCATCTAGGCTACCCCAGCCGTGTGTCGGATAGTGTTCCCACCGAATCATTGATCTCGCACCGAAGTCTTCCCCTCCGATATCTGTTCTTGTTCGTTGGCCTTGCTGGCACGGCTGCCGCAATTTATTGCCACAGTTCCGGAATCCTCAATTTTCACTATGACGGTGTGGCCCGGCTCAACATTGCGCGCCGTGTGTTGGACCATCCTGTTCCCCACTACAGCCACTTTGGCACGGTTTGGCTGCCCCTGCAGCATCTCCTGTTGCTGCCACTCGTGCAAAATGACTTTTTGTGGAGCACAGGCCTGGCGGGCAGCATTGTTTCTGTACTGGCTTTCTGTGCAGCTTGTTACTGCCTGTTTGAGCTCAGCCGTTTGCTACACGGCAGTGAATGGGCTGGAGTACTGTCGTCTGCTGCCTTCGTTTTCAACCCCAACATTCTCTATCTGCAAGCCACGCCGCTCGGAGAAATGCTCTATATCGCGCTGTTTCTGGCTGCACTGCTGGCGCTAGTCAAATTCTGTGAGCAGGTTTCGGTCGCATCCGCGGTGGCTTGTGGAGGCTGCGTGCTGTTGGCATCTCTCACCCGGTATGACGGCTGGCTCCTCGCTCCGCTGGGAGTTGCTTGGGTTCTAACGGCGGCTGTCTACAGCCACAGATCAATACGCCAGTCGGCGTCCGCGATCACGGTCTATTCAGTGATCGCGACATCAGGCATTGCAGGCTGGTTTCTGTACAACCAACTAGCCTTCGGCGATCCACTTGCGTTTCTAAGAGGAGACTATGCGACGCATCGCAACATTGACCGCATCGTAGCGGAGTCTGGGTTGGAACAGTATCCGCCGCTGGGAGACCCGCTGACGGCAACGACTTATTTCGCCGAAGCTGCTCGACTGGCTGCTGGCAACGTGCTCTCGATTGCTGGCGTGTTGGGGTTCTTCACGGTTCTCTGGTGGAGAAGTTGGAAAAATCCGGCGCTCTGGTCAGGACTTGTTTGTTTCCTGCTTCCACCAATTTTCTACATTGTCAACATGGTCCGCGGCAGCGGAATCATTTTCGTTCCCACTTTTCCTCCCTACGGCATTCTCAATGTTCGTTACGCGGCACTCTTTATCCCCGGTCTTTGTCTTTTCCTGCCAGGCATCGTCAACACGTTGGTTCATGGGGTGCGACAGGTTGGAAGGCTGGGGTGGCTTTCGGGTGCGACGGGGGCGAAGTGCGGGGTCAGCGCGATCATAGCGGTGTTGGTTGCTTCTGGAGTCTGGCAGGTAACGCGTGGGATGTCTGGGGTCGCTTTTGTCCAGGAAGCTTATGTGAATGGATTCGAAAGGAAGCAAGTCGACTATCAAGCGGCGGCGTACCTTCGCACTCACTATGACGGACAACCCATCCTGATAGATCTTGGCCAGCACGGAATCATTCCACAACAGGCCCGGATACGACTGATCAAACTCATCAACGAAGCCACTGCCTGGGATTCTGCGCTTGCCGCTCCTTCACAATTTGTTGGCTGGATTGTCGAGCAGGAAGGAGACGGAGTCTCGAGGTTTCCAGTTAACCGGCAGGATCTCGAAAGCCAATTCGAAAAGGTGTTTGAAACGAGCGGTCGTCTTGAAAAGCCGCTGAGAATTTATCGGAGGAGGGCGGGCTCCTCAGCCAGCGGCGCTAGTAGCCTTGTTGAGACCGAGCGTTAGGAGTGCTTCGAAAGTGGAAGCGGCTTCTAGCCGCTTGCCCTAAGCGGCAGGCTACCGCTCCTGTCTCTGCCGTTGCCAAGTTCAGAGTCAAACTCGAGCTATTTCCCCTTCAAACCGAAGCAGTAGACCTGTGAATTTCCGTCGACGGCATACACCTGGCCGTTTGCCAGTGCCAGTCCACTGAAATGCGTCCATGTATCGATGACATCGCCACTCTGATAAAGGACCTTGCCGGTCTTGGCGTCAAGGGCGTACAGCACGGCTCGCTGGGTGCTTTCCTTGCGTTGCGCATCGTTCAGCATGGTTTGCTTTTGGGCAAAGATCACACCGCCTTCCCGGGTTTGGTTCACGTTCTCTCCGCTTGAAAGGGCGAACACCACTCCGTGAGCAATCACCACTGGCTCGGGCACCTTGAAATCTCCCGAGATCCAGGCGGGTTCAAGGACAGGCCGGCTGTCAGCGCCTGAGGCCACTTTGAAAGCCATGACGCTCCCATTGGGGTTGGGGCCATTGGTCTTGGGAAACTTCGGTGCGTGCTTCGAAACTGGCCCCCACATGGGGACGTAGACCCACGAGTCCCCTTTGTCGTCCTGCCACGCCGAGAGACCGCCCCAGATTCCCGTTCCTTGAAACGAATCTTCGTCGTTGCCCAGGCGTGGTGTCGTGAAAAGTGGAGTGTGGTGATCCTTCCCGCCGAGTTCCGCTGTGTCCATCAAATAGACGACGCCTTCCTTCCCGCCACCGGCCAACAGATTGCGATTCCGATGTGCAAACCAGACTGGGTGGGTACAGCCAATGTCCCAGTCGTATTTATTAACATCCCGCCAGTTCAGTGGTGCGAAGTAGTCCTTCAACTCAAGCTCAGTCAAAGATGCCGCAACGATGCTGCTTCCATATTTGTGGTTGGCTGGATCGAATTCACCATCACCTGTCATTCCGTACACCCGTCGATCCGCACCGATCACCGGCCCTCCGCGGCCCCAGATGCCCGCCTGCCCTCTGTCGGAGACCAGCAATACCCGGACGAAAGGCCTGAAGGGGTGCCGCACATCCATCGAATAGAGGCCAGACTGGGCGCTGCCGCAACCTTGGGAAATCGAAGTATAAATGACTCCATCGACTAGGTTGAGACTCCAGTTCTTCGAAAACGGCGGAACAAACTGAATCGGACCGAAGCGGATCTTCCCGCTCCCCAGGTCCAGACCATAGAGGCGTCCATCGAGGGCGATGGCGTAGACGATTCCTGCGGTCTTGTCAATTGTCGGCGTGGCGTTGATTCCTTGAGGGCAGAGCCACATGTCTTCGTTTTTTGGCACCGTCAGGGTTTCGAAGGTCCGTGTCCAAACCACCGTTCCTGTTTCCGCATCCAGTGCGAAGAAATGGTTGGAACTTCCAGCCACAAAAACGAGGGTCTTCACTCCTTGGGCCGTGGTGATACCACTGGCGACAACCGGAACTGTCAGTGCAGTCAGAGACTTCGGCTCATTCTTGAGCGGAACTTTCCACTTCAATCCGAGACCCGAGACCGTCTGAAGCGATAGCTGGCTCTCGGCAAAGGCCCACCCGGAACGTTGAGGATCGTGCCCAAACGTCAGCCAATCCGCAGCCAACAGAGTCGAAGATGCTTGAAGGATGAAACCTACCAGAAGTGCTAGAGGGAGGTGCTTCATTGGCAGTGATCCTTAAATTTGTAGGAGTTTTCATGCCGCGTTGCCGCGTCACGTTTCGTGAACGATCTCGTTGCTCACGATCCACTTGAGGCGGTGGCCGCAGCAATCCAGTCGGAGATTAGAGCAAGAATCCCGGAGCCGGGCTCGACAAGCGAATCCTGGGGAGAAAAGCCAGCTCGAGCCAATACCGCTTGAACTCGAACGCTATACTCACGCTTCTCAGGCAACAGCCCGTTATAAGCTTGGATCGCCTTCTCGTTGCCGTGCCGGTCGGCCATGACCTTCAGAATGGAGGTGCCGACATCGATGTTTTCTTCCGGGTTCAGCAGGTTCCGCTTCTCAAAGTCGAATTGCCGGGCATGAATCCGCGCATTCACTTGCATTAAGCCCAGGTCGCCCGATGGAGAAACTGTGAGTGGATTTCCGCTACTTTCGACGACGACAATCGCGGAAACGACAGCAGGGCTGAGACCCTTTTCTACCGACTTGCGAGCAATGGCCGATGCATATCGCTCTTGCTCGGCTTGAGGGCGTTGTGTCTGCTTCAACACTTGCAGACTTGATTCATAGGCGCGACCCACGCGCAGGTTGAATACCCTCCCATGAAGCTTCCAGCCAACGAAAAATAGACCGGAGCTACCTGCCAGGAATAGAATCGAGAATGCCCAGACTTTCAAACTTCCACGGTGACCTTTTCGGGGCTTTCGACGAGGGTGTGGGCGAAAGTCGAAAGAACGCTGGGTGACTCCGCCTCGTCGTCTCTTGTTTTTTTGCATGGATGTCAAGTGAACGAACGACTCGGTCAAAGGTGAGAGTCCTTTTCCGTGTCAGGCAACCCGTCTCGGCGGACGTCGCTCTACGCCAACTGGTCGAAACCCTGCCAGGTGATCTTGGCTCCTAGTTCTTCAACTTTGGGCCAGGCAGCCTGATGTTCCTTCGATTTCGCCCAATTTGCCCGCTGCTTCTCAGTCTTGAACGAGATATCGATTTCGTACTTGCTATTCGATTCGTAGTGTCGCAGCAGCCGGGTTGACAGGAAACCGCCTTGTACCTTGATCGCGGGTACGTAGGCGCTGTGGTAGAGCTTTTCCAGATCAGGTCCCTTACCGGGCTTGACCTCAATGTAGATATGCAGTTGCACCGACTTGCCACGACCCTGGGCAAAGAGGTTTGGCTTCAAGCCTCTGCCCAGAAGCGTGACAGCAGCTCCAAGCGCGATGGACTGCAGCCACATCCGGCGGACCGTTGGAACAGGGACAGCAACCGACTCGTTCTCGTGCATCTACTTCCTCCTGAAGTTCAAAGTTCGGGGTGGCGGCAGTATAGCCTATTGCAGAAAATAAAAAAGCCCTTCAAGAAGTTGAAGGGCTTTTGAGCTTAGGGGCAAACCGTGAAGAAAATCTGCAGTGCTGAATCACGCTGCCAATGGAGCTGTGAACTCTGCTGTCAGCTTGGGAAATCGTTGGAGAATCTTCTCTTTTAATCCTTTTGGAACGTTTTGTGACTCGTTTTCCATGAACTTGTCACCTTTTTTCACAAAAAGTTTCAAGTTATCCTTGTCACCATCACGTTGCTTCACAACGACCCATTGAGTATTAGCTCCCGGTTCAATTTCATACACATCCACTCGAGTCTGAGCGATAGGCAAAGGAATGCTTGTGCGATACCGGGCACGACACGGGTCATCGGAATACACGGCAAAATTCATGTCCTGTCCACCGTAGTAAAACTTGCAGTCTTTCAGCTCCATGATGCCTCCTTGTGAACTGCGCGGTTTTAGCAGGGTTGATCTCAGGTTCTCATTGTTGGAACTCCACTCTGCACCTTCTCTGCTTTGATGCAAGTTCCCGACAAAAAGCTTTCAACAGTAGTACGAATTCTGTAAGGCTCCGGTTTTATTTCCGGCAGAATTTTCTCACAAGCCCCACAGGTCATTTTTTCTTGCCTCTTTGAGTGACCTATCGAGCTGGCCGAATGGTTACATTAGGGCTTTGACTGCCAACAGGAAGCAGTCTTTCCGATTCACAGCGAAAGATCGTTGATTTAGAATGGTTTAGCGGCCTGAACTGGTCAGAAGAACTGAGATTCTCTGACGCAAAGTGTTGGCTAGACTGGCTAGCCTGGAGGCTGTCCCGAGAACCAGCTCGCGACGAAGTCGAAGCATTCTCGGAGCTGGGGAATTGACCATCCCTGAAATATCAGAGCCTCTGTTCACGGCTCTGCTCATCCCGTTATGGCTTACCCGGGAGGGCCACGAAATCCTGCCCTCGGACTGCTGCTGACCGCGTTTCAGAAACAACCGACCATCGTCCTAGTCGGGCCGGTCCGCGAATTGAATCGCAGTGCGGTTTTGGGTCGGTTCTATCCCCCAACTCAGTAAGGCCAGGTTCTCATCAAACTTCGAAAATGAACGAGAACGAAAGTGCTGAGTCACGATATGTCTAATCCTCTCGTCTGCCGCGTTGCGCTTTCCGCCTCAACTCTCCTGCTGCTTTTCTTGACCTACCGGATGACGGCCACTGATCGTCTGGAAGCAAGAATCGTGGACGACAGAACAGGCAATCCTATTGCAGCTACCGCTGTGATTACCGATGGAGAAGGGAAGACTCTTGAGGTTGAAGGCAAACACCCGCATGTCGGATACCTCGGGAAACGTCGATGCTATGTGGACGGTGCATTTTCTCTGGCGTCGCGTCCCAGTCGCTTGACGATTGAGGTGCGCCGTGGTCTCGAGACCCTGCCTCTCCGAGCCGAAGTGGACTTGCAGGCCCAGAGATCCCAGCCATTGATTCTTCGACTTCAGCGATGGATCGACATGCGGCAGCAAGGCTATCTGAGCGGCGACACGCACGTTCACATGTTGACTCAATCAGAGTCGCACTTCCAAATGAAGGCTGAAGACTTGAACGTCTTGAACCTCCTGGTGACCGACATAACACACGATCTCGAAAAGTTTACCGGTAAGCTCGACCCGGTCTCGACGCCAGGACATTCTGTGCACGTCGGCCAGGAGTTCAGGGACTGGCAGCAAGGGCATGTCGTCTTGATGCGAATCAAACAGATCATTCAGCCGTTCGAGCCGTTCGGTGGCACGTTCCAGGGGCGAAACCATCCAATTTGGTGCTAGCAAGAGCGTTGCGCGAAACCCGCCGCCAGGGTGGTGTCGCCAGCTGGGCCCACTTCTGCAATTTACCCGGCACTGAATCCGCGATCGACATCGCGCTGGGCTTGGTCGATGCTGTGGACCTGATCACTTATGACGATCCCACTCAACTACCCAGCCACTGGGGGCCTTGGAAGACCTCGGGAATGTCTCAGGGAGAATTCACGGTGATGCGCGCGATGGACCTCTACTACCAGTACTTGAATGCTGGCTTCCGCCTGCCGATTGGCGCGGGAACTGACAAGATGGGCGAGGGCATTCCGGTGGGCAGCAATCGTCTATACGCACGGTTCACAGACGCTCCCACCTACGACGCCTGGCTGGCGGGCCTCAAGGCAGGGAACGGCTTCGTGACGAATGGTCCCATGTTGACCTTTGAAGTTGAAGGGCACACCTCGGGCGAGGTGATCGAATTTACGGGCAACCGGAAAGTGAAAGCTCGCGCAACAGCCCGGTCGATTCTGCCGTTTACCAGTCTGGAGATCGTTGTCAATGGGGAAACGGTAGCCATTCAGGAGCAAGATAGGCAGGTCGGCGGCGTGTATCAGATGGAAGTCGAGACCACTATTGACCTGCGGAGAAGCAGCTGGCTGGCCGCGCGCGTCGCCGAAGAGCCCGGTATGCACCACCGCATTCTACCGCGCGGCCTCACAGTATTCGCTCACACCAACCCACTCTACTACCTGTGCGGTGGCACCAAAGTCCGTGACGTTGGTTCCATCGCTTACCTCCAAAAGTACGTCAAGGCAGCAACTCACTGGCTAACAACTGGAGCACGCTTTGCCACAGCCGCGGAAAAGCAAGAAGCCCTGCGCCTGGCTGACGAAGCGCGTCGCGTATACGCTGGACTATGAGAGCACTTTGCGCAACCATCTGCGCTGGCGCAAGCTAGCGCGGCGTGGTTGGAACCCACGCGGGAATAGTCAGCGTCGCGCACTGATGTCGCTGTGTTTAATTCGACGAACCAATGGCATAGAGAGTATCTTGGGTTCGAATGTACATCCGGCCTTCGCTGATTGCCGGAGTTGCGTAGATGTCCGAGTCGAATTCGTTGATCGCCAGAACTTCCCAGTTGCCAGCAGCACGTAGCACGACGACCTTGCCATGCTCACTGGCGATGTAGACCTTGTCGTCGACGCCGATCGGTGAGGCGTAGTAGTCTTCGAGCGCGCCCGTCAATCGCGCCTGCTTGAGCGTTTCTCCGCTCCGAGCGTTCAGAGTCGTCGCGATGCCGCCGCTTCGGAAGAGGAATACCACGCCGTTGTAGACGAGGGGCGACGCTACGTCAGGCAGCGACTTTTCAAAACGCCAGAGCACGTGCGTGTTTGTCACGTCGCCGCTGCCTCCGAGCTTAACCGCTAGCAAACCGTTGCGCGAGGCACGGCGAGTGCGGAAGAATGTCCATTCTCTTTCATTCAGAAAATCGTCCCGGTCCAGGTCGATCGCACGCCAGGTTCCCGTTGGCTGCCATGGTGGTGGCAGTTCTGACTGGGAGAGCTTACCGTCGTGATTGGCATCGCCTGCGGCGATCACTTCCGCGAAGGCGGGAAGCTCAACCTGCTCCCCCGTGTCGTTGCCGGTAGTCCAACCACTGAAATAAAGAATATCGCCCGCAATTGTTGGAGCCGTTTTTGGCTGGCAGGTCAGACCCCGAACGAACCAGACGGGTTCACCGTCCACTATGGAATACGCGGTGAGTTGATAGGATCCGGGTGCGATAACTTGTGCGGGTCCGCGGGGAGGACGGTAAATGATAGGAGTGGAGTACCCGTTGATGACGTTTCGTGACACTTTCCAGGCGATCTTACCGCTGTCTGCATCCACCGCGATAATATATGCGTCGGTGTCCGCGTCGCAGACGAGTACCACTCTTCCATCGGCGTAGACGGGCGACGCCACCACGCCGTGTTGGCTGTTGAAAGGTCCGAGGGCAATTGCCATCGCTGTTTGCCCTGGAAATCATAGGCGACCAGGCCGAAATCCGCGAAGAAGACAAAGACGTCCCTTCCATCGGTCACCGGAGTCGGCGCCGCGCGGTGATTGAGCTTGTGCTGGTATTCGCGTTTCGCAGCGCGGACGGATCGCTGCCACTGAACTTTGCCAGTGGAGCGGTTCAGACAGAGGGTCACCAAATCATCGCCCTCGGAAGCCGTAAGGAAGATGCGATCGCCAACCAGGACGGGGGAAGATTTCCCTGGCGCCAACTCTGTCTTCCACAAAACGTTTTTTTGAGGCCCAAATTCGGTTGGCAGTTTCCCGCAGAGAGGGCACAGTCCGGAGCCGTTCGGACCACGAAGCTGAGGCCAGTCAGCACCGAATAGACTCGGTGCGAGAGCACCCAACAATAGAAGCATCCACTTGGACATCTTATCCTCCCGGTTGATCCCTGGCTCTAAAGGGGCACCGCATTCTTCCGGATGTACTGGTCGAGCACCGATTCATCCGGCCCGATGTAGTGATAGTACTCCGCCCATTCGAGCCCATGGGCTTCTCCCCGGGCGCGGTCCCGCGCGAGCGCGAAATATTTTGTGTACTGGCGGTTGGCCGTCTCCGCATCATTGCCGAGCAGCGGCAGGCGCTTGCCTTCGGCTGCGAGGCGCTTGCGGAGGAGCTCTCCCGTCTCGCCCGCCGGGCCCTGCGTCACGTTGGCCATGTTGACCCAGGCCTTCCGGTCGATGTAGTCGGCGATGTCAACCACGCGGTTGACGAGCTGAGGTCCGCGCGAGAAGTAGTAGCGCTCCCTGACGGCGTGTGGCTTCACTCCCGCATAGCTGAATTCAGGATAGTCCCACGACATGCCGCAGATCGCCGCAGCCCATTCGACGGCCTTCGCGGTGACAGTGTGGTCGGGGTTGCGCTCATAGAGGCCGCTGGGATCGTAGACGACAATAGTATCTACCTTGAACTGGCGGAACAGAAAGACAAAGCGCGCCCGCATTTCGATGATGGGCCAGGCATCCAGGTTGTGATTGGGATAGTTTAGGAAGATCGCTTCCTTGAGGCCCAGACGGCGCGCCACTTCGCGTGTGTCTTTCTCGTTCTTCAGCACTACTTCGCCATAGCCTGATCCTTCCCCCGCCATCGAGTCATCGGAAACGGTGATCAGGATGCCTTCGTAACCCTCATCAATGAGCTTCAGCACGGCACCGCCGGCGAAGATCGGAATGTCATCGCAGTGCGGTTGGATGGCCGCAAGCATTTTGCCTTTATGCGGTTTTCCGGTCCGTTTGCGTTCGACCGTGGTCTTGACGTTGTATGAGACCTCGCCGGCGCCGCTCGCAACTTTTTCGTCGGCGGGCGGCAGTACGATTTGCGCGGTCTGCGCCAGAATTGTGGCGCCTAGAAAATTTCTTCGGTCCATAGTCCCTCCAAGGTTGCGGATGGAGTTTTTATCCCTGATTTCTCGGTCTTTCTGCAAGAAGAATCAGGCAGTGGACACTCTGGACCGTAGTCCGCAAGAATCCGATACGTCACGCCAACGAATCGAAATCAAGCGACTTTTGCCAATCGATACTCGTGGTGGAGTCTGCCAAGAACTGCAGTTGCCTCCACCCAATGACCCTGTGGACCCCAGGGGTTGGGCTATGCCGTCTGCTCTATGGAAGCATCAAGGTGTACTGAGGAGAAAAGCACCGTCACCTGTTCGCTGGCCTGGTTGTCCGCCGTCGTTGATGACGGCATACGCTATGAAGGGATTGTTTCCAGAGATTCGCGTGATCCGCGCATAACCTTGCTGCGTGCCTGGGGCGTAAAGGGAAAGAATAGAACTGATCTGACTCCAGGACCGGGAAGTCACCGTGAAATCATCGATGGTTGCTGCGAGGCTCCCGGAGGACCCGTTGTAGATCTCGATTCGAAACCGATCACTGCTGGAGTCAACTTCACCTGTATTCACGATGGCCAGATTGGTCCGGTTTTCCGCGTTCTGCAATAGCCCATGCAACCAGACGCTGCCAGACGACGCCATTCCATTCGGAATGCCGCTGTAAAAGAGACCGAAGCGACCGGTCGCTCCAGGGGCGCTGGTTCTCGCTGCCACGGCGATACCTGCCAGATCACCACCCTGCGGGGTCACCATCAACGGGCCCACCAGCGGTGAGCCTTTGGGGCCGATTCCCGCTACATTCATCTCCCGCAGTTTCTGGACAAAGTCCGACAGGATGATCTGCTCGGAGGGTAGCAACGTCATCTGGAATGTCGCCGTGGAATTGGGAGCCTGTATCCCCGATGCAACATAGCTGCATTGCAGGGTTCTGGCGCTGCTGTTCCAGTTGGTGAGCACCAGCTCACTGGAAAAGTCGTTGACCTCGACGACGACGGGAAGGGTTAGCTGAGTCCTGCCGTTGAGTGCCGCTTCCGGAATTGGGGGAACAAACGAACCATCGGAATTCAGTTGGTCGTTTATCACTCCGTACGTATAGAAAGGAGCGGTGCCGCTGACGCGCTCGACACGCACATAGCCGTTGCTGAAAGCGAAGTCGTTGGATTGGAGGATGCCAGAGAACTGCACGAAGCCGCCGGGAGCCAGTACCTGATCCGCAAGCGTGAATGTTTGCCGATTGAGAGGATCGCCCGAATAGACGCTGACCCTCAGGGTAATGTTACCTTCGATAGCGCCTCCGGTGTTCTGAATCGCAACATTCGAGCGATCTTGTTGATTCTGCCGCAGCCCGGCCAGAATGACGGGACCCGAGAGCGCCTGGCTGCCAGCCACACCGGAATACGCGAGCCCGGCCCGTCCTCCATCCACAGAGGTTGTTGTTCGCACGCTGACTCCGCCGTCTGAGACGGAGGCTAGGCCCGAGAATCGCACTGTCAGCGTCCCTCCTTGGCTTCCGGAAGCCGGGATGGGCACCCCCAGCGAGCGCAGGTATCCGATGGCGTCGGTAACCACCCGCTGCTGGCGGGCGCCCAGCGTGTCAGTGGCCGATCCGGCGCCACTGCCAAAGGCGGGAGCATAGGTGAACATCAAGTTGGCATTCTGGCTTCCGCGGTTCGTCAATGTCATTTCCGAGGTGAAGTAGGATCCATTCATCCCGGAGGAGGACAAGACCACCGGAACGAACAACGTGAGTTCTCCATTGCTTCCCGAGGAACCGGCCAACTGGGTGATGGTAACGGTTTGGCCGGCAACAACAATCGACCCGGCTCTGGAACCCGCTCCGGAATTGACACCAACTGAGAAACCAACCGTGCCATTTCCGCTGCCGCCGATGCCGGAAGTGATTGTGATCCAGCTGCTGGAGCTTGTGGCAGTCCAACTACAGCCGTTCGGCGCACTCACCGTAAAGTTCCCGATACCACCGGCCGCGCCTATGGTTTGGCTGGTCGAGCTCAGCGAAATGCTGCAAGACGTGACAACAAAGGCTGATGCACTGGTTGCGCTGCTCGAGGAAGTTGTTACGCGGATGAGACCGGTGCTGGCAGAGGCTGGAACCTGTGCCAGGATTTGGGAGGCGGAAACTGGAGTGTAGCTGGCGTTGGTCCCGTTGAACTGGACGCCGGTTACGCCGGTGAATCCAGTTCCCTGAATGGTTACCTGCGTCCCCGGAGTTCCAGAAGCTGGCGAGAAGCTGCTGATGGTTGCTCCGCTCCCGGCTGTTGTTGCATTGGCTTCGTTTGAGAACGCCGAGTCGGAAGAGCCGTTGGTGGCGGCAACGCGGTAGTAATAAGTCGTGTTCGGGCTCAACCCTCCGTCGGCATAAGCTGTCACGCTGGCGACCGTCTGGCCCACCTGGGACCAGTTGCCGGAAGATCCGGTCTTGCGCTGGATTTTGAAGCCTGTGATCCCCGATCCGCTGTGCTGCCACGAGACGGCGAGTTGCGAACTGGAAACAGCGCTTGCAGTCAAAGCCGCGGGTGCTGCCACTGGCTGCTGCTGGCCAAGGCAACCGGAGTTCTGGCTGACGTGAGTTCCTATTTGGTCCCGCGAGAAGGGACAAAACGAAAATCCCGTACCGATGGAAGGGTTCATGATGGTGTTGCCACAATCTCCCTGTCCGGGATTTGAGGTGCTGACATGATCACCGCCAAAGTTGTGCCCCATTTCATGAGCGGTCAGGATGGACTTGGCCGGCGTGCCCGTCAGGCGTTGCGACACTCCGTAGGCATAACTCTTGGTGCACGACACGCCTTTCCAGGCAATTCCAACAGTACTTCCATCCAGGTTCTTGCCAGTCCACATGTGGGCCAGATCATAGTTCACATTGGAGAAGTTGCTGTTCCAATGGCTTGTAAACTCCTGCAGGATCGTCGAAGCCGCAGTTGAGGAATAGGGATCCGAGGTTGTGTTCCAGCTGTGCTGGAATACGACCTCGAAGGTCAAGCCGAGCTCCGACTGGTAAACACCCTCCACCTGGTTGAGGATGTCGAGAATCTCATTGGCAGCGTTATCAGAACTGCCAAGTGCCGTGACGTATTCGTTGTCGGCCTCAGTCGCCAGTTCCACTGTATAGGTTGTGGCGGCATCCGCCACGAAAGGAGTCACGAATTCGATTCCTTCTACCAGGCGTTCGGCCGTGGCGAGTCCGCAATCACCTAGCGTGGCTGAGCGGATATCTGACCGCTCATAAACCACCATATCGCCTTTCAACGCCTGTGCGGAGTAACGGCTCAGGGGCTCGACGAAATACCATTCCTCCGGTGTCAGAATCACCGCTTCTAGCGTCCCGTCAACGAAGCTGACTCGTGCCTGCCCCTGGCCGTTGGGCAGACTTCCTCGAAACGTGCGAACGGGTTGCCTCTCCAGCAGGCGCCTCTCACCGTTGGGAAGCGACTCAACCGACTGGTAACGGGCTGCTCTCAGGTCGCGCGACTCCAGTAGCACCTCAAAGGACCGGTCGCGGACTTGAAGTGTCACGGGCTTGCCGGCAAGGGTCTCCCGGAGAAGCCCGTCGGTATCCAGGAACTGGAATTGGTAGTTGATGAGAAACTGATCCAATGAATGCTGAGTGGGACCGGTCTTTTGAGCCGCAAGCAAGGAAGGAGGCACATCCGACAGAAGTGCGAGCCACGAGCCGATTGCGAAAGCCAACAGAGTGCAGTTTCGCATGTTCTGAATCAGAGTCACCATTGCCTAACCTCCCGAGTTCCTGACTTCCCGCGGCTTGCTTTGTCAGAGTCACGTCGGCGGGAATGTCACGGTTCTCTTGGCAAAGTCCAATCCAAACAGGGCCCACTCCGGAGTTCAAAAACGTAACCAGAAAGCTGGGGAACGAGGGGTGAATCCGACAACCGGAAGGCACCCGGGTTGCGGTCAACAATCTGACTAATCCATAAACCATCAATTACTTAATAGGATATTCTCTGGGGAGGCTGAGGCCAGGAGAGTGTGCCTTCGTCTCGGAATGAGAGAAACCATCCCAGCTTCTGGGCTGAGTCAGGTTTAGAGAGAGTGTGTTCGGCGGTACAGTCTGGTTACTGGAATCGTCCTCAGCGACCGCCAAGATGCGGAACCGCGGTCATGATTAGTGGCGTTTGGCTTCGAGAATTCTGGTCAGTAGGGGAAGGCCGTCCCAAGCCTCTGAACATCAGTTCGGGGAAGGGTCACCTATAGGCCAGCTAGGCAGCGCGAGGTGGCTTATCGACGAGTAGGTGGACATTAGCAATCTCGAGCGACACCGGGTCAAGGAGCGACCTGGTGTCAATCAGAGATGCTTTGGAAAAGCATGAGTTTTTCCGGTTGTTCGATTTGCCAGTCCAGTGGATTGACGAAACGATCTCGACCCTTTCAAACAAATTAGCCCCACGGCTGGTCCTTGAGAAAGGAGGCATGCTCCGGAAGTGGTTTGGTCGTTTGGAAGTATTTCTTGTAGGCCGAGATCCAGTCGGTGGCAATGTCGCGTTGCGCTTTAGCAAGATCAACCTTGCCCTCACAAACCATTCGGTAGAGATGATCTTCGAGAGCATCCTTGATGTGAGCGTTCCAGACAGTGCCTCCATACGGTTGGGGCCAGAAGTTTCGGATGTTATCTGAGCCTCCAAGGGAGGGACTGATCAAGTAATCCAATTCATAGGCGTGGGGTTTTGGCTCCCGGATTCCATAAGCTGCAAAAACCTGCGAAGCCACCGACTTCGGCACTAGATGAAGAGTTTCCGTTGTTCCCGAGGCGCAAACATCACTCATCGTTACAGGCAGAGTCATGCCAGGCGTTAGATTGGGATCAGGAATGGCTAGGGTTTCGTACCCAGTGACCGTTTTGTTGACTGACAAACGGGAGCGAAACACGAGGACTCCCAACAAAATAATCACGGCCCCAGCAAGGGCCAGAGCAAATAAGCGCCGCTCGTAGGACGCTTGCTTGATTCGGTGCCAGAGGCCCAAATGCTGCGAAGCGGCAAGTTCCGCCAGCCGCAGTTTCAATAATGCTCGGGGGCCGTCTATCGGAGGCAATTCAGGAATCGTTTTGGAGCGAACCCGGATGAAATCCGCGATGGTGCAATCGATTTCCTGCGTCCTGGTACGGCAACTCCAGCAAGCAGTCAGGTGACGCTGAATCTCAATAACTCGATTTGTTGACAGCTCACCGTCAGCAGCCCGGAGCAGGTCTTCGTCTGAGATATGAACTTCTCCGCTATTCATTGGTCAACTCCTATTCGCGCGACTCAGCCGCTCGATCGACCGCACTAGCGACAGGGCCACTGCACTTACCGAAATCCCTAGCACCTGGGCGATCTGCCGATAGCGCAGCCCTTCAGCGCGCAGATTGAGACAGCAGCGGTCCAGCTCAGGCAAGGCTATTACCACAGCCGACAACAGTTCCTCCCTTTGTCGAGCGACCAAAGCTTCTTCGACACTCGGAGCCGGATCGAACATTTGATCGAAAGCCCCGTCCTCCGGTTGCTCCAAGACTCTTCGGGCAGTTGCGTGGCGCTTCTTCAAAGCCACATTGTGACCCACTCGAAATATCCAGCCTGCCAAATTCGGGCGTGGCTTGCCTTGGCGCAAATGCTGAAATAGCGACAGGAATACCTCTTGAACCACTTCCTCGCCATCCTCCAGAGACAGCCCGATGGTGTAGACGTAGCGAAGTAGTGGAGTCCGGAACTGGTCAAACAGCCTCGTGACTTCGTCCTCAGGGCCATAAGTCTGCGAAGACCGATCGGTACCGACTGACATTAAACCCCGAACGTCGAGTGATGAGTCTCCACCACTAGCAGCCTGTCGGACTTTCCGAGCAAGCAAGTAACCGGGAAGAAGAGGGAAACGTAGTTACAGCATGAGCGCACACTTCAAAGCGGTGGACCGAGAAACCCTTTACCTGTTTCCACCCT
>Ga0187892_10001458_pt1 | contig 53873 bp, 48 predicted proteins | sample MA1701073metaG_FD_139345 | JGI IMG/M metagenome (GOLD analysis project Ga0187892, IMG submission 139345) | Bio-ooze microbial communities from a basaltic lava cave in the Kipuka Kanohina Cave System on the Island of Hawaii, USA - MA170107-3 metaG ...
GAGGCGCTCGGCCTGCTCGTCCCAGAGCGCCTGCGCCGCGGCGCGCTCGCCGGTGGCGATCAGCCCGGCGAGCGCCGCGCTGAGCAGGTACTCGCGCGCATCGATGCCGAGCTCGCTCTGCGTCTCGATCAGGTGGGAGGCATGCGCCGCCATGCGCGCCGCGTCGCGTGCCGCCACCGCGCGGAACAGCGCCAGCCAGCGGCGCTGGAAATCGCGCAGCTCGCGGTGGCAGGGAGCGGCGGCAATGCGCGCCCAGATCTCCTCCGCCTGCGCCGCGGCGAGGTACGGGTTGACCGCGCGCGCGACCTGCACCGCGCCGTGCAGCCAGACGTCGAGCGCCTCGGGCTCGCGGCACTCGAGCAGGCGCAGCTTGACGATCTCCAGGTCCTTCTGCAGCGAAGTCGAGATGCCCTGCGGCTCGGGCGGCGCGGCGCCGAGCAGGAACTCGCGCGCGTAGCGCGCGCGGCGCGTGTGCTCGACGCGCTCGAAGGCGTAGGCGCCCTTGTGCAGCGGGTTGACCGGCCGCTGGCTGCGGCCCGGCTCGAGCAGCTCGAGCACCGGCACCCCGGCGTTGAGCAGCCCCACCACGCCCGCGGCGCTGCGCTCCATGAAACGGTGCTTGGCGGCGTTCAGGTCGAGCACCGGGTAGTAGTCGGAGTTCGCCGGCATGCCGTAGCTCGCGAACAGCGGCTCGAGCGTCGCGCGGTTGCCGAGGTAGCGGGCGTCGAGGTCCCCGGCCGAGAGCACGTGCACGGTCCAGAGCTCGCGCGCGAGGCCCGGGGACTCGAACACCGCGGCCGGCACGGGCAGCGGCAGCGGCGCCTCGGCCGCGAGGATGAGCAGGTCGTGATCGCTCGCCGCGAACACCGCGTAATGCGGGAACTCCTCGCCCAGCGCGCGCATCACCGAGGCGAGCAGCGAGGCGTCGATCTCGTACAGCTGGAACCACTGCGCCAGCACGCCGCCCGCGTTGAGGTGGCTGCGGATGCGGCGGTAGAACTCGCGCGTGAACAGACTCGAGACGCCGCTCACCCAGGGGTTCGACGGCTCCGAGACGATGATGTCGTAGCGCCGGTTGCGGGTGGAGAAGAAGGTCTTGGCGTCGTCGATCAGGATCTCGCCGCGCGGGTCGACGAACGCTGCGCTGTTGCGCGGCAGGAAGCCGCGCGCCGCCTCGGCCATCGCCGGCTCGATCTCGACCGTCTCGACGCTGCGCAGCTGCAGGTCCTGCAGCAGCGTGTGCGTGGTGAGCCCGGTGCCGATGCCGATCACCGCCGCCGACTTTGCGTCGGGCTTGAGCGCGAGCGGCAGCGCGCCGGTCAACACCATCGTGATCTCGTCGGTGCCGCGCTGCCCCTCGCGGTCGAGGTTGATCGAGCCGTCCGACTTGCCGTTGGTGCGGATGCTGGTCGCCTCCGGATAGCGCACCAGGTGCACGGTGGCAGTCTTGCCGTCGCGGTTGTACAGGATCTGCGCGTCGCGCGAGGCGGCGAGCTCGCCGTGGCGGAACACGCCGGCGGTCATCTTGTTGGCGTCGAGCTCGACCGCGAGCGGCACCGCGACGAACAGCGCGCCGCAGGCCGCTGCGCTGAGCGCGAGCGGCCGCCGCGCCGGCAGGCTGCGCCAGAGCAGCGCGAAGCCGAGCGCCGCATCGACCAGGGCGCCAACGACGAGCGCGCCTTCCAGGCCGAGCAGCGGCAACCCGACGTGCACCGCGAGCAGCACCCCGGCGATGGCGCCGAGGGTATTGGCCGCGTACACCTGCCCGATCGCCGGCTCGCCGGCGCCGCCGCGCAGCAGCGCAGCGGTGATGAGCGGCAGCGTCATGCCGGCGCAGAAAGTGGCAGGCAGCATCACCAGCGCCGCTATCCCCTGGCCCGTGAGATTGAACATCAGGTAGCCCGCCTCGGTGCGGGCGAGCCCCTTCATCAGGTATTCCATCAGGCCGAAGGTGAGGTCGTACACCTGCAGCGTGCCGAGCGCGAGCAGGCCCATCGCGATCTGCACCCAGCCGAGCAGCCGCGCCGGGCTCGCCGCCGCGTCGACGTCGCGCCGCACGGCGAGGCCGCCGAGCGCGAGCCCGAGGATGAAGGTGGCGAGCATCAGCTCGAACGAATGCGTCGAGGCGCCCAGCACGAGCGAGAGCATGCGAATCCAGCTGATCTCGTAGATGAACGAGGCCAGGCCGGTGAGAAACGCCGCGGCGAGCAGCAGCCGCGCCGCGCGCGGCGCGGCGCCGGGCTGCGGCGCGATCGGCGCCGCCCGCGCCGGGCGCGCCAACAGCCACACGATCGCGGCGAGCGCGAGGTTGATCAATGCCGCCACCCGCAGCGTCCCCGGCAGCCCGACCCAGGCGATCAGCACGAAGCCGCTCGCGAGCACGCCCGCGGCGGCGCCCAGGCTGTTGGTGAAGTACAGCATCGCGACCGGCTCGCCCGGCGTCCGCGGGTGCGCGCGCACCAGCCCGGCGCTCATCAGCGGGAAGGTCGCGCCGAGCAGCACCGACTGCGGCAGGATGAGCGCGCTGGCGAGGGCGAGCTTGGCGGCGAGCGCGAGCGAGTCGGTGCCGAGCTGGGGCAGCAGCGCGGCGTAGCACCAGTCGGTCGCGGCGACGAAGACTTCGTGGAACGCGAGCGCGCAGGCGCCTATCACTGCCTCGACCAGCGCGTAGCCGACGAGCGGGTTGCGGATGCGCGTCGAGGCGCGCCCGCAAAGCGCCGCACCGAGCGCCATGCCGCCCATGAACACGATCAGCACCAGCGACTGCGCGTACGCCGCGTGGCCGAGGAACAGCTTCAGGTAATGCGTCCAGATGGACTCGTAGATGAGCCCGGCGAAGCCGGAGGCGGTGAACAGCGCGTAGAACGCGGCGCGCGGCGGGACCTTCGCGGGCATGACGCGCGCTATATAGCACGTCGACCGGGCCGCAAGGCGGCCGGTCAGCCAGGCGCGCGATGGAGCCGACCGAATATCCGAGGCTCAGCGCGCGCACGCGCGGCTATCATCCGGAGCCACTCGTGAGCCCGCCGGTCCGCCTCGCCGCGTACTACTTCGCGTTCTTCGCGCACGGCGGCGTGTTCGTGCCGTACTTCGCGCTCTATCTCGCCGCGCTCGGCTTCGGCGCCGCGCAGATCGCGCTGGCGCTCGCGATGCCGCAGCTCGCGCGCATCTTCGCCCCGGCGCTGTGGGGCTGGCTCGCGGACGCGCTCGATGCGCGCGGCCGGGGCGCGCGGCGCGCGATCGTCGCGTTCTCGGGTTTTGCGCTCCTCGCGGGCTTCGCCGCGCTCTACACCGTGCGCGACGCCGCCGCGGTCGCGCTGGTGCTGCTCGCGCTGAGCGTGCTCTCGGCGGGCGCCCTGCCGCTGGTCGAGGCGACCACGCTCTCGGCGCTCGAAGGACGCGCCGGGCAGTACGGGCCGATCCGGCTCTGGGGCTCGATAGGGTTCATCGCCGCGGTGCTCGGCACCGGCGCCTGGCTCGACCACCACGACGCCGCGACGATCCTCGACCTGCTGGTGGCGCTGGTGGCGCTGCTTTGCGTGGTCTCGTTCGCGCTGCCGCGCAGCGCGGCGGCGCCCGCGCCGCCGCCGGCGGCGAGCCTGGCCGCGGTGCTCGCGCGCGGCGAGGTGCTGGCGTTCTTCGGCGCGTGCTTCTGCATGACCGCGGCGCACGGCACCATGTACGTGTTCTACTCGATCTACCTCGAGGCGGCGGGCTACCCGAAGACGCTGATCGGCGCGCTCTGGACGCTCGGCGTCGTCGCCGAAGTGGTGCTGTTTCTGCGCCTGCCGCAGCTGCTGCGGCGCCATTCGCTGCGCGCGCTGCTGCTCGCGAGCTTCGCCTGCGCGGCGCTGCGCTTTCTCGCCGTCGGCTGGGGCGTCGAGTGGCTGGCAGTGCTCGCCGCGGCGCAGCTGCTGCACGCGGCGACCTTCGGCGCGTTCCACGCCGCCTCGATCGCGGCGGTGCATCGCCTCTTCCCCGGCCCGCTGCAGGGCCGCGGCCAGGCACTGTTCTCGAGCCTCGCCTACGGCCTGGGGGGCGCGACGGGCGCGCTCGTCGCCGGCTGGAGCTGGGAGCCGCTCGGCCCGGCGGCGAGCTTCTCGCTGAGCGCCCTGTTCGGCGTCGCGGGCGGCGCGCTCATCGCCTGGAAGTTTCGGGAGTAGGCTTGTCAACAACGGCCCTGGTCGCACGTTTCCTGAGCATGATGCGAATCGCGCTCCGCCTGCTCGCCGCGCTCGTCGCCGCGGGCTGCCAGACGGTGCAAACCACCCAGCCGGGCGTGGTGGGGGTGGATCGCCCGCAGTCGATGCTGGTCTCGGCCCAGAGCGTCAACCGCAGCGCCGAGCGCGCCTACCGGCGCGTGCTCGACGAGGCGTCCGCCAGGGGCCAGCTCAACCGCGACCCGGCGCAGGTCGCGCGCATCCGCGCGCTCGCCGCGCGGCTGATCCCGCAGACAGCGGCCTTCCGCGCCGACGCGCCGGGCTGGCAATGGGAGGTGAACGTCATCACGTCGAACGAGGTCAACGCCTGGGCCATGCCGGGCGGCAAGATCGCCTTCCACAGCGGGCTGCTGGAGCGCCTGCAGCCGAGCGATGACGAGGTCGCCGCGGTCATGGGCCACGAGATCGCGCACGCGTTGCGCGAGCACGGCCGCGAGCGCGCCTCGCAGGCGGTCGCGCAGGGCTTCGGCATCGCGGTGCTCGGCGCCGCCGCGGGCATGTCGGAAGGCGCGATGGACCTGACGCAGCTGGTGCTCGACCTCACCTTCAACCTGCCCAACTCGCGCACCGACGAGACCGAGGCGGACCGCATCGGGGTCGAGCTCGCGGCGCGCGCCGCCTTCGATCCGCGCGCCGCCGTGAGCCTGTGGCAGAAGATGACGCAGCTCGCCGGCGGCAAGGGACCGCAGTTTCTCTCCTCGCACCCTTCGCACGCCACGCGCATCAGCGACCTCAGGGCCTACGCTGAGCGCGTGATGCCGCTCTACGAAGCGGCGCGCGCGAAGCGCTGAGCGAGGGAAACCCCGGGCGCCGCGCACGCCCTTTCGGCGCGCGCGCTGTGCCATAATTTCACGCTTTCGCCGCGCCGCTCATGGGCCGCACGCTCTACGACAAGCTCTGGGAGAGCCACGTCGTGCACGTCGAGGACGACGGCACGGCGCTGCTCTACGTCGACCGGCACCTCGTGCACGAGGTGACCAGCCCGCAGGCCTACGAGGGCCTCAGGCTCGCCGGGCGCAAGCCCTGGCGCGTCGAGTCGGTGGTCGCGACCGCCGACCACAACACGCCGACGACCGGCTGGGAGCGCGGCATCGAGGGCATCGAGGACCCGACCTCGCGGGTCCAGGTGCAGACGCTCGACGCCAACATCCGCGCCTACGGTGCGAAGGCCTACTTCCCGTTCCTCGACCGGCGCCAGGGGATCGTGCACGTGATCGGGCCGGAGCACGGCGCGACGCTGCCCGGGATGACGGTGGTGTGCGGCGACTCGCACACCAGCACGCACGGCGCATTCGCCTGCCTCGCTCAGGGGATCGGCACCTCCGAGGTCGAGCACGTGCTCGCCACCCAGTGCCTGGTGCAGAAGAAGATGAAGAACATGCGCATCACCGTGCACGGGGCGCTCGCGCGCGGCGTGGGCGCAAAGGACGTGGTGCTCGCGATCATCGGCCGCATCGGCACCGCGGGCGGCAGCGGCCACGCCATCGAGTACGCCGGGAGCACGATCCGCGGCCTTTCGATGGAAGGGCGCATGACGGTGTGCAACATGTCGATCGAGGCCGGCGCGCGCGCGGGCATGGTGGCGGCCGACGACGCCACGATCGCATACCTCAAGGGCCGCCCGTTCGCTCCGGGCGGCGCGGACTGGGACGCGGCGGTCGCCTCCTGGCGCGCGCTCGCGAGCGACCCGGACGCTGAGTTCGACCGCGAAGTGACGCTGCGCGCCGAGCGGATCCGGCCGCAGGTCACCTGGGGCACTTCGCCCGAGATGGTGGTCTCGATCGAGGACAGCGTGCCCGACCCGGAGAAGGAGCGCGACGCGCAGCGCCGCGAGGGCATGGAGCGCGCGCTCGAGTACATGGGGCTCGCGCCGCGCACCAGGATCACCGACATCCGGCTCGACAAGGTCTTCATCGGCTCGTGCACCAATTCGCGCATCGAGGACCTGCGCGTCGCCGCTGCGGTGGTGCAGGGCAGGCGCGTGGCGCGCAACATCCGGCTCGCGCTGGTCGTGCCGGGCTCCGGCCTGGTGAAGCAGCAGGCCGAGCAGGAGGGGCTCGACCGGGTGTTCCGCGATGCCGGCTTCGAGTGGCGCCAGCCGGGGTGCTCGATGTGCCTGGCGATGAACGCCGACCGGCTCGAGCCCGGCGAGCGCTGCGCCTCGACCTCGAACCGCAACTTCGAGGGCCGCCAGGGCGCGGGCGGGCGCACGCACCTCGTCAGCCCGGCGATGGCCGCGGCGGCCGCAGTCGCCGGTCACTTCGTCGACATCCGCGGGTGGAGGTAAGAACCGCGTTGCGCTGCGGAGCGGCAGCGGGCCGCCGCAGCGCAGCGCCACACGTTTGAAAAGTCCAAGGGAGCCATGGAAAAGTTCACGGTCTTGAAAGGGTTGGTGGCGCCGCTCGACCGCGCCAACGTGGACACCGACCAGATCATCCCGAAGCAGTTCCTGAAGTCGATCCGCCGCACCGGCTTCGGGCCCAACCTGTTCGACGCCTGGCGGTTTCTCGATCAGGGCGCGCCCGGCATGGATCCGGCGCGCCGCGCGCCCAACCCGGACTTCGTCCTCAACCAGCCGCGCTACCGCGGCGCGACCATCCTGCTGGCGCGCAAGAACTTCGGCTGCGGCTCATCGCGTGAGCACGCGCCGTGGGCGCTGCTCGAGTACGGCTTTCGCTGCGTCATCGCGCCGTCGTTCGCCGACATCTTCTTCACCAACTGCCTCAAGAACGGGCTGCTGCCGGTGGTGCTGAGCGAGTCCGAGGTGGACGCGCTGTTCCACGACTGCGCCGCCTTCCCGGGCTTGCGCCTGGTGGTGGACCTCGCCGAGCAGTGCGTCGCGACCGAGGACCGCGGCCGCGTCCTGCGCTTCGAGGTGGACGCGTCCCGCAAGTACAGCCTGCTGAACGGGCTCGACGAGATCGGCCTCACGCTGCGCCACGCCGACAAGATCCGCGCCTACGAGGCCGAGCGGCGCGCCGAGCTGCCCTGGCTGTTCAAATAGGGCGATGAAGGTCGCGGTGCTGCCGGGCGACGGCATCGGCCCGGAAATCGTCGCGCAGGCGCTGCGGGTGCTCGAGCGGCTCGATCTGCCGCTCGAGCTCGCCCGGGCGCCGGTCGGCGGCGCCGGCAACGACGCCTGCGGCGAGCCGCTGCCCGCGGCGACGCTCGCGCTCGCGCGCGAGGCCGACGCAATCCTGTTCGGCGCGGTGGGCGATCCGCGCCACGACGCGCTGCCGCGCGAGCGGCGCCCGGAGCAGGCGCTGCTCGGCCTGCGCAGCGCGCTCGGGCTGTTCGCCAACCTGCGCCCGGCGCGCGTCTTCGAGGAGCTCGCCGCCGCCTCGCCGCTGAAGAGCGAAATGGTGTCGGGGCTCGACCTGCTCATCGTGCGCGAGCTCACCGGCGACATCTACTTCGGCACGCCGCGCGGCGTGCGGCGCGACGCGAGCGGCGCGCGCGAGGGCTTCGACACGATGCGCTACGGCGAGGGCGAGGTCCGGCGCATCGCGCAGGTCGCCTTCGAAGCGGCGAGAAAGCGCCGGCGCAAGCTGTGCTCGGTCGACAAGGCGAACGTGCTCGAGACTTCGCAGCTCTGGCGCGAGGTGGTGACGGCGGAGGCGCGCCGCTATCCCGACGTCGCGCTCACGCACATGTACGTCGACAACTGCGCCATGCAGCTGGTGCGCGATCCGAAACAGTTCGACGTCATCGTCACCGGCAACATGTTCGGCGACATCCTCTCGGACGAGGCCGCGATGCTGACCGGCTCGATCGGCATGCTGCCCTCGGCGTCGCTGGATGCGCGCGGCAAGGGCCTGTACGAGCCGATCCACGGCTCGGCGCCTGACCTCGCCGGCAAGGGCGCCGCCAACCCGCTGGCGACGATCCTGTCGGCGGCGATGATGCTGCGCCACTCGCTCGCGCGACCGCAGGCGGCCGAGCGGGTCGAGGCGGCGGTGCGCAGGGCGCTCGCCGCCGGCTACCGCACCGCGGACATATATACTGCGGGGACGAAGCGGGTGGGCACGGAGCAGATGGGCGACGCGGTGCTGGAGAACCTTTGATGCTCAGGATCGGAATCGTCGGCTGGCGCGGCATGGTGGGCTCGGTCCTCGTGCAGAGAATGCGCGAGGAGCGCGACTTCGACCACGTCGAGCCGCTGTTCTTCTCGACCTCGCAGGCCGGCGGCAAAGGGCCGGCGATCGGGCGCGAGACGCCCCCGGTGCAGGACGCCAACGATCTCGATGCGCTCGCCAGGCTGCCGGTGATCGTCTCGTGCCAGGGCGGCGACTACACCAACGCGATCTACCCGCGCCTGCGCGCTGCCGGCTGGAAGGGCTACTGGATCGACGCGGCGAGCGCGCTGCGCATGAACGAGGACGCGGTCATCATCCTGGACCCGGTCAACCTGTCCCTGATTCGGGACGCGGTAACGAGCGGGGTACGCAACTTCATCGGCGGCAACTGCACCGTGAGCCTCATGCTGATGGGGGTGGCGGGCCTGCTGCAGCGCGACCTCGTGGAATGGCTGACGAGCATGACCTACCAGGCGGCGTCCGGCGCGGGTGCCGCCCACGTGCGCGAGCTCGCGCAGCAGATGACGCATCTGGGCGATGCAGCGCGGCCGGCGCTCGGGGATCCGGCGCAGACCGCGCTCGACATCGACCGGCGCGTCACCGGGGCGCTGCGCAACGGCTCGCTGCCGAAGAGCGAGTTCGGCTACCCCCTCGCCGCGAGCCTGCTGCCGTGGATCGACCGCGATCTCGGCAACGGCCAGAGCCGCGAGGAGTGGAAGGCGCAGGCCGAGGGCAACAAGATCCTGGGGCGCAGCAGCCGGCCGATCGCGATGGACGGCATCTGCGTGCGCGTCGGCGCGATGCGCTGCCACAGCCAGGCGCTCACGATCAAGCTGAAGCGGGATGTTCCGCTGGACGAGGTCCACGGCATCCTCGCCGAGGCGCACGACTGGGTGAAAGTCGTTCCCAACCGGCGCGAGGAATCGCTCGAGCAGCTGACGCCCGCCGCCGTGACCGGCAAGCTCTCGGTGCCGATCGGGCGCCTGCGCAAGCTGCCGATGGGCGGCGAGTACCTGACCGCGTTCACGGTCGGCGACCAGCTGCTGTGGGGCGCGGCCGAGCCGCTGCGCCGCATGCTGCGCATCCTGCTCGAGGCAGGCGTGCGCGCGTAGCTTCGCGATCGGGGAATTGTCCTTGTGGCGCAAGGGCGTACATGGACAAAATCGAGAAGTTCTCTCAGGTTGCAGGCCTAATGCCATGATGTTATGGTAGTCGGTCCCAGAAGAACGACTCAGGGTGGTGCCAGTGCGTGAATCGGTCACCGGTCTCCGACTTGCCGCAGCGGCGTTGTTGCTCGCGCCATTGCTCGCGTACGCGGCGGGGCTCGGCAGGCTCACGGTCCTGTCCGCTCTGGGGCAGCCGCTCAACGCGGAGATCGAGATCGTCTCGCTGCAAAGCGGCGAGGAGGACACGCTCGGCGCGCGCCTCGCCGCGCCCGAGGCGTTCCGGCAGGCCGGCATCGAGATGAGCGCCGCGCTGCTCGGCGTGCAGTTCGCGATCGAGCGGCGCGCCGGCAGGCCGATCGTGCGCCTGCGCACCTTCCAGCCCGTCAACGAGCCGTTCCTCGAGATCCTGGTCGAGCTGCAATGGACGACCGGCAGGCTGGTGCGCGAGTACACGTTCCTGCTCGACCCGCCGGAGTACAAGCCGCCCGCCCCGGTCGCGGCGGCGCCCGCGCCCGCGCCGACGCCGGCGGTGCGGCCCGCGCCTGTGCCTGCGCCCGCGCCGGCGCGACCGGCGCCGCGCGTCGAAGCGCGGCCGATCGCGGCGGCGCCCGCGGCCGCGGGTTCGTACGAGGTGCAGAAGGGCGACACCCTGAGCGGCATTGCGAGCCGCAACCGGCCCGAAGGAGTGACGCTCAACCAGATGATGATCGCGCTGTTCCGGGCCAACCAGGCGGCGTTCATCCGCGGCAACATCAACCTGGTGCGCGCGGGGCGCATCCTCAACGTTCCCGACCGCGACGCGATCACGAGCGTGGAGCGCACCGAGGCGAACAGCATCGTGCGCACGCACCACGCGGAGTTCGCCGAGTACAAGAGCCGGCTCGCCGGCGTGGTCGCGGCCGCTCCCGCGGTTCCGGCGCCGCGCGAGCGCGAGGTGACCGGCAAGATCGCGCCCAAGCCCCCGGCGCCCGCCGCGGACGAGCCGAAGGACCGGCTCAAGCTTTCCAAGGCGGACCCCGCCAAGCCGGGCGCCCCGGCCGCGCGCGCCGCGCGCGAGGACGATCGCGTGTCGCGCGGCCGTGCCCTGCGGGACGCGCAGGCGCGTGTCGGAGAGCTCGAGAAGAACGTCACGGGCCTGCAGAAGCTTCTCGAGATGAAGAACCAGCAGCTCGCGGAGCTCGAGAAGAAGGCGGCGGCCGCAAAGCCCGCGCCCGCGGCGCCCACCGCGCCCGCGGCCAAGGCGCCGGAACCGGCGAAGGCGGCGCCCGGGCCGGCGAAGCCTGCGGCGCCCGAGAAACCGGCCGCGGTAGCAGCTGCGAAGCCCGCGGCCGAGCCCGCCAAGCCTGCGCCGGAGAAGCCGGCTGCGGAAGCGCCCAAGCCCGCGGCCGAAGCACCCAAACCTGCGCCGGACAAGCCGGCGGCCGAGGCACCGAAGCCCGCCCCCGAGGTGGTGGCCAAGGCGCCCGACGCGGCGGCGAAGCCGAAACCAAAGCCGGTCGCCGCACCTCCACCGCCGCCGCCGCCGAGCCCGATCGAGGAGTTCATCGAGGATCCTCTGGCGCTGGGCGGGTTGGGGCTCGTAGTCCTGCTGCTCGGGGGGTACGGCGCGTGGGCGTGGCGGCGCAAGAAGGCGACGCAATCCAAGTTCCAGGACAGCGTGCTCGGCGCTGCGAGCGCTCCGGGCGCGGCGGCAATGCTCGGCGGCGAGATGCAGCCGGCGATGGCCGGCGCCGCAGCGGGCGCGGCGGAATCGCAGGTCTCGGTGGGCGGCGCGCCCGCAGCGGGCGCGGCCGGGGGCGACGAGGTGGACCCGATCGCCGAGGCCGACGTCTACATGGCGTACCAGCGCGACGCGCAGGCGGAAGAGATCCTGAAGGAGGCGCTGGCGAAGGACGCGAACCGGGTCGGCGTGCACGCGAAGCTGCCCGAGATCTACGCCCACCGCCGCGACACGAAGTCGTTCGAGCAGACCGCGCTCAAGCTGAAGAACCTCACCGGCGGCGCCGGCCCGGAGTGGGACAAGGCCGCGGCGCTCGGCCGCTCGATCGACCCGAACAACGGCCTTTACGGTGGCGCCGCCGCGGCCGGCGTCGCGGACGACACCCAGGCGCTCGCGGGCGCGCCGGCGGCGCCCGCGCCAGCGCTCGACTTCGACATCGGCGGCGCGACCGAGCCCGGCGCCGGCCAAGCCAAGGCGGTGGCGCCCGCCTCGGTGGACTTCGATCTCGGGGCGACGACCAGCACCAGCACGCTGCCCGCGGAGAAGAGCGATTTCGCGCCCAGCGGCACCCTGGTCCTGGACACGCAGGAGGCCAAGGCTGCGAGCGGCGGTCTCGATTTCGATCTGGGCGGCGCTGCGCCGGAGAAGGCGCCTGAGCCGGCCAAGGCCGCACCCGCCGACACCGGGCTCGACTTCGACCTCGACATCGATCTCGGCGGCGCGAAGGCGGAGGCGCCCGCGAAGGCCGCCGAGCCCTCGCTCGACCTGGGCTCGATCAGCCTCGACCTGGGCGGCACCACGCCGGGCGCGGGGACACCAGCCGCCGGCGACCAGAAGTGGCAGGAGGTCGCCACCAAGCTCGACCTTGCCAAGGCGTATCTCGAGATGGACGACAAGGACGGGGCGCGCGAGCTGCTCAACGAGGTGCTGAAGGAGGGCGACGCCGCGCAGCAGGGCCAGGCCAAGCAGATGCTGGCCAGCCTGGGCTAGCCGCGCAGCATCGAAAACCGCGAAGCCGCGGCGCGCAAGCGACCGCGGCTTTGCGCTTTCTGGCGGATGCGTCCCATGAGAATCGCGCTCGGAATCGAATACGACGGCAGCCGCTTCCTCGGCTGGCAGACGCAGCCCGGGGGAGGCGCGGTGCAGGACGCGCTCGAGGCGGCGCTGGGAACCGTCGCCGGCGAGGCGATCGCGCTGACCGGCGCCGGCCGCACCGATCGCGGCGTGCACGCGCGCGGCCAGGTGGCGCACTTCGACTGCGCTGCAGCGCGCCCCGCGAGCGCCTGGGTGCGCGGGGTCAATGCGCTCTTGCCCGAGTCGGTGGCGGTGCTGTGGGCAAGCCCGGTCGCGACCGAGTTCCACGCGCGCTACTCGTGCGTCGCGCGCGCCTACCGCTACGTGCTTCTCAACCGGCCGGTGCGGCCCGCGCTCGCCGCGCGCTATGCCGGCTGGGTGCACGCGCCGCTCGACCTGGCGGCGATGCGCGAGGCTGCGGCGCACCTCGTCGGCGCGCACGATTTTTCCTCGTTCCGCTCGGCCGAGTGCCAGGCGAAGACGCCGGTGCGCACGCTGCACGAGCTCGGGATCGAGTGCTGCGACGGCGACCTGGTCGAATTCAGGCTGCGCGCCAACGCTTTCCTGCACCACATGGTGCGCAACATCGTCGGCGCCCTGGTGTACGTGGGCAAAGGCAAGCAACCCGCGGGCTGGGTGCGCGAGGTTCTCAAGGCGCGCGATCGCGCGCGTGCGGCGCCGACCTTTCCGGCCGCGGGCCTTTATCTCGAGTCGGTCGAGTACGAGCCGCGCTGGGGCCTGCCGCGGGCGGACGCGCACGCGCGGCGCGTGCCCGCCCTGCAGCCGGCGCAGCCATGAGAACGCGCGTCAAGGTCTGCGGCATCACGCGGCCGGAGGATGGGCGCACGGCGGCCGAGGCGGGAGCCGACGCGATCGGCCTCGTGTTCTATCCGCCCAGCCCGCGCTGCCTCGACCTGGAGCGCGCGCTCGAGATCCGCGACGCGCTGCCGCCGTTCGTGCAGGCGGTGGCGCTGTTCGTCAACCCGGAGGCCGCGCAGGTCGCGCGCGTGATCGGCCGCGTGCATCCCGCCATGCTGCAGTTCCACGGCGAGGAGCGGCCGGAGTTCTGCGCGCAGTTCGGCCTGCCTTACGTCAAGGCCTGCCGCGTGAGAGCGGGGGTCGATTTGCTAGAATACCTGCGCCCATTTTCGCGCGCTGCGGCGTGGCTGCTCGACAGCCACGTCGGGGAGTACGGCGGCGTCGGCGAGAGCTTCGACTGGTCGCTGGTGCCCGCCGAACGCGCCCGGCCGTTGATCCTCTCCGGAGGGTTGACGCAAGCGAACGTGGCAGGCGCCGTGCGCCGCGTCCGGCCCTGGGGCGTTGACGTATCGAGCGGCCTCGAGGCCGCCAAGGGCATCAAGGACGCGGCCAGGATCGCCGCCTTCATCGCCGAGGTCAGGAATGCGGATGTATGACTTGCCGGACGCGAGCGGGCATTTCGGACCCTACGGCGGCGTGTTCGTCGCCGAGACGCTGAGCCACGCGCTCGAGGAACTGCGCGCCGCATACGAGCGCTGCCGCAAGGATCCCGAGTTCCTCGCCGAGCTGAAGAGCGAGCTGAAGCACTACGTCGGCCGCCCGACCCCGGTCTACCACGCGCGCCGCTGGTCGGCGCAGATCGGCGGCGCGCAGATCTACCTCAAGCGCGAGGACCTCTGCCACACCGGCGCGCACAAGGTGAACAACACCGTCGGCCAGGCGCTGCTCGCGCGGCGCATGGGCAAGCCGCGCGTGATCGCCGAAACCGGCGCCGGCATGCACGGCGTCGCCGCGGCAACGGTCGCGGCGCGCTACGGCATGCAGTGCGTCGTGTACATGGGCTCGGAGGACGTCAAGCGCCAGATCCAGAACGTCTATCGCATGAAGCTGCTCGGCGCCACCGTGGTGCCGGTGGAATCGGGCTCGAAGACGCTCAAGGACGCGCTCAACGAGGCGATGCGCGACTGGGTCACGAACGTCGAGAGCACCTTCTACATCATCGGCACGGTGGCCGGGCCACACCCCTACCCGATGATGGTGCGCGACTTCCAGTCGGTGATCGGCGAGGAGTGCAGGGCGCAGATGCCCGAGCTCGCCGGCCGGCAGCCCGACGCGGTGATCGCCTGCGTCGGCGGCGGCTCCAACGCCATGGGGATCTTCTATCCCTACATCGCCGAGCGCTCGGTGCGGCTGATCGGTGTCGAGGCTGCGGGCGAGGGCCTCGAGAGCGGCCGGCACGCGGCGTCGCTGTGCGCCGGCAGGCCGGGCGTGCTGCACGGTAACCGCACCTACCTGCTGCAGGACGCCGACGGCCAGATCGTCGCGACGCACTCGATCTCGGCGGGTCTGGACTACCCCGGGGTCGGCCCGGAGCACGCCTGGCTCAAGGATTCGGGCCGAGCCGAGTACGTCGCCGTCACGGACGCGGAGGCGCTCAAGGCCTTCCAGGAACTGTGCCACACGGAGGGCATCATGCCGGCGCTGGAGTCGGCGCACGCGCTCGCCCATGCCGCCAGGCTCGCCGCGACCCTGGCGGCCGACAAGGTGCTGCTGGTCAACCTGTCCGGGCGAGGCGACAAGGACATGCACACCGTGGCGCAGAGATCGGGAATCGCGCTCTGATGCCGCGCACCCCCGGTCGCATCGCGGCGCGCTTCGCCTCGCTCGCGGCGGCGCAGCGCAAGGCGCTCATCATGTTCGTGACCGCAGGCGATCCGGCACCCGAGTCCACCGTGCCGCTGATGCACGCGCTGGTCGAAGCCGGCGCCGACATCGTCGAGCTCGGGGTGCCGTTCTCCGACCCGATGGCGGACGGGCCGGTGATCCAGCGCTCCTCCGAGCGCGCGCTCGCCCGCGGCGTTTCGCTCGCGCGCGTGCTCGAGATGGTGCGCGAGTTCCGCGCCCGGGACCGCGACACCCCGATCGTGCTCATGGGCTACGCCAATCCGATCGAGGCGATGGGCGGCGCGCAGTTCGTCGCCGCGGCGCGCGATGCCGGCGTCGACGGCGTGATCGTGGTCGACTATCCGCCTGAGGAGTGCGGCCAGTTCGTCGAGCTGCTGCGCGCGAACGGCATCGACCCCATCTTCCTGCTGGCGCCCACCTCGACCGAGGAGCGCGTGCGCTCGGTGGCGCGCGCCGGCAGCGGCTTCATCTACTACGTCTCCCTCAAGGGCGTGACCGGGGCGGGCAATCTCGACGTCGCCGACGTGCTGCGCAAGCTCCCGGGCATCCGCGCGCACACGCGGCTGCCGATCGGCGTCGGCTTCGGCATCCGCGATGCCGAGTCGGCGCGCCGCATCTCCGAGCAGGCTGACGCCGTCGTGATCGCGAGTCGCTTGCTGCAGGAGCTCGAGACCGTGCCCGCCGCGCAGGCGGTGGAGCGCGCCAAGGCCTTCGTGCGGCCGATCCGCGAGGCCCTCGACGCATGAGCTGGCTGCAGAAACTGCTGCCGCCCAAGATCCAGCGCGGCACCGGGCCCCGCAAGACGATGCCCGAGGGGCTGTGGACGAAATGCCCGGCCTGCAGCGCGGTGCTCTACAGCACCGACCTCGAGAAGAACCTCAGCGTCTGCCCGAAATGCGGCGACCACCAGCGTATCGGGGCGCGCGCGCGGCTCGACGCGCTGCTCGACCCGGAGGGGCGCTTCGAGATCGGCGCCGAAGTGCTGCCGGTGGACAGCCTCAAGTTCCGCGACTCGCGCAAATACTCCGAGCGGCTCGAGGAGGCGCAGATCGAGACCGGCGAGACCGACGCCCTGGTCGTGATGCAGGGCTCGATCAAGGCGCTCGGGGTCGTCTGCGCCGCGTTCGAGTTCGAGTTCATGGGCGGCTCGATGGGATCCGTGGTGGGCGAGCGCTTCGTGCGGGGGGTGCGCGTCGCCGTCGAGCAGAAGCACCCCTTCCTCTGCTTCACCGCGACCGGCGGCGCGCGCATGCAGGAGGGCCTGCTGTCGCTCGCGCAGATGGCGAAGACGACCGCCGCGCTCACCGAGCTCGCGGCGCGCCGCCTGCCGTTCGTGACCGTGCTCGCCGATCCGACCATGGGTGGCGTGTCGGCGAGCTTCGCCACGATCGGCGACGTGGTGCTCGCCGAGCCGAAGGCGCTGATCGGGTTTGCCGGACCGCGCGTGATCGAGCAGACCGTGCGGCAGAAGCTGCCCGAGGGATTCCAGCGCGCGGAGTTCCTGCTGGAGAAGGGCGCCATCGACATGATCGTGGACCGCAGGCAGCTGCGCGACCGCCTGCACGCGCTGCTCACGCTGCTGCTCGGCCGTCCGGCCGACCAATCGAGCTAGCCATCCCCAAGAGCCTTGCCGCATGGCTGGCGTACATCGAGCGCCAGCATCCGCAATCGATCGCGCTGGGGCTGGACCGGGTGAACGACGTGCTCGGGCGCCTTGCGGCGGCAGCCCGCTGCCCGGTGATCACGGTCGGCGGCACCAACGGCAAGGGCTCGACCTGCGCCATGCTGGAAGCCATATTGCGCGCCGCGGGCTACCGCGTCGGGCTCTACACCTCGCCGCACCTGCTGCGCTTCCAGGAGCGGGTGCGCATCGCGGGGCGGGAGGCGGGCGAGTCCGCGTTGTGCGATGCCTTCGCCGCGGTGGAGTCCGCACGACAGGGCGTTCCACTGACCTACTTCGAGTTCGGCACCCTGGCCGCGGCGTGGCTTTTCGCGCGCGAGCCGCTCGACGTCCTGGTGCTCGAGGTGGGCCTGGGCGGCAGGCTCGACGCGGTAAACGCGCTCGATCCCGATTGCGCGCTGCTGACCAGCGTCGCCATCGACCACGTCGAGTATCTCGGCGGCTCGCGCGAGGAGATCGGCCGCGAGAAGGCGGGAATCTTCCGCGCTGCGCGGCCCGCGGTCGTCTCGGCGCCCGATCCTCCGGCGAGCGTGCTCGCCGAGGCCGGGCGCATCGGCGCGCGGCTCCTGCTCCTCGGGCGCGACTTCTTCTTCTCCGCCGGGCCGGCGCAGTGGACGTACCGCGGCCTCGACGGCCGGCGCGTCGCGCTCGCGCACCCGGCGCTGCGGGGAGCGGCGCAGCTGCGCAACGCGAGCGCCGCGCTTGCCGCGCTGGACGCGCTGCGCGCGCTGCTCCCGGTCGGCATGCAGGATGTGCGCCGCGGCCTCGCCGAGGTGACGCTCGCCGGGCGCTTTCAGGTGCTGCCCGGCCGGCCGCAGGTGGTGCTCGACGTCGCGCACAACCCCGAGGCCGCCGCGACCCTCGCCGCCAACCTCGGCGCGAGCGGCTTTGCGCCCGAAACGCTCGCCGTCTTCGGCATGCTGCGCGACAAGGACATCGCCGGCGTCGCGCGCGCCGTCGCGTCCCGCATCACGCGCTGGCATCTGGCGACGCTCGGCGGCGCGCGTGGCGCAAGCGCGCGCGAGCTTGCGGACGCGCTCGCGCGCGCGGGCGTGGCAGCGCGCACCACCGAGCACGACTCTCCCGCGGACGCGCTTGCTGCGGCGCAGTGTGCCGCTGGGCAGGATGATAAAATCGTCGTGTTTGGATCGTTCCTGACCGTCGCCGACGCGCTGGCGCGGCTGCAGGCACAGCGCGCAAGCGGGAATGGCTGACACCGAAGACGTCAATTCGCTCAAGCGACGCAGTCGCCGCCGGCTGGTGGGCGCGATCGCGCTCGTGCTGCTCGCCGTGATCGTGCTGCCGATGGTGTTCGACGCCGAGCCCAAGCGCGCGCTGCCGCCGGTCAGCGTGCGCATTCCCGGCGAGGACGAGACCGGGTTCACGCCCAAGGTCACGCCCAAGGCGCCGCCCGCAGCCGCGGAGGCGCCGAAGCCCGAGGCGCCGAAACCGCTGGCGGCTGCGCCCGAGAAGCCCGAGTCCGTGGCGGAAAAGGCGCCGGCCAAGGCCCCTGCGAAGACGCCGCAGAAAGTCGCCGCGAAGGCGCCGGAGAAGTTCGCCGCGGGAGCGCCCCAGAAGCCGGCGGCGATAGCGCCGGAGAAGCCGGCGGCGGCGCCGGCCGACGCTCGCTTCATCGTCCCGATCGCCGCGCTCGCCAACCCCGACAAGGTGCGCGAGCTCACCGAGACGCTCAAGACCGCGAGGCTGCCTTACTACACCGAGCCGATCGCGACCGCCAAGGGCCCGGTGACCCGCGTGCGCGCCGGCCCGTTCGCCAGCCGCGACGCGGCAGAAAAAGCGCTGCAGCAGCTAAAGGACCTGGGCCTGAAGCCCGGCAACGTCACCACGCGCGGATGACCTGGCTCGACTACGCCGTGCTCGGCGTGATCGCGGTCTCGGTCGTGTGGGGCGCGTGGCGCGGCATCGTGCGCGAGGTGCTCGCGCTCGCCGGCTGGGTGATCGCGTTCCTCGCCGCGAACCTGCTCGCAGGCCCGCTTGGCGAGGCGCTGCCCGACGCGATTCCGACGCCGGAGCTGCGCGTGCTCGCCGCGTTCCTCGCCGTGTTCATCGGCACGCTGATGGTGACTTCGCTCGTCGCGCTGCTGCTCTCCAGGCTCGTGAAAGCGGTCGGCCTCGGCGGCATCGACGCGCTGCTCGGCGGCGTGTTCGGCGTCGCGCGCGCGGCGCTGATCGTGCTCGCGGCAGCGCTGCTCGCGGGCCTCACCAGCGCGCCGCGCCAGCCGTTCTGGCGCGATTCGGCCTCGGGCGAGCCGATGGCGCGCGCGGCGCTCGCGCTGCGGCCGTGGCTGCCGGCGACCTTCGCCGACCGCCTGCGGTATGATTGATCCCTGACCACACCGGGAGACCGTTCCGATGTGCGGGATTCTGGGCGTCGTCGCACGCTCGCCCGTCAACCAGCTGCTCTACGACGGGCTGCTGCTGCTGCAGCACCGCGGCCAGGACGCGGCGGGCATCGTCACCAGCGAGGGCAAGTCCTTCCACATGCAGAAGGGCAACGGCATGGTGCGCGACGTGTTCCGCACCCGCAACATGCGCTCGCTGCCCGGCAACGTCGGCATCGCCCACTGCCGCTACCCGACCGCGGGCTCGGCGTTCAACTCCGCGGAATCGCAGCCGCTGTACGTCAACTCGCCTTTCGGCATCGTCCTCGGACACAACGGCAACCTGACCAACTCCGAGGTCCTCAAGGACGAGATGTTCCGCCAGGACCTGCGCCACATCAACACCAACTCCGACTCCGAGGTGCTGCTCAACGTGCTGGCGCACGAGCTGGAGAAGGCGTCAGTGCGCCTGCGGCTCGATCCGCCGACGATTTTCGCCGCGGTGGCGAACGTGCACCGCCGCGTGCGCGGCGCCTACGCGGTCATCGCCATGATCGCGGGCCACGGCGTGCTCGCGTTCCGCGATCCCTACGGCATCCGGCCGGCGGTCATCGGCGTGAGCGAGACCGACCAGGGCATCGAGTACCTGATCGCCTCGGAATCGGTCGCGGTGGACGCGCTCGGCTTCCGCGTGCTGCGCGACGTGGCGCCGGGCGAGGCGGTGTTCATCGACCAGGACGCCAATTTCTTCAGCCAGCAGTGCGCGCCCGAGGCATCGCTCAACCCCTGCATCTTCGAGTACGTCTATCTGGCGCGGCCCGACTCGCTCATCGACGGCGCCTCGGTCTACGAGGCGCGCCTGCACATGGGCGAGAAGCTGGCCGACAGGATCCGGCGCCAGTACCGGCACCTGGACGTCGACGTCGTGATCCCGATCCCGGACTCGAGCCGCCCCTCGGCGCTGCAGCTGGCGATGAACCTGGGCGTGCCTTACCGCGAGGGCTTCGTCAAGAATCGCTACATCGGGCGCACCTTCATCATGCCCGGGCAGGCGGTGCGCCGGCGCTCGGTGCGCCAGAAGCTCAACGTGATCGCGATGGAGTTCCGCGGCAAGAACGTGCTGCTGGTGGACGACTCGATCGTGCGCGGCACCACCAGCCGGGAAATCGTGCAGATGGCGCGCGAGTCCGGGGCGCGCAAGGTGTTCTTTGCTTCCTCGGCGCCGCCGGTGCGCTTCCCGAACGTCTACGGCATCGACATGCCGACGCGCGCCGAGCTGATCGCCGCGCACCGCAGCGAAGACGAGGTCGCCACCGAGATCGGCGCCGATGCGCTCATCTACCAGGAGCTCGCGGCGCTCAAGGACGCGGTGCGCACCGCCAACCCGCGGCTGGCGAGCTTCGAGGCCTCGTGCTTCGACGGCCACTATGTCACCGGCGACGTGACCAGCGACTACCTGCAGGCGATCGAGACGCGCCGCGACGCGGCGCGCGACTCAGGCGAGGACGCCGAGAGCGCCCAACTGGACCTCAACCTGGTGGCGACGCCCTAGGCTATAATTCCGGCACGCGCCGATTTGAGCCACAGCTTGCGGGCGCGCTATAAATCCAGCTAAAGCGTGCCGAAGAGACCCGGTCCGCTTAGTGGGCGAAAGGACCGGGTTTTTTTATGGCCAGAGATCTCGAGCTTTCCACGCTGGGCGTGCGCGCCGGGCAGGTGCGCAGCGCCTTTCAGGAGCATTCCGAGGCGCTCTACCTGACGTCGAGCTTCGTGTTCGAGGACGCGGCGCAGGCCGCGGCAGGTTTCGGCGGCGGCGGCGACGGCTTCGTCTACTCGCGCTACACCAACCCCACCGTAGCCATGCTGCAGCACCGGCTCGCGGCGCTCGAGGGGGCGGAGGCTTGCGTCGCCACGGCCTCGGGCATGTCCGCGATCCTCGCCGCCTCGATGGTGCTGCTCAAGGCGGGCGACCATGTGGTGTGCTCGAACGCCGTGTTCGGCGCCACGGTGCAGCTCTACGCGACCGTCCTTTCGCGCTTCGGCATCGAGACGACCTTCGTGCCGCCGGCGCGCGCCGACGCGTGGCAGCGCGCGCTGCGGCCGAACACCCGGCTGCTGTTTGCAGAGACCCCGTCCAATCCCCTCGGCGAGGTCGCGGACATAGCCGCGCTGTCGGCACTGGCCCGCAAGGCCGGGGCGACGCTGGCGGTGGACAACGTCCTTTGCACCCCCGCGCTGCAGCGTCCGATCGCGCTCGGCGCCGATCTCGTGATCCATTCCGCCACCAAGCACCTCGATGGCCAGGGCCGCGTGCTGGGCGGCGCGATCGTCGGGCGCAAGGGGCCGGTCATGGACAACCTGGTCGGCTTTCTGCGCACCGCGGGCCCCGCGATCTCGCCGTTCAACGCCTGGGTGATCCTGAAGGGCCTGGAGACGCTCGAGCTGCGCATGCTGGCGCAGTCGGAACGGGCGCTCGAGCTCGCGCGCTGGCTCGAGCAGCATCCGAAGGTCACGCGCGTGCACTACAGCGGGCTCGCTTCGCACCCGCAGCACGCGCTCGCCATGCGTCAGCAGCGCGCCGGCGGCGCCGTCGTCTCCTTCGAGATCGAGGGCGGCAGGGAAGCGGCCTGGAAGGTGATCGATTCGACCGAGCTGGTCTCTATCACCGGCAACCTCGGCGACGTCAAGACCACCATCACCCACCCGGCGAGCACGACGCACGGCCGGCTGACGCCCGAGGCGCGCGCGGCGGCCGGGATCACCGAGGGCCTGTTGCGCCTCGCCGTCGGCCTGGAATCGGTCGCCGACCTCAAGGCGGACCTGGAGCGCGGTTTGCGCTAGCACGGGCGGCGGCGATGGAGCTGATGCCGACCGCGAGGGACCTGAAGGACTCTTCCTGGCCCACGGTGCGCGGCACGGTGGTCGGCGCCTTCTTCGGCCTGCTGCCAGGCGCGGGGCCGGCGCTGCCGTCGTTCGCGAGCTACCTGATCGAGAAAAAACTCGCGCGCGATCCGGCGCGATTCGGCAAGGGGGCCATCGAGGGCGTGGCGGCGCCGGAGGCCGCCAACAACGCCTCCGCGCAGGTCGCGTTCGTACCGACGCTTACGCTCGGCATCCCCGGCACCGCGGTCATGACGCTGATGCTGGGCGCGATGATCATGCACGGCATCACCCCCGGGCCGCAGGTCATGGTCGAGCGCCCGGAGCTGTTCTGGGGATCGTCGCCAGCATGCGGATCGGCAATTTCCTGCTCGTGATTCTCAACCTGCCGCTGGTCGGCGTCTGGGTGCAGCTGCTGAAGATCCCGTACCGCGGCGACCCGGCGCTGTTCTTCACGCGCCCGATCAGCCTCGCGTTCATGATCGCGACCGTGCTTATCCTCGCCATCATGATCGCGCCCGCGCTGCGCCGGAACCGCGGCACGTCCTAGCCGGCGTCGGCGATCTCGTCGTAGCCGCGGCCGCGGAATTCGATGAGACAGAACCCGTGCCCGAACGGATCCGCCATGAGCGCGATGTGGCCCCAGTCGTGCGTGCGAACTTCACCCTCGAGATGGGCGCCCGCGGAGCGGGCGTTCTCGACCGCGGCGGCGATGTCCTTCACGACAAAGTCCAGGTGCACCGGCGTCCAGTGGCGCGCGTAGTCGCGGCGCTGATTCGATGCAGCGGATGCAGCGGTGCCGGAGGGCTTCTCGAGCAGGTAGATCGGCGACGAGGCCCCGAGCAGCTCCAGCGCCGATCTGCCGAAGCGCCGGCCGACACGCAATCCGAGTGCGCCGCAGTAGAACCGCTCCGCCTTTGCAAGGTCGTCGACGTCGATATTGGCGAGCAGCCGGACCGTCACGCGTATGCGGGTCAGAAGGAGACGAGGTAGGGCCTGCCTTCGTCCACGCTCAGGTAGCCGCCGGGGCCGTACCAGTCGGGCAGCACCCAGCGCTCGCAGCTGCGTCCGTCGACCTCCAGCTGGTGGCGCGCCGAGCGGTGCGTGTGGCCGTGGATCAGGCGGCGCACCCCGTGGGCGCGAAACGCCTCGCGCACCGCGCCGGCATTGACGTCCATGATCGCGGCGGGCTTGGCCTGGATGACCTCCTTGCTCTTCTCGCGCAGGCCGAGGACGGTCTGGCGCCGCTCGGGGAGCGGCTTGGCGAGGAACTCGCGCTGCCACTCGGCAGAGCGCGCGGTGCGGCGCCAGTTCTGGTAGTCATGGTCGTCGGTGCAGAGCGTGTCGCCGTGCATGAGCAGGGTCGGTTCTCCTCCGATCTCGACGACCCTTGGGTCGTCCAGAAAAGCTGCGCCCGCAGCCGCACCGAACCCGGCACCGAGGAGAAAGTCGCGATTGCCGTGCATGAAGTACAGCTCGATCCCCCGCTCGGCGAGCCGCCGCAGGCCCTGCGCGACCTCGCGCCCGAGCGGGTCGCCGGCCGGCGCGTCGAGCTCGTCGTCCCCGATCCAGTACTCGAACAGATCGCCGAGGATGTAGAGCGCCTGGGCGCGCGCCGCCTCGTCGCCGAGGAAGCGGAAGAACTGCTGGCTGGTCGCCGGGCGCTCGCCCGAGAGGTGCAGGTCGGAGATGAAGAGCGCCCGCATCGCGACGCCGGGGGAGCGGCCTACGGCCGCGGCCGCGTCACTTCGCCGGGGCGACGACGCTCATCGCCTCGATGAGCACGGTCTCGCGCGGCACGTCGCGGGGGAAGGGGCCGCCGGCGCCGGTCTGCGCCTTCGAAATCTTGAGCACGACATCGAACCCCGCGACGACCTTGCCGAACACCGCGTAGCCGTTGCCGTCGCCGCGCGGGTCGCCCCAGTTGAGGAAGGTATTGTCCTTGACGTTGATGAAGAACTGCGCCGTCGCCGAATGCGGGTTGGAGGTGCGCGCCATGGCGATCGACCCGGGCTCGTTGCGCAGCCCGGCCTTGATGCCGCCCTCGGCCTCGTTGCGGATCGGCTCGCGCGTCGGCTTCTGGCGGAAGCTGCGCTCGAAGCCGCCGCCCTGGATCATGAAGCCGTCGATCACCCGGTGAAAGATGGTGCCATCGTAGTGGCCGTCGCGCACGTAGCGCAGGAAGTTCTCCACCGTCGTGGGCGCCTTCGCCGGGTAGAGCTCGAGCCGGATCGTACCGGCGCTCGTCTTCACGTCCACCTGCGGATCCGCGGCGAGCGCGCCGGGCGCGGCCGCCGCGGCCGAGAGCAGCAGGGATTTCCAGAGGTCCTGGAGCTTCATGCGCGCCATCCTGCCGGGCGTCCTGATCGCCGCAGCGTCCGCCTAGGCGCCGCCTTCATACACGATCTTCCAGCGCCCCTGCTCTTTCATCCAGTACTGGCGCTTGTGCATCGCGTTCGAGAGGTTGCTCGAGCGGTAGTCCTGCTCGAAGCTGACCACGACGAACGTCTCGCGCGGGTACTGGAACATCGCCAGGCGCGACACGCCGACCTTGATCCAGCTCTTGCCGGAGTTGACCCGCCGCTTGTGATCGGCCCACCCCGCCAGGTCCAGGCTGCCCGAATGAAAGCGCGGCGAGTAGTGCCGGAGGTGGCGCTCGGTGTCGCGGCTCTCCCAGTCCGCGCGCCAGGCCTCGACCGCCGTCGCGAGGCTGCTGCGCTCGCTCTCGAGGTCGGCGGCCGCGATCCACTCGACCTCGTCGGCGATGATGACCGGCGTCACGCCGACCTGCAGCAGGCGGCCGATCAGCTCCAGGTCCGAGTTCGCCAGCACCAGGCAGCCGTCGCTCGCGCGCGGCGGGCGGCTGTAGGTGTCGGAAGGGGTGCCGTGCAGCCAGATGCCGTGGCCATTGCGCCCGAGCTTGCGGTCCCAGGCGTTCGGGTAGTTGATCGGATAGGCCCCGGCGCCGTAGAAGTCGGACAGCTTCTGGCGTGGCAGGTTGGCGGTGACGTGGTAGACGCCGATCGGCGTCTTCTGGTCTCCCTGGCGCGTCTTCTCGACGCCGTTCTTGCCGAGGGTGATGTAATAGTCTCCTACAACGTACAGCCGCTGGCCGCCGTTCTCGAGCAGGTACAGGCGCGAGCGCCGCGAGTCGACGACCAGCGCATGCTTCTGGTCGGCATCGAGCTGCAGCACGTAGCGCGGCACGCGGTCGCCGTTCGGCCGCTCGCGCAGCGCGCGCAGCCGCGACAGCGCCTCGGCGCGCAGGTCCTCCACTTTCTCGCGCGGCACCGTCTTCGGCACGTTGCCGAAGGTCTGCAGCGGGCGCGCGCGCGCCAGCAGCAGGTCGCCGCGGATGAGGTGGGCGAGCCGGAAGTTCGGGTGCGCCGCGATCAGCGCTTCGACGCGCTCCAGCGCGAGGTCCGGGCGCCGCGTCTCGATCGCCTCGAGCACGCCGGAGAGCCCCTGCTCGGGCCCTGCCGCGAAGGCGCTGGAGGCGGGGAAGAGGAGGGCGGCGGCGGCCAGGCGCAGGAAGGCGCTCAATTGGCCACCTTCTCCTGCTGAATCAGCCAGCGCCCGTCGACCTTGACGAGCACCAGCGTCTTGTTGCCGGTCGCCTTGACGACGTCGGAGCGGTAGCTCTGGCGGAACGTGACGCTCGCCTGGCTGTCCCCGGTCACGCTCACCTTCGGCGACTCCACCCCGACCGCGATCGACTTCGGCGCGCTGATGCGCTGGCGGCGAAGGCCCTCCCACTCGGCGCGCGGCTCGCCGTTCGGCGTCTTGAAGTCCCTGGCGTAGTACGCGAGGTAGCCGTTCACGTCCTTCGCCGACCAGGCCTTGGCCCAGCCCTGCACGGCCTCGAGCACCTCGACGCTCGCTGGCCTGGCGGCCGCCTTTTCCGCCGCCGGCTTCTCGGCGACGGGCTTCTCGCCGGAGGGTTTCGCCTCGGCCGCAGGGGCGGCTGCGGCGATCGGGGTGGTCTTGGCCGGCGCCTTTTCGGCAGCCGCGGCGCGCACCGTGCGCGGTGCGCCGCCGACCAGCTCGCGCACCAGCGCGAGCTTGTTCTGCGCGCCCGAGTTGGACGAGTCGATCTGCAGGGCCTTGTCGTAGGCCTGGCTGGCGAGCTTCGCATACACGTCGCCGAGGTTCTCGTACGCGGTGGCGTAGCTCGGGTGCGTGCGGATCGACTGCTCGAGCGCTGCGCGCGCCTTGTCGTACTGCCCCTGCGCGGCATACAGCACGGCGAGATTGTTGTACGGCTCGGGAAGCTCCGGGTAATCCTGCGTCAGCTTGAGGAAGATCTCGACCGCTTCCCTGGTGTTGCCCTGCTCGGCGAAGATCAGGCCCTTGAGGAATCGCGCCTGAGGGTCGCGCGGCTTGCCGGCGAGCAGCTTGTTGACGCGCTCCAGCGCCTGCTGCGGCTGCCCCGACTTGAGCAGCTTGCTCGCTTCCTGCACCTCGTCGGCGCGCGCCGCACCGGACGCGAGGACAAACGCAGCGGTGCACGCCGCGAGCGCGTGGCGCAGATCGAGGGAAGCGATCATTGTGTTATACTTTTCAAGGCCCTACGAACACCTGCTGATTCTAGACTAAGCCCTGCCCGTTCACAACCGGGCCCGCGCCGGGCAGGGTCCCGCCGATTCGCCGCGATGCTCCGCATCTACAACTCGCTCGCCAGAGAGAAGCAGGAGTTCGTGCCGCTGCGCGAGGGCGAAGCGCGCATGTACGTCTGCGGCATGACCGTGTATGACTACTGCCACCTGGGACACGGCCGGATGATGGTCGCCTTCGACGTGGTGCGGCGCTGGCTGCGCGCGAGCGGCTACCGCGTAACCTACGTGCGCAACATCACCGACATCGACGACAAGATCATCCGCCGGGCGCTGGAGAGCGGCGACACCGCCGAGGCGGTGACGGCGCGCTTCATCGCGGCGATGGACGAGGACGTCGGCGCGCTCGGCGTGGAAAAGCCCGACCACGAGCCGCGTGCCACCGCGTACGTGCCGCAGATGATCGCGATGATCCGGCGCCTCGAGGCGCTGGGACTGGCCTACCGAGCCGCCGGCGGCGACGTCAACTTCGCGGTCCGCAGATTCCCCGGGTACGGCAAGCTTTCGCGCCGCAGCCTCGACGAGCTGCGCGCCGGCGAGCGGGTCGGGGTCGACGCCGGCAAGCGCGACCCGCTCGACTTCGTGCTGTGGAAGCGCGCCAAGCCCGGCGAGCCGAAATGGGCTTCGCCCTGGGGCGAGGGGCGCCCGGGCTGGCACATCGAATGCTCGGCGATGGGCTGCGCGCTGCTCGGCGAATCCTTCGACCTCCACGGCGGCGGGCTCGACCTGACGTTTCCGCACCACGAGAACGAGATCGCCCAGTGCGAGGCCGCGAATGGCAAGCCCTTCGTGCGCTACTGGCTGCATAACGAGTTCCTGCGCCTGGAGGAGGAGAAGATGTCGAAATCCCTCGGCAACTTCTTCCTGATCCGCGATCTCCTCACGCGCCACGACCCCGAGGTGCTGCGCTTCTATCTGCTGCGCGCGCACTACCGCAGCGCGATCGCCTACTCGGAGCCGAATCTGCAGGACGCGAAGGCCGGCCTGGCGCGCCTCTACACCGCATTGAAGGATTCGGCGGCCGGAGGCCGAGAGGTGGACTGGAGCGAACCCCACGCCGGGCGCTTCAAGGAGGCGATGGACGACGACTTCGGCACGCCGGAGGCGGTTGCCGTGCTGTTCGACCTGGCGCGCGAGATCGGGCGCGGCCGTGCCGCGCTCGCGCCGCAGCTGCGCGCGCTCGGCGGCGTGCTCGGCATCGTGCAGCGCGACGCGCGTGAGTTCCTGCGCGCCGGGCCCGGCCTCGCGCTCGCCGACGCCGACATCGAGGAGCGGATCGCCGCGCGCGCCGCGGCGCGCAAGACGCGCGATTTCGCCCGCGCTGACCGGATCCGCAGGGAGCTCGAAGCCGCGGGCATCGTGCTGGAGGACGGCGCCAAAGGCACGACCTGGCGGCGCGCCTAACCTTCGAAAAACTCCCTCACCTTGTCGAACCAGCCCTTGGCGCGGGGGTTGTGCCGCGCCGCGTCCTTCTGGCTGATGGTCTCGAACTCCTGCAGCAGCTCGCGCTGGCGCGAGGTGAGGTTCACCGGCGTCTCCACCACGACGTGGCAGAACAGGTTCCCCGGCGCCTGGCTGCGCACGCCCCTGATGCCCTTGCCGCGCAGGCGGAAGGTCCTCCCGGTCTGCGTTCCTGACGGAACGTTGATGCGCGCGCTGCCATCCAGCGTCGGGATCGCGATCTCGCCGCCGAGCGCTGCCGAAGTGATCGAGATCGGCATCTCGCAATGCAGGTCATCGTGGTCGCGCTGGAACACCGAGTGCGGCCGCAGATGGACCTGCACGTACAGGTCCCCGGGCGGGCCGCCGTTGACGCCGGCCTCGCCTTCGCCACCGAGCCGGACGCGGTCGCCCTCGTCCACGCCCGCCGGGATGCGCACGGAGAGCGTCTTGTGGTGCTTGACGCGACCCGCGCCGCCGCAGCTCGCGCAGGGATGCGCCACGGTCTTGCCGCTGCCGTGGCAACGGGGGCAGGTCTGGGCGATCGAGAAGGGACCCTGCGAGATGCGCACCTGGCCCGCGCCGCGGCACGTGGCGCAGGTCTGCGGCTGGGTGCCGGGCTTGGCGCCCGAGCCGTGGCAGGTGCCGCATTCGGCCAGCGTGGGAATGCGGATCCGGGTCTCGAAGCCGTGCGCCGCCTGCTCGAGGGTCAGCTCGAGGTTGTAGCGGAGGTCGGCACCGCGGTAGACGTTGGAGCGGCCGGCGCGCGCGCCGCCGAAGATGTCGCCGAAGATGTCGCTGAAGATGTCGCCGAATCCCTGGAACCCGGCGCCCGCGCCGGCGCCCGCGGCGGCCGTCGGATCGACGCCGGCGTGGCCGAACTGGTCGTAGGCCGAGCGCTTCTGCGCATCGGTCAGGATCTCGTAGGCTTCCTTCGCCTCCTTGAAGCGCTCCTCGGCCTTGGGGTTCTCCGGATTGCGGTCCGGGTGCCACTTCATGGCGAGCTTGCGGTACGCCTTCTTGATCTCCTCCTCGGAGGCGTCCCGGTTTACCCCCAGCACATCGTAGTAGTCGCGCTTGGCCATCCAGTTGTTCCAGCTTACGACGCGAAACGGCCGGATTGAACGGCGCCGCCCGGCGTCCGCTCCAATCCGGCCAGACGGAACCGGCGCGGCCTCAGCGTCCGGTTCCGTCCTTCTTGTCCTTCACTTCGGTGAACTCGGCGTCGACCACGTCGCCGTCGGCCTTCTTCTCCTTTTCCTGCGCCGGCGCGGCCTCCGCCTGCCCGGGACCCGCCTGCGAGGCGGCCCCCTGCTTGGCCTGCGCATCGGCGTACATCTTCTCGCCGAGCTTCTGCGCCGCCTGCGCGAGCGCCTGCGCCTTGGCCTCGATCTGCGCCTTGCTCTCGGACTTGAGCACCCCCTCGGCGTCCTTGAGTGCGGCTTCGATTTTCTCCTTCTCGCCTGCCTCGAGCTTGTCGCCGTACTCCTTGAGCGAGCGCTTGATCGAGTGCACCAGCGCCTCGCACTGGTTGCGCGCGTTGACGATCTCGAGCGCCTTGCGATCCTCCTCGGCGTGCGCCTCGGCGTCCTTCACCATGCGCTTGATCTCCTCCTCGGTGAGGCCGGAGCCCGCCTGGATCTTGATCTTCGCCTCCTTGCCGGTCGCCTTGTCCTTGGCGCCGACGTGCAGGATGCCGTTGGCATCGATGTCGAACGTGACCTCGATCTGCGGCAGCCCGCGCGGCGCCGGCGGGATGTCGGCCAGGTTGAACTGGCCGAGCGACTTGTTGCCGGCCGCCATGTCGCGCTCGCCCTGCAGCACGTGGATCGTCACCGCGGTCTGGTTGTCGTCCGCAGTGGAGAAGATCTGCTGCGCCTTGGTCGGGATGGTGGTGTTCTTGTTGATGAGCTTCGTGAACACGCCGCCGAGCGTCTCGATGCCGAGCGAAAGCGGCGTGACGTCGAGCAGCAGCACGTCCTTGACCTCGCCCTTCAGCACGCCGGCCTGGATCGCGGCGCCGATCGCCACGGCCTCGTCCGGGTTGACGTCCTTGCGCGGCTCCTTGCCGAAGAACTCCTTGACCCGCTCCTGGACCTTGGGCATGCGCGTCATGCCGCCCACCAGGATGACATCCTGGATGGCGGTCACCTTGACGCCGGCATCCTGGATCGCGATGCGGCAGGGCTCGATCGTCTTCTCGATCAGGTCCTCGACCAGCGCCTCGAACTTGGCGCGCGTGACCTTCATCGCCAGGTGCTGCGGCGCGCCGCCCGACATGGCGATATAGGGCTCGTTGACCTCGGTCTGCTGCGAGGACGAGAGCTCGATCTTGGCGCGCTCCGCGGCCGACTTGACCCGCTGCAGCGCGATCGGGTCCTTGGAGAGGTCGACGCCGCTCTGCTTGCGGAATTCCTCGACGATGTAGTCGATGAGCCTCTGGTCGTAGTCCTCGCCGCCGAGGAAGGTGTCGCCGTTGGTCGACAGCACCTCAAACTGCTTCTCGCCATCGACATCGGCGAGCTCGATGATGGAGATGTCGAACGTGCCGCCGCCGAGGTCGTAGACCGCGATCTTGCGGTCGCCCTTGCTCTGCCTGTCCATGCCGAAGGCGAGCGCGGCCGCGGTCGGCTCGTTGATGATGCGCTTCACGTCCAGGCCGGCGATGCGACCGGCGTCCTTGGTCGCCTGCCGCTGCGAGTCGTTGAAGTACGCCGGCACCGTGATGACGGCCTCGGCGACCTCCTCTCCAAGGTAGTCCTCCGCGGTCTTCTTCATCTTGCGCAGCACCTCGGCCGAGATCTGCGGCGGCGCGATCTTCTTGTCGCGCTCCTCGACCCAGGCGTCGCCGTTGTCGGCGCGCACGATCCGGTAGGGCATCAGGCCGATGTCCTTCTGCACCTCCTTCTCCTCGAACCTGCGGCCGATGAGGCGCTTCACTGCGAAGAACGTGTGCTTGGCGTTGGTCACGGCCTGGCGCTTCGCGGGTGCCCCGACCAGGATGTCGCCGTCCTCGGTGTACGCCACGATCGAAGGCGTGGTGCGCGAGCCTTCCGAGTTCTCGATCACCTTGGGCTTGCCGCCCTCCATGATCGCGACGCACGAGTTGGTGGTGCCGAGGTCGATGCCGATGATCTTTGCCATGTCGTTCCCCTCTGGGGGTCTGCGTGCTTGACGTGCTGCGAAAGATGGGGTGTTCCGGCCTGCGTTTCAAGGCGCCGCGGGGTCGTTGGCAGCGTTCCCGGGCGCGGCCTTCGCCCGGGCCACGGTGACCAGCGCGGGCCGCACCACCCGCTCGTGCAGCGCATAGCCCTTCTGCACCACGCCGACGATCGTGTTGGGCTCTGCATCGGACTCAATCGCGCTGATCGCCTGATGCCGGTGCGGATCGAAGCGCTCGCCGACCGCCGGGCCGATCTCGCTCACGCCGGCGCGCTCGAGCGCCGCGCGCAGCTGCTTCAAGGTCAGCTCGACGCCGTCCCGCAGCGCCTCGGGGCTCGCGCCCGCGCTGCCAAGCGCGGCCTCCAGGCTGTCGGCGACCGGCAGCAGGCCCTCGACCAGCCGCTCGACCCCGAACTTGTGCGCCGCCGCGACCTCCGCCTGGGCCCGCTTGCGGGCGTTGTCCGCCTCGGCGAGCGCGCGCATCCACGCCTCGCGCTGCTCCTCGATCTTCGCCTGCGCCTCGGCGAGCAGCTGCTCGAGCGCGCCCTCGTCGCCGCCGATCGGGGCGCCGCGCGCGGCCATCGCGGCGGGGACCGCCGTGTCCTCTGTCGCTCCGTCGGCGTTCGGCTCAGCGTCGGTGGGTCTGGGAGTCTCGGGCATGCGTGGGCAAAGGGGCGGAAGACTGGACCCTCATCATATTGCGGCGCTTTGGGTCCCGTTCAACCACACATAAGGCCTTGATTTCATGGGCTCCTCAAGAAATCTCGGCAAGCGGCCGTAAACGGGTGGATCCCGGCCCCGGCCGGAACGGAGATGACGAGGTGAGCCTGAAGCTTCGCGCAGCGCTGTTCGTGACGGTGCTGGTCGCCGGGGTCGTGTTCTTGCTCACCGCCTTCCACGTCTACCGTCTCTGGCACGACCTGATGGCGAGCGAAAGCGCGCAGCAGTTCGCCACCGTGACGCGCGTCGCCGCGGAGATCGATCACAAGCTCGGGGTGCGCCAGCAGGCGCTCCTCAACGAGGCGCGCAGCGTGCCGCCGGCGCGCCTCGCCGACCCGGCGTGGCTCGGCAAGCTGCTTGCCGAGCGCGGATCGCTGCACGCGCTGTTCGACACCCTGTTCGTCATTTCGGCGCAGGGCCGCATCGTCGCCGACCACCCTGAGGTCGCGGGGCGGCGCGGCCGCGCCAGCGTCAATCCCGATTTCATCGCGCGCATCGTGGCAAGCGGCGCGCCGCAGGTCTCGCGGCCCTTTCTCGGCAGCTCGAGCGGCAATCCCCTGGTGGCGGTCGGCGTCCCGATCCACGACGACAGCGGCAGCGTCGCCGCGGTGCTGGTGGGGAGCCTCAACCTGGTGCGCGCGAGCTTCCTCGGCAGGGTCGGCGGCATGGGGCTCGGCAAGTCAGGCCATTTCTCGATCCTGGCGAGGGACGGCAGCTACGTGATGCACCCCGAGCGCACGCGGATCCTGAAGAGCTACGAGGAGTTCGAGGGGCGGCTGCCCGCGTTCGTGCGCGCCTTGAGCGGGGTGGAGGGCTCGAGCGAGCACTTCGACCGCGAGGGCCGCGCCATGCTCTACAGCTTCAAGCAGCTCGAGCGCGCGGACTGGTTGCTGGTGGCATCGCTGCCCTCGGAGGAGGCGTTCGCGTCCGTCATCGGCGTGCAGCGCAAGATGATGTGGAGCTCGCTCGCCATCGCGCTGCTCATCCCGGGCGCCATCTGGATCATGATCCGCAACCTGCTGCGGCCGCTCGACCGGCTGCGCGCAGCGATCCGGGCGGTGCGCGACGACCCGTCGCGCCGCGCCGACATCGCGATCGGGTCGAACGACGAGATCGGCCAGGTGGCGCGCGAGTTCGCGCGCATGCACGTCAGGCTGCGCTGGCGCGCGCGGCGCCAGCGACGCTCCGAAGCCGCGCTGCGCGAGAGCGAGGCGCACCAGCGCCGGACCGCGCTGGATCTGGAGGCGATCTTCGAGAACGCGTCCGTCGGCATCGCCTTCTCGCGCAACCGCGTCATCGAGCGTTCCTCGGCCGCCTTCGACGAGATCTTCGGCTATCCGCCCGGCGAGCTCGAGGGCAAGCCCGGGCTGGTGGTCTGGCCCTCCGCGGGGGAGTACGCCGCGGTCGGCCGCGAGGCCGGGCCCCTGCTGATCGCCGGCAGGCCGTACGAGGCCGAGCGCCAGGCGCGGCGCAAGGACGGCTCGCGGTTCTGGGCGCGCATTCGCGCCAAGGCGGTCAAGGCGGGGGATCCGTCCAAGGGAACGATCTGGATCATCGAGGACATCTCGGAGAAGAGACAGGCCGAGGAACGGCTGTTCGCGGCGAAGGAGCGGGCGCATGCGACGCTGCTCGCCATCGGCGACGCGGTGATCGTCACGGACGCGGAGGGCAGGGTGGAGCTGATGAACCCGCTCGCCGAGGCGCTCACCGGGCGCGCGCTCGCGGGCAGCGCCGGACAGCCGCTCGCCGACGTGCTCGCGCTCTGCGCCCAGGACGGCGGGGCGGCGCCCGACCCGATCGGGCGCGTGCTGGCGAACGAGGGACGCGCCGCGGAGGGCGGCAGCGGCGCGATCCGCGGTGCCGGCGGCCGCACGCTGACGATCGAGTACTCGGCGGCGCCGATCCGCAACCTGCAGCAGCGCGTCGACGGCGTCGTGATCGCGTTCCGCGACGTCACCAGCGAGCGCGCGATGGCGGAACAGGTTTCCTGGCAGGCGACGCACGATGCGCTCACCAGCCTCATCAACCGGCGCGAGTTCGAGCGGCGCCTGGAGCGCGCCCTGGCCGGGGCGCGCGACGGCAGGGGGGATCACACCGCGCTGCTGCTCGACCTCGACCAGTTCAAGATCGTGAACGACACCTGCGGCCACGCCGCCGGCGACGAGCTGCTGCGGCAGATCACGTTCGAGCTCAGCAACCGCATCCGCCTCACCGACACGCTGGCGCGCTTGGGCGGGGACGAGTTCGGCGTGCTGCTCGAAGGCTGCCGGCTGGACCAGGGCGTGCGCATCGCCGAGTCGATCCGGCAGGCGGTGGAGGACTTCCGCTTCTCCTGGCAGGACAAGGTCTTCAAGGTCGGCGTCTCGGTCGGCGCGGTCGCGGTCAACCCGGCCTACGCTTCGCTCGCGGACATCATGAAGGCGGCCGACGCCGCCTGCTACATGGCCAAGGAGATGGGCCGCAACCGCATCCACGTGCACAGCCCGAACGACGGCGAGCTCGCCCAGCGGCACGGCGAGATGGAATGGGTGTCGCGCATCCACAAGGCGCTCGAAGAGGACCGGCTGGCCCTTTACTACCAGGAGATCCGGCCGGTCACGGGCAGCCAGAACGGCGACCACTTCGAGCTGCTGCTGCGCATGATCGACGAGAAAGGCCGCATGGTCTCGCCGCTCACCTTCCTGCCTGCAGCGGAGCGCTACCACCTGATGCCGGCGATCGACCGCTGGGTGGTGCGCACCGCGTTGGCGCGCTTCCGCGCCCTCTACGGCCCGACTGGGACGCGGCGCCTGCATACCGCTGCCATCAACCTGTCGGGCGCGAGCATCACGGACGAGAACTTCGTGCGCTACGTGCAGGGGCTGTTCAAGGAATACCGCGTGCCGCCGCGCAGCATCTGCTTCGAGATCACCGAGACCACGGCGATCGGCAGCCTGCGGCTGGCGAGCGAGTTCATGAAGCAGCTGAAAGCGCTCGGCTGCCGCTTCTCGCTGGACGATTTCGGCAGCGGCATGAGCTCCTTCGCCTACCTGAAGAACCTGCCGGTGGACTTCCTCAAGATCGACGGCGGCTTCGTCAAGGACATGGAGCGCGACCCCATCGACTGCGCCATGGTCGAGGCGATCCACCGCGTCGGCCACGTCATGGGGATCAAGACGGTGGCCGAGTTCGTCGAGAACGAGGCGATCCTGGAGCGGCTCGCCGCGATCGGGGTGGACTATGCGCAAGGCTACGGCGTCGCCCGGCCGCGGCCGCTCGAGGACCTGGGCGGCGGCTCCGCGGCGCGTCCCGCCGCGGAGCGCAAGCCTCGCCTGACGGTCGTCGCCGCCTAGGGCGTAGGGCGCCAGCTTGCTGCCGCCGCGGCGGCTGCAGAGCATCCGCTCTACGGCGATGTGGCGATCGCGGCGAGCGCCGCGATCCACTCCGGGCTCTCGTTCAGGCAGGGGACCAGGCGCAGCTCGCGGCCCCCGGCGGCGCGGAACGCGGCGCGCGCCTCGATCCCGATCTCGTGCAGCGTCTCCAGGCAGTCCGAGACGAACCCCGGGCAGACGACGTCCGCTTCGCCGGCGCCGCCGCGCGCCAGCGCGACCAGCGTCTCGGCGGTGTAGGGCCGCAGCCAGCGCGCCGGGCCGAAGCGCGACTGGAAGCAGACCTGCCATTGGGTGTCGTCCAGCGCGAGTGCCCGCGCCAACAGCCGGGCGGTCGCCCGGCACTGCTTCTCGTAGGGATCACCGCGTTCCACCATTCGCCGCGGCAGACCGTGAAAGCTGATTACGAGGCGCTCGGCGCGACCGCATTGGTCCCAATGTCGCAACACCCGGGCGGCGAGCGCAACAATGTACGCCGGGTGGTCATGAAAGTGCTCGATCAGACTTACGCCCCGCCCGACCGCGTCGCGCACGCTGGCGGTCGTGCTGTCGGAATACTGGGGATAGAGCGGCAGCACGCGCACGCGCTGGCACGCGGCGAGGCGCGCCAGCGCCGGCGCGATCGCCGGCTCGCCGTAGCGCATCGCGAATTCGACCCGCCAGGCGCCGCGGCCGAGCCGCTCGGCGAGCAGCGCGGCCTGGCGCGCCGTGTGCACCGCCAGCGGAGAGCCCTCGGCGGTCCAGATGGCGGCGTACTTGCGCGCCGAGCGCGCCGGGCGCAGCGGCAGCACCAGGCCGTGCAGGATTGGCAGCCAGGCGAGGCGCGGCAGCCCAACCACGCGCGGGTCGGAGAGGAACTCGGCGAGGTAGGCGCGCACCGCGGCCGGCGTCGGCGCCGCCGGCGTGCCGAGATTGACGAGAAGAATCCCCTTCAGGGCTGCGACAGCGCGCTCGAGAGCAGCTTCGCCGTGACGTCGACGATCGGGATCACGCGGTCGTAGGCCATGCGCGTCGGCCCGATCACGCCGACCGTGCCGACCACCTCGCCGTCGATCCTGTAGGGCGCCGTGACCACGCTGACGTCGTCGGGCGCCGAGACGCCGGACTCGCCGCCGATGAAGATCTGCACGCCCTCGCCGCGCAGCGAGAGATCGAGGATCTGCAACAGCGAGGTCTTGTGCTCGAACAGCTCGAACAGCTGCCGCAGCCGGCCCATGTTGTGCGACAAGTCCTGCGCCGTGAGCAGGTTGCGCTCGCCGGAGATGACGTAGCGCTCCTGGCCCTCCTCCATGGCGCGGTTGCTCGCCTCGAGCGCGGCGCTCATCAGCGCGATCATGTCCTGGCGGATCTCATGCAGCTCGCGGTGCAGGCGCTGGCGGATCTCCTCGAAGCTGTGGCCCGAGTAGTTCTGGTTGAGGTAGTTCGCCGCCGCGACCAGCGCCGCCGGGGTGTAGTCGCGCTCGGTGAACAGGATCCGGTTCTGCACGTCGCCGTCGGGCGTGACCACGATCAGCAGGATGCGCTTCTCGGACAGGCGCAGGAACTCGATCTGGCGGAAGGTGAGGGCGCGCCGGCGCGGCGTCATCACCACGCCGGCGAAGCTGGTGAGCTGCGACAGCAGCTGCGAGGCGGCGTGGATCGCGCGCTGCGGGTTGTCCGGGTGCAGCTGGTCCTCGATCTGATGCACCGCGCCCGAGTCGAGCGGCTTCATGACCAGCAGCGTGTCAACGAAGAAGCGGTAGCCGAGCGGGGTCGGGACCCGGCCCGCCGAGGTGTGCGGGCTGGCGATCAGCCCCAGCTCCTCGAGATCCGCCATGACGTTGCGGATCGTCGCCGGCGAAAGGTCCAGCCCCGAGTAGCGCGACAGAGTGCGCGAGCCGACCGGCTGGCCCTCGGCGATGTAGCGCTCGATCAGCGTTTTCAGCAGCAGCTGGGAGCGTTTGTCGAGCATGGGCCATTCTACAAGACCGCGGCTACAATGAAGCGATGGCCCCCGCCTTCCGCCGCGTCGCGCTGGTCGGCAAGCAGACGCCGGAGATCGCCGAGTCGCTGCGCGCGCTGCGCGACTTCCTGCGCACCCGGGGCTGCGAGGTGATGGTCGAGCGCGAGACCGCCGCCGCGGTCGGCGACGGCGGCGCGGCGGCGAGCTTCGACGAGATCGGGCGCGCCGCCGACCTCGCGATCGTCGTCGGCGGGGACGGCACCATGCTCGCGGCGGCGCGCAATCTGGTGCGGCACCGCGTCCCGCTCGCCGGCGTCAACCAGGGCCGGCTCGGCTTCATGACCGACATCGCCCTCGAGCGCATGCGCGACTCGGTGGGCGCGATCCTCGACGGGCGCCACTCGATCGAGGAGCGCGCGCTGCTCGAGGCCGAGATCCGGCGCGACGGCAAGGTGGCGCTGCGCACCGTCGCGCTCAACGAGGCGGTGGTGAGCAAGGGCTCGCAGGCGCGCCTGATCGAGTTCGAGGTCTACATCGACGGCGAGTTCGTCTACACCCAGCGCTCCGACGGCGTGATCGTCACCACGCCGACCGGGTCGACGGCCTACGCGCTCTCGGCGCAGGGCCCGATCCTGCAGCCCACCGTCCCGGCGTTCGCGCTGGTGCCGCTCAACCCGCACACGCTCGCCGCGCGGCCGGTGAGCGTGCGCGATACGAGCGCGATCGAGATCGTGCTGCTGCGCGCCGTGGACGCGCGGGCGCACTTCGACGGCTTCGCGCTCGCCGACATGGCCGAGGGCGATCGCCTGTCGCTGCGCCGCTCGGGCGATGCGATCCGCTTCGTGCATCCCCCGGGCTACAGCTACTTCGCGATGCTGCGCGAGAAGCTGCGCTGGAGCGAGGCGGTCGAGAAGCCGGGGCCTTGAGCGCTTGCTGCGGGCCCTCGACATCCGCGACTTCGTGATCGTCGAGCGCGCCGGGCTCGAGACCGGGCCGGGCTTCTGCGTGCTCACCGGGGAGACCGGCGCCGGGAAATCGATCCTGGTCGACGCCATCGAGCTGCTGGTCGGCGGCCGCGGCGACGCGGTGGTGGTGCGGGAGGGCGCCGAGCGCGCCGAGCTCTCGGCGGAGTTCGAGACCGGCGCCGCGCCCGGCCTCGAGGCCTGGCTCGAGGAGCGCGGGCTGGCCGGCGATCCCGGCGCGCTGATCCTGCGGCGCACGATCGAGCGCGGCGGGCGCTCGCGCTGCTTCGTCAACGGCCACGCCGCGACGCTCGCGCAGCTGCGCGAGGCGGGCGAGTACCTGGTGGACATCCACGGCCAGCACGAGCACCAGTCGCTGCTGCGTCCGTCCGCGCAGCGCGCCCTGCTCGACGCGCACGCCGGCGCCGCGCCGCTGGCGCGCGAATGCGCCGATGCCTGGCGGGCGTGGCAGCGGCTGCGCGCCCTTGCCGAGGAGGCGCAGCAGCAGTTCGCCAGGCGCGCGTCGGAGCGCGCCGAGCTCGAAGAGCGCGCGGGCGAGCTGCGCCGGCTGGCGCCGCGCGAGAACGAATGGGAGCGGCTTGCGGCGGAGCACGCGCGCCTCGCGCACGGCTCGAGCCTGCTCGCCGGCGCGCAGTCCTCGCTCGAGGCCCTGCAGGAGGCCGAGGGCGCCTGCCTGCCGCAGCTCGAGGCGGTGGCGAGCCGGCTGCGCGCGCTCTCGGCGCACGACGCGCGGCTCGCGCCGATCCTCGAGATGCTCGACTCGGCGCAGGTGCAGGCGGCGGAAGCGGCCCGCGAGCTGCGCCAGTACGCCTCGCGCGTCGAGCTCGACCCGGAGGCGCTGCGCGACACGGAAGCGCGCATCGAGGCGCTGCACGCCGCCGCGCGCAAGCACCGCGTGCCGCCCGCCGAGCTGCCGCAGCTGCTCGCCGAGGTCGAGGCGCGGCTCGCCGAGCTCGAGCTCGCCGCAAGCCCCGAGGCGCTCGAGCGCGAGGTCGCGGCCGCGGCGCGCGGCTACGAGGAGAGGTCGAAAGCGCTCTCGGCGAAGCGCAGGAGCGCGGCGCAGGCGCTGGGGCGCGAGGTGACCGGGGCGATGCAGGGGCTCGGCATGGCCGGCGGGCGCTTCGCGGTCGCCCTGCAGCCGCTCGAGGCGCCGGGCGCGAGCGGGCGCGAGGACGTGGAGTTCGAAGTCGCTGCGCACCCGAGCCTGCCGCTGCGGCCGCTCGCCAAGGTCGCTTCCGGGGGCGAGCTCTCGCGCATCAGCCTCGCGATCCAGCTGGTTGCGGCGAGGGAATCGCCGGTCGGCGCGCTGGTGTTCGACGAGGTCGACGCGGGCATCGGCGGCGCGGTCGCCGAGACGGTCGGGCGCGCGCTCAAGCGGCTCGGGCGCGAGCGCCAGGTGTTCTGCGTCACGCACCTGCCGCAGATCGCGGCCCAGGGCGACGCGCACTGGTCGGTGCACAAGACGGCGGGACGGGGGCGCGTCGCCTGCCGCGTGCAGCGCCTCGCAGGCGGCGCGCGCATCGACGAGCTCGCGCGCATGCTCGGCGGGGCTGAAATCACCGCGACGACGCGCAAGCACGCCGCCGAGATGCTCAAGGGCTAGCGGAGCTCAGCCGCGGCGGGCGGAGGGCGGTACCGCGCCCGCGCGGTGCTCGCAGTCCTGGCGCGTGCAGTCGGCGTAGAGGGCGAGCGAGTGGCCGTGCAGCTCGAAGCCGCGCCGGCGCGCGATCTCTCCCTGCCGCTTCTCGATCTCGCCGTCGTAGAACTCCTCGACGCGCCCGCACTGCAGACACACCAGGTGATCGTGGTGACCGCCCTGGTTGAGCTCGAACACCGCCTTGCCGGTCTCGAAATGCTGGCGCGCGAGCAGACCAGCCTGCTCGAACTGCGTCAGAACCCGATAGACGGTGGCGAGCCCGACGTCCATCCCCTCGGCGATCAGCGCCTTGTAGACGTCCTCGGCCGAGAGGTGGCGCACCTTGCTCGACTCGAACAGCTCGAGGATCTTGCGCCTCGGCAGCGTCGCCTTGAGACCGATGTCCTTCAGGCTCTGGAGGGAGTTCATCCGCTATCATTATATGCCTATGCTTCGCGCCATCCCGGCCGCCGCCGCGCTGCTGCTCGCAGCCTGCAGCACGGTGCCGACGGTGCCCGGAGTGCCGCCGTACCGCATCGAGATCCAGCAGGGCAACTACGTCTCGCAGGAGATGGTTGCGCAACTCAAGCCGGGAATGTCGCGCGAGCAGGTGCGCTTCATCCTCGGCACGCCGCTGGTCACCGACATCTTCCACGCCGATCGCTGGGACTACATCTACTACCGTGAGCTTCCCGACCGCAGGCGCGAGCAGCGCAGGATCTCGGTGCACTTCGCGGACGGCAAGCTCGCGCGCGTGACGGGCGACGTCGTGCCCGCGGACCCGGCGCGTGCGAAGCCGGAGGCGGCAAGTCCCAAGCCCGAGGCTGCGCCCACGGTGGCGCCCAAGCCCGCCGCGCCGGCGACCGCAGCCGAGCCCGCGGCGCCTCCAGTGCAGAACTGGGGCACGCGAGACTGGGAGGCGGAAGAGAAGGCCGAGCGCGAGGCGCAGGAGAAGACGGCGCGCGAGGCGCAGGCGAAGCCCGCGGCGGAACAGCACAAGGAGCGCGGATTCTTCGGCAGAATGCTGGAGAAGATCGGCTTCTAGGAAAGCGGATTATGAGGGTCGCAATCGCCGGCGCCGCCGGGCGCATGGGAACCACGCTCATCGAAGCGGTGCGCGCCGACCGGGAGCTCGAACTGGTCGCGGCGCTCGAGGCCGCGGGCAATCCTGCCCTGGGCCGCGACGCGGGCGGCGTCAAGGTGAGCGCGGACGTCGCCGCCGCGGCGCGCGCCGCGGACGTGTTGATCGACTTCACGCGCCCGGCGGGAGCGCTCGCGCACCTCGACGCCTGCGTCGAGGCCCGCAAGGCGATGGTCATCGGCACCACCGGCTTCGCCGACGCCGAACTGCGCCGCATCCGCGAAGGCGCGCAGCGCATCCCGGTGGTGCTGGCGCCGAATTTCGCCGTCGGCGTCAACGTCTTCTTCAAGCTCGCCGAGACCGCCGCGCGGGCGCTCGGCGACGCCTACGACATCGAGATCATCGAGGCGCACCACCGGCACAAGGTGGATGCGCCCTCGGGCACCGCATTGCGCCTGGGCGAGCTGATTGCGAAGGCATTGAGCCGCGACTTGCGTGCAGTTGCGACCCATGGGCGAAGGGGCGAGCCGGGCGCAAGGCCCCCACTCGAGATCGGCTTTCACGCCATCCGCGGCGGCGACATCGTCGGCGAGCACACGGTCCTGTTCGCGGGCGAGGGCGAGCGTCTCGAGGTCGTGGTGCGCACGCAGAGCCGCATGACCTACGCGCGGGGGGCGTTGCGCGCGGCGAAATTCCTGCGCGGCAGGTCGCCGGCGCTGTACGACATGGGCGACGTGCTCGGGCTGAAGCAGTAGCGCGCGAAAGTAGCGTATAATTCATGCTTCAAGCCGAGCGGGAGGGGCCGCAAGCCCTTCCCGCTTTTCACGTCCGCTCCTGGAGACTCGCCGTGGCTGCGCTCGAACCTGCCGTGCTCGTCCTCGCCGACGGGACGGTGTTCCGGGGCCGCTCGGTGGGCGCACCCGGCAGCGCCTCGGGCGAGGTGGTCTTCAACACCGCGATCACGGGCTACCAGGAGATCCTGACCGATCCGTCCTACTGCCGCCAGATCGTCACCCTCACCTATCCGCACATCGGCAACACCGGCGTCAACCCGGAGGACGAGGAGTCGGCGCGCGTCCACGCCGCGGGGCTGGTGGTGCGCGACTTGCCGCCGCTCGCATCGAGCTGGCGCAAGCGGGAGGCGCTGCCGGAATACCTCTCGCGCAACCGCGTCGTCGCGATCGCGGACATCGACACGCGCCGCCTGACGCGGCTGCTGCGCGAGAAGGGGGCGCAGAACGGTTGCCTGCAGGCGGGCAAGGTGGACGAGGCCGTCGCGCTCGCCGAGGCGCGCGCGTTCCCGGGCCTTGCCGGGATGGATCTCGCCAAGGTGGTCTCGACAGACCGGCCCTACGAGTGGACCGAGGGCAGGTGGCAGCTCGGCTCTGGCTACCGCGCCGGCGGCGCGGCGCGCTTTCACGTGGTCGCCTACGACTACGGCATCAAGCGCAACATCCTGCGCCTGCTCGCAGAGCGCGGGGCCCGCGTCACCGTGCTGCCGGCGCAGGCGCCGGCGCGCGAGGCGCTGCGCCTCAAGCCGGACGGCGTGTTCCTCTCCAACGGGCCGGGGGATCCCGAGCCCTGCGACTACGCCATCGAGGCGATCGGCGAGATCCTGGACGCGACGCGCGTGCCGGTGTTCGGCATCTGCCTCGGGCACCAGCTGATGGGCCTTGCCTCGGGCGCGAAAACTCTCAAGATGAAGTTCGGCCACCACGGGGCGAACCACCCGGTCAAGGACCTCGACACCGGCGAAGTGGTGATCACGAGCCAGAACCATGGCTTCGCCGTAGACCCGAAGACGCTGCCGGCGAACCTGCGGCCGACGCACGTGTCGCTCTTCGACGGCTCGCTGCAGGGCCTGGCACGCACCGACCGGCCGGCGTTCTGCTTCCAGGGCCACCCGGAAGCGAGCCCGGGCCCGCACGACATCGGCTACCTGTTCGACAGGTTCGCGAAGATGATGGAGGAAAGAAAGCGTTGAGGTCTTCGAATGCCGAGACGCACTGACATCCAGAGCATTCTCATCATCGGCGCCGGCCCGATCGTCATCGGCCAGGCCTGCGAGTTCGACTATTCCGGCGCGCAGGCCTGCAAGGCGCTGAAAGCTGAGGGCTACCGGGTGGTGCTGGTCAACTCCAACCCGGCCACCATCATGACCGATCCGGAGATGGCCGACGCCACCTACGTCGAGCCGATCACCTGGCAGACGGCGGCACGCATCATCGAGAAGGAGCGCCCCGATGCCCTGCTGCCGACGATGGGCGGGCAGACCGCGCTCAACTGCGCGCTCGACCTCGCGCGCGAAGGGGTGCTTGAGCGGTTCGGCGTCGAGCTGATCGGCGCCTCGCGCGAGGCGATCGACAAGGCCGAGGACCGGGAGAAGTTCAAGCAGTCCATGCAGCGAATCGGGCTCGCGTGCCCGCGCTCGGCGCTCGCCCATTCGCTCGAGGAAGCGCTGCAGGTGCAGGCCGGGATCGGTTTCCCGGTGGTCGTGCGCCCTTCGTTCACGCTCGGCGGCACCGGCGGCGGCATCGCCTACAACCGCGAGGAATTCGTCGCCATCTGCGAGCGCGGCATGGACGCCTCGCCGACGCAGGAGCTGCTCATCGAGGAGTCGGTGATCGGCTGGAAAGAGTTCGAGATGGAGGTGGTGCGCGACCGCAAGGACAACTGCATCATCGTGTGCTCGATCGAGAACCTCGACCCGATGGGCGTGCACACCGGGGACTCGATCACGGTGGCGCCGGCGCAAACGCTCACCGACAAGGAGTACCAGATCATGCGCGACGCCGCGATCGCGGTGCTGCGCGAGGTCGGGGTGGACACCGGGGGCTCGAACGTGCAGTTCGCGGTGCGCCCGGAGGACGGCAGGCTGCTGGTGATCGAGATGAACCCGCGCGTCAGCCGCTCCTCGGCGCTCGCCTCGAAGGCGACCGGCTTCCCGATCGCCAAGGTCGCGGCGAAGCTCGCGGTCGGCTACACGCTCGACGAGCTCGCGAACGACATCACCGGCGGCGCGACCCCGGCATCGTTCGAGCCGACCATCGACTACGTGGTGACCAAGGCGCCGCGCTTCGCGTTCGAGAAGTTTCCGCAGGCGAACGACCGCCTGACCACGCAGATGAAGTCGGTGGGCGAAGTGATGGCGATCGGCCGCACGTTCCAGGAGTCGATCCAGAAGGCGTTCCGCGGCCTCGAGATCGGGGTCGACGGCCTGAACCAGCGCACCACCGACCGCGAGACGATCGAGAAGGAGCTCGGCGAGCCCGGTCCCGAACGCATCTGGTACGTGGGCGACGCCTTCGAGAACGGTTTCACGCTGGAGGAGGTGCACCGCCTCACCCGCATCGATCCCTGGTTCCTCGCCCAGATCAAGGAGATCGTGGACCTCGAGATGGAGCTCGACGACCGCAGGCTCGAGGAGATCGACGCCGGGACGCTGAGGATGCTCAAGCGCAAGGGGTTCTCCGACCGGCGCCTCGGGTATCTGTTCAACGCGAGCGAGGCCGCGGTGCGGGAGAAGCGCCGCGCCTTCGGCATCCGCCCGGTCTACAAGCGCGTCGACACCTGCGCCGCCGAGTTCGCGACGCGCACCGCGTACCTGTACTCGACCTACGAGGACGAGTGCGAGGCCGAGCCGTCCGCGCGCCGCAAGGTCATGGTGCTGGGCGGCGGCCCGAACCGCATCGGCCAGGGGATCGAGTTCGACTACTGCTGCGTGCACGCCGCGTTCGCGCTGCGCGACGCCGGCTTCGAGACCATCATGGTCAACTGCAATCCGGAGACCGTCTCGACCGACTACGACACCTCGGACCGGCTCTACTTCGAGCCGCTCACGCTCGAGGACGTGCTCGAGATCGTGGACAAGGAGAAGCCCTGGGGCGTGATCGTGCAGTACGGCGGCCAGACGCCGCTGAAGCTGGCGCGCGACCTCGCCGCGGCCGGGGTGCCGATCATCGGCACGAGCGCCGACTCGATCGACATCGCCGAGGACCGCGAGCGCTTCCAGAGGCTGCTGCACCGCCTTAAGCTGCGCCAGCCGCCCAACCGCACCGCGCGCTCGGCAAAGGACGCGGTGCGCATCGCCGAGGAGATCGGCTACCCCGTGGTGGTGCGCCCGAGCTACGTGCTCGGCGGCCGCGCCATGGAGATCGTGCACGCGCAGGCCGACCTGGAGCGCTACATGAAGGAGGCGGTCAAGGTCTCGAACGATTCGCCCGTGCTGCTCGACCGCTACCTCTCGGACGCGATCGAGGTCGACGTCGATTGCGTCGCCGACGGCAAGGACTTCCTGATCGCGGGCGTGATGGAGCACGTGGAGGAGGCGGGCGTGCACTCGGGCGACTCGGCCTGCTGCCTGCCGCCGCATTCGCTGGCGCCGGCCGTGGTGGAGGAGCTGCGGCGCCAGAGCGCGCTGCTGGCGCGCGCGCTCGACGTCGTCGGGCTCATGAACGTGCAGTACGCGATCCAGAAGGGGGCCGAGGGCGAGGTGGTGTACGTGCTGGAGGTCAACCCGCGCGCCTCGCGCACCGTGCCCTACGTTTCGAAGGCGACCGGCCGGCCGCTCGCCAAGATCGCCGCGCTGTGCATGGCCGGCCGCTCGCTGCGCGAGCAGCGCGTCGCAGGCGAGATCGTGCCGCCCTACTACTCGGTAAAGGAGGCCGTGTTCCCGTTCGGGCGCTTCCCGGGCGTCGACCCGATCCTGGGGCCGGAAATGAAATCCACCGGCGAGGTGATGGGCGTCGGCGAGTCGTTCGGCGAGGCGTTCGTCAAGTCTCAGCTCGCCGCCGGAGTGCGGCTGCCGAAAGGCGGGCGCGCGTTCCTCAGCGTGCGCGACGGCGACAAGCCCGCGGCGCTCGGCGTGGCGCGCGACCTGGTCGAGCTCGGCTTCGCGATCCTCGCCACGCGCGGCACCGCCGCCTTCCTCGCCGCGCACGGCGTCGGCGCGATCCCGGTGAACAAGGTCGCGGAAGGGCGGCCGCACATCGTCGACATGATCAAGAACGGCGAGGTGAGCTTCATCGTCAACACGGTCGAGGACACGCGCACCGCGATCACCGACTCGCGCTCGATCCGCACTTCGGCGCTCGGCCTGCGCGTCACCTACTACACGACGATCTCCGGGGCGAAGGCGGCCTGCGCGGGGATGAAGCACCTGGCGCACCTGGAGCCCTACCGATTGCAGGAGCTGCACGCGAAGCTGAGCGCGGCGGTGCCGAAGCGCGCGCTCGAGCCCGCCTGATGGCGAAGACCCCGATGACGATGCGCGGCGCGCAGCTGCTGCGCTCGGAGCTGCAGCGCCTGAAGACGGTCGAGCGCCCGAAGGTCTCCGCGGCAATCGGCGAGGCGCGCTCGCACGGCGACCTTGCCGAGAACGCGGAATACGACGCGGCGCGCGAGCGCCAGGGCTTCATCGAGGGCCGCATCTCGGAGATCGAGGCCAAGCTCGCCAACGCGCAGGTGATCGACCCGAAGCTGCTCGACGCCGACGGCCGCTGCGTGTTCGGCGCCACCGTCGACCTCACCGACGAGGCCTCGGGCGAGCAGGCCACCTACCAGATCGTCGGCGAGGACGAGGCCGACATCAAGGGAGGCAAGATCTCGATCTCCTCGCCGATCGCGCGCGCGCTGATCGGCAAGTACGCCGGCGACGCGGTCGAGGTGCAGACCCCGGGCGGCGTGAAGCGCTACCAGATCGGCGACGTGCGCTACCAGTAAGGCCAGCGGATGCTAGAGCATCACGCAAAGTGATGCTATGATGCGCGCGTGCGCACCACGGTACGGGTCGACGACGAGCTGCTCGAGCAGCTCAAAGCGCAGGCGCGGCGCGAGAATGTGAGCCTGACGCGCCTGCTGAACCGCACGCTGCGCGCCGGGATGCAGGCGGCGCGGGCCCGCCCGCGCAAGCGGGTGTCTTATCGCGAGCGCGTCTATGCCATGGGCGCGCCGCGAATCGGTCTTGAGAAAGCCATGGCTGCGGCGGCGGCGCTGGAAGACGAAGAGATCGTGCGCAAGCTCGCGCAGCGCAAGTGAGGATCGTCGATCTCAACGTCCTGCTGTACGCCGTCAACGCCGATTCTGCGCATCATTCCGCGGTGCGCGCCTGGTGGGAACGTGCGCTTGGGGAGGACGAACCCGTGGGCCTTCCCTGGATCGTGCTCGTCGGGTTCCTGCGTCTCGCGACGCACCCGCGGGTCTTCCCGCGGCCGCTTGCCGTGCCGGACGCGATCGGCAGGATCGACGCCTGGCTCGCACTCGACAACGTGCGCGTGGCGCGCGAGAGGGAAGACCACTGGGACGTGCTGCGCGAGCTGCTCGCCGGAACGGGCACCGCGGGGAACCTCGCCACCGATGCACACCTCGCGGCGCTCGCGATCAGCCACGACGCGACGCTCGCCTCGACCGACGCGGATTTCGGCCGCTACGCGAAACTTCGCTGGGAGAATCCGCTCGGCTGAGGGGCAGACCCCGGACGGCGTCAAGCGCTAGGAAATCGGCGACGTGCGCTGCGAGTAGCGGATCGCGGTGCCGGGCATCGGAATAGGAGTAGAGTGTCCGGCAACGGCCTTGCCGAAGGCGCTGAAGGCATGACCACGAGACGCGAATTCCTGCGCGACGCCGCGCTCGCGGGCGCCGCGGGCGCGCTGGGCCCCTGTGCCGAGGCGCTGGCAGCGGAGCCAGCGTTCGAGTAGGTGCGAGGACGAACGGCGCAGCCGTCGAGATCTCCGTCGCGGACACGGGGGCCGGGGAGCTGCACGGGGGCACCATGCGCCTCGAAAGCGCGCTCGGGCAAGGTTCGGCTTTCACTTTTCGCCTGCCCCTGAATCCGCGGTGACGGACCGGGCCGGGCGATCGAAGTCCAGCGGGCGGTGGCTGCGCCGCCACGTCACCGATCCGTACGTCAGGCGGGCGCAGGCACAAGGCTACCGCGCCCGCTCCGCTTTCAAGCTGCTCGAGATCGACGCCCGCGACCGGCTGCTGTTCCGCGGCGCGCTCGTGATCGACCTGGGCGCGGCCCCGGGCGGTTGGTCGCAGGTGGCGGCGCAGAAGGTGCGGCCAGGCGGCAAGATCGTTGCGGTAGACCTGCTCGAGATGGCGCCGATCGCCGGGGTCACGACCCTGCAGGGGGATTTCCGGGCGCTCGAGGGGGAGGTCGCGCGCGCGCTCGGCGGCAAGGCCGACCTCGTGCTCTGCGACCTGTCGCCGAATCTCTCCGGGATCGCCGCCACGGACCAGGCACGCGCCGCCGGGCTCGCGCATGCCGCGCTCGCGCTCTGCCGCGCCCACCTCAAGCCCGGCGGCGCGCTCCTGCTCAAGGCGTTCCAAGGCGCGGAGTTCCGCGCGCTGCGCGACGCCATGAAGGCGGACTTCCGCCAGGTGCTGGTGCGAAAGCCTGCCGCCTCGCGCGGCGAATCGCGCGAGACCTATCTGCTCGGCCGCGGGCCGAAGGCGCTCAAAGCTGGCGCAGGCCGCGCCGGCGGATGAACTCGAGCGCCTGGCGCGCGAGCTCGTAGTCGGGATCGATCTCGAGGGCGCGCTCGAACGAGCGCTGCGCCTCGGCGAGCCTGCCCTTCTCGAGCAGCACCCGCCCCAGGTTGAAGTGGGCGAACTGGTAGCAGCAATAGCGCTTCGAGCGGATCGCCTTCTCCAGCCACGGCAGCGCCTCGTCCATCCGCCCCAGCCCGATCAGGTAGACGCCGATGTCGTTGTACGGGTTGCCGAAATCGGGGTCGAGCCGGATCGCGGTCTTGCATTCCGCGATCGCCTCCTCGAGGCGCCCCAGGTGGCTGAGCGACCAGCCGAGGTAGGTGTGGGCCTCGGCGCTCGGCCGCGCCGCGATCGACTCGCGGAACTGCTCGATCGCGCGTGCGTAGTCGCCGCGCAGGTGCGCGACGTAGCCGCGCTGCCAGAGAATCAGGGCGCGCAGGTCCGCGTCGCCCGCCTGCGCCGCGGCCGGCGGCACGCTGGCGAGCGCGCAGACGAGGAGCAAAAGGCGCCAGCCCATGTCCAAAGTCTAGTCGCGTTGAAGCCGCGCCGATCGCCCCAACGTATTACCCGCGGCGGCAATTGCGCGTAAGATGGAAGCACCGGGCGCGGCGCGCCCCGGAAAAGGAGCAAGTACTTGAACAACATGCTGAAAAACCTGGTCATCTGGCTCGTCATCGGGCTGGTGCTGATGACCGTGTTCAACCAGTTCAACACCCGCCAGGCGACGCGCGCGCCGATGGAGTACTCGCAGTTCCTTGAGGAGGTGAAGGCCGGCCGCATCGCCAAGGTGACGATCGAGGGCCGGCAGCTGAAGGCCACCACGACCGAGGGCAAGAGCGTGGTGAGCTACTCGCCGGGCGACATCTGGCTGGTGTCCGATCTTCTCAAGTACGGCGTGAAGGTCGAAGCCAAGCCCGAGGAGGAGCCTTCGCTCCTCATGAACATCTTCGTCTCCTGGTTCCCGATGCTGCTGCTGATCGGGGTCTGGATCTTCTTCATGCGCCAGATGCAGGGCGGCGGGCGCGGCGGCGCGTTCTCGTTTGGAAAGTCAAGGGCACGGATGCTCGACGAATCGACCAACACGATCACGTTCGCCGACGTCGCCGGCTGCGAGGAGGCGAAGGAGGAGGTGGCCGAGCTGGTCGATTTCCTGCGCGACCCGTCCAAGTTCCAGAAACTCGGCGGCCGCATCCCGCGCGGCGTGCTGATGGTCGGCAACCCGGGAACCGGCAAGACGCTGCTGGCGCGCGCCATCGCGGGCGAAGCCAAGGTGCCGTTCTTCTCGATCTCGGGCTCGGACTTCGTCGAGATGTTCGTCGGCGTCGGCGCGGCGCGCGTGCGCGACATGTTCGAGCAGGCGAAGAAGCACGCACCGTGCATCGTGTTCATCGACGAGATCGACGCCGTCGGGCGCCAGCGCGGCGCGGGCCTGGGCGGCGGCAACGACGAGCGCGAGCAGACGCTCAACCAGCTGCTGGTCGAGATGGACGGCTTCGAGGCGACCATGGGGGTGATCGTGATCGCCGCGACCAACCGCCCGGACGTGCTCGACCCGGCGCTGCTCAGGCCCGGGCGCTTCGACCGCCAGGTGGTGGTGCCGCTGCCGGACATCCGCGGGCGCGAGGAGATCCTGCGCGTGCACATGCGCAAGGTGCCGCTGGCGCCGGACGTGAAGCCGGAGATCATCGCGCGCGGCACGCCGGGCTTCTCCGGCGCCGACCTCGCCAACCTGGTGAACGAGGCGGCGCTGTTCGCCGCGCGCCAGAGCAAGCGCCTGGTCGACATGGACGACTTCGAGCGCGCCAAGGACAAGGTCATCATGGGCGCCGAGCGCCGCTCGATGGTGATGCCAGAGGAAGAGCGCCGCAACACCGCGTACCACGAGTCCGGACACGCGGTGGTGGCGAAGCTCCTGCCCAAGACCGACCCGGTGCACAAGGTGACCATCATCCCGCGCGGCCGCGCGCTCGGCGTGACGCTGCAGCTGCCGGAGCAGGATCGCTACAGCCAGGACCGCGAGCGGCTGCTGAACACCATCGCGGTGCTGTTCGGCGGGCGCATCGCCGAAGAGGTGTTCATGAACCAGATGACCACCGGGGCGTCGAACGACTTCGAGCGCGCGACCGAGATCGCGCGCCGCATGGTCACGCAATGGGGCATGTCCGACGAGCTCGGGCCGATGGTGTACGGCGAGAACGAGGGCGAGATCTTCCTCGGCCGCTCGATCACCACGCACAAGAACGTGTCTGAGACCACGATGCAGAAAGTGGACTCCGAAATCCGCCGCATCATCGACGAGCAGTACAAGCTCGCGCGCAAGCTCATCGAGGACAACCGCGACAAGGTCGAGGCGATGGCCAAGGCGCTGCTCGAGCTCGAGACGCTCGACGCCGACCAGATCGGCGACATCATGGCCGGCAAGCCGCCGCGGCCGCCGCGCCCGAGCGCGGCCGGCGGCGCCCCGGCCGCCCCTGCCGCGGGCGAGCCCGTTCCTGGCGCGGCCGCCCCTGCGGCCTCGGCGTAGTCGCCCCTCCTTGATCCTGCGCTGCGGCAGCCACGCGCTGCCGCTCGACCGCCCGCTGCTGATGGGCGTGCTCAACGTCACGCCCGACTCGTTCTCCGATGGCGGCCGCTTCATCGGCTGCGACGAAGCGCTCGCGCATGGGCGCCGCATGGTCGAGCAGGGGGCCGACATGCTGGACATCGGGGCCGAGTCGACCCGCCCCGGCGCGGCGCCTGTTTCCGAAGCCGAAGAGCTCGCGCGCCTGATGCCGGTCCTGGAGGGCCTGCGCGGCGCCGCGGTGCCGATCTCGGTCGACACGCGCAGACCCGGCGTAATGCGCGCCGCGCTCGCCGCCGGCGCCTCGATGATCAACGACGTCGAAGCGCTCGAGGCCCCGGGGGCGATCGAGGCAGTGGCCGCGTCGGACTGCGCCGTTTGCCTGATGCACAAGAAGGGCGACCCGGCGACCATGCAGCGCGACCCGAGCTACGGCGACGTCGTCGCCGAGGTGAAGGCCTATCTCGCCGGGCGCATCGCCGCCGCACAGGCGGCCGGCGTCGCCCGCGAGCGCATCATCGCCGACCCCGGCTTCGGCTTCGGCAAGACAGCCGCGCACAACCTGGAGCTGCTGCGCCGTCTCGGCGAGCTCGCCGCCTTGGGCGTGCCGATCGTCGCGGGCTGGTCGCGCAAGTCGACGCTGGGCGCGATCACCGGCCGGCCGGTCGGGGAACGCCTCGCCGCGAGCCTCGCGGCGGCTTTGCTCGCGGCGCAGGCCGGCGCGACAATACTGCGGGTTCACGACGTGGGCGAGACGCGCGACGCGCTTGCCGTGTGGCAGGCGCTGCGCGTGGGGCGGGCATGAGCAGAAAGCATTTCGGCACCGACGGGGTGAGGGGCACGGTGGGCAACGCGCCCATGACGCCCGACTTCGTCCTGCGCCTCGGCTACGCCGCGGGCAGGGTGCTGGCCGCGCGCGGGGCGCACGCGGGAGTGCGGCCCTCGGTGCTGATCGGCAAGGACACGCGCATCTCGGGCTACATGATCGAGGCGGCCCTCGAGGCGGGGTTCTCGGCGGCGGGCGTGGACGTGCTGCTGTGCGGGCCGCTGCCGACCCCGGGCGTGGCCTACCTCACGCGCGCGCTGCGGCTCTCGGCGGGCGTGGTGATCAGCGCCTCGCATAACCCGTATCCCGACAACGGGATCAAGTTCTTCTCGGGCGACGGCTTCAAGCTTCCGGACGCGGTCGAGTCCGACATCGAGCACGAACTCGAGCGCCCGATGGGCTGCAACGAGTCGGCGAAGCTCGGCCGCGCGCGGCGCGTCGACGACGCGCAGGGCCGCTACGTCGAGTTCTGCAAGTCCACCTTTCCCGGCGCGCTCGACCTGAAGGGCATGAAGCTGGTGGTGGATTGCGCGCACGGCGCCGCCTACGACGTCGGGCCGCACGTGTTCCACGAACTGGGCGCCGACGTCGTGGCGATCGGGGTCGCGCCCGACGGCTTCAACATCAACGACTTGTTCGGCGCCACGGCGCCGCTGCAGCTGCAGCTCGAGGTGAAGCGCCGCCGGGCCGACTTCGGCATCGCGCTGGACGGCGACGGCGACCGCGTCGCGATCGTGGATGGGGCGGGCAGCGTCTACGACGGCGACCAGCTGCTCTACGCGATCGCGCGGCATCGCGCGGCCGGCGAAAAGGTGGCGGGCGTCGCCGGCACGCAGATGACCAACCTGGCGGTGGAGCTCGCGATCGCACGCCTCGGCGTCGCGTTCGCGCGCGCCCCGGTCGGCGACCGCTACGTGCTGGAGCTGCTGCGCGAGAAGGGCTGGCAGCTCGGGGGGGAGAGCTCGGGCCACATCCTGTGCCTGGACAAGCACACCACCGGCGACGGCATCATCTCCGCGCTGCAGGTGCTGACCGCGGTGCGCGAGACCGGCAAGGCGCTCGCCGAGCTGACCGCGGATCTCGTCCTGGTGCCGCGCGTCCTGGTGAACGTCGAGGTGCCGCGCGGCTTCGACTGGCGCGCGCACCCGGCGATCGCGCAGGCCCACGCCGAAGTCGAGCGCGCCCTCGACGGCCGCGGGCGCGTGCTGCTGCGCTCCTCGGGCACCGAGCCGGTGCTGCGCGTGATGGTCGAGGGCGAGCCGCGCGAAGCGGTCGAGTCGGGCGCCAACGCCATCGCCGACGCAGTGCGCCGAGCGGCCCGCGTATAGTAAAATCAACCACTTTGCGCCGACGGAAACGGGATGCGCGCCCGGCTGGTCGCCGGCAACTGGAAGATGCACGGCAGCCGCGCCCGCAACGCGGCGCTCCTGGACGCGATCCTGGCGCAGCTCGGCGGCGCCGCGGGCGCGCAGAGCGCGGTCTGCGCGCCGTATCCGTATCTGGCGCAGCTCGCCGAGCGCCTCGCCGGAACGCCGCTCGCCTGGGGCGCGCAGAACGTGAGCGAGCACGCGCAGGGGGCCTACACCGGAGAGGTGTCGGCGGCGATGCTGGCGGAGCTCGGCTGCCGCTACGTCATCGTGGGGCACTCGGAGCGCCGCCAGCTCTACGGCGAGACCGACGCGACGGTGGCGGCGAAGTTCGCCGCGGCGAGCAGCGCGGGGCTGACGCCGATCCTGTGCGTCGGCGAGACGCTCGCGGAGCGCGAGGCCGGAACGACCGAGGCGATCGTCGCGCGCCAGCTCGACGCGGTCGTGTCGCGGACGGGACGGCGCAGCCTCGAGGCGGCGGTCATCGCCTACGAGCCGGTGTGGGCGATCGGCACCGGACGCACGGCGACGCCGGAGCAGGCGCAGGCGGTGCACGCGTTCGTGCGGAGGCGCGCCGGCCCGGCGGCGCGCCTCCTGTACGGCGGCAGCGTGAAGGCGGCGAACGCGCGCGCGATCTTCGCCATGCCGGACGTGGACGGCGGGCTGATCGGCGGCGCGTCGCTGCAGGCGGACGAGTTCGTCGCCATCGTGCGCGCGGCGCAGTGAAAGGAAAGCGGACATGGATTTCTGGTTCAACGTGATCGTCGTGCTGCACGTGTTGATCGCGCTGGCGATCATCGGCCTGGTGCTGCTTCAGCACGGCAAGGGCGCCGACATGGGCTCGGGCTTCGGCGGCGGCGC
>Ga0187892_10001459_pt1 | contig 53870 bp, 50 predicted proteins | sample MA1701073metaG_FD_139345 | JGI IMG/M metagenome (GOLD analysis project Ga0187892, IMG submission 139345) | Bio-ooze microbial communities from a basaltic lava cave in the Kipuka Kanohina Cave System on the Island of Hawaii, USA - MA170107-3 metaG ...
CAGGGCAAATCTCCAGTTTTCGAACAGACACTAGCACAGTTCAACCGCTCGTCACGCCCGCTCACCCGATCGTTACCGCTTCTCGCCGCATGAATCCGAACTCCCATCACCGGAGCCGCTCACCCATGTCCAACACGCTCGCCACCGCGCTGATCGCCCGCCAGGAGCGTCTCGCCGCCGAACGCGGCACGATCGAAAGCCATTGGCAGGAGATCGCCGAGCTGGTCGCGCCCATGCGGGCCGAGTTCACGCTCCGTCGCATGGCGGGCGACAAACGCCAGCAACGGATTTACGACGGCACACCCGGCCTTGCCGCCGAGAATCTCGCGGCCGGCATCTGGGGCATGGTCACGAACAGCGCCAACGAATGGTTTCGCATCGAGGCGCGCGAGGACCGCATCAACGCGGATCCGGCGGCGCAACGCTGGCTCGAGGATGTCTCGCGGCTCATGCGGCAGGCCTTCGCCGCCGGCGGCCAACGCTTCTACGCGCGGGCGGTCGATCTCTATGCCGACCTGGTGACGTTCGGCACCGGCATTTTCTATGTCGAGGAGAAGGCGGACGGCGGGGCGCACTTCGCCTGCCGGCATCTTGCGGAATGCTACATCGCCGAGAACGAGCGCGACGAGATCGACACGGTCTACCGGCGGTTCGAATGGACGGCACGGCAGGCGCATCTGCAATGGGGCGACAAATGCAGCGAGGCGGTGTGCCGCGCGGTCGAGCGCGAACCGGAACGCAAGTTCGCCTTTCTTCATGTCGTGCGGCCGCGCGAGACGGGTCCGGCGGGCCGCGATCGCATGCAGCTCGACAAGGCCTTCGAGAGTTTCCATGTCGATGTCGAGGGACGCTGTATCGTCGCCGAAGGCGGCTATTACGAGTTTCCGTTCCAGGTGCCGCGCTGGTCGACACGCTCGCGCAGCGTCTATGGCGACAGCCCGGCCATGCTGGCGTTGCCTGACATCAAGATGCTGAACGCGATGGCGAAGACCACGATCGTCGCCGCGCAGAAGGCGGCCGATCCGCCGATCCTGGCGCCCGATGAAACAGCGGTGCGCGGCATCCGCACCGCGCCGGGCGGCATCATCTATGGCGGCATCGACGATAACGGGCGCGTGCGCTACCAGCCGCTGGTGACCGGCGCCAATATCGGGCTCACGCTCGAGATGGCGGAGCAGCGGCGGCAAGCGATCCGCGAGGCGTTTCACTGGTCGCTGCTGCTGATGGTCGCGCAGCCGAACCAGACCGCGACCGAGGTGCTGGCGCGCCAGGAGGAGAAGCTGCGGCTCATGGGACCGCATCTCGGGCGCATCCAGAGCGAGTTTCTCGATCCGCTGCTGGATCGTCTTTTCGGCATGCTGGTGCGTGCCGGCCGCGTGCCGCCCATTCCGCCGATCTTCGCGGACCTGCCGGAGCTCAAGATCGAGTATGTCTCGCCGGCGGCGCGTGCGCAGCGTGCGGCCGAGGGCCAGGCGATCGTGCAGGCGTTGCAGGCGCTGATGCCGCTCGGCGCGATCAAGCCGGAGCTTTACGAAGCGATCGATGTCGACGCCGCGGCGCGTGCGATCGCCAGCGCGTTCGGTGCGCCATCGTCACTGCTGAAACCGGCCGACGAAGTAGCCGCGGCTCGGGAGGCGAATGCGCAGCAGACGATGATGCAGGGCCTGCTCGGGGCGGCGGGCCCGGCAACCGGCGCGCTCAAGAATCTCGCGCAGGCCGGCAAGGCCGGGCAGGAGCTGCTCGGCGGCGAGGGGCTTGCCGCGATGATCGGCAATCTCGCCGGCAATGCGGCAACGAGCGAACCGGTGACGCCGAATGGTTGATGCGGCGACGCAGGCGCGCGCAACACCCAAGGGCGGCGTGCTCTGGCTGATGCGCGCATTCGGCTGGCGGCGCGCGCAAGCGGTCGCCGCCGCCTATCGCCGCCTTCTCGATCCGAAGGACGAAGCGGCGCGCCTGATCCTCGACGACCTCGCGCGCTATTGCCGCGCGGGCGCGACGAGTTTCGTTGCCGGCGATCCGCACCAGACCGCGTTCAACGAAGGCGCGCGCGATGCATTCCTGCACGTGATCGAGATGATCGGGCTCGAGCCGTCCGATCTGCCGCTCGATCTGCCGGAACGGAGCGCGCAGGACTGACGCGGCGCAAGACCGCGCCGAAACCGTAACGACGACTGAAACCTGATGCGTGCTGCTCGCGGCGCGAGCCCGTGAGGGTTCGCCGTCGCGGCGCCGGCCGGCGGCGTGCGCGTGGCGCCGCAGGGGCTCCCGACTGCATGCCGTTCCGACGGCGCGGACGGGCGGCGACTCGCCGCGGCCGGCCGGCTGCTTTCTCCGCACGCCATTCCACGAGGTGACGATCGATGGACGATCCGAGACCGGGCAGCAAGCTCGCGCCCGAACCATCTGCCTTGGGCGCGGGCTGGAGCCTGTCGCAGTCGCTCGACGGCGCGCTCCGGCACGCGAAGCCGAAAGAATCGCTGAGCCGGCATCTCGTCGGGTATCGCGTCGCCTTGCCGGAAGCCGATCAAACGCAGGTGTCCGAGTATTCGCCTGACGATGCGGCGCTGGTCGCGCGTGCGACGCAGGCAGGCGAGGCGGCCTGGGCGCATGAGCGGATCGCGCTGATCGGGCGCGCGCTCGACGAGGAGGCGCAGCGTCTCGCGGCCGATCCGCAGAAGGCCGGCAAGGTCGCGGAACACCTGGCGCCGCTGATCGAAAAAGCTTTTGCCGGCGCGCTGGCCGAAGCGCCGGGCGAGCAGGCGCGCGCGATCGTGGGCCGCGAGCAGGAGCCGCTCGAAACCGAGCTGCTGGCGGAGCGCGCGGTGATGTCGGTTGCGGCCGCGCAGCGCGCCGAGCGCGAGGGGCGTCGCGCCGCGCTGGAAGACGAGCTCGCGATGCTGAAGACGCAGCCGCAGCGCTGGGCCGCGGCGCACGGACGGCGCGCGCGCTCGATCGACGATCTGCCGTTCGACGGGAAGCGCAAGACGGCGCTCAAGGGCGTGGCCGCGCGGGCGCAGGCGAATGCGGCGGCGGAAGGGTTGCTGCAGCAGGACGCGCACTGGCTGCTCGAGGATCTTGACGATCCGGCGTTTGCCGGCGCGCTGGGCAAGGACGATGCGGCGCGCTGGCGCTCGGAAGCGGAAACGGCGATCGCGCGGCGGGCGGAACGTGTCGCGGCGGAAGGCGCGGAGCGCGCGCAGCTCGCGGCCGCCGACATGCGCGCGACCTTGAAGCGCTTCAAGGACAAGGACGACGGGCCGTTGCCGCCGCGCGAAAAGATCGTCGCGGCGCTGGGCGTGGACGCAGCGAACGACGTGCTGTCGGCGACGCTCAAAGGTCGCAAGCATCGCCACGCGATCGGTGCGGCCGCCTTGCTGGCGCCGGCGGACGAGGGCGCCTGGCTCGATGCCGCGCCAGACAAGGAGACGCGCACGGTTCGCGAGCTCGCGGTCGCGACCAAAGGCGCCGCGGTTGCCGGCAATCCCGGCCGCTGGCTGATGCAGCACAGCGCGACGCTCAAAGAGCTCGCGAAAGAAGCAACGGACGATCCGGTGAAGCTGCCGCGCCTCGCCGATCACTACGCAGCGCTGCGGAACCAGGTGAGCGGGCGTGCGGCGAATGACGCCGATGCCGCCCCCGCAGCAACAGATGCCCCGGCGTCGACCGCCGCTTCGGCAGGCGCAGACTCACCGAGCGACGATGCGCCGTTGCCGGACGAAGTCGCGGCCGACCTGGTCGAGCAGGTGCTGGCCGGCGAGACGCCGCAGGCGCGGCTCGATTCGCTGACGACGATTCTAGACGGCGCAGCGGACGGCGGCAGCACCGATCCCGACGATCGCGCGCGCGCCGATGCGATCGCGCGTCAGCTCGAAACGCTCGGCCTGCCGACCGGCACGGCAACGCGCTGGGCGCAGCTATCCGATCCGCAGACGCGCCGCAGCGCGCGCCTCGCGTTGCTCGGCGGGTTCGCAAAGCAAATCGCGGAGGAAGGAAAGATCCTCAGCGGGGAAAGCGAGGAGTCGGAGATCGTCGGCGGGGAAGGCGAGGAGCCGGAGATCGTCGGCGGGGAAGGCGGCGACACGATTTCAATCGAAGACCTAGGACCGATTTTCTTTCCGCGCGGGATGACCAGCGACCTATACAAGCGACTCATTCGCGCTCGTGTCGATCAGCTTGTTAAAACGGGCGACGTTTCGCGTGAGGAAGCGGATCGGTTTCTTGCGGATGAGGGGCTCACGGCCCTTACGGAAATCGAGCTACCGGAAGAAACAGCAACGCAACTCTACAGCGCCGACAACAATGAAGTGGTTGCGGCGCTGTCAGAGTTCGCCGATGTCGTTCTCTTGGGCGCCGAAAAGCTAGCGGAACTCGAAGAAAAGTACGGCTGGCTGGCCGAAGTTGCGCTGCGGGGCGCTCAGCTAATAGTTGGCGGACCCTTCAAAACGATTGTCAGCATCATTGTAGATCGGGGAATCGATGCGGTTCTAAATGAGTACGGCGAGGAAGCATTTGACCGCGCCATAACGTTTGTTGGCGATCAGTTTACAAACATCTTCAGTATCAACAGTGAAGATGCACAAAAGATTGGCGCCGCTACAATCTTTGGCCTTCTGGCTGTTACCGGCGTCGCTTCCGGTGCGGTCGACACGTTCCGGTTCGCTCGACACATCGTTCGGCGGTTTCGAAATCAATTGAGATGGGCAGCCAATCGTCCATCACTTGAGAATGAACCGTTCTATAGGGATCGTCCCGAAACGCGTGACGCGGTCGAGGTCTGGACCAGTAAGCACGGCACCGAGCGGTACACCGTAACGCTCACGAAGTTCATGGAAAGCCGTGCCTTTCGACACTTGAGTCGACGTGAGAAGGCCTGGTTAATCGGAATGTTTCGTCAGGATGTGCTTCCACGTACGTCTGAGAGTTACGCACAACGTCTGATCGGTCCGCTCGCAGAACGAGAGGATTTCAAGATGGCTGTACACTATGTAGTCCAGCTTCCAAATGGAAAGAGTACTAAGCCGGACCTCGTATTGTTTGCGAGTAGCGCGGATCCGGACGCACTGCATCGATTGGATCCGTTTTTGAAGAGTGTGGCAGAGGGTTTTACGGCTGTTGTTGAAGCCAAGGGTCCACTCCAACGGCTAACAAGCAACCAGTTCTATCTCCGTCGTGCCATGGACGAAATTGGGCGTAGCGATAGCTTTGAAGTTGGGGATTTGCCGATCAGCGAATATCCACCTGACCTCCTAAGGGAGTCTGTGGATGTGATTCTTCAGCGGTATCCGGATGTGAAGCCGGCGCACGCTTACCTCCTGGTCGACGAACTACGCAAGCATTTCAATCCGAAATTGCCGGTATGGCAACTACTAGCGGCCACGTCTGGAATTCTTGGTTTAATTGCAGTTATTGGCGGCGATCAAACCAGTGATTCGAAGCAGTAACAATCATCTTGCCAAACTTTGTCCGACGAATAAGATGCGGTACCGATAACTAAACACGTAAAACGAGCATCACATGGGCGTAGGTATTGAAGTATGGTTTCGAAGCGGTCCGTCGCTTGATCCCGTCGTTGAGACGCTTAATGACCCAGCCTTGCCGGTTGACCGGTTTCGCCCCGTTCGTTCGGCAGCCAAACCCGGACTGGGATTTCCGGCTGATTCCTACGGATTCTCGATATTCAGGGCTTTTCAAGCATCAGACGTCGAGAGTTTTCGAGAGAAGACCAAGGCTTTGGGTTTGGAAGGGCTATGCGTTCTCAATTTCCGTCAGACAATAGACGAACTTTTAGTTCCAGAGGATCCTTTCTCCCCATTCTGGATTGACAATGTGGATGTTCAACATGCCGAACAGACGGCTGAGTCCGCCGAGAACATGCTGCGGATGATTGAGGGCGGTCGGTGGGATGAACTGCAACATTTTGTGACTAGAATGGAGCGATGGAAACTGGACGGATACTATCTTGGCGTGGCCGTTTCAGAAGCTGAGTTCATTGAAGCTGTGGTAGATGAATTGACGAAGATCGCCGGACATTGTCGCTGGTTCGCTGCCAATCGAACGCAACCGGTTCTGGTGTCAGTCGCGACAATATAACGGGGGCCGCCACGAAGAAATAGCAAAGCGTATGCCGACCGAACCAAAGGTGCATCATGTACCTGCACAATTTTGCAATCTTCGTGAAGAGCAGCGATCCCGCAAATCCAATGATCGAGATTCTGGGAGATCCCGAGTATCAGAACGACTACGCGCCCGTGGTTGGCGCGCCGGGGGTTGACGGGTTGAGCGACACGGCGTTGGGCAATCTGTTCCATGCCATGTCGTATTTCATGGGGGAGCCGCTGCCGTGGGCGGTTACGCATGGGCTTGAGGGCCTGTGCATCGTAAATGACTACAATATGGATGCCTTGAATGGCATAGTGCCGATTGACGCGACATCTCTGTTTTGGCGCGACGCGATTCACGTTCGAACTGCCTCGGCGACGCTCACAGCTGGACGTCGACTGCAGAGTCTGTTCGGCGAGCGGAATCCGGAGATCGTTGCCAAGGTGGCCGAATGCCCCAAAGCAAGCGGACAAACGACAGAGGACCAACTCATCGAACTGGCCGAACAACTCGAGTTCTTGCTCCGACATCTCGAATGGATCGTCGAGAACCGTTCCTGGCCGGTCGTCTCCATGTGTTTTTACGACTAGGACTTAATTGAACTAATTCTCGGTTCGCTCGGACCTGTTTCAGGAGACTATTGAGGGGGCCCGTATGTCCGATCCTATCGGAGTCGGCGCGGGCTGGAGCCTGTCGCAGTCGCTCGACGGCGCCCTGCGACGCGCGAAGCCGAAGGAGTCGCTGAGCCGGCACCTGGTCGGCCATCGGGTCGCGCTGCCGGCAGCCGAACAGGGTCACGAGTCCGATCGCTCGCCGGCGGATACGGCATTGGGCGCGCGTGCGGCGCAATCGGGCGAGGCGGCCTGGGCGCATGAGCGGGTTGCGCTGATCGGGCGCGCGCTCGATGCGGAGGCGCAGCGTCTCGCCGCCGATCCGCAGAAGGCCGGCAGGGTTGCCGAGCATCTGGCGCCGCTGATCGAGCAGGCGTTTGCCGGTGCGCTCGCCGAAGCGCCGGGCGAGCAGGCGCGCGCGATCGTGGACCGCGAGCAGGAGCCGCTCGAGACCGAACTGCTCGCCGAGCGCGCGGTGATGTCGGTCGCGGCCACGCAGCGTGCCGAGCGCGAAGGCCGCCGCGCGGCGCTCGCCGACGAGCTCGCGATGCTGAAGACGCAGCCGCAGCGCTGGGCCGCTTCGCATGCGCGACGGGGTCGCGCGATCGGCGATCTGCCGCTCGACGAGAAGCGCAAGACGGCGCTCAAGGGTGTAACTGCGCGGGCGCAGGCGAACGCGGTGGCGGAAGGCTTGCTGCAGCAGGACGCCACCTGGCTGCTCGAGGATCTCGACGATCCGGATTTTACGGCCGCGCTGGGCAAAGACGATGCAGCGCGATGGCGGTCGGAAGCCGAAGCGGCGGTTGCGCGGCGGGCCGAGCGGATCGCGGCGGAGAGCGCCGAGCGCGCGCAGCTCGCGGCCTCCGACATGCGTGCGAGCTTGAAGCGCTTCAAGGACAAGGATGACGGGCCGTTGCCGCCGCGCGAACAGGTGGTCGCGGCACTTGGAGACGAGGCGGTGGCGGATGCGGTTCTGTCGGCGACGCTGAAGGGTCGCAAGCATCGCTATGCCATCGGTGCCGCTGCCTTGCTGGCATCAGTGGACGAAGGTGCCTGGCTCGATGCCGCGCCAGACAAGGAGACGCGCACGACCCGCGAGCTCGCGGTCGCGACCAAACGCGCCGCGGTTGCCGGCAATCCCGGCCGCTGGCTGATGCAGCACAGCGCGACGCTCAAAGAGCTCGCGAAAGAAGCAACGGACGATCCGGCGAAGCTGCCGCGCCTCGTCGACCAGTATGCCGCACTGCGAAGCCAAGTCGGCGGGCGGAGCGGCGAGGCCGAGGATGGTACCAACATCCGGACAAAACCCAATGTCGGTAGCGCAACCGATACGCCGTTGCCCGACGCCGTTGCCGCCGATCTGGTCGAGCAGGTGCTGGCCGGCGAGACGCCGCAGGCACGGCTCGATTCGCTGATCGAGACTCTCGATGGCGCAGCGGACGGCGGCAGCACCGATGGTGGCGATCGCGCGCGTGCCGATGCGATCGCACGCCAGCTCGAAACGCTCGGCCTGCCGGAAGGAACGGCCACGCGATGGGCACAGCTATCCGAACAGCAGACGCGCCGCAGCGCGCGACTCGGGCTGCTCGGCGGCTTCGCCAAGCAGATCGCGGAAGAAGAAAAGATCCTCAGCGGCGAGGGCGAGGAGCCGGAGATCGTCGGCGAGGAAGGCGACGACACGATCTCGCTCGGCGACATCGAAACCGGTGCCTTTGCGGACCAGCACCGTTTCGAGCAGCTCCGGCAGCAAGTTCAGGCACTCGTCGCAAGTGGTGCCATTTCAGAGGAAACGGCCCAGCGGTTTCTTGCGGACGCCCGACTCAACGGTCTGGCCTCCGTCGAACTTCCGGCCGAGGCGATCGAAGCCCTGGCCTCGGGCGACAACGCCGCGATCGTCGACACCCTTTCCGGCATTGCCGACGTCGTGCTGGGTGCAGCGGCCAAGTTTGCCGAACTCGAAGAAGAGTACGGCTGGCTGGCAACGGCCACCTTCTATGGCGTTCAAGCCCTGATCGGCGGTCCGGCAAAGGCCATCGTTGGATTTCTCATCGACAAGGGCTTCGAAAAAATTCTCGGTGACGAAGTCGCCGAGGGCATGCAGGCCGGAATCGATGTCGGCTCGGCGATCCTTCAAAAAGAACTGGGAATAGATGACAAGCTGACGGCCGATCGAATTTCGAGCGCCGGCATCCTCCTGATTGCAACGCTCGCCGGCGGGACGGGCACCGCGCTTCGATTGATGAGGCATGTCGGACGTTCGGTCGTGGAGCGTCTGCGAGGTGGAACGGGTGCACTCGCGGACGTGCCCATGTTCGACAACAAGCCGCTCACGAGACGCTTCCTTGAACGGGCCATGGCGAAAAAGGCGGATGAAACAAACCTGCAATACATGGACAGGCTTCTATCGATGCCACAGTTTCGCCACTGGTCGCCAGATGCGAAAAGAGAGCTTGGCGGGTTCTTCAGCACACAGATATTGGTCGCGCACTAGAAATTCATTTCCGTGACGAGCTCAGGAATCTATCCAGGAGAGAAGGGTTCACCCTCCTTGAGCAGTACCGAATAAACACAGGTGTTGGCAGACGCTTCTCGAAGATGGACTTGGTGCTCGTCGATGGAACGCCAGACGCTAGTGTTCTGAATGCAATAACCAAGAATTTCTATGAGTATGCAAAAAAGAATGAAGCGGTCCTTCTGGAAGTCAAGACGGGTGGCGGTAAACTATCACCGAACCAGGGCGCAATCTTCCGCAAGTTGGAAGACGAGGGGCTAGGCGACTACGCCTTGCTCGCCAGTTTTCCTGCGCGGGAACTTCCAGTCGATGCAATCATCAAGGCGATGGCCGAGCAAAGATCGGTCGCGGCTACAATCACATAACCAAAGAAATGGCGGAGGAAGTGGTCAATTCGGCTCTGCGCAATTCCGATCCGGAAGCGCCGGTTTGGCTGATCGTTATGGTCAGTGCGGCGACATTGGCTGCAGTTGACGAAGCGCTCTCCGAAGGCGAGTAAGCAGTTCCGCTTGACAATTGAGTAAGGTGGTATGCGGGGGCTTTGACATCTCGGTGTCGGAGCGATAAAGGTGAATCATGAATCACACGGAACAACTAAAAGGTGTCTCGTGTATTTGCATCACTTCGCGATCTTTGTGAAGAGCGGCGATCCGGCAAAACCCCAAATCGAGATTCTCGACAATCCCGAGTATCAAAATGACGATGCGCCTGTCGTTGGCGCGCCAGGAATCGATGGGTTGAGCGATACGGCCTTGGGCAACTTGTTCTTCAGTATGTCGTACGCGCTGGGTGAACCCCAGCCTTGGGCCGTTACGCTTGGACTTGAAGGTCTGTGCATTGTGAACTGTTACACTATAGACGCGTTGGCGGGTGAGCCGCCCAGCAGCGTAACCTCTGCATTTTGGCAGGACTCTGTTCACATCCGGTCTGCTGCAGAAGTAGTGACGTCTGGACGCCGCTTGCAGACGTTGTTCAACGCGCGAAATCCAGAGGTCGTTTCAAAGGTTGCAGAACGCTGCTTGCTCAGCCAACAGACCACCGAAGACGCGATCATCGAATTGTCCGAGCAGCTCGATCTCATGATTCGACATTTGGAATGGGTGAACGAGAATCGTGGGTTTCCTGTTGTCTCGATGTGCTTTTACGATTGAGACGTACGCCAGGAATCACGCGGGAGAGTATTTCTCGAATCGGCCACTTGTCGTCTGTAAGATTGTTGCGGAGGCCCGCATGTCCGATCCTATCGGAGTCGGCGCGGGCTGGAGCCTGTCGCAATCGCTCGACGTTGCGCTGCGACGCGCGAAGCCGAAGGAATCGCTAAGCCGGCACCTGGTCGGGCATCACGTCGCGTTGCCGGCGGTCAAAGAATCCAACCGCTCGCCCGACGATACGATAACCACACAGAAACACTCTCGGGAGTCAGCATGAACACCGACCGCCAACCGGCGGGCGCGGCCGATGCCGCGCTGCCGCCGTCCACCATCGCAACCAATGCGGCGTCCGCTGCCAGTGCGCCCGCCGTCGCGCCGACAACTTCGTCGTTTGCCGCTGCCGTGATGGCCGGCGACATGCTTCCTGCCGCGGGGGAGACGGGCGAGAGCGCATCCGCTCCGTCGGCCGGCTGGGCGGATGCGCTCGATCCCGCGCTGCGCGAGGTCGCCGTGGCCAAGGGATGGCAAACGCCGGCCGATGCGGTGCGCTCCTACGCGAGCCTCGAACGACTGCTCGGCGCCGAGAAGATCGCACTGCCGCCCGCGAACGCGCCGGTATCGGACTGGGATGCAGTCTGGGACCGGCTCGGCCGGCCGCGAAACCCCGACGGCTATGCGTTCAAGAAGCCGGAGGGCTATGGCGATTATTCGGACGAGTTTGCGCAGTGGGCGCGCAAGACCTGTCACAAGGTCGGCATGCCGGCGCGCATGGCCGAGGCGTTCCACGACGAGTTCGTCGGTTTTGCACGCAACTTGGTCGAGACGAATGAGAGCCGGCAGGCCATGAACGATGTCGAGCTGCACGCGTTCATGGACCGCGAATGGGGTTCGCAGCGCGACGCGAAGCTCGGGGCATTCCGGCGGGCGGCCAATGCTTTTATGGAATCGCCGCAATCGCTCGACCGGCTGCAGCAGATCATGGGCACGCCCACGCTGCTGCGCATGTTCGTGCGGATCGGCGAGTTTCTCGGCGAGGACCGCGCGGTCGGCGTCGGGCAGCGCTCGTTCCGCCTCACGCGCGAGGAGGCCGAACAGGAATTCTCGAAGATACGCCAGGCAGCGATTGCCGATCCCAGGCATCCGCTCATGGACAAGCTGCACCCCGACCACCAGAATCTGGTCGAGCGGGTCGAGACCCTCATGCGCACGATCTATCCGGAGTAGGGGCCATGAGCGGACGACACAGACGACCGCAGCGCGGCGTGCCACCGGATGGGCACGCATCGGCGGCTTCACATGACCTGACGGCGCGCGATGAAGTGCGCGGCGACGAGGCGTTGGCGGGCAAGGCGGATCGCGCGATCCGGCTCGGCTGTCTGCGCGCCGCCATCGAGCTGCGCAGCCCCGGCAGTGCCTTGGGCGATCTGCTCGTGACGGCGGCCGCGTTCTACGAATTCGTCACCGGCGCGCGCGACGATGCGCCCAGCCGGGATCCCTCATCTAACTGATTTCCGGGCAACCGTCTTCGGCAATCCGACGGCGGTCCGGCTGACACGCGGGAAAGACCGCCGCCCACGGCCCCGTTACGGCCGAGGACGGGTCCGTGCGTGACTTTGTTTGACCCATGTCCGGCAGCCGCCACACCAATCCTGCCGGCCAAGGGTCGAAGAGGCTCAATTCACGGGCAACCCATCCGTCCCCACGCAACCACAATCGCAACGGAGGACGGACAGAGATGTCCTTTCAAATCACCACCTGGCACACGCAGCAATACTCGTCTGCGGTGCAGATGCTGGTCCAGCAAAAGGGTTCGCGTCTGCGCGATTGCGTGCGCGTCGAATCCGTGACCGGCGACACGGCCTATTTCGACCAGGTCGGTGCCGGCACGGCTGTCAAGCGCGGCGCGCGCCATGCCGACACGCCCTTCACCGAAACGCCGCACAGCCGGCGCCAGGTGACGCTGGAGGATTACGAGTATTCGGACCTGATCGACAAGCAGGACCGCGTTCGCACCATCGCCGATCCGACCAGTTTCTATGCGCAGGCGGCGGCAAGTGCGATGGGCCGCGCAATGGACGACGTGATCATCGGCCAGGCGCTCGGCTCCGCGAAGACCGGCAAGACCGGTGCGACTTCGGTGACGCTGCCCATCGGGCAGAAGATCGTCAAGAACGCGTCCGGGCTCACTCTGGCGAAACTGCTGAACGCCAAGGAAATCCTCGATGCGGCCGAGAACGATCCGGATGAGGAGCGCTACCTCATCTGCCCCGCCAAGGATGTCACGGTGCTGCTCAACACCACCGAGGTGAAGAGCGCCGACTACAATACCGTGCGCGCGCTGGTCGCGGGACAAATCGACACGTTCCTCGGCTTCCGCTTCATCCGCTCGCAGCGACTGACGTTGGATTCGAGCGGCGACCGTCAGTGCTTCGCCTGGCGCAAGTCGGGCCTGCTGCTGGCGGTCGGGCAGGCGCCGACGGCCCGAATCTCCGAGCGCGACGACAAATCTTACTCGACGCAGGTCTATTACTGCATGTCGATCGGTGCCGTGCGCATGGAGGAAGAAGCGGTCGTCGAGATCGCGACGACTCCCTAAGTGAAACGCGCGCGGGCAGCCGCCACGCCAACCCTGCCCGCGCGAGTTTTTTTGGCGATCCGGCTCTTCGTTTCGAACGCTAACCTATAAGGAGTTCTACAATGGCGGTTCTGTATGGAACCCAGATGGCGAAACTGCGCAATTCGACGCCGGTGCAGCTTCCTGCCGTCTCCGACGTGCACGGTCGCGTGCGGGTCTTCAACGAGACCGTGACGCTCGCCTCCCAGACCACGTCGGACACGATCGAGATCGCGTCGCTGCCGAAAGGCGCACGCGTGCTCTACGGCGTGCTGACGACCGACACTTCGCTCGGTTCCTCGACGATCGCAATCGGCATCGCCGGGTCGACCGGCAAGTACCGCGCAGTCGCAACCTTCACCGCGACCAACACGCCGACTCTGTTCGGCGCAACGGCCGGAATCGGCAGCGGCATAGCAATCGACGAGATCGTTTTCATCACGATCGCAACTGCGGCGATGCCATCGAGCGGTACGCTGCGTGTGATGATCTTCTATACCCTCGATTGATCGAATGCGCCGGGCGGGCGAAGGGGCATTGCGACCGTTTCGCCCGTCCGGTGCATGCTTTTCTTTCTCATTCCGGAGTTGATCGATGCCGATCTCCGATATCGCTATCTGCAACCGCGCGCTCGACATGCTGGGCGCCGACCCGATCGTGTCTTTCGACGACGACACGCAGGTCGGCCGACTCTGTAAGCGCAACTACGACCCGGTGCGCGACGCAGTGCTGCGCGCCTATCCGTGGAACCCTGCGATCCGGCGCGCTGCGCTGCCGACGCTCGCGGAGGCACCGGCCTGGGGTTTCGCGTTTCAATACGCGCTGCCCGAAGGGCCGGAGCCGCCCTGCTGTCTGCGAGTGCTCGCAATCGAAAGCGAAAGCGACGGGCAGGCGACAGACTATCGCATCGAGGGGCGTCGGATTCTGAGTGACGAGAGCGCGCCGCTGCGGATTCTTTATATCGCGCAGATCACCGACCCGACACGGTTTGGGCCGCTGCTGGCCGATGCGATCTCCGCGCGGCTGGCGGCCGAGTTGGCGTATCCGCTGACGGCGTCCTCAGCGCTCGGCCAGGCGATGGCGCAGTCCTATCGCGAAAAACTTGCCGAGGCGCGCGCCATCGACGCGCAGGAAGGCAGCGCAGGTCGCCTAAACGCCAGTGAATGGCTGGAGAGCCGGGCTTGAACTTCCCGCGATCGCTCATTGCGTACGCGGCTGCAGCCGTTCGATCTGCGATCGTGCGCGCAATCGCCGCGGTTCGGGCTCCACGGATTCGGCTCGCCGGAACCCTTCAGTCCATCGTTCTTCACCTGCGCGACATCGCGACGACCATTGTGCGCACTCTGGGAGGCTAGCTCATGCCGCGCGTCGCACCTGCCTTCACCACCTTCAACGCCGGCGAATGGTCGCCCGAGCTCTACGGGCGCATCGATCTCGCCAAATATCCGAACGCCTGCCGCACGTTGCAGAACATGATTCCGCTACCGCAGGGTGCCGCCACCCGGCGCCCGGGCACGCGCTTCGTTGCCGAAACGAAACTCGGTGGGCCAGTGCGGCTGATCCCGTTCCGGTTTTCGAGCGAGCAGTCTTATGTGATCGAGGCGGGGCCGCAATATTTCCGATTCTATGCCGAGACCGGCCGGATCGAAGACCCGCCCGGCACGCCGATCGAGATCGCAACGCCCTATCGCTCGGACGATCTGGCGCTGCTGCAATGGGCGCAATCGGCCGACGTGCTGTTCCTCGTGCACCCAGTGCATGCTCCGCGCCGGCTGAGCCGGCTTGGCCATACGCAGTGGACGCTTGAAACCGTCGTGTTCAAGGACGGGCCCTATCTCGATCTCAATACGGTGAGCACACTGACGATTGCGCCGTCGGCGGTGACCGGAACGGGCATCACGCTGACCGCCTCTGCCTCATTGTTCGTGCCAGCGCATGTCGGCTCGATCTGGCGGATCGAAGAGAATGCAGGCCATCTCAACTACAGCGACTGGGAGCCGACGCGAAACTACAATGCCGGCCAGAAGGTCAAGTTTGCTGACCGCGTCTACGAGACAACAGCCGGCGGCACTTCAGGCACGGCGCCGCCTTTGCATGGCGAGGGCACCGAGAACGATCAAGGCACAAATTCGAGCGGCGTCAACTGGACCTTCCTGCATGCCGGACATGGTTGGGTGCGGGTCACCGGCCATATCAGCGCGACGGTCGTGACGGCCGATGTGATGTCGCGCCTGCCCGGAACCGGCGCGACGCGCAAATGGCGCGAGGGCGCCTGGTCGGACCACCGCGGCTGGCCGTCGGCGATCGGCTTCTACGAAGACCGGCTGTTCTTTGCGAACAGTACGCACCAGCCGCAGACACTGTGGGCGTCGGCTTCGGGCGCCTATGACCGTTTCAGTCCGACCGACAACGGCCCGACCGTGCTGGACGATACCGCGATCACGGCGACGATCGCCGACAACGAGGTAAATGCGATTCGTTGGCTGGCGGCAGGCAAGGTCATGACGATCGGCACCGAAGGCGGCGAGTTCACGGCGCAGGCTTCCAACCTGAACGAGGCGCTGACACCGGGGAACGTGACAGTCCGCGCGCAATCGAATGTAGGCTGCGCGGCACTGCCGCCGGTTCGGATCGGCGGCGCGATCCTTTTTGTGCAGCGCGCGCGCCGCAAGCTCTACGAGATCGCCTATCGGTTCGAGAGCGATTCCTACGGCGCACCCGAGATGTCGATACTCGTTGGCCACCTGTTGCAAGAGGGGATCGTGGCGCTGGAACTCCAGCGCCAACCATGGTCGGTGCTCTGGGTCGTCCGTGGCGACGGCATGCTGCTTGGCTTCACCTATCTGCGCGAACAGGATGTGATTGCCTGGCATCGGCATCCGCTGGGTGGAACCGACGCGCTAGTCCTGTCGCTCGCTGCAATCCCGACGGCGGATCACGACCGGCTCTGGCTGGCGGTTGAGCGACGGTGCGCCGGAGAGACGATCACTTCAATCGAGTTTCTCGAACGCGCTTTCTGGTCCGATTCGGTTAAGGATCAAGATTTGGCGTTCTTCGTCGACGCCGGCTTGTCGTTCGACGGTTGGAACTACGATCCGATGTGCACGGTGACGATCGGTGGCGGTGCGCCCTGGTCTGCAGGTGCCATTAAGACTTTGACCGCCTCCGGGCACGGACCGTTCAATCCGGGCGATATAGGCCGAATCTTTCGGGTCGGTGCCCCGCAACTCGCTTGGCCGCCGGTTGGCTTGAAAGTCATCGGCCATGTCGCCGCGGACGAAGTAACCGTGCAGCTGATTGATGCCGTCCCGCCCGCGTTACAGCAGCAGGCAACCCTGCATTGGGCTCGAACGGTGACGCAAATCGCAGGCCTCGATCATGTCGATGGCGAGACGGTGCGCATTCTCGCCGACGGCGCGACGCATCCCGATCGGGTCGTTGTCGGTGGCGGCATCATGCTCGATCGGCCCGCTGCAGTCGTGCATGTCGGGCTTCCTTATGAGAGCCGGCTCGAGACTCTCGATCTCGAAGCGGGTTCTGCAGATGGGACTGCGATCGGAAAGTCGAAACGCGTTCATCGTGCCACGGTGCGTCTGTTCGCGAGCCTCGGATGCCGGATCGGCTTCGACGATGCGCATCTCGAAGAGCTTTCGTTCCGCGGCAGCTTCGATGCCATGGATCGGCCACCCCCGCTCTTTACCGGCGACCGCACGATCGCGTTTCCGAAAGGCTGGGACGGCGAGGCGAGGGTGCTCGTCGCGCAGTCGCAAGCTTTGCCGCTGACCGTCGTAGCGATCGCACCGCATATGACGACGAACGATTAAAGGAGAGCTGCATTCATGTGTGGACCCGCCATTCCATTTGTTCTCATGACTGCCGCGACCGCGGCGACCGCCATGTCACAGTTCCAGCAGGCACGCGGCGACGCTGCGCAGTACGAGCGCGAGGCGATAGTCGCGCGACAACAGGCAGTGTTCGAATCGCAACGGCAGCAACGCGATCTCACTCGCAAACTCGCGAGCTTGCATGCCCATGCGTCCGGTTCCGGTGTTCAATCCGGCAGCGGCACCCCACTCGACATTGCCGCCAACTTCGCTGCGGAAGGTCAGCTCGAACCCTTTGAGACGATCCGGCAGGGGTTAATCCAATTTCAGGATCTCCGGTTCGCTGCCAAGCGAACCAAGAGTGCGGCAACCGCGGACCTGATCGGCAGCGGGCTCCATCTCGGCTCGACGATCACCGCCAGAATGCCGTTCTTCCAGTAAATGAAGTTACCGCCGCAGGTTCGAAAGTTTCCTCAACCCGTTCTATCCGCGCGATCTAGAAACGGGCACCATCGAAGAAAAATGTATGTCGCGACCGGATTCTGTTCCCGCGCGCTCTTATTCCCCAATCCTGCTCGCGCGTTCCGCGCCAAGTACATCCAGTCTAAGGAGTAGAGAATGACGGTAGCTACCACTCTGTCCCGTGTCGCGTACGCGGGCGACGGGGTCACCGTTGCGTTCGCGGTGCCATTCCCGTTCTTCGATCCGGCCGATCTGATGGTGATCGAGCGCACGATCGCGAGCGGCGCAGAGGTCGCGAAGACGCTCAACGTCGATTACACCGTCGCCGGCGGCGCCGGCTCGACCGGCACCGTGACGGCAGGCGGCGCGCCGGCTTCGACGAAGCAATGGATCATCCTGCGCGCGACGCCGCTGACCCAGCTCATCGACTATGTGTCCAATGACGGGTTTCCGGCCGAGACGCACGAGGCGGGTCTCGATCGCAGCGCCATGCGCGCCCAGGAGATCCAGGAGAAGCTCGGCCGCTCGCTCAAGTTCCCGATCGGCGATTCCGACACGCTCGATCCCGAGCTGCCGAGCTCGGTCGAGCGCGCCGGCAAGGTCCTGGGCTTCGATGCCAACGGCAACCCGGTGCCGGTGACCGACATTCCGGCCGGCGCGATCAACCTGCCGCTGCCGATCGCCGATGGTGGCACCGGGACTACGTCGGCGAGCGGTGCGCGGACGGCGCTCGGCGCTGCCGGCGTGGCCGATGCCAATGTCTTCAGCGCCACGCAGACCGTCCGCTCGACCGATGCTGGTGCCGGCGTCGGGCCCGAGCTCGTGCTCGATCGCGCGAGCGCCAGCCCGACCGCCGACGACGTGCTCGGCGCGGTGAGATTCGACGGGAAAGATTCATCGGCAAACACAGAGACGTATGCGCGTATCGAAGCGGGCATCGTCGATCCGGCGAACGGCAGCGAAGACGGCATCATCGCTTTCCTGACGAAGATCGCCGGCTCGCTCGCGCGGCGCTGGCGCATCGGTGCCGGTCTCTACAGCGAGGGCGCGACGGGCGGCGACAAGGGCGCCGGCACGATCAATTGCGCCGGCGTCTACGTCAACAACGTGCTGCTGGCGCCCGGCGCCGTCGCCGGTCAGACGGTGCAGCGGTCGCACACGGCATTGACAGGTGTGGTTGCGGTGACTGCCGATATTCCGGCGGATAACAGTGCACCGCAATCGAGCGAAGGTACGCAGGTTATGACTCACAACCATACGCCTCTCGCCGCCAGCAACAAACTGTTGGTTCGCGTCTTGCTGCTGATTTCGACCGCCGGCGGTACTCCTTCGGCGGTCGTTGCGCTTTTCAAGGATGCGGACACAAGCGCGCTTGCAGCGACATTGGTGGATGGGCCGGCTCTTGCGAACGTCGCACTGGAGTACCAAATGACGGCGCCGAATACGACCGCGATCACGTTCCGGGTTCGTGTCGGCAACGGCGGCGGCACCGTCCACGTCAACGGCGACAGCTCGGGCACGGTTCTCTTCGGCTCTCTCTCGAAGACCACGATCACCGTCGAAGAGGTCAAGGCATGACCGAAACGGAGGAACGGATCGCGCGGCTGGAAGTGCGCATGCAGGACACGCGCGAAGACCTCCGTGAGCTCAAGGATGATGCGAAGGCCACGCGTGCCGACGTCGCTGCAATACGCAGCAAGATCGACCGTGCGGAAGGGGGATGGAAGGCGCTGCTGGCGGTCAGTTCGGCATCAGCGGGCCTCGGTGCCGTTGTGATGAAGGCCGTGGACTGGATGCGATAGGAGAGCGACAGATGCTGGCAATTCTTTCGGCAATTTTCGGATTTCTTGCGCCGTTCCTGCCCGAGCTGCTCAAATGGTTCACGCGCCGCCAAGACAACGCGCACGAGATCGCCATGACGAGGCTCCGGCTTGAGGCCGCCTCGCAGGAGCATCTCTGGCGGATGGAGGAAATCAACGCGACCGCCGACATCGCCGAGATGAAGGCGTTGCATCAGCCGCAACCGTCGCTCGGCGTCAAGCTGCTCGATGCGGCCGACGGAAAGTACCCGGCTTGGACCGTGGTGCCTGTATTCTGGCTGTTCGGTCTGCTCGACTGGCTGTCGGGCATGGTGCGTCCGACCGTGACCTATGCCGCCTTTACCTTTTACATGGTCGTTAAATTCGCGCGCTTCCGGCTGATGGAATCGGTCGTCAGCACCGAGACGCAATGGTATGGGCTCGTCACGAAGATGTGGGACGGGAACGACATGGCGGTGCTGACGCTCGTGCTCTCCTACTGGTTCGGCAATCGAATTGCGCAGAAGGCGTTCGGGTGGGGGCAGGGGCGCTGACCGCATGCTTGGTTGCCTGACGCGGCAACCCGCTGATCGGCGCTGCCGCGCCGGCGTTCGACAAGGATGATACCGTGAGACCCATTCCCGAGATCGCCTTTGCGCTTGCGCGTGCGCACGAGGCGCTCCACGATCCAAAGCCGGCAACGGCGCTTTATGAACCGTACCACGATCCGGTCGGTTTCCCGACCATCGGCTACGGGCATCTGCTCTCGCGCGAGCCGTGGGCGCCGCTCGACCGCTGGGCGCCGATCACCGAGGCGGAGGCCGATGCGTTACTCAGCCGCGACATGGCGCGAGCCGCCGATGCCGTGCTTCGGTTCATCGCCGTGCCGCTGGCTGACGGGCAGTTTGCGGCGTTGGTCGATTTTACGTTCAACGTCGGCGCCGGCAATCTCGAGTCATCAACGCTGCGCCGGGTGATTAATCGTGCCGAGTATGGGGAGGCGCCCCGTCAGTTCCGCCGCTGGGTCTTCGCCCGCGGCGTGAAGCTGCCCGGACTCGTTCGACGTCGGGAAGACGAGATTGCGCTCTGGATCGGTCGCGCCGCGCGAGAGCCTTGAAAATGACCCATTCCATCCGTAGCTTCCGCGCCACCCGAAGGGCAGCCTGACATGGCGGACCGACGCGAAAAGCGGCCTGAATCAACCCGATCCCGTCCCGCCGCCGAGGCAGTACGGGATCGCGAAGCGAGGCTGGTGGAGGCGCTGCGTCGGAATCTGCGGCGTCGCAAGGCCCAGCGGGATGCGCGGGCGACGGAGACGGATCGCGACGATCCGGGCGTCGACCCAAAGGACGAATCGGAATGAGCCCTTTATTGTTGCTAGCCGGGAACCAACTGCGGCTACCGGCGGGGACTGGGCGGTGTTGAAAGGGCGGTCATGGACCGGATCTGGGTACGAGGCGGGCGACCGCTGGATGGGCGGTTGGCGATCGGCGGCGCTAAGAATGCGGCTCTGCCGTTGATGGCAGCCGCCCTGCTGACAACGGAATCTCTGATCCTCACAAACCTCCCGCGTCTTGCCGATATTGTGACGATGGCCGACCTGCTTGCCGAGCTCGGGGTCGAGGGTTCGTTCCGCAATGGCCATAACGGGCATCCCGGCGGCAGCGCGATCGAATTGAAGGCGACCGAACTGCGCACGGTGACGGCGCCGTACGATCTTGTGCGCAAGATGCGCGCATCGATCCTCGTGCTTGGCCCCTTGCTCGCCCGCATCGGCAAAGCCCGCGTTTCCCTGCCGGGAGGTTGCGCGATCGGCACTCGACCGGTCGATCTCCATCTGCTGGGACTTCGGGCGCTCGGCGCTGAGATCGAACTGCGCGACGGTTATGTCGAGGCCAGGGCCGCCAACGGGTTGTCAGGCGCCCGCATCGATTTGCCGATCGCATCGGTCGGCGCGACCGAAAACATCGTGCTGGCGGCGAGCCTGGCCCGCGGCGAAACGATACTTGCCAACGCGGCGCGCGAGCCCGAGATTGTCGATCTGACACTGTGCCTCGGTTCCATGGGCGCGAAGATTCGCGGCGCCGGCGGCGACACGATCGTCATCGAAGGTGTCGACGCACTGCATGGCACGACTCACGCGATTATTCCCGATCGGATCGAAACCGGCAGCTATGCGATGGCTGCCGGCATTACCGGTGGTCGGCTCGAACTCGAGGGCGCCCGACTCGATCTGCTGGGCGCAGCCACTAGCGCCATGCGGCTTACCGGTCTTGCGCTCGACAAAACCTCTACCGGCATTTCGGCAGTCTGCCGCAACGATCGGCCGATGCCGGTCAATGTCACGACCGAACCGTTTCCGGGTTTTCCGACCGACATGCAGGCCCAAATGATGGCGCTCATGTCCGTCGCCGCGGGCGCATCCATGATCACCGAGACCATTTTCGAGAATCGTTTCATGCATGTGCCGGAACTAGTGCGGATGGGAGCTGACATAACGCTTCATGGCGGCTCTGCCATGGTTCGCGGCATGCCGCAGCTGAAGGCGGCGCCGGTCATGGCGACCGACCTGCGTGCGTCGATGTCGCTGGTGCTGGCGGCGCTGGCCGCCGACGGCGAATCCATCATCAACCGGGTGTATCATCTTGACCGCGGGTACGAACGCCTGGTCGAAAAATTGCAGACTTGTGGCGCTGAAATCGAGCGGCTCAAATAGCGCCATGACCGATCGCCTGACCCTGTTTGCCCGAAATCCAGAGGATCTGGAGACCATTTCCGCCGTCCTGCAGGATGCGCTGGTGCGCGTCGGCGATATGAAACTCTACAGCGACCTGAAGCGCTTCGGTCTTCTTCTGAATCGCTTCCGGTGGGAAACCGATCACGGCGGCCCGGCATCGGCGCAAGCGAAGGCGGGGCGGGACCAGCAGTTCGAAGGCGCCGCCGGCTACGAACGTATCCATTGCGGCGTCGCGTTCGACAATGTGGGTTCGGTGAAGATGCTCGGGATCGATCAGGAGAAGCGCGGTCGCATCTTGAACCTCCTTGCAGTTCAAGCGACCAAGGCCGGCGTCCAGCTTGTCTTTTCGCAGAATGCGACGATTCACCTCGAGTGCGACGGCATCGCTTGCCAGCTTCGCGATCTCGACGAGCCGTGGCCGACACCCTGGCGCCCGCAGCACGGGGCGGCAGAGGCGCCATGACAGCCGACGGCACATCGGCAGGCGCGCGCACATCCGTCTTCGTGTTGGCGGTACCCAAGGGACGGATCCTCAATGAGCTGAAGCCGGTTCTCACCCGGGCGGACATCCGACCCGATGACGCGTTATTCGATGAGTCGTCCCGGGCGCTGCGGTTTAAGACGGATCGCCGGAACCTCGATATCGTGCGGGTGCGCTCGTTCGACGTCGCAACCTATGTCGCCTTCGGCGCGGCTCAGATCGGTATCGCGGGCAGCGACGTCATCGACGAGTTCGGCTATTCGGAGATCTATTCGCCGGTTGACTTGGGCATTGCGCGCTGTCGCCTCGTCGTCGCCGAGCCGGCGTCGCTGCTGACGGCCGACAATCCAGGGCGCTGGAGCCATGTCCGCGTTGCGACCAAGTATCCGCGCCGTACGCGACGGCATTTTGCCGAACGCGGCGTCCATGCGGAGTGCGTCGTACTGAGCGGTGCGATGGAGTTGGCACCGCAGTTGGAACTGTGCGACCGCATCGTCGATCTCGTCGATACCGGCGTGACGCTCAAAGCAAACGGGCTGCAGGTGGTCGAACAGATTGCCGAGGTCAGCGCACGCTTGATCGTCAATCGAAGCGCGCTGAAGCTCAATCCCGAGCAACTAGGCGCCCTCATTGCGGCGTTTCGCGCGCCTGCCGGCCATGACCGTTCTGTTCGAGGCTGATCGGGATTTTCCCGCGCGTTTCGAGGCGCTGCTGGCCCGACAGCATGCCGATCTCGGTGCGGTTTCGGGACGGGTTGCCGAAATTATCGCGGATGTGCGACGGAATCGGGACGCCGCCCTGCACCGCTTGACCAAGCTGTTGGATCGGCACGAGCCGATTGAGTTTCGTCTCGATCCCGCCGCGATGGATCAAGCGGCTGCCGCCTGTCCCGCTCCCGTTCGCACGGCGCTGGAATTCGCAGCGGCACGGATCGATACCTATCATCGCGCGCAGCTTCCCACCAATATCTCCCCGACCGACTCGCTTGGTGTTCGCTCCGGTGCACGCTGGACGCCGTTGAGTTCGGTGGGGATCTACGTACCCGGCGGCGGCGCCGCCTATCCCAGCTCCGTCCTGATGAATGCGATACCGGCCCGCGTGGCCGGGGTCGCTCGCATTGCCATGGCGGTCCCGACACCGGATGGAAAGCGCAGTCCCGCCGTCTTTGCGGCAGCACAGATTGCCGGCGTGACCGAAGCCTATGTGGTAGGCGGCGCGCAGGCGATTGCGGCACTGGCCCTTGGCACGGAATCCATCCGGCGGGTCGACAAGATTGTCGGACCGGGCAACGCCTATGTCGCCGCTGCCAAGCGGCAGGTGTTCGGACAGGTCGGCATCGACACAATCGCCGGACCGTCGGAGATCACGGTCGTTGCCGATCGCGACAACGATCCCGACTGGATTGCCGCCGACCTGCTTTCGCAGGCCGAGCACGACGAGCAGGCGCAGGCCATTCTCATCACCGACGACAGTGGCCTTGCCGAGCAGGTCGCAGCTTCTGTCGAACGTCAGCTTTCCTACTTGCCGCGCGAATCGGTGGCGCGCGCCTCCTGGACCCGACACGGTGCGATCATCGTGGTCGCCGACTTCGCGCGCGGCGCAACGCTGGTGAACCGTATCGCGCCCGAGCATGTCGAACTCGCGGTGGCCGATCCGGAAACGCTCGTCGACCTGATCCACCATGCCGGCGCAATTTTCCTGGGTCGGTGGACGCCGGAAACCCTTGGCGACTATGTCGGCGGCCCCAGCCACGTATTGCCGACTTCGGGCGCAGCGCGATTCTCATCGGGTCTCAGCGTGCTCGATTTCATGAAACGTACGTCGATCCTGCAGTGCGGACCCGCGAATTTCGCACCGCTGGCTGGCCCGGCCATCGAGCTTGCCCGCGCCGAGGGTCTCGACGCGCATGCCCGCGCTGTCGAGCTTCGGCTCGATGCTCTCAACGACGGCTCCGCGCATGAGCGGTGATGCCAGCCAGCAGGATCGAATCGTCAGGATCACGCTCGACGAACGTTCCGTGGTCCGTCGCAGCGCCGAGGTCGAGCACGAAAGGGCGGTCGCGATCTACGATCTGATAGAAGAGAGTAAGTTTCGACTCGTTGACGATGGGAGAGGCCCATACAGCCTTCATCTGTCCATCGAGGAAAGCCGGCTGGTTTTCGATGCCCGCGATGGGCAGGAACAACCGTTGCGGCGTATCGTTCTGGCCCTGACGCCGTTCCGACGCATCATCAAGGATTATTTCCACGTCTGCGAAAGTTATTTCTCGGCGATCAAGACGGCATCGCCGTCGCAGATCGAAGCCATCGACATGGGCCGACGCGGCCTTCACAACGAAGGCTCGGAGCTGCTCCAGCAACGGCTCGAGGGCAAGATCGAGCTCGACCGCGATACGGCGCGTCGGCTTTTCACTCTCATCTGCGTTCTGCACATCAAGGGGTGACCCGGGCGCGATGGGCACCCTCCCAACGAGCGTATTGTTCTGCTGCACCATGAATGCCATCCGCTCGCCGATGGCGGAGGTTTTGCTCAAACGGATCCACGGCACCCGCATCTATGTCGACTCGGTTGGACTGCGCGCAGGCGAGGTCGATCCCTTTGCCGTGATCGTGATGGACGAGATCGGCCTCGATCTTGCCCGTCATCGAACCAAGAGTTTCGACGATTTGGAAGACAGCTCTTACGACCTGATAGTCTCGCTGTCGCCGGAAGCTCATCACCGGGCCCTCGAGCTTACGCGGACCAACGCCTGCGAGGTTGAGTTCTGGCATACGTTCGACCCCAGCGTCGTCGAGGGCAGCCGGGACGTGCGGCTCGATGCCTTTCGCGACGTACGGGACTGGCTGGAAGCCCGAATACGTCAACGCTTTCCGGCGAGCGGGGCGGCCGCCATCGAGGGTAGCGGCAGCCGTTAGGGGCCGACCGCCGACCACGGAGTGGCGATTGGCTTGCTGTGTTCCAGGCCGTCCAATTGGCGTATAAGGGGCGCGCCCGGAAGCCGGGCGGATCGGGCCCGGATGGGAACGGTCATAAACGGGCAATCGAGGAGGTTTGATGCCCAAGGAAAGTTTGATCGAGTTTTCGGGGACGGTCGTCGAATTGCTGCCCAATGCCATGTTCCGCGTGAAGCTCGATAACGAGCATCTGGTCCTGGCCCACACGTCGGGAAAGATGCGCAAGAACCGCATCCGCGTTCTGGTCGGCGACCGCGTCAATGTCGAGATGACGCCCTACGATCTCAGCAAGGGTCGCATAACCTTCCGATTCAAATAGCTCTGCCGGTCGCCGGATGGCGGGCGCGAACTCACGCAACGGCGAGCTGGTTCTCGGGTCGCGATCGCAGCGCCGGCTCGATCTGCTGCGTCAGATCGGAATCGAGCCGGTGGCGCTGGATGCCGCCGACATCGACGAGAGACCGCAACGCGACGAAATGGCGCCCGCGCTGGCGCGCCGCTTGGCGCTGACGAAACTGGCCGCAATTGCGCCGCGCCATGCGGGGTGCTTTGTGCTCGCGGCCGACACGGTGATCACGGTCGGTCGTCGTTTACTCGGGAAACCGGCCGATGCGACCGAATCGCGGCGACACCTCGAGCTTCTTTCGGGTCGTCGGCACCGGGTGATCACGTCGGTAGCGATCCAGGCGCCGGACGGCCGGCGGGCCACGCGCGATGCGGCAACCCTCGTGACCTTCAGGCGCTTGCAGCCGGACGAACTCGATGCGCTGGTCGACGGCGGCGAGTGGCAGGGCAAGGCAGGATCCTACGCAATCCAGGGCATGGCCGAGGCGTTCATCAAGCGCATCGATGGCAGCTACTCCAACGTCGTGGGGTTGCCGTTGCAAACCACGCTACTGCTCCTGCGTGGGCTCGGCTGGCGGCTGCGCATCGGCGACCGATGATCGAGCTGTTTCACACGGCGAGCGGTGCGGGGGTCGCGGCCACTCAATGGGCTGCCCTGGTTGGCGACGGCATGTTGCTCGGTTTCTCGCCGGGGGCGACCGACGATCTCGCGTGCGCGGGCGAGATCCATGTCGGCGTGCTCCGCACCGTCGACAATGCGCGCGGCCTCGGCTTTGTCCTGCTGGCGGGCGGTCAAGAAGCCATGCTCGACCTGCCGCGCGGCGGAGCAAAACTGCAGGAAGGTGTCCGCATGCCGGTTCAGGTTCGGCGGCCTGCGCGTGGAGCCAAACTGGCCAAGGTCAGCATGCGGATCGTGCTGGAAGGGCGCACCGCGTCGCTTGTCCTGTCGGAGTCGCTCGAGCAGATCCAGATCGAGCCGCGAGATGGTTCGAAAACCGGTACGATTCCAAGCGCGGAATCCGACCGGCTCACGCGAATGGCCGTGACAATCCGCGCGGCAGCGGCGCAGGCGTCCGGGCCGGCGCGCATCTGGCGCGGTCGTAACTGCGTTGCAGACCTGCTGTTCCGGTTTCCGGATGCACTTCCCGCGGCGGTGCGCTCCGACACGCGCAATGCCGCCGAAGAACTCCGGCGGTCGCTTGGCGACGATCCCATCGGCCTCGGGGTCGATGTCGAGCATGTGCCGGCGCGGGATTGGCGCTATGCGCCGGCTGAGCTCCGCGACATGATCGACGAGGCGTTCGAGCCCCGGCACGCCCTACCGTCCGGCGGTTCGCTGCTGGTCGAACGCGGAGAAACCATGACGGTTATTGACGTCAACAGCGGCAGCGCCGATGCGAGTTCGGGTCCGGAACGCGTTGCGATCAAAACCAACAAGGAAGCAGCCGCCGCGATTGCGCGGGGCGTTCGATTCCTCAACCTCGCAGGCAACATCGTGATCGATTTCGTCGGGGTGCGCGCTCGCGGCCAGCAGCGCACGTTGGTCGATAGTCTGCGGGCCGGATTCGAGTGCGATCCGGCGCGACCCTGGATCGGCACCATGTCGCCGATCGGGTTGGTCGAGATGAGCCGACGCGTTCTGGGGCACGGTCCTGTCAAGCGCCTCAAGGCGGGCGACGGCGGTCGCCCTTGAGTTGGTCGGTGGCGAACGCTATTTCCCGTTCCATGACTGACAAAACCACGCGCAAGGGCGGGAAAGCCTGCCCGATCTGCGGCAGGCCTGCGGCGGATCCCCACCGTCCGTTCTGCTCGGCCCGCTGCGCCGACATCGACCTCGGCCGCTGGTTCCGGGAAAGCTACCGGATTCCGTCGAACCAACCGGCGACCGACCTGCCGGACATCGACACCGAGGGCGCGCGGGACGACGATCCGCGCGAGCACTGACGGGGGACGGCCGATTGCTGGACAAGCCCGGGCGATTTCAATATAAGCCCCCGGTCCCGACGGCGCCCAGGTAGCTCAGTTGGTAGAGCACATGACTGAAAATCATGGTGTCGGTGGTTCGATTCCGCCCCTGGGCACCATTGCCCGCCGCAAACCAAATTTCCAGAACGCGACGGACCGCTAGCTTCGCGTCCGTTCCTTCGTCGCTCCGATCCCCGTATCCGACCTCTGAGCACCTCCGGCACGCTCGCCGGATCCTTGCTTCGCCGTCTCCCCGTGTTCAGCGCGCTGCGACCAAACGACCGTCGAGCGGATGACGGTCGAGCCGGTCTTCGATTTCGATGACCCAGATGTCCGGATCGCGCTTGCGCGCGCGCTCGATATAGGCTTCCGCCTCGACCTCGCTGCCGCCGTCGTGGCCGGCAACCATCCAGCCGGCGCGTCCCTCGGGATCGGTGATTTCGATCAGAACCCGACATACCGCCATCGGCGGATGCACGATCTTGAGAATGACGCTGCCGCGCGCACCGTCGCCCCGGAACCGCACATAGGCAGGAATGGCGGCGACGGAGCAGCGCCGGAGATAGGCCGCCACCCAATGCTGCGTATCGAGGCGCTCGTTCATCCGCAGTCGCGCTCCATCCTGAGCCGCTGCGCAGCGTGCCACGGCATCCGCTTGTCCGCCATCGCCGATCCGCCTAGCTTGGCGCCGCGTTGAGGCAAGGCGTAAGCGGCGGGGACGGACGTGACAATCCTGCTCGGGCTCGACACCGGCGGTACCTATACCGACGCGGTTCTGATGGACCGCAGGCTCGGCGTGATTGCCACCGCCAAGTCCCTGACGACGCATGACGACCTCTCGCAGGGCATTGCCGGCGCGATCGAGCAAGTGCTGAGCGGACGCACAGTCGACATCTCGCTGGTCGGTCTCTCCACGACACTCGCCACCAATGCGCTGGTCGAGGGCATGAGCAGCCCGACCGGGCTCATCCTGATCGGCTATGGCGCCGATGCGATGCAGCGATCCGGCCTCGAGCTGGCGGCGCAGGGCAGTCCGGTGGCGATGATCGCGGGCGGCCATACGCCATCCGGTGACGAGCAGGCGCCGCTCGCCGAGGCCGCGCTGCGAGCGGCGGTGCAGGCGCAGGCGCAGCAGGTCGAAGCCTTTGCAGTTTCAAGCTACTTCGCGGTGCGCAATCCGTCGCACGAGCACCGCGCGCGCGCGATTATCCGCGAGCTGTGCGACCGACCCGTCACCTGCGGCCATGAGCTCACCTCGAAGCTCGATGCGCCACGCCGGGCGCTCACCACGCTCCTCAATGCGCGGCTCATCGCGCGCATCACCCGCCTGATCGAGGCGGTGCGGTCGATCCTGGATACGCGGTCGATTTCGGCGCCGCTCATGATCGTGCGCGGCGACGGGTCGATGATGTCGGCGGCCGTTGCGATGGAGCGGCCGGTCGAGACGATTCTGTCCGGTCCGGCCGCGAGCGTGATCGGTGCCTTCCATCTGTCGGGCGCGCGCAATGCGGTGATATCCGACATTGGTGGCACCACGACGGACGTCGCGCTCCTGCGCGAGGGACTGCCGGCGACCGACCCGAACGGTGCAACGGTGGGCGGCTGGCGCACCATGACCGAGGCGATCGCGGTCTACAGCTACGGTCTTGGCGGCGACAGCGACGTGGTGTTCCTGGATGCCGGCGGGTTGACGCTGGGACCGCGTCGCGTCGTGCCGCTGTCCTTGCTCGCATCCACCGATCCGGCCATCGAAACGGCGCTGGTGCAGGCGGCGGCGAGCGAGGAGGGTTGCTCGCTCGACGGGCGCTATGTCTGGCGGCGCGAAGCCAGCGAAGCCTCGATCTCACGGGCGGGTCGCGCCGGTGGTCGCGTCCTCGAGCGGCTGACACCGAAACCGCAGTCGATCGCCAGCATACTCCATGGGCCGGGCGATCCGGCAACGATCGACCGGCTGGTCGCGCGCGGTCTTGCGATGGTGGCGGGTCCGACGCCCAGCGATGCCGCGCACGTGCTCGGCCGGCACGGCGACTGGTCGAAGGCGGCAGCGGCGGCGGGCCTCGTTCTTGCCGCACGCGGCACGGCCAGCGAATCCGAAGATCCACGCATTCTGGCGGAACGGGTCTATGAATGCGCCGTGGTGCAGTCGGCCGAAGCGATCGTGGAATCGCTGCTGGTCGACGGTTTTGGTTTGTCGCGAAATGCCTGGGGCGATGGCGGCGCGCAGCTCGTGCGCCGCGCACTGGTTGCGGATCGAGACGCCGATCCGCGTCCGCTCGAACCGAGTATCCAGCTTCGTCAGCCGCTGGTCGCGGTGGGCGCACCGGCGGCGACCTATTATCCCGAGGTCGCGCGCCGACTCCGCGCCGAACTGGTGCTCCCGAAGGGCGCCGACGTGGCGAACGCGATCGGTGCGGCCGTCGCCGGCATCCGGCAGCGCGTGCAGCTCGTGGTGACGTCGCCGGGGCAGGGCGTGTTCCGCGTGCATCTCAACACCGGCGTGAGGGATTTTCCGACCGCGGACGAAGCGATTTCCCACGCCAAGACGGTTGCCGGGAATCTGGCCCGCGAGCGAGCGCAGCGCGCGGGATCCCGAGAACCGGCAATCGACATCGCCGTCGACGACCGGCGCGTGCGGGAGTTCGGCGGCAGCGAGATTTTCGTCGAAGCAATCGTTACCGCAACAGCCAGCGACCTCGGCTGATCAGGTGGCGACGCGCGGCGGCTGCCGCACGACCGGCCCGTCCCTCGTCAGCATTGTGTTCGCCAGCACACGCTCGGCATGCGTCATGCGCCAGGACAGCATCCGCTCGGCCATCTCGCGGCGCACGGATTCGTAGGATGGCTCCTCAGCGACATTGTGCAGCTCGTGCGGGTCGGTTTTCAGGTCATAGAGCAACGGCGGCAGCGCGGGGAAGTGAATGTATTTATATCGCTCACCGCGCAGTACGCCGAGGTTGCACTGATCGCTGGTCAGACCAAGCGCGCGTTCCGGTCCCTGATCGACTACATCCCGAAAGTCGAACTCCCAGTGCGCGAACCGACGCCAGTCGGTCGGTGCGCCGCGTTCGACGAACGGGAGCAGCGACCGTCCGTCGCACGAAGGTGGGATCTCTAGGCCGAGCCACTCGAGTATGGTCGGCATGATATCGACCGCTTCGGTAAACTCGTCCACCAGCTTTCCGCGCGTTTCGTCAGCCGACTTGCGCGGATCGACGAGAATGAACGGAATGTGATACGCGCGATCGAAATAACCTTCCTTTCCCCACATCCAGTGATCGCCCAGCATTTCGCCATGGTCGCAGGTGAAGACGATCAGCGTATTCTCGATCTCGCCCGTGCTTTCAAGATATGAGATTAGGCGCCCGACCTGGTCGTCGACCTGGCTGATCATGCCATAATAGGTCGCCCGGATCTGGCGGATCTCCCTTTCGTCGATCGCCCGCAGGTCGCTCGGATAGTGCTCGCTGTACCAGCCGATCTCGCGCTGGTGCGAGAGCAGGTACCGCAGATAGGGGTGCTGCGCCCCCTCGGCCTCAGGCGTGGCGGCCCGTGCCGGCATCGGCGAGGTGGCCGGATCGTACATCGCGTTGTATGGCTCGGGCGCGATGACCGGCGGGTGCGGGCGCAAGAACACCAGATGCAGGAACCAGTTCTGATCCTGTCGCACGGACAGGTATCGCAGCACCGCATTCGCCATAAAAGCCGTTTCGCTGTCATCGGCCGTGAAGATCGGCGGCGAGAATGTATGTCCGCGCTCGGCGGCGCCCGGATAGCCGGGAACGGGCCGGTAGACATCGCGCCTTCCATTCGGCAGGTCGTAGCCCTTGGCGCGCAAATCCGCGATCCAAGCGGCCATGTGGTCGGGAAGCTGCAATCCGACGGCGAACCCCGGCAGCACGCCCTCGTAGGTATTGAGAATCGGATCGCCCGGTTCGTACTCGCGCGGATCGACGCTGGTGTCGGTGTAACCGAACAGTACCGGCTCGAACCCGCCCTTGCGGACTTCGCGCGCCAGATTGGCATGCCGCGCATCGAGGGGTGTGCCGTTGCGGCCTGAGCGGTGATTCATCAGGTACATGCCGGTATGCATGCTGGTACGCGAAGGGCCGCAGGGCGAGCAGGAGGCGTAGTGCTGACGGAACAGGACGCCGCGCTGCGCCAGCCGGTCGAGGTTCGGAGTCGTAACGACCGGGTGATTGAGCGTCGAAAGACATTCGGCGCGCCACTGGTCAGCCGAGATGAACAGGACTTTGCGGGCTGTCATGGTCGGTTCCGGCATCCTCTAGGCAGGGTCGACACGCAACGATACCGGCATCTCCGGCGCCGCCTCGATCGCGTGCCGTATCTGCGGTGCCAGCGTCATGGTTTCCGGCAGAATCCGGGTTGCGAAGAACAGCGCCGTTTCCTGACGCCGTACCCTGTCGGCATCGTCGTCTGCACCGCCGAACGCCGTGACGACAAGCCGCCAGGCGGCGATCGTGGTGCCGAACATGCGAAGGTATGGCGTTGCTGCCGCGAGTACTGGCCGCAGATTGACGCGATAGACATCGACCAAGGAGTCAGAGGCGCGGGCGAGGCGGTCGACACTCGCAACCGCGAGCTTCGGGGCGACACCGGCCGGGCCGGTCGACGGCAGGGTTTCGAGCGAGCGGCGCATCTCGTCGCAGAGCTGCGAGACGGTTTGCCCATTGCCGCGACAGAGCTTGCGGCCCAGCAGGTCGATCGCCTGGATCCCGTTGGTGCCCTCGTAGATCGGCGTGATGCGCACGTCGCGATAGATCTGGGCGGCACCGGTCTGCTCGATAAACCCCATGCCGCCATGCACCTGGATGCCGAGGTCGGCCGCCTCGCAGGCGCGATCGGTGCACCATGCTTTGGCGATCGGCGTCAGCAAATCGGTCAATGCTTGCGCGCTGTCGCGCTCAGTACCCGCGGGCAGGGCGCGGGCCCGGTCCATGGCGCCGGCGGTGAAGTAGATCAGCGCGCGCATCGCGTCGACCAGAGAGCGAATCGTCATCAGCATGCGCGCAACATCGGGATGGTGGACGATGGCGGCGCTGCCCTCGATGCCAGTGGCGCGGCCTTGCCGACGCTGATGCGCATAGGCAATCGCCGCCTGCCAGGCGCGCTCGCCCATGCCCAGCCCCTGGATCGCAACCGCGAGGCGCGCGTTGTTCATCATGGTAAACATCAGCGCCATGCCCTGGTTCACCTCGCCGACCAGTTCGCCGATCGCGCCGCCATCGTCGCCGTACGACATGACGCAGGTTGGGCTGGCGTGGATGCCCATCTTTCGTTCCAGTGCAATGCAGCGCAAATCGTTACGTGCTCCGGGGGTTCCGTCGGACTTCAACAGGAATTTCGGAACGATGAACAGCGAGATGCCTTTGCTGCCCGGTGGCGCATCCGGCGTGCGCGCCAGCACGAGATGGACGATGTTCTCGGCCATGTCGTGCTCGCCATAGGTAATGAAGATTTTCTGTCCGGTGATGCGCCATTTGTCGCCATCGCGCACCGCACGCGTCGTCAACGCTCCCACGTCGCTGCCGGCATTCGGCTCCGTCATGTTCATGGTGCCGGTCCAGCGACCTTCGATCAGCGGCCTTAAATAGCGGTCGCGCTGGGTCGGCGAGGCGTGGGTTTCGAGCAGATCGATGGCGCCCTGCGTCAGCAGCGAGCAGAGCGAGAAGCTCATATTCGCGGCGTACCACATTTCCTGCACCGCTGCCGCGACCGACCAGGGCAGGCCCTGGCCGCCGAGTTCAGGGTCGGCCGGTACGCCCTGCCAGCCCTGCTGCGCGAAGTCGCGATAGGCCTCGGCGAAGCCGGGCGCCGTGTGCACGACGCCATTCTCGAGCCGGCAGCCGTGCCGGTCTCCGGGTTCGTTGAGCGGTCCGAGGACGCGCTCGGCGAACCGCGCCGCTTCGCCGAGGACCGCCGACACCACATCGGGCGTTACTTCTCCGTAACGATCCAGCTCGCGCAGGGCCGGCAGATCGGATTGCGTCAGCAGCGCGTGTTCGATGTCCCGCAGGGGTGCGCGATAGCCCACCATCTAGAGCACCTTGCCGCGGTTGAGGATCGCACCCGGATCGAACAGCGATTTTATCTCGGCCATCAGTTCCCGCTCGGTGTTCGATTTGCGATGGATGGCCTCACCGCGGCGCATTTGCCCCAGACCATGCTCGGCGCTGAACGAGCCGGAGAATGCGTCGACCACGTCATGCACGGCCTTCGTCAGCGTGGGCCCGTGGCGCCGGAATGTCTCGTCGTCCAATGCGAGCGGTCGCATGAGATTATAGTGAATGTTGCCGTCGCCGAGATGACCGAACGGAAGAATGCGGGTTCCCGGCAGCGCGGCTTCGACCGCGACGTCGGCTGCAGCGATGAAGGCGGGAACGTCTGAGACCGGTACCGATACATCGTGCTTGACGCTGGCGCCGCCGACCCGCTGGGCCTCGACCACCGCCTCGCGCAGGCGCCACAACGCCAGACGTCTCGATTCCATTTCGGGCAGTATCGCATCGATGATGGTGCCACGTTCCAGCGCATCCCCGAGGAACCGTTCGAGAACCGTGCCCAGCGGCGGTTCGTCGAGAGAGCCGGCGAGCTCGATCAGCACATAGGCGCCATGCGCCTGCTCGAATGGACGCTTTGTTCCAGGCACGGTTTCGACCGCCAACTCGACCGCGGCCGACGACATGTACTCGAAACTCGTCACGAATTCGCCGGCATGCTCCATGCAATGACCGAAAAGCTCCGAGGCCTGCCTTACGGCTTGCATGGCCGCGAGTGCAGCAACGCGCTGGCGCGGGAGCGGGAACAGCTTCAAGGCCGCCGCCGTGATAATGCCGAGCGTGCCTTCGCTGCCGATCAACAATTGCCGCAGCGCATAGCCGGTATTGTCTTTCCGCACGCGCCGCAGATCGTTCCAGACCGTACCGTCCGCCAGCACCACTTCGAGGCCGAGCACGAGATCGCGCGCATTCCCGTATCGCAGCACGTTGATTCCGCCGGCATTGGTCGCGATGTTGCCGCCGATCTGGCAGGTGCCTTCGGCACCGAGGCTGAGCGGAAAGAGCCGGTTCGCGCCAGCGGCAGCGGCCTGGACGTCGGCGAGAATGCAGCCCGCCTCGGCAACAAGCGTGAAATCCAGCGGATCGATCGCCCGGATACGATTCAGCCGTTCGAGCGACAGCACGATCTCGGAACCGTCGCCCGCCGGCGTCGCACCGCCGACCAAGCCGGTATTGCCGCCCTGCGGCACGATCCCGATCTTTCGGTCGGCGCAGAACCGAATCGCCGCGGCGACGGCATCGACTGTCGCGGGTCGCGCAACCGCAAGCGCCTTGCCGTGATAGAGGCCGCGCCAGTCGCGCAGATAGCGCGCCATCGCATCTGCCGTATCTAGCACGCCATCCATGCCCGCAATCTGGCGCAAGCGGTCGGCGATGTCATCGCGATCGTACATGGCCGAGAGACTAGTCGGGGTGTCGCGCCGCGTCATCCGCCTCGGTTGCGCGCCGAAGCCGGTCGCGGATCGCGATACCGAGCCCGCGCGCCGGTATCGGCATCACGGCGATGCCCGTGAAGCGCGGATCGTCGAGCCGGTGCAGCATCGCAAAAAAATTCGCAGCGGCTTCGGTTGTATCGCCCGTGAGGCTGAGATTGAGCGTTTCGGCGGCGCCGGCCAGCGGCGTCGGACCGAACGCCAGCAGCGCCTCCGTCGGCGCAACCCGTTCGGCGTCGATCCGGATCGGAACGCGCGGCGCATAATGCCGGAGCTGCATGCCGGGCGATCGCGCGGGGCCGATTCCGGCCGTGGCAAGTGCATGGCCGAGACATGCTTCGATCTCGTCGGCCGCAATGGCACCCGGCCGCAGCAATGCCGGGTCGTCTGTGCTGACATCGACGACCGTGCTTTCGATGCCGAAGCGGCAGGGTCCTCCGTCAAGAATCGACGACACCCTCTCGCCGAGCATGGCGGCAACATGCCCGGCCTCGGTCGGGCTCAGGCGGCCGGCGGGATTGGCGCTCGGCGCCGCCAGCGGCCGTTCGCATTTCCGCAGCAGGGCCCGGGCGACCGGATGCGCTGGCGCACGCAACGCGACCGTGTCGAGCCCCGCGCTCGCGAGCCGCGAGATCTGGCAATCGCGATGCCTCGGTGCCACCAGGGTCAGCGGACCTGGCCAGAACGCGCCGGCGAGACGCACGGCAGCATCGCTGAGAAACGCATGGCGGACGGCGGCCTCGCGATCGAGCACATGGACGATCAGCGGATTGAAAAGCGGTCGCGCCTTCACTTCGAAGATCTCGGCGACAGCGCGATCGTCGGTCGCATCGCCGGCGAGCCCATAGACGGTCTCGGTCGGTATTGCGACCAACACGCCCTGCCGGATCAGCGCGCTCGCCTGTGCAATCCCGGCGTCGTCGCCCGTCTGCACGACCGCCCGCGGCATCAGGAACTGCGTCCGCTCGCAATGAAATGCGGATTCTCGTAGCCCGGCTTGCCGTATGTGAGCGGCATCCCGTCCAGACGGCGAACGCTGCCGCCCGCAGCCAGGAGCACGGCGTGACCCGCCGCCGTGTCCCATTCCATCGTGCGACCGAAGCGCGGATAGAGATCGGCAATGCCCTCGGCAACCCGGCAAAATTTCAGCGAGCTGCCGGCGCTGAGGCGCTCCCGGACGTTTCGTGTCGCCAGGAACTCGTCGAGCGCTTCGTCGTTGGCGTGCGAACGGCTCGCGAGCACGGTCAGACCCTCCGCGGGCGCCGCTCGAGCCGAGATCGGTTTCGCCGGCTCACGTCCGCGCCGCACACTCGCACCGTTGCCCACCAGCCCGACATAGCTCGTGTCGGTCGCGGGCAGATAGACGACACCGAAACGCGGCGTAGCCCGTTCGATCAATGCGATATTGACAGTGAATTCGCCATTGCGCTTGATGAACTCTTTGGTGCCGTCGAGCGGATCGACCAGCCAGAACGCACCGGCATCGCGCGATCCGGCCGATAGCGCAGCGACCTTGCTGGCCGCTTCCTCGGAGATCACCGCGACACCCGGCGTCAACCGTTCGAGGCCGGGCAGGATGATCGCCTCGGCGGCTTCGTCGGCATCGGTGACCGGCGACCGATCGTCCTTCGCCCGCACGTCGATCGCCCGGCCGTAGAAGGTCATGATACGCGCCCCGGCCTGGCGCGCGAGTTCCACCACAGATTCGACATGATCGGATGTGAGGTTGAGCGGCATGGCGGCAACGGGCATAAATCGATCATTGGCTCCAGGACATGGGGGCCGCGCAATTACGCCCGCGGCGGCCGGCGATCATAGGCATCGTGCGCGCCGGAACCAACCTCGCAATGGGCAGGGTTCCAAGTTCCTTTTGAAGAGGGGTTGCCTTGATCCTTGTGGCAGAACGACGGAGCGGCTTTCTGCGGGCGATCGGCCTGCCGATATCGTTGGCCGGCGCAGTCGCACTCAGCGTCCCGGCCGTGGCGCAGGAGACGCCGGAGGCGGCCCCGGTCGAACCGGTCGAAGTGCAGGAACTCGCACCGCCGCCGCCTCGCGAGTTCGACGGCACAGCGATCGCCATCGATTCCGTTACGATCGTCGTTGCCGGCGAGGCGCTGACCCTCTACGGCCTCTCACCGATGCGTACCGATTGGCGCGCCGCGGCGGCCGCGCGCAGCGCGCTGGACGATCTTGTTCGGGGTGTCGAGGTTCATTGCACAGAGGCGGGTCGCGACCGCAATCGACGGTTACTTGCAACATGCTCGGCAGCGGAACTCGACATTTCGGAAGCGATGCTGGGCGCGGGCATGAGTCTGGTCGACCGAGGCGTGACGTGGGCGCCGGGCGCCGACGTGGAGATCGCAGAACGCTACGACGCGGCCGAGCGGGCGGCGCGCGATGGTTCTGCGGGACTGTGGGCGACGGTGCCCGGCTACGAGCCGAAGGCACCGATGCCGCCGATACCGGGTTTGTGGGATCGCGTCGAACATTACCAGGCGGGCTTCGCCGTGCTCGCAGGCATGGTGATCGTTGCCAGCGCGATTGTCATTGCGGGACGACGCCGAAGATAGCCGCCGGCTAAGAATGGTGGGCGCGGCTGGGATTGAACCAGCGACCCCTGCCGTGTGAAAGCAGTGCTCTCCCGCTGAGCTACGCGCCCGCCGACCCGAACGGCCGAGGGCGCCTGCTTTAGGGCAGCGCGCGGGCGCCTGTCAACCAAGGGAGACGCGCCGAGATGATCGCTCGAATCCTTCCCGGATTGGCCCTGTTGCTCAACTTTCCGGCCGTATTCCTGTCTGGGCCAGCGGCCGCAGAGACCTGGCAACTCCGGTACGTCGGCATGCTCGGCCAAGTGCCGATGATGACGGCCGATCTGCGCGCCGAAGTGGCAGAGGAGGGGGCCGGCGTCGGCGCCTTTTACGTAATCGCCAACGCCGGTACGGGCGGTACCGGCGCGGGAGCGCTGTTCCCGTTCGAGATCGGGTTCGAAACGAATGGCGGGCGTCGCGGCAATGCTCTGTTGCCGCTTTGGCACCGCAGCCATTCGGTTGCCTGGCAGAAACCGCAACGCATCGACCTCGACTACGGAACCGACGGCAGCATCACGACGTTCGTCGATCCGCCGAGCCGGTTGACACAGGCCGCGCTCGATCAGGGGCTGGTCGCCGGCACGATCGATCCGGTGACGGCGGCGATGACCCTGATCGACCAGATCATGCAGGCCGGCGCCTGCTCCGGATCGGTTGCGGTGTTCGACGGCATGCGACGTTACGATCTGACGGCAATCGAATCCGGCGCTTCCATACCGCCCGCGCGGCTGAGCGGTGCGACCGCGCCGGCCTATGGCGCCGCGACGGTTTGCCGAATCGCGATCACATACCGGTCGGCACTGTCCGCCAACGCATCGCAATCGAACTTCTATCCGAACGAAGCCACGATCTGGCTGGCACCGCTGACTGGAACCGATCAGGTCGTGCCGGTCATGGCGATCGCGACGCTGCCGATCGGGCAAATCCGGCTCGAATTGCTGGCGGCCTCGCTCGCGCCCGACTGAACCTGAACTCAGATCGCCGTTGCCGTATTCTCGGCGAAGGAATCGATCGCCTGACGGATGCGGCCGATGAAGGTCGCATCGTCATTGCCTGGGTGCCGCCGCAGGATGCCAACGGTCGGGAACCAGCCGGTTTCGAGCCGATCCAGCGGCCACGGGAAGGCCTCGCCGCCGTCGATCAGCGCCAATGTCGGTCGGCGCAGAAGCCCGGCCGTCTGGACTACGGGCGAGTCGACGCTCACGACGAGGTCGCATTGCGCGATGGCCTCGGCGATCGCACAGCCGATATCGGCGTTGCCGACAAGTTCGTCACCAACATGCACCATGCGGTCGACCATGCCGGCTTCCGCGATGTCGGCAGCCGCGGTGCGATCCTGCAGGGCGATCAGGCCGCCGCGGAAGGTCGAAAAGGCCGACAGCAGGCTTCGGGCGTCCGCAAAAACCGACGAACCCGATGGGCTGCGCCAATGGAGGCCGACCAGCGGCCGGGGCAACGATTCGCAGCGATGTCGCCACTGTGCGGAGTCGGCCAGCATCTCGAGCCCTTGCGGTGTTGCCGGCAGTTGCGACGGATCCGGTCGTTCCAGGAGCAAAGGAAGGCTCGCCAGCCAGACATGCCGGTCGAAGGGCGGTAGCGAATCGTTCGGACCGCACACCGTGATGCGCGGCCCGAGCGGTGCCAGCGTCGCCCGGATCAGCGCAGGACAAAGCAGGACGATTTCTGCGCCGGCATCCGAGAGCGGCTCGAGGTAACGCAGCAGCGCGAGACTCTCGGCCAGGCTGTGCTCGAAATGCACGCAAAGCCGCAGTCCCTTCGGATTGCCGCCGTCCCACAGCGGTTGCACGAAACGATGGCGGGCATTCGAAAGCGGCGGGATGTGCAGGCGCCGTTCGTAGTGCGGCCAGCATTCCTGCCATCGTTCCTGCCGCATCAACAGACGCGCGAGGGCAACATGCATCACGGCAATGCCGGGCGTGCGCTTCAATGCCTCCTGCAACAGCTCGATGGCCTCGTCGATACGATCGAGCTTCACCAGCAACGGCACGGCGCGCAGGCAATTTCCCGGATCGTTCGGATCGGCTTCGATTCCGTCCTTGAAAGCATCGAGCGCGCGGCTCGTGTCGCCGGACGCGAGGAAAAGATCGCCGAGTCCGGACCAGGCAGCACCGGCGCCGCCCTCGAGCGTCAGCGCGCGCCGGAAACTCGCCTCGGCGCCGCGCGAGTCGCCCTGCGCGGCCAGTCCACGACCAAGCGCGACATGCAGGAGCGCCACCGTCGGCTTTCGTTCGATCGCATCGCGGAAGCGCGTGACCGCATTGCGGAATTCACCGCGCGCGAAATGAACCTGCCCGACATTGACGTAAGCGTCGGTGAAAGAGGGATCCAGCCGGATCGCTGTCTCGAAGGCGTCGACGGCGTCCGCATTTCGATTGGCCGCTCGATAGGCGAGGCCGAGGGCATTGCGATACTCGGGATTGTTCGGTCGACCCTTGACCGAGCGCTCGTGGCAGTCGACGCAGGCCGCTATATCGCCCGACCGGCGATGGAACAACCCCATGCAATGGAGCGCATCCGGCTGATTCGGGTCGGTCCGCAGCAGGCCGCGGCAAATCTCGGCCATGCCGGCGAAATCGCCCCGGCGCGCGCAGTCGAGAGCGATCTCGAGCAGTTGCGGCGGGCTGTTCGGCTGCATCGTGCGGGTCCGGGCCTGGGTCGCGATCTTGGGCGGTGGACGCCACCCGGGCAAGGCCCCGGTGCGGCCCCCACAGTGCCACATTTGGCCGATACCTCTAGGTCCGACCGGCGGGCCGAGACTATGCCGGCACCGTCTCGAAAGAGTATTTTGCCGCCACCATCGCCGGGAGGGGCGTTTGAACGCAGAACGCGAAGCAACGGCGGCGATCGTGCTGGCGGCTGGGCAGGGAACGCGCATGCGCTCGCGTCTGCCCAAGGTCATGCACAAGGTCGCCGGCCTGCCGCTCATCGGTCATGTGCTGGCCGGGCTGGCGCCGCTCCGCTGCGCGCACGAGATCGTCGTCATCGCACCCGGCATGTCCGACCTGGCTGCAGCGGTCGCACCGCGCGCGACCGCGGTCCAGGCTGAGCAGCTCGGCACGGGCCATGCGGTCGCGGCGGCGGTCCCGCAACTCAACAACCATATCGGCGACGTGCTGGTCGTTTATGGCGATACGCCGTTCATCCGGACCGAGACGCTGCGTCGACTGATCGAGCGCCGGCGCGCTGCCGACAATCCGGCGGCGGTGGTGCTTGGGTTTCGGCCGGCCGCCGCGGCGGAATACGGGCGGCTCGTGCTGGCCGCCGACGGTATGCTTGAGCGTATCGTCGAGTTTCGCGATGCGAACGGGGCGGAGCGGGCGATCGGCTTGTGCAATTCCGGCGTCATGGCGATCGACGGCACGCGCATTCACGCGTTGATCGACCGGCTCGACAATCGCAATGCCAAGGGCGAGTTCTATCTGACCGACATCGTCGGGCTGGCGCGCGCCGATAATTCGGTGTGTGCCGTTATCGAGGCCGACGCGGACGAATTGCTGGGCGTGAACAGCCGGGCCGACCTGGCGGTCGCCGAAGCCATCGTCCAGACGCGGTTGCGTGCGGCGGCAATGGCATCGGGCGCGACGCTGGTCGATCCGGCATCGGTGTTTTTCTCGTGGGACACGCGCCTCGGCCAGGACGTCACGATTGGGCCCAATGTCGTGTTCGGACCGGGCGTCGAGGTGCATGACACGGTCGAGATCGGCGCGTTCTGCCACATCGAAAACAGCGTCATCGAGGCCGGCAGCCGGGTCGGGCCGTTCGCGCGGCTGCGCGGCGGCACGCATATCGGTCGCGGCGCGCGGATCGGAAATTTCGTCGAGATGAAAGCCGGCCAATTCGGCGATGGCGCCAAGGCCGCGCACCTCGCCTACATCGGCGATGCTCGTGTCGGCGCCGATGCCAATATCGGGGCCGGCACCATCACGGCCAACTATGACGGGTTTGCCAAGCACGAGACCGTCGTCGGTGAGGGCGCGCAGATCGGCTCGAACAGCGTGCTGGTGGCGCCGGTCGAGATCGGGCCGGGCGCGATGGTCGCCGCGGGCAGCGTGATCACGCGCAACGTGCCCGGCGATGCGCTCGCGATCGCCCGCGGGCGCGAAACGGTCAAGGAAGGCTGGGCGAAACTGTTCCGGGCGGCCCGGGGCAAATTTGTACGGACAGTGCGAAAGGACTGAACGAGATGTGCGGCATCATCGGCATCGTCGGCAAATCGTCGGTCGCGCCGAAGCTCCTCGAAGCCCTCGGGCGGCTCGAGTATCGGGGCTACGATTCCGCCGGCATCGCCACGCTGGTGAACGGTCACATCGACCGGCGCCGCGCCGAGGGCAAGATCTCCAACCTCGAAGCCTTGCTGAAGCGCGATCCGCTGCCGGGCGAGACCGGCATCGGTCACACGCGCTGGGCGACGCACGGACGGCCGTCGGAGAATAATGCGCATCCGCATGCCACGGTGCGCGTGGCGGTCGTCCACAACGGCATCATCGAGAATTTCCAGGAGCTGCGCGAAGAACTCGAGGTCGAAGGCTGCCGGTTCGGGACCGAGACCGATACCGAAGTTATTGCTCATCTGTTGACGCGCCAGCTCGAGCAGCAGAAGACGCCGCAGCAGGCGATGGAATATGCGATGCGGCGACTGTACGGCGCCTTCGCGCTCGCCGTGATCGTCGCGGGCCGCAACGACCTGATGCTGGGCGCGCGACGCGGCAGCCCGCTCGCGGTCGGGTTCGGCGACGGCGAAATGTTCCTCGGTTCCGATGCGCTGGCGCTGTCGTCGCTGACGCGCCGGCTTTGCTACCTCGAGGAAGACGACTGGGTCGTGCTCTCGCACGACGGCGCCGAGATCTGGAACGGCGGCGAACGCGTCGAGCGGCCGGTCACGACGACCGCGCTCGGCGGCACCGCCGTCGGCAAGGGCAATCATCCGCATTTCATGCTCAAGGAGATCCACGAGCAGCCGGCGGTGATCGGCGACACGCTGCAGGCCTTCCTCAACCCGCTCGCGCGAAAGGTGACGCTGCCGGACCTGCCGGTCGATTTCGCCACCTTGCCGCGACTGACGATTGTCGGCTGCGGCACCGCCTCTTTGGCCGGGCTGGTCGCGAAATACTGGTTCGAGCAGGTCGCGCGCCTGCCGGTCGAGGTCGATATCGGCTCGGAGTTCCGCTATCGCGAGGCGCCGATGCCGAAGGGCGGCGCAATGCTCTGCATCTCGCAGTCGGGCGAGACCGTCGACACCCTGGCGGCGCTGCGCTATGCGCGCCGGCAGGGCCAGACCATTCTGTCGGTCGTCAACATGCCGGAGAGCGCGATCGCGCGCGAATCCGACGCCGTATTGCCGACGCTGGCGGGCCCGGAGATCGGTGTCGCCTCGACCAAGGCCTTCACGACCCAGCTCACCGTGCTCGCCTGCCTCGCCATTGCGACGGCGCGTGCGCGGGGCGTTATCGATGCCGGTCGCGAGGCGGCGCTCACGCACGCCCTGCTCGAAGTCCCGGCCAAGGCGGCCGAGGTGCTCAACCATGACGGCGCCATTGCCGCCATCGCGCATCGCGTCGCCGAGGCGCGCGATGTGCTCTTCATCGGTCGCGGCACCTCGTTCCCGATTGCGCTCGAGGGCGCGCTCAAGCTCAAGGAAATCTCCTACATCCACGCCGAGGGCTATGCCGCCGGCGAGATGAAGCACGGGCCGATCGCGCTGATCGACGACAAGGTTCCGGTAATCGTTGCGGCACCGTCCGATGCGGTGTTCGAGAAGGTCGCCTCGAACGTCCAGGAAGTCTCGGCGCGCGGCGGCCGCGTGATCCTGTTCTCGGATGCGAAGGGCGTGAAGAAGATCGGCAAGCGTGCCGAAACCGCGATCACGCTGCCCGACTGCGACCCGTTCGTGGCGCCGATCCTCTACGCGATCCCGGTGCAGCTCCTCGCCTATCACGCCGCGGTCGCCAAGGGCACCGACGTCGACCAGCCGCGCAACCTCGCCAAGGCCGTGACGGTGGAGTAGGGCGTTGTGTCAGCAATGCCGTAAAGAGGTGTTCCGCAGATAGCATCGCTACTGCCGCTATACCTTGCCGCCGTCTCGGCGCGCGTTCTCCCGCGGTTCGGGAAACTCCATTTGAATCCATCCGTCAAAAATATCCGGACGGCCGCCAACAGTGACGTTGATCCCGCTCTCCTGCCATTGGCGCGAGAACGAACCCAGCAAATACTCCAAGCGATCCAGTTGCTCACCAAGCGGTAGATCTTCAGAGATTAGGTATTTGATGCCTCTTAGTGGTACTCGAACTGTGTACTCCGCGTCGATGACGATATCCTCGGCTGATATTCCTTGGAAGAGTTTTAGCAGAGGTTCCAACAGTAGCGAGATTCGTTCCCGACGTTCGCCAATTCGAACCCTATCGTCCGGCACGCCCGCTATCGGACTTATCCGAACTTCGGCCTTGAGCTGCAGTAACGTGCCCTCAGGAGCTGCCGTACTCGCTTCGGCGTGAATCCGGCGCATGGTACGGCGCATAGCGACCATCCGCTCCCGATAATCAGGGTCGACGGTTGATGCACTATCGTCGTCGTCGCTAATGAGGTTTGTTGATTGACCGTCGTCAGCAGCGCTCATAACTCCAGCATAGGCTGTGTCACTGGTTAGTGCTGCGATGAGCCGCAGTAATGTGTGGTCCGAGACGGCGCGCCTCTGTTCTGCCGTGCGCGTAGGAAGAGCAGGGGCACCATCGATCTTCAGTGATCGTAAATAGACCATTCCATCGGAATCAATGATCGCCGCGCGCATCGACTTCTGGGCAGACTCCCAGATCAAATCGTGCGGACCGAGATCTTCGTATCGCGTGTGGGCCATGGGGGTCTCTTTTAAAAGGTATGCGCCATAAGCATAGCGTCATCCATTAATAGAGGCAATTGAAATCCTATACAACTAAAAAGTATATGTCGTTGAAGCTTTTGTTGGGCAGCACGTCTTCAGAGAGCTCTCAAATCGACCCGCAACGATGGCACCAATTTTCTCTCTCAGTTCAATTCAAATCAAACGACATGCCCTTAATACGGGAACCATTGGTCGCGTATGATTTGAGCATGGCGATGTACTTGCTCTGTTATGTAGTGGGCCCATTGTTCCTGAGTCCAACCCCGCGACTTTGGATAAAGCATTATTTGCGATGCCTGTTCTGGTATGTGGATCAGCAGATTGTCGATCTTTTCGGCGTTTCTGCGTTCCCGCCAATCCGGAGTTCGTCCATCATTTAAAGTGTCGACGGTATTTGAAGTTACAACACCAATTTTTCCGTCAGGAAGTTCGACAAACGCCACTATGTCGGTAAACGCACTTCCTTTGCGTGTGTTATCGATGAGATTTCGAATATAGTATTCGGTTTCGCGGCGGTTGAGATCAGCAGCCGGAATGACAGGGATCCCGTATTGAGGAAAGACTCTCTTCATCAAGTCAAGCACGAAACGGGTATCTGCTTCAGTCTCGGGGCTGCTGTTGTGATAGAGAATGAAGTAACGCCAGTCGATCTCATAGATCGTGAACCCAAGGATTTGCGGTTGATTGAATTCTTCGGGATTGGGTGGGGTCGAGTCTGGGAACTTGGGCGGTTCTGCGAGAGAGGGCGGCAATTGGCCGACCTCGGTAATTTTCAGATCAGGGTCCGGTCCAACAAGATGCTGCGGCAGCTTGGGAGGCTCGGCGGGCTGCGGAGAGGGATTTATCTCAGGAGCTTCTACGGCGCCTGACTCGACAAGGCTTTGCGCGCTCGGATTCCATGGGTCTTGACCGGTTCGTTTGAGAAAATCCAAGTTCTTTTGCATAGCCATAGCGGCACCGAGACCGCCGAGTACCACTGGCCCATGACGGGCGATCTGCCCCGGTAGATTCGACTGCCAGATTGAGGTGAGCGCGTTTGCTGCAACTTGAGCCGGCGACAGCGGTCCTGGCGGCGGGGTCGTTGGCGTTCGCGAAAATTGCTTCGTCCCTCGGTCGATGCTCTTTACGGCGATCGTGTTGAGAGCTTCGTCAATTCTGACGCTATGAGCTCTTGCCATCACCGCATCGAACGCCGCACCGGTTTTGACCGGCTTGCCGTTGAGCATGAGGCGCGGCGGTGCTGTCGGCGGCAGGCCGTCGGTCGGTTCGGGGTCGAGCAATTGGGAGACGCGGCCGGCGCGGATTGCGCGCAGCCGATCGCGTGGCGATCGATACTCGCTCATGTTGGAACTCCTGATTGTCCGGGCTTACTATTTCGGAGTCTACCGCATATTGCGGTACATGTCAAGTATAAAACCCAAGCCCCTCTGGCCCTAAATACGAAAAGGGCGGTACCGGAAGGTGCCGCCCTTGGCAACTAAACCTTGGTTTGGCCGCTCAGCCGAGCGCCTGGTCGAGCGACTTCTCGATCGTGTCGAGCCCCTCGTCGACGATCTTGTCGCTGGCCGTGAGCGGCACGAGGATGCGGAGCACGTTCGCGTAGATGCCGCAGGAGAGCAGGATCAGACCGTTCTCCGCCGCCTTCGCCGTCACCTTCTTGGTCAGCTCCGGATCGGGCTCCATCGTGTGCCGGTCCTTGACGAGTTCGACCGCGATCATGGCGCCGAGGCCGCGCACCTCGCCAATGCAGGAGAAACGGTTCTTCTTCGCCATGTTGTTGAGCCGGTCCGTCAGGCGCTTGCCGAGCACGTTGGCGCGTTCGAGCAGATTTTCCTTCTCGATCACGTCGAGCACCGCAATGCCGGCGGCGACGCCGACCGGACTGCCGGCATAGGTGCCGCCGAGACCGCCGGGCGGCACGCTGTCCATGATATCGGCCTTGCCGGTGACGGCAGAAAGCGGGAAGCCGCCGGCGAGGCTCTTCGCGGTCGTGATCATGTCGGGCACGACGCCGCTATGCTCGATCGCGAACATCTTGCCGGTGCGTGCAATGCCCGCCTGCACCTCGTCGGAGATCAGAAGAATCTTGTGCTCGTCGCAGATCTTGCGCAGCGCCTGCAGGAACTCGGGCGGCGCGATGTAGAAGCCGCCTTCGCCCTGCACCGGTTCGATCACGATGCAGGCCGTGCGCGCCGGATCGACATCCGCCTTGAAAAGCGCGTTGAGCGCCTTCAGCGAGTCCTCGGCGGTCACGCCGTGCAGCGGATTCGGGAACGGCGCGTGATAGACTTCGGCCGCGTAGGGCCCACCGACCTTGTAGGGCTGCACCTTGCCGGTCATCGCCATGGTCAGGTTCGTGCGGCCGTGAAAGGCGCCGACGAACGTGATGACGGCGCTGCGGTTGGTGTGATGGCGCGCGATCTTGACGGCGTTCTCGAGCGCTTCGGCGCCGGTCGTGAAGAAGATCGTCTTCTTGGGATTCTTGCCCGGCGCGATCTTGTTGAGCCGCTCGGCGAGCTCGATGTAGGGCGCATAGCCGACGACCTGGAAGGCCGTGTGGGTGAACTTGTCGAGCTGCGTGTCGACCGCCTTCATGACGTCGGGATGACGATGGCCCGTGTTGAGTACGGCGATGCCGCCCGCGAAATCGATGTAGCGCCTGCCTTCCTCGTCCCAGAGCTCGGCGTTCTCCGCCTTGGCCGCGAAGAACGGCATCGCCGTTGCGACACCGCGCGGAACCGCGACGCTGCGCCGCTGCTGCAGTTGCTGGTTGTTCATGGTGCAAGGACCTTTCCTGGGCGCGCCCCGGTCGCGCCGGTTTCCGGTCTTGAGAGAGGGACCGAAGGGCGGGTTGATCGGCGCCCGCGATAACACAAAACCGCCGGTCCTGTCATCCGCACCGCCCTTTCCTGGAAGCGGCGCGGCCGTGCGCCAAGCCCCGGTTTTCTTGAAGATCTGCGTTGCGGCGAGCGCAGCCCGCGAACTGCTCGGGCGCATTTTCACGGGTCCCCCGAGCGGCTATAGTCCGGCCAATCCCACCCGCACTGCGTAACCAGCGAGGCCCCCGAGCCATGAACGACGTTTCGAAGACTACCGGCGCCAACCTGCCGATCAAGGACCAGAAGCTGTTCCGGCAGCAGGCCTATGTGAACGGCAAATGGCGGGACGCCAAATCCGGAAAGACCATCAAGGTTACCAACCCCGCGACCGGCGACGTGCTCGGCACCGTCCCGTCGATGGGCACGGACGAGACCCGCGAGGCGATCGAGGCCGCCAATGCCGCCTGGCCGGCCTGGCGCAAGCTGATCGCCAAGGAGCGCGCCAACCTGCTGCGCAAATGGTTCAACCTGATCCTGGAAAACCAGGAGGATCTCGCGGTCCTGATGACGGCCGAGCAGGGCAAGCCGCTGGCGGAGTCTCGTGGCGAAGTCATTTACGGCGCCAGCTTCATCGAATGGTTTGCCGAAGAGGCCAAGCGCGTCTACGGCGATGTCATTCCGCAGCACCAGCCCGACAAGCGCATCGTCGTCATCAAGCAGCCGGTCGGCGTTGTCGCCGCGATCACGCCTTGGAACTTCCCGAACGCGATGATCACGCGCAAATGCGCGCCGGCGCTGGCCGCGGGCTGCCCCGTCGTAATCAAGCCGGCGTCGTACACGCCTTACTCCGCCTTTGCGCTGGCCGAATTGGCCGAGCGCGCCGGCTTCCCGGCGGGCGTCATCAACATTCTGACCGGGTCGTCGAAGGAGATCGGCGGCGAAATGACCTCGAACCCGATCGTGCGCAAGCTCTCCTTTACGGGCTCGACCGAGGTCGGCAAGGAGCTGATCCGCCAGTGTGCCGGCACGGTCAAGAAAGTGTCGATGGAGCTCGGCGGCAACGCACCCTTTATCGTGTTCGACGACGCGGATCTCGATGCGGCGGTCGAAGGCGCGATGATGTCGAAGTTCCGCAACACCGGCCAGACTTGCGTCTGCGCCAACCGCATCTACGTGCAGGACGGCGTCTATGAGGCCTTCGCCGGAAAGCTGGCGGCGGCGGTTGCCAAGCTGAAGGTCGGCAACGGTCTTGAGGCTGGCGTCAACCAGGGTCCGCTGATCGACAAGGGCGCGCTGGAGAAGGTCGAGGAACATGTCGCCGACGCGCTCGGCAAGGGCGCGCGTGTCGTCGCCGGCGGCAAGCGTCATTCGCTGGGCGGAACCTTCTTCGAGCCGACCGTCCTCGCCGACGTGACCAACGACATGGCGGTTTCGCGCGAAGAGACATTCGGTCCGGTGGCGCCGTTGTTCCGCTTCAAGTCGGACGACGATGCGATCCGGATGGCCAACGACACCGAGTTCGGCCTTGCGTCCTATTTCTACGCGCGCGATCTCGGGCGCGTCTGGCGCGTCGCCGAGGCGATCGAAAGCGGCATCGTCGGCATCAACACCGGCATCATCTCGACCGAAGTGGCGCCGTTCGGCGGCATCAAGGAGTCGGGCTTCGGCCGCGAGGGTTCGAAGTACGGCATGGATGATTTCCTCGAGATCAAATATCTCTGCATGGGCGGCGTCTGAACGCCGGCCGGGCAAAAATGGAAACCGGGGGGCGCGGTCGCTGACCGCGCCCCTTTCGTTTGACCGTCATCCGGTGGACGGCGGCCGGGATTTCATGGTCTAACGCATGGATCGGTTCGAACCCGCGAGGTGCGCCGGTGACCGCTGAAAACCGCCAGATCGTATTGATCGCACGACCCGGCGCGTCGGGCGTTACGGCGGACTGTTTCGCGTTGCAAACCGTGGCGCGACCGGTACCGGGCGCGGGCCAGATGCTGATACGCGTCATCTATCTGTCGATCGATCCGGCAGCGCGCGGCTGGATCGCCGAGGTGCCGAACTATCGCGAGCCCGTGCCGCTCGGTTCGGCGATGCCGGGCTTCACGCTTGGCGAGATTGCGGCCTCGAACCATCCCGATTATCGGGTCGGCGAGCTCGTTTACGGGCGTCAAGGTTGGCGCGAATGGGCGGTATCGGATGGATCGGACATCGTGCGTCGCGTCGATCCGCGTCACGGGCCTCTGCCGATCAACCTGTCGCTGCTGGGCATCACCGGCGTCACGGCCTATCTCGGCCTTACCGAGATCGGGCAGCCGAAGGCGGGCGAAACGGTTGTCGTGTCGACCGCGGCGGGCGCGGTCGGTTCCGTCGTCGGACAGGTCGCGAAGCGCATGGGATGTCATACCGTCGGCATCACGGGGCACGCCGACAAGGTCGGACTGTGCATTTCGGAGTTCGGGTATGACGCCGCCATCAACTATAAGGCTGTCGACGATCTGTCGCGCTGGATCCGCAATACGGCGCCGGACGGCGTCGACGTATTTTTCGACAGTACCGGCGGCGCGATCGCCGATGCCGCGATCGAGAACCTCGCGGTCCATGCGCGGGTCGTGATCTGCGGGACGATGGCGCAGCCCTCGGATCCGACGCCGCAGGGACCGCGCTGGAACCGGCAGTTTCTCATCAAGCGCGCACGCATGGAGGGGTTCCTCATCTTCGACCATATCGCCAAGTTCCAGGATGCGGTCGCGCGGCTCGCGTCATGGCGCCGGGAGGGCAAGCTCAACAGCCGCGAAGAATACGTTGACGGGATCGAACATGCACCCGAGGCGCTGCTGCGACAGTTGCGCGGCGACAATCATGGCAAGATGCTGGTGCGCGTCGGAGACGAACCCGACGGCAGGAGTTGAGTATTGAACGACGCCGTCGAGCCTTTGGTGGTCGTCGAGAACCTGGTCTTCGACTATCCGGGACGGCGGGCGCTCGCCGATGTCTCGATCTCGGTTAAACGCGGCACGATCACGGCGCTGGTCGGCCCGAACGGCGCCGGCAAGACGACACTCCTCAATTGCATCGCGGCGCTGGCCCTGCCGGCGGCCGGCCACATTCGCGTCGACGGTATCGATGTGCACGAGGCGCCGCGCGAAGTTCACACGCGCATGGGCTATCTGGCGGACTTCTTCGGGCTCTATGCCGAACTCAGCGTAAAACGCTGTCTCGACTATCGCGCCCGAGCCCTTGGTATTCCCGCCGAGCGTCGTGCCGGGGCGATCGGACGCGCCGCCGAGCGGCTCGGCATTTCGGACCGGTTGAGGGAGCGGGCTGGGACGCTCTCGCGCGGGCTGCGCCAGAGGCTGGCGATCGCGCAGGCAATCATCCACGAGCCGCCGCTGGTCCTGCTCGACGAACCGGCCGCCGGCCTCGATCCGGCGGCGCGCCTGTCGCTCTCGGCCGTGTTTCGTGAACTTCAGGCGCAGGGCATGACGCTCGTCGTCTCCTCGCACATTCTCGCCGAGCTGCAGGACTATTCGACCCACATGCTGGTGATCGACGAGGGACGCGTCGTCGAGCACCGGCCCGTCGGCGATGCGGCATCGCCAGGCGGGCGTCGTGCCGTCCGCGTGCGGATCGCCGCAGCGGATGCGCGTTTTGCCGAAACGATGCGGGCGATCGACCCGACGGCGACTCTGGAAGAAGACGGTCTCGAGGCGCGGGTAACGGTACCCGGCGATGCGGCCGGCGATGCCGAGCTGCTGCGCCGCCTGGTCGAGATTGGACTGGCCGTTGTCGAGTTCGGGCCGGCGGGCGAGGGACTGCAGGACGCCTATCTCGCGTTGCTCCGGCGCAACGGAGACGCCGCATGAACGCGGAATTGCTGCGCAACTTCTGGCTCGAGCTGACGCCCTCGCGACTGCTGCTGGCGCCGGTTGTGATCGCCGCGATCCTGCTGGTGGTCTGGTATTCGAACGATCGCTCGGCAACCGAAGTCACGCTGACGGCTCGCTTCATCTTCTATGTGCTCGTTCTGCTCTGGGGAACGCGCCGCGCCGCGAACGCACTTTCCGACGAGGTTGCGACCGGTACATGGGACGCGCAGCGCATGACGGCGCTGGGCCCCTGGTCGATGGCATGGGGCAAATTCGTCGGCGGCACCATCTATGTCTGGTATTCGGCCCTGCTGGCGCTCGCGATCGGCGTGATCATGGACCCGGCGCCGCTCACGGCGCTGGACCGTTTCGCCGGCATCTTCGGGCCGATCCTGACGGGCATGGCGGCGATGCTCGCCTCCTACTTCGTCGTGCTTCTGCATCTGCGCCGGCCGCGCGGGTCCGGGCGCCGCACGTCGTTGCTTGCGCAACTGGCGGGCATCGTTGTCGGGCTGGTCGGCTGGAACATCGACGTGCAGCTCACGGCGCCGATCGAGGATTTTGTCGGACCCGGCAGCGTCGACTGGTACGGCTATGCGTTCCATGAAACGGCGGTTGTACTGGCGACGCAGGCGCTATTGACCTTCTGGCTGGGCTTCGGCGTCTATCGCGTGATGTGCGGCGAGCTGCAGAAGCCGACCTGGCCATGGGGCTGGCCGGCGGCATCGTTGTTCATCATCGCCTATCTGCTCGGTTTCATGTTGCCGCTCGAGCCCGGCAGGCCGACAACCCTCGCGCTCGTGCCGGCAGCCGTCGTAAGCGTCGTACTGTTATATGCCGCACTGCTCGGCGACGGGAAGGACGGCATCAAGCTGCGCTGGTTCATGCGCTCGCTGGCATCCGGCGATTTCGGTCGCACCGCGCGGCTGTTCCCAACCTGGCTCTTCTCGATCTTGCTGGCGACTGTTACGGTCATGGCATTGGCGATCGTCGGGCCGGACGACCCGCGGACCGCCCTGACGGATTTTTATCGCGAGTTCCTCGGCCGCACCGAGTGGAATATCCGGTCGCATGTCGCTTGGGCGGCTGCCATGATCCTGTTCATGGCGCGCGATACGGTGCTGGTTCTTTATCTCAGCATGGCAACGCGCACGCGGGCACCGGACGTCGCCGCCATCGTGCTGCTGGCGACCGCCTATGGCGTACTGCCGCTGCTGCTCGCCTTCGTCGGCCTGGACTGGCTGCTCGCAATCGTCGTGCCCTGGCCATTCGCCCATCCGGCGGTCACGTTGGCGGGTCCGTTCGTCACGCTGCTGCCGTTGCTGTGGCTTCTCATGGGGCGTTGGCGCGCTTTGGCGCCGCGACCGGCCTGAGCGGAAACCGTCATGGTGCGCTACGACTACGATCTCTTTGTCATCGGTGCCGGTTCGGGCGGCGTACGAGCCGCGCGCATGGCGGCCGCGCACGGTGCGCGGGTTGCCATCGCCGAGGACTACCGCGTCGGCGGAACCTGTGTCATCCGCGGCTGCGTGCCGAAGAAGCTGCTCTCCTACGGCGCGCATTTCCACGAGGACTTCGAGGACGCGCGCGGCTACGGCTGGACGGTCGAGAGGGCGTATTTCGACTGGCGCAAGCTGATCGAGAACAAGGATCGAGAGATCGACAGGCTGAACGGCATCTACAAGGATCTGCTTTCGAAGTCCGGCGTCGCCCTGTTCGAAACCCATGCGGCCTTTGCGGATCCTCATACGATCCGGATGGACGATCGGAGCGTATCGGCCGACTACATCTTGATCGCGGTCGGCGGTCATCCGGTGAAGCCGGCCATACCCGGTGCCGACCACGGCGTCACGTCGAACGAGGCGTTTCATCTCGCCGCCCTGCCGAAGCGCACGCTGGTGGTCGGCGGCGGTTATGTCGCAGTCGAGTTCGCCAGCATTTTTGCGGGCCTCGGCAGCGCCGTGGAGATCGTCTATCGGCGCGACCAGATCCTGCGCGGCTTCGACGAGGACGTGCGACAGTTTCTTGCGGCTGAGATGGCGAAGAAGGGCATCCGCATCCGGACTTTCGCCGATCCGGTTTCGCTCGAGAGGACGCGGCCCGGGATCAGCGTAACGCTGCATGACGGCGACATCGTCGAAACCGACCTCGTGTTCTTCGCGACGGGCCGCAAACCGAACACGACGCGACTGGGCCTCGAAACGGTTGGCGTCGAAATCGGCGCCGACGACATGATTTGTGTCGATCGATTCTCACAAACGACGGTCGACCATATCTATGCGATCGGCGACTGCACCAATCGCGTCAACCTGACGCCGGTCGCGATCCGCGAAGGGGCGGCCTTCGCCGAAACGGTGTTCGGCAGGCGGCCGACGCCGGTCGATCATGAGAATGTTCCGTCGGCCGTCTTCAGCCATCCGCCGGTCGGTACCGTCGGCATGACGGAAGCCGAGGCGCGTCGCGGCGTGGCTTCCATCGACATCTATCGTTCGGACTTCCGGCCGCTGAAACACACGCTCTCGGGTCGCCACGAGCGCAGCCTGGTCAAGCTGATCGTCGACCGCGCCACGCAAAAGGTGCTCGGCGCCCACATGGTGGGTATGGACGCGCCCGAGATCATCCAGGGCATCGCGATCGC